>Ga0209606_1000420_pt1 | contig 64295 bp, 63 predicted proteins | sample AD_UKC057_MetaG_FD_184412 | JGI IMG/M metagenome (GOLD analysis project Ga0209606, IMG submission 184412) | Active sludge microbial communities of municipal wastewater-treating anaerobic digesters from USA - AD_UKC057_MetaG (SPAdes) (version 2) | ecosystem: Engineered > Bioreactor > Anaerobic >... | reverse complement strand
TTTCTGAGCCAGCGCCGACAGATCCAGCGAAAGCTTCAGCGAATCTGCATTCATCAGCCGGAAGGCCTGTTCGGGTCCCTGCAGCGTTACCTTGACCTCCTTCACCGGAGGTTCGCTGAAATGCCATCTGGCCGGCATATTTTTGTATTCGAGGGGAACGTAAAAGTCACGGCGCACCGTGTCCCGCTGATAGCCGAACGTGGCCCACAAGACAAAGGCCAGGCCGACGGCAATCAATTTTTCCTTTGTGTTTTCGCTGAGCCAGGCCCGAAGAGGTCTTTTTTGCGGCGCGGGCCGGTACTTCGCGTAGTATTTTTCCAGAACCTCGTGGAGCGTCGAGGCGCCGGGGATGACGGAAAGCGACTCCCCCTCGGAGACGGAGATGCTGCCGCGCTCTTCGGACACGACAACACACAGGGCATCCGATCGTTCCGTGAGCCCCAGCGCGGCCGTGTGGCGCAGCCCCATGTTTCCGGGCCGCGCGGTATTGACGGACAGGGGCAGATGACAGCCGAACAGGGTTACGCGGTCTTCCTTGAGGATGACCGCCCCGTCGTGGCCCGGAGAATGAGGATCGAAAAGGCTCTCCAGAAGCGGCTCGCTCGCGGCGCCGTTTAAGGGAATGCCGCCGGTCAAATGGCGGTCCAGCGGATCGTTTCCCTGGATGACCATCAGGGCGCCGACGCGCTTTTTGGCGAGATTCCCCGCCGTCTCCGCGATGATGTTCGCGGTTTTTTCCAGCCTGGACAGGGGCGGCGCCTGTTTGCGAAGCTGGCCCAGCATGGCGATGCGCTCAAAAAAGCCGCGCAGGTCTTCCTGGAAAATCACCACCAGCACAAACAGCAAAATGGCGAAAAATCCCTGAAGCACAATCACGGTGAGATAAAGCTGAAAAAACCGGGCGGCCAGGTAAACGCCGCCCAACAGCAAAACGCCGATCAGGACAAAGCGCGACGCCCTGGTTTTGAACCACATCAGCAGGGCGAAAATCATCCCGGCGATGATCGCCATGTCCAGAATGTCCTGAACCCGTATGTTTTTGACGACGGACGCGGCGGTGCTGATCAAATCCATGGCGGCACGTTTCCAGTTCGAGAAAAATGACTGGCTGTGTATAGCGGCATTTGATGACGGATGTCAAGGATCAAGGCAAAAAAACGCCTCCCCGAAAAGGGGAGGCGAATGGGCGGGGCAAACCGCGAGAAACTCCTTTTCCCGAAGCGTCGTCGGCAAATGCCGTCTTCGGGAAAAGGGCTTCGCCTTTAGTAGTATTTTCCGGCGATGTAGTCGCTGAGCTGATTGATGAGGAAATCCTTGTTGGAGATGATCAGCTTCAGGACGTCGCCGATGGAAATGATGCCGACAAATTTGGATTTTTCAAAAACGGGCAAATGGCGGATATGCTTTCCCGTCATCAGAACCATCGCGTCTTCCACGGTGGTGTCCGGGGTGACGGAGAACAAATGGGAAGACATGGCTTCCTTGACCAGGGTCTTCTTGGATGTTTTTCCCTGAAGGATGATTTTTCTGGCATAATCTCTTTCCGAAAAGATGCCCACCACCTTCTTGTTTTCCATGACCACCAGAGCGCCGATTTCCTTCTCGCTCATTTTTTCCAGGGCTTCATATACGGTTGCCTTGGGAGAAATCGTCTGAATCCTGCCGTCCTTCGTCTTGAGAATATCCCTGACATAGTTCATAGTCGCCTCCTGATTTTCCTTGTTTGGTTTGTCTTCATCTTAATATATGTGCGCTCAAAAATAAAGGTGAAAATGCACGATAAAACAGGGCGGCGCGTGATGATTTTCCCGCTTGCTAGATCATTCGGGCGACCAGAATGCCGGTGAAATTACTTCGGCTCTTCAGATAAGCCGGAAGCGTTCCGGCGGTTATTGCCACGGCGCCTTCCCGGCTGGAGGCGTGCAGCAGGCGCAGGCGGCCCCGCTCACGGATGGCAAACCCGACATGCGCCACGTCCAGCCCTTCCTGGCTTGTCGTGAAGGCGATGATGTCTCCCGGCTGAATGCCGTTCTGGATTTGGGATGCCCGTTCTTTGCCGATCATGTAAAACGGCCTGCGCGAGAGCCTGCGTTCCGTCTGCCGCATTTTTTTCGCCTGGCTTTCGCGCTTCAGCGAGGCGTAGCGTTCGCGGTGGGCGGTCATGAAATCGATTTTTTTGCGCGCATGTACGCCGCCCAGAATGCGCGAAACGTCCCGAAGCACCTTTTTTTTCTGATTGTCGGCAAGCCAGTCCGTAAAGTAGTGAAGGCGGGAAGCGTAGCCGTCGATTTTTCCCCCGCGGTAGCGTATGCGCTGAAGGTTTCTTCGGAATTCCGCCGCGCGAAACTTTCCGGACGAAGCGGACCGGACCAGCGCCAGCACGGTTTCCACAAAGGTCGTGCAGTCAAACGCGCGAAGATCGACGATGAGCCTTTCACGGCCCGGCCCATCGAGCGTGTTTTCCCGGTAAGGCGCGCCCAGAAATAAGAGGCCGGCTTCAACAATCAGGTCTCCGGAAGAAAAATCCTGTCCCGTCGTCTGTTGGTATTTTGGAGGTGTTGCCTGTGTTTTCATCCGTTGCCACACGGTTTGCCGGGGTCCGCCGGTCGGCCGCCCGGTTTTTATTTTTTGATTTTCAGATGCGTCCGCAGGTACGTTTTGAAGGAGGCAAAATCCCGGGACAGGTTGATGGCGCTTCCCTCCCTCCCCGCCAGGCCCTTCATGCTTTCCGGCGGTTCGGGATCGATGCCCAGCAGGTTTTTGATTTCGTCGGGGAACTTTGCCGGATGGGCGGTTTCCAGACAGACGGCGAGCCTTGTGTCGCCGGTTTGTTTCTGGTAGGCCGCAAGCCCCGCCCAGCCGACCGCACCATGCTGCTCCAGCACCACGCGGTAGCGCTCATAAACGCTCATGATGGTTTGCCGGGTCTGGCCGTCGCTGATGCTCACGGAAAAAATGCGCCGCCGCATTTCCTCCAGGTCGGGATAGCGGTGAACCATTCCCGTGCGGTCCACGGTGCCGCCGTACAATTCAAAGAATCGCGCCAGGTTGCTGGGATGCCCCACGTTCATGGCGTTGGAAATGCAGGCGCGCGACGGCGACACTTTCGTGTAGATTCCGGTTTCCAGAAAAGCGGGAAATTCATCGTTTTCATTGGTGGGCATGATCAGTTTTGCCACCGGCAATCCCATGCGGCGGGCGTATTCGCAGCCCAGGGCGTTTCCGAAATTGCCTGAAGGGACGGAGACCACCGCTTCCTCGCCGGCGCCGGCCAGTTGGGCGTAGGCGTAGACGTAGTAAACGATCTGCGGCAGAATGCGCCCGAAGTTGATCGAGTTGGCCGACGACAGATTAAACCTTGCCAGGTCTTTGTCGGCAAACGCTTCTTTGACCAGATTCTGGCAGTCGTCGAACTTTCCGTCAACGCACATGGCCCGCACGTTGCCGCCGATGGTGTCGAGCTGTTTTTTCTGCATCAGGCTCACTTCGTCCGCCGGGTACAGGATGGTTACGTCGATGCCGTCAACGCCCTTGTAGGCTTCTCCGACGGCGCTTCCCGTGTCGCCGGACGTCGCCACCAGAATGTTGAGCCTTTCCCCTTCAGGCCGGCAGTGGCTCATGAGCCGGGCCATCATTCGGGCGGCGAAATCCTTGAAGGACGCCGTGGGGCCCTGGTCCAGCCGAAGAATGAAGGCGCGGGGATACACCGCTTCCAGCGGGACGGGGAAATTATACGCATCCTTCACGATTGCATCGAGGACTTCGGGTGAAAACTCATCGGAGAGAAACGCCCGGGCGACCAGCAGCGCCGCCTCCCAATAGGGCCGGTCGCGAAGCGCAATAATATCCTTCATGGAAAGCTGCGGAATGGCGTCGGGAACAAACAGGCCCTCATCCGGCGCCTGTCCGGCCAGCAACGCTTCCCGGAAAGATACGCTTTCGGCAAAGGGCGTAATGCCGGAAGCCTGTTGAACGCGGCGATTGGTGCTGTAGTAGCGAATGGGCATGCCCGGTATCCTTTGTGAACTGGCTTCCTATAATCTGAATGACGCCAATAAATCAACAAAAAACAATCCTCTCTGTCCGCCGTCCTTCAATGCCCCGCCGGGGCGGACGTGAAAAGCGTCTGAATTCCGTTTGGAAAATCGGCGCTTCTATGTTAAAAAACCAAACGCCGTGAGGCGCAAATTCTTTTTGGATTGGAACATCATGGAAGAAAAAAAGACCGTTCGTCTGACGGAAACCGTCCAAAGCGCGGGTTGAGCCTGCAAGATCGGTCCGGGGGACCTGTCCGACATTCTCAGCGATTTGCCGCTCATTTCCGATCCGAAACTGGTGACCGGGTATGAACATGCGGAAGACGCGGGCGTGTATAAAATGTCCGACGACCTGGCGCTGGTGCAGACCGTGGATTTCTTCACCCCGACGGTGGATGACCCCTTCACCTTCGGCCAGATCGCTGCGGTCAATGCCATGAACGACATTTACGCGATGGGCGGCACTCCTCTCACCGCCATGAACATCGTCTGTTTTCCCGTAAAGACCATGGACAAATCGGTGCTGCGCGACGTTTTGCGCGGAGGGCTGGACAAGATGCGCGAAGCCGGCGTGCTCCTGGTCGGCGGCCACAGCGTGGAAGACAACGAAATCAAATACGGACTGGCGGTGACCGGCACGATTCATCCGGCCCGCGTGCTGTTCAACCGCGGCGCGCGTGCCGGCGACAAGCTCATCCTGACCAAGCCGCTGGGCACGGGCATTGTATCGACGGCCATCAAGGCGGGGGCGGCCGGCGAGAACCTGATTGCCCGGGCGACGGCCTGCATGACGACGCTCAACAAAAAAGCCGCCGAGCTGATGATCTCCGCGGGAGACATTCATTCCTGCACGGATATCACCGGATTCGGTTTCCTGGGGCACGCCTGCGAAACGATTGATGGAAGCGACGTCGGCCTGCGGATCGAGGCGGCCCGAATTCCGATTCTGGAGGGCGTGCGGGATCTATCGGAAACCGGCTATCTTCCCGGCGGTCTTTACCGCAACCGGAACTACCGCCTTCATCAGGTGGAAAAGGCGCCGTCCTGTCCGGACTGGATTTTTGACGTCTGCTTCGATCCGCAGACGGCGGGCGGCCTGCTGTTCAGCCTGCCTTCCGAGAAGGCCGAGCCGCTCGCGGAGGCCATGCGCCGCGCGGGCATCACGGATGCGGCCGTCGCAGGCGACGTCGTGGCTGATCATCCGGGGAAAATACTCTTGGAGTAATGCCTCTTGCATCGTCTTCCCTTCAAAATGGAAACGCAGCAGAATGTCAAAAAGCTTCTTGAGCTTGCGCATTCGGACGATTCGCTGCTGTTGCTGATGTACGGAAGCCCGGATCCGGACGCAATCGCTTCGGCCATGGCGCTTCGCGAAATCCTTCTGCGGACCAAGGGCCTCTCCAGATGGGTTTTCGCTTCGACGGAGCCGATCCGGCGGCAGCAGAACCGGGAACTGGCCCAGGCGATGCGCCTCAATATCCGGCCGCTTGCCCAGGTTGATGCCGGCGCCTACCGGCTCGTCGCGCTGGTGGACGCGCAGCCTTCTTTTTTTGGAGATTCCCCGCCGACCCGCGCGCCGAACATCGTCATGGATCACCATCCCCGCGAGGGAGACTGGCAGGCCGAACTTGCCGACATTCGGCCTTCGTACGGCGCGCTCTCGACGATTTTAACGGAATACCTGATGGCCGCGCGGGTGCGCATTCCCCGCAACCTTCACACCGCGCTGCTTTACGGCATCAAGACGGACACGGACAATTTCGACCGCGAAACGATTGCCGAAGACATTCGCGCCTACACCTATCATTCCCGGCACGCCAACCTGCGGCTGATCCGCCGGATCGAACTCAATCAGACGCCGCACAGCTATTTGAAATATTTCGATTACGCGTTTCATTCCATGACGCATTTCCGCGGCCGCCGCGTCGGTTTCCTGGGACGCGTGGAAAGTCCGGATGTCTGCGTGCAGGTGGCGGATTTCTACCTGCACGTGATCGGCACGTCGTACGTGGTGGTTGCGGGAATCGTGGATGACCGGCTGGTCATTATTTTCCGGGGGGACGGCTACCGGCAGGACTGCGGCGCGATGGCGCAGCAAGCCTGCGGCCAGATCGGACAGGGAGGCGGACACCGCAGCGCCGCGCGCCTGGAAATCCCCCTGGACGTTCTCAAAACGGAGCTGAAAGAGGATTTGTCCCGGCAGAGCGTGGAGCGTTTTCTTCATCAATGCCTGAGGAAAAGCCATTTGCCGAAAGAAGATCCGCCTGCGGCCGGAAGTGGGAGGGAAAAAACATGAAAGACATCGGATTTCACAGGGAAACGGTCACCGGACGGTACCTCAATCCCTTTGACGGGTTTGAACCCAGGGAAATGACCATTGAGGAGCGCTACGACGAAACCACCGGCGTGGCCAGCCGCATTCTTCCTTACCGTGTGCGGCCCGCCCAGAAACCGGACACAGGCGTCTATCTGGAAAAATCGCCGGAATCGATCTGCCCGTTTTGCCCGGAGCTCTTTGACAAGATGACGCCCCGGTTCACGCCGGACATCATCGAAGGCGGCAAATTCACGAGAGGAAGCGCTTTTCTGTTTCCCAACGCGTTTCCCTACGACGCGACAAACACGGTTGCGATCTTTTCGCACCGACACTTCATGGGGCTGGATGAATTGACCCCCGACGCCATGCACGACGGATTTGCCGTCTGCCGGGATTATTTTTACCGGATGGCCGAACTGCAGCAAGGGTACCATTACGGTTCGATCAACTGGAACTACATGCCGCCCGCGGGCGGCGGACTGATTCATCCCCACCTGCAGACGATCATGGGCAAAGAGCCGACCAGTTTCATGCGGCGGCTTCTGGCCAGCGCGCGGAATTACGCCTCCGCCTCCGGCGGCCGCAATCTGTGGGAAGACCTGCTGGATCGGGAGCAGGAAGCAGGCGAGCGTTTTATTGCCTCGACCGGCGTCGTGTCTTGGCTTGCCGCTTTTTCGCCAAAGGGCATGGCGGGGGAAGTTGATTTTTACTTTCGGGAGAAAACCTCGTTTTTTGATCTGACCCAGGCCAACGTTGAAGAGCTTCTCGAAGGTCTTTCCCGGATCTTTCTCCACCTGTATGTCAATCATTTCATGAGCTTCAATCTTTCGCTGTATGCGCCCCTGATGCCGGAGAAAAACTTCTGGGTGCAGGGGAAAATCGTTCCGCGTTTTGAAATCAATCCGCTGGGGACGAGCGACATCAATTATTTTGAAAAACTGCACGATGAGATCATCTGTCCGATTGTGCCGGAGCAGTTGTGCAAAGAATTACAGGGGTATTTCCAGACATAGAGGAGGGAACGGTTTCAAACCGTTCTTCGCAAAAAAAACAAAAAAGCGGCATTTTCATGCCGCTTTTTGTTGGCCTTTTTTAAGTGAATGCTTTTAATCGTCGCTTGTGCCTTTGACGGTTGCCGAAGCATCGGATGAAGCCGAAGAACTTTCCGTCGCAGTCGTCTCAGTGCTTTTCGGCTTGGCGGCCTGAGGTTTTTTTCCCTTGTAGTCCGTCGCGTACCAGCCGGTGCCTTTCAGGCTGAAGGATGAAAGCGACATCATTTTCTGAACCTTCCCCCTGCAGAACCGGCAGGTTTTCAAATCCGGCTCGGTAATGCCCTGAAACGCTTCAAACTGCCGGCCGCATTTCCTGCATTGATATTCATAGATCGGCATACATCAACCTCCTGAAATTAATTATAAAGATTGCTGATTTTATATTCGCTGCTGAAGCAGTCCAAAACCATGTTCATATCCGTTTGCCTGGCCGGCTGCAGCGCGCTTCGGGTCAGGCTGTGGACGATTTTTTCCTCATTTTCCTTTTCGTCCGCGGGGGCGCTGAAATCAGCGGCGCCCGAGGAGAAGCGCAGGACGTGGATCAATTCATGGACGGCAATATACAGCATCAAAGGACTCAATTTGATGAAGGTATTGGCGCGCTCCAGTGCGTCCAGGATGATATGGTCCTGCAGGCACACCCGGTAAAACTCGAAACCTTCCTTCTCCTGCGGCTTGCCGTCGGAAGACTTTTCGTAGGAATATTTGCACAGGTGTGCAAATGCGCCGTCATTTACTTCATGCTCTTCCAAAAATGCAAGGGTTTTTACATCGTATTTGTTTTTCCGCAGGTCATCTTCCGTCAGGCGGAAATGACGCGTCACCAGCTTTTCAGCGTCGGAAAACGCCCTGGCCGCCACCGGTATATGCGCCGCGTTAAAATAGCGAATCATAAAAACACCTTAAATGCCGCCGCCCGATTTGGCCGTAGTATATTCATTCTTCGTGTTTCTGTCAACACGGACGGGAACACCCGGACGGGAAACCGGCGTCAGGAAATGCTTGTCAAATAAAGTTGCCTCTGTTAGTATCCCGAACCGTCTTCGACAGGCGATTTGATCTGGGGAACTTGTTCATGGCGCAAACGGGAAATTGCCGGAATAAAAATGAAAATGACGAAAACACCGTCTGGGGCATGGCTGTTCTTCGCCCGTTTGCTTTGATCGGAAGAAACGTTTTGAGCTGGGTGGACAACCTCGGGGCGGCGGCCATTTTTCTGGGGATGGCGCTGTGGCAGATTTTCCGCAGGAAGCAGTTTGCCAAGACGGTCCGGCAGGTTTATTATATCGGGGCCAGATCCATCACGATCATCATGCTGGTCAGCCTGTTTACCGGAATGGTGCTGGGACTGCAGGCCCACCACGCCCTGTCGAAATTCGGCGCTGAAGGAGCGGTCGGCTCCCTGGTGGCCCTTTCGCTGATTATGGAGCTCGGTCCCGTGCTGACCGCCATCATGATTACGGCGCGGGCGGGTTCGGCCATTGCCGCCGAAATCGGCATAGAGCGCATCAGCGAACAGATTGACGCCCTGCAGACGATGCGGATCAATCCGCTGCGGTACATCGTCAGTCCAAAGATTTCCGCCTCCATCATCAGCTTTCCGCTGCTCACGGCCGTATTCGATCTGATCGGCATTCTGGGCGGCTATCTTTCCGCGGTTCTGCTGCTGGGGCTGAATTCGGGCGTTTACTGGCACAGCACGAAGGTTTATGTGGCTCTGGAAGACGTCACCAACGGTTTTATCAAAGCGATTGTTTTTGCGGTGATCGTCGCGACGGTTTGCTGCTATCAGGGGTATTTCGCGCACATGCGCCGGGACAGCCACGGCGCCCAGGCGGTGGGACTGGCCACCACGTCGGCGGTCGTGACCTCCTGCGTCCTGATTCTGATTTCGGATTACATCGTAACGTCCCTGCTGATTTAAAGAGATAAGATGAAGACGCCTCTGATTGAATTTAAAGATGTGACCAAGTGCTTCGGCGACAAAATCGTCCTGGACCGCGTCAATCTCCAGATCTACGAAGGGGAGGTCACGACGATCATCGGCCTTTCCGGTTCCGGCAAAAGCGTGCTGCTCAAACATATCATCGGATTGCTCCAGCCGGATGATGGCGTCATTCTGTTTCGGGGAAAACCGGTTGCTGAAATGAGCCGGTCGGATCTTGCGGGATCCTTCGGCCGGATCAGCTATATGTTTCAGGGCAACGCCCTGTTTGATTCCATGACGGTTTATGAGAATATCGCGCTGCCGCTCATAGAGACGACCAACTTGAAAAAAACGGAGATCCATCGCAAGGTGCTGACCCGCATGAAACAGACGGAGCTCACGGAAGCGGCTTCCAAATATCCGTCGGAACTTTCCGGAGGCATGCAGAAAAGGGCCGCGCTGGCGCGCGCTTTGATTACGGATCCCGGGATCGTTTTGTTCGATGAGCCGACTACCGGCCAGGACCCTGTCCGGAAAAACGCCATTTTGAGCATGATCGCCCAGAACCAGAGAAAACTGAATTTCACCGCGGTTCTGGTCAGCCATGAAATTCCCGACGTGTATTTTATTTCCAACCGCATTCTGGCGCTGTATGATCACCGGATTGTTTTTCAGGGCACGCCGGAGGAGCTGGAAAATTTCAACCACCCGTTCATGGACGAAGTCATCAACTCTCTGGAAGGACTGCAGAAGGAATTGACCGGTCTTTACTCCAAGCGCCAGTTTGAGCTGCTGAACCATCTGCAGCTCAAAAGGAGCAAGGGCGGAGAAACCTTCTGCCTGGTGATTTTCAGCCTCCGGGAGCTCGACGCGATCGTTTCGCAGATCGGCCATGACGCCGCGCAGGAGATTCTGCGGAATATGGGGCTGTTTATCGACCGGCATTTCGGCGCCATCGGGGGGATTTCCACAAGGCGCGCCACCAACGAGATTTTGACCGTGCTTCCCTATTCCAGCCTTGCGGAAACGGAAAGAATCATGGAAGATTTCATCGCGGATTTTAACCGGCAGGCCGTTCCCGCTCTGGAGGAGGGGGCCTGCAGGTTTGCGCTGGGGGGCGCCGTGGAATTGACGATCCTGGCGGGCGCGGCCGAAGGACAATCCAGGACCGATATCGACGCCCTGCTTGCGCAGGCGAGATCGAAACAAAAAGAAATCGGGCGATTGCAATGCGCCCCGGGAGAATGAACCGATGAAAAAGTACAAGATGGAAACCATGGTCGGTATCTTTGTCGTTTGCGGATTGATCTGCGTAGGATACATGACGGTCAAACTTGGAAAGTTGAACTGGTTCAGCGGAGATACGTATCCGCTCATCGCCAAATTCACGACTGTCACGGGTTTGAAGGCGGGCAATCCGGTCAACATCCTGGGCATTGAAGTCGGGCGCGTGGAGCGCATTTCGATGGACCAGGAAGACCTCAGGGCCGTCGTGGAAATCCGGATTCGGAAGGACATCAAGATTTATGATGACGCCATTGCTTCCATTAAAACGGAGGGCCTCATCGGCGACAAGTATCTGAGCATCGATCCGGGCGGAGGAGGGGACCTGCTTGAGCCCAACGGCGTCATCACGGACACGCAGGCCGCTTTGGATATTGAATCGCTGATCAGCAAATACGCCTTTGGCGACATAAAAAAGGACCAGGGGAAAAATCAAAACAACGAAAAGGAAAAGAAATAGATGGAAAACAGAATCCTGAAAAAACGGCTGGCGGGGTGCATGCTGGTCATGATGCTGCTGATGTCCGTTCCGGCGTATGCCGGAGCGCCGATGAGCGCCGTGGAAAGCACGGTCAACCGCGTCCTGGACGTTCTGCGCGATCCAAAAATGAAAGGCCCGGCGGCCAAATCCCTCAAGACGGAAAAACTCCGCGTCATCTATAAAGACATGTTTGACGAGATGGAATTTTCCCGGCGCACACTGACCCGCAACTGGAACAAGTTCACCCCGGAGCAGCGCAGGGAGTTTGTTGATCTTTTTGAACAGGTGCTGGAAAAGACCTACCTGGACAGAATTCTCGAATATTCCAACGAGAAAATTGTTTTTTACAAGGAATCGATGATCGCGGACGACAAGGCGGAGATTCAGTCCAGGGTGATCACCTCTTCCAAGGAAGTTCCCATTTACTACCGGATGATTTTAAAAAACGGCAAGTGGAAAGTTTACGATGTCGTCGTGGAAAATGTGAGCCTGGTGCAGAACTACCGAACCCAGTTCAATGAGATTCTGGCTGGCGGCACGCCGGAGCAGCTCCTGGAAACCCTGCGCAAAAAGGTGAAAACCCATTAATATTAGGATCATGAAGCATAATCTGTCCGTTTTTCTCCTGACCGTCCTTTTTTTCGCGGCCGGGAGCTTCCCGGGCTGTCTGGCCCTGAATATTGCGTGCGCGGAAGCGCCGGCGATGAGTGATGGGCAAGGGGTAGTAGGCGATGGGCGATGGGTAATGGGCAATGGGAAAAGCATGGATTACGCCCTCGCGAAGGCTCCGTCGGCCGGGGCGGATGCGACTGTCCGCGGGGAGGAGGCGCTGCCGGGCCGTGCAGACGACGCTTTTCAGGATGAATACAAAGACGATCAGAATCAGGACTACGACGACGAGCCTTTTGCGGAAGAGCGCGTTACCATCGCCGATCCGATCGAACCTTTCAACCGCGCCATGCACCGGTTCAACGACCGGCTGTATTTCTGGCTGCTCAAACCGGTTGCCCGGGGGTACAAAGCGGTGGTTCCGGAACCGGCGCGGATCAGCGTTAAAAATTTCTATTACCATCTGCTGTTTCCCATCCGCTTCGTCAATTGCCTGCTGCAGGCCGATTTGACCGGCGCCGGTTCGGAAGCGGGCCGTTTTGCGATCAACACGGTGTGGGGCATCGGGGGACTTCTGGATCCCTCCTCCAATCGGGGCATCGAACTGCAAAAACAGAACACCGATTTCGGGCAGACGCTGGGTCTGTACGGCGTGGGCCACGGCTTTTACATCGTCTGGCCGTTTCTCGGTCCGTCAAGCCCCCGGGACAGCGTGGATATCGCGGGCGAGTATGTTCTGGATCCGCTTTCCTACTTTACCCCCTGGTACACCAGCCTGGGCAAAAGACCCTTCAAAATGATCAACAACGCCTCGTTGAGCCTCGGGGATTACGAAGCGGTGATCGAAGCGGCCATCGACCCTTACATTGCCATTCGCAACGGCTACATTCAGTATCGCATGAAGGAAGTCCAGACGCGCAGGGCAAGATCGCTCTTTTTCCGCAATTGGAAAAGTGAGGCGACCCGGGCGCCGGCCAACTGAGAACGCATAAAAGGAGAAACCCTACGAGAAAAATCATTCTTTTCACGATAGCCCTGATGATTCTTCCCCTTTGCTCTTCCGCGCTTGCGGGCGGAATGTTCGGGCCGCTGCAGACGATGTCCAAAAAAACCGGCGGCGTGAACACCGCTGTCGGCTACCGGTATGCGGAAGATACATTGAAAGGCGACATGGATTATGGGATTCGCCAGCACCAGGTCTATTCCCAGGCGGCGTACGGTGCCTCCGGCCGCTGGGAGATTTACGGGCGCATCGGCATTTCCGATTTGCAGATATCGGACGCGTTTCGCTCTTCTTCGGCCCTGACCACGGTTTCCCGGGACTCTTTTGAAGAAAACTGGAAATTTTTCGGGACGCTGGGCGCCAAGGCGTATTATCCGGTTCATTCCGTATTCGGCGTCGGCGCTTTTGTGCAGGGAAGCTGCAACTTCAGCAATTTCACCGATGAGGTTAGCGGAACCAGCGGCGGAATTCCTTTTGTGACTGATATAAAGGTAAAATATCTCTGGGACGTTAATTTCGGCATCGGCGTTCAGGCGTCAGTTCCTTATGGAATTCAACTGTATGCCGGGCCTTTTGTTTATTACACGGAAGCGGACGCTTATTTATCCGCCGCCGTCCCGGGGATTCAGTCGGGCGCCGAAAAGACGTCTTTGAAGAATGCATCCGCGGTCGGCGGGTTTTTCGGCGCCGCCGTCGGGCTGGGCAGGGGATTTGGTCTCCTGATCGAAGGCCAGTATGCGGACCGTTTCTCCGCCGGATCGGCCATTACCTACACCTACTAGAGAGGCAAACATGAAGAAGCCTTCAGGAAAGCATCAACGGCGGCCCAGATGGACCATCGGCGTTTTATACGGCGGAAGATCGGGCGAGCATGACGTGTCGCTGTGCTCGGCGGCCTCCGTCGTTTCGGCGCTGGACAAAACCAAATACGACGTCGTTGCGATCGGCATTGACCGCGACGGACGCTGGTATGTTCAGGACCGGCCGGAAATCATCGCCGATAAAGATTTCGGCAGAATCCTGTCTTTGAAAAAAAAGGGCGTCTGGCTGGTCAATCATTTTGAAGACCAAAGCAGGCTGCACCTTTACGATATGACCTCCCGCGGAAAGAAGGTTGTGGTTGATCTGGTTTTTCCCGTCCTGCACGGCACGTACGGAGAGGACGGAACGATGCAGGGGCTTCTGGAACTGGCCCGGGTTCCCTACGTGGGCGTGGATGTCGCCGGCTCCGCCATCGGCATGGACAAGGACGTCGCCAAGCGTCTGCTCGCGCAGGCGGGGATTCCCGTCGTGCCCTGGATCATGGTCAGCCGGGCGGACTGGCTGGCCGGGCCGCAAAAAATTCTGCGCGGTGCGCTGCGCCGGCTTGAAATGCCCGTGTTTGTAAAACCGCTGTGCACCGGCTCTTCCGTCGGCATCAAAAAGGTGAAAGTCAAAAAAGATCTTGCGTCCGCCGTGGATTACGCCTTTCAGTTCGACACGCGGATCATGATCGAGAAAGGCATTGAATGCCGCGAGATTGAATGCGCCGTTCTGGGCAATGAGAATCCGCTAGCGTCGGTTCTGGGCGAGATTCTGCCCACGCATGAATTTTATTCCTATGAGGCCAAATATCTGGACCCCGAGGGCGCAAAGATGAGCATTCCTGCGAGAATCCCGGCTCGCCTTGCGGCTGCCATTCGCAAGTGCGCCGTCCTCGGCTTTCAGGCGCTGAACTGCAACTCCATGGCGCGAGTGGACTTCTTTCTGGATAAAAGGACAAACGAATTTTACCTCAACGAAATCAACACGCTGCCCGGATTTACCAGCATCAGCATGTATCCCAAGCTTTGGGAGGCCACGGGTCTTTCCTACGGCGGCCTGCTCGATCGTCTGGTGGAGCTTGCGCTGGCGCGCCACCGTGAAAAAACGTCTGTTGTGACCGGCTGAAAGTCGCAGAGACTTCGACGATCCGGTCGTTTGGGCTTGAGTTGAAATTTCATGAATGAGAAGGAGGAAGAATTAAGGAGATATGAGCGAACTTTCAGCCGCAGTTTCCAATTCGACAAAAATCCGCCTGCTGACGCTGATGATGGCCATGGAAATTTACACCGTCGGCGTTTCCATCATCGGCATTCTGACGTCCAATTCCATTGTCTTTATCGCCAATTTCGTAATCGCTTTTACGGGCGCTCTGGCCTCCGGCCTTTCACTTTATACCGTGAGGCGCATGTCGCGCGGGACCGATCTGCTCAATACCTACGGCCTGGGGCGCATGGAAACCATCTCCAGCATTGTGGTCGGAACCACCATGCTGCTGGCCGCTCTGTTTGTCGGCTATGAAACCGTCTCCAAAATCCTCCATCCCTCCTCGCAGCACGGCGGTCTGGCGGCCATGCTGCTGACGTTCGCTTCCTTTGCGGCGTCCACCTGGCTTTGGATACGCAACTACAGGCTGAGCAAAAAAGAGCACTCTCCTATTTTCAGCTCCATGTGGCGCATGGCGAGAATGGGCGCGCTGGAGGATCTGCTGATTATTCTGGCGGTGGGCATTTCCCTTGTTTTTTCCGACGCTACCTGGACGCGCTACCTGGATGTCTGCGCCACATCGATTCTGATGATCAGCATCGTCAAGTCGATTTACGATGTTTTCTCCGGATCGATCAGCGATTTGCTGGACCGCAGCCTCGATGAATACAACATGCTGATCATTTTGCGCGAACTGATTGCCAACTTCGACGCCTATGACCAGATCCACGGCGTCCGCACGCGCCGTTCGGGAAGCCATACCTTCATCGAGATCTTTCTGGAGTTTGCGAGCGATGCGAAGGTGGAAGAGGTTTACCGACTGAAGGACCGGCTGGAGGCGGAGCTGAAAAAGCAGATGCCCAACGCCCAGATCATGCTGATTCCGAGCCGCTTGACTGGAAACGCAAGACTTTGATTTTATTTGATAAATAATAATAAAACGAATCAACCCTTTCAGGGAAGGCGCCCTCTGTTTCAAATGCGGCGGCGCTCAGGCTCTCCCGGCTTCCGGCGTTTTTCAGCCCGGGAAAAGCTCATTTGCCATGTATTTCTTATCCATAATAATTCGATGAATTTTCATTGAACTTCCCCTTTGACAAGTATTCCCATAAACGGTTCTAATCATCCTGAAAATACCGTCCGGCAGTCGAGCTTTCCGGCGCGGGCCATCGGTACGGTCAGGGGTTGCCGGAACGCATCCAGGAAAAAGGAACTTTTTCAGGAGAGATCAGAACCATGATGAAAAACGCACAACCTTTGGAAAACCGAAGCCGTGGGGAGGAAGCGCTCATTTCCGACATCAAAGGACCGTTTCTTTTTCCGGTTCCGGATATCCGCCGGGCGGAAAATGCATTATCCGGAGAAGACAACATCAGCCAAAAGATCATCGATTGTTTTCCCGGATGGTTTTACCTGATGGATCAGCAATTAAACCTGGTCTTCTGGAACGACAACTTCCGGCAGGCGACCGGCTGTTCAAATGAAGAGCTTCGGGGAATGTCGGTTCTGGAATTTTATAAAGAGGCTCAGCAGGCCTTCATCGCCGAAGAATTGATCAGAGTTTTTCGTCTGGGCGAATACGCCGCCGAAGCGGACATCGCATTCAGGGAAGGGACGGTCCGGACGTTTTATTTCAATTTCAAACAGGTCTGCTACGGCAACGCCCCCTGCCTCGCGGCGGCGGCTTTCGACGTTTCCGGGTGGAAAGGCGGGCATGTGCATTTTTCCAGGCAGCCGCAAAACACCAGTTTGTCCCTGCAGGTGAGCCTCCGCTCCGAAAAAGAAGGGCGGCAAGCCACTGAGGATAAACTGAAGGCCAACCTGGAGGATCTGGTCATTCCGCATTTGAAGAAACTGAAGGCGACGAACCTGAACGCCACGCAACGAAAGCACCTGGAGGCCCTGGAGAACCATCTGAATGATGTTTTGTCACCGTTTGTGAACAGTCTGCTGCTCATTTATTCAAATCTCACCCCTCAGGAAATCCAGATTGCCGATCTGGTCCGCAGCGGCAACGGCACCAAAGAAATCGCCGATACGCTCAACACGTCGGTGAACACGATTGCGACCCATCGCAACAACATTCGGAAAAAATTGAACCTGCGGAACACGAAAGTCAACCTTCGGACCCACCTGCAGACCATTTTATAAAAGATCGCAAACACGAAAAGGAACCCGGAAGCTTATGGAAGCACTTCATCAGGCGATTGATTTCAAACCAAGATACATGGAGGTCACAGACTCCGCGGATGCCGGGCGGCCGGTTCGGAAAGCCGATCCTTCCCATGCCGTCGCGGCGGGCACGTCCCATCTCTTCAACCATCATCTTGTTCCGGCGCTTCTCAACATCGAGATGGCGATGAACAAGCTGCCGAAGAACGGAAAAACTTTCCGGCTGCTTTCCGACGCCATGAAATCCGCCTGCCAGGCGGCGGAGATCTGCCGAATGCTGATGGGCAGTCTGGGCTTTTGTCTGGGCTGCGGGTCATCCGGTCGGGCGCCGGTGGACGTGTCCGGGGCCTGTTTGCGGTTTCTGCCCGTTTTCCGGGCGCTGGTTTTGCCCAACACGCGGCTTGAAGCCGATTTGCCACCGGGCGGACCGTCGGTCCGGATCAGCAGGGATTTGCTGAACCAGGTTTTGATCAACCTGATTCGAAGGGCGGGGGAATTCTTTGAAGGAGCGCCCGGCGTTTTTTATTTTCGCGTGAGAACGGCCGGACCGGAAGAACTTCCGATGCATGCCCCGTTTTCGCACGGCTCGCGGTCCGCTTACGCGTGCGTTGAAATTGAAAGCAGGGGATGTCCTTCGGCGGAGCGGGACGGGAGTGCCATGGAAAGAACCGTGTCCGCGGCCGGTTCCATCTTGTCCGTGTACGGGGGATATGCGGCGGCGCAAACCAATGAGGCGGGCAAAGTCGCCTTCAGAATCTTTTTGCCGGTCTGCAAAACCGAACCGCCGCCTTCCGGGACAAAGGTCGTTTCGGGAAGCATCGCGGAATTGTTCTCGTAAACGGGGATCCGCAGATTCCGACGTCAGTCCGGGTTCGCCCGGGGGCGGTCTTTACTTTTCGATGCGGGACCTGGCCGTTTGAATGGCGAGATCTTTATCCCGGGTGAAGAACCACCACTGCGGTTTCCCGGTGTGAGGTCCTTTCTCCTTTTCCTTTCCCCGGCTGCGGTACCAGCGGCCGAATCGTTCGACCGCGGCAAAGGGATGATCGCCCGTGCACAAAACGCTGCAGGGGCGTATTTCCTTAAAGTAAACCGTTTCATCCGGTTCTTCCTCGCGCTCCAGCTCTTCGGGAAGGACCGCGCGTGACACGTCGAATCCCTGAGCTTCTTTTTGATCCAGCCACTCCGAAATGTTCATATTCTTCTTCCTTTCCCGAAGGCGTTATCCGTCGTGAGGGTGTTCATCCGGTTCCCTGCGGTCCAGAAGCGCGCAGTCCTCGTCCGAAGCTTCAAACACATCCACGGAGGGCATGCGGAAGGTTGTGAAACCGTGCGCCCGGCAGCCGTAGGGAGACTTTACCCGGCCGGTCAGGTAGAAATGCCGGCAGAAAAAGCAGTTGATCAGGGTTCCTTCTTTTTTGTTTTCCGCCATTGAAAAGTTCCGATGAAATGCTGAAGGCCAGAGGCTGTAGACGATAGGTGTGCATTATTTGTGATCTCTAGCCTATCGCCAATGGCCCATAGCCTGTTTTCTATCCTTCCGACAATTTTTCCAGCTTCAGCTTTTTTTCGAGAAGCTGATTGGCCTCTTCCAGTTTTTCCTGCGAGGAATAAACCGCGACGGAGCCGGAGGGCGAAGCGGCTTCAAAATAGGCGGACAATGCCTGGCGCACCTGCCCGGGCGTCGCGGCAAACAGCCGGTCCCGGAAAAACTGGCGCATGTCGTCGGTCACGCCGCTGAAATTCCTCAGCAGGGCGGCATACCCGCGCCCCGAAGGATCGAGGGGCTTGTCCAGCGCGCCGAGCGCGCTGATCACGGCCTTTTCCAGATCGTCATGATTCATTTCATTTTCGGAATAAAACCGCTTGGCGGCCTCAAAGACATCCATCGTTTCCACGATGTGCGGGTCTCGATAGGACAGAAACGCGAACACGCCCTGCATCGCGTCGAAAGAAGTCATCCCCCCGTAGGCGCCGCCCTGTACGCGGATGCGCTGGTACAGATACGTGTTGGAAAGCTCGCGCGAGGCCAGCATTAAAAGGGCGGAGTCCGGATCATTGTAGGCCGGCGCCTTCATCGCCGAGGCCACGTAGGAAACCTGCGCGGGGACGGCGATGCCGGAGCGGACGGGCGAAAGCGCGGGCGGCGCGGCTTTTTCATCAAGGCGTCCTGCGGGCAGACTTTCCAGCAATACGCCGATTTGCTCTTCCAGCAGCCTGAGGCCGTCCGCGTCGGCGGTCAGGTTGACGGTCAGATTCTTCCGGGTGAAGAGAATTTTCCTGAGCCGGTCCAGTTTTTCCCGCAGGAGGTTCTTGGAGGCGTCGAAATTTTCCGCCTGCTGCTGGACAAAGCGAAGCTGCGTCCGGCCGTGCCACTGTTCATCGCGGTGCGCGGGCAGCGTCAGCCCCGCCGCCGCCGTCCGTTTGGCGAAGACATGTCCGGAGGGAACGACGGAGGCGAGCAGGTTGTTTTTGCGCTCGGCGATCAAATCGCGCATTCTCGACTCATCGTTCAGGTCTCCAAGGCAGAGAATGTCGCGGACGGTCCGGCAGGCATTTGGAACATTGCGGTAAAGCGCTTTGAAGGAAAAAATCATTTTCTGCCAGACGCAGCCCGCGTCGGCGGACCGGCCGCAGGATAAATCGTAGCCGAAACCGCCCATTTGCAGGGCGATGCGCTTGGCCATCTCATCGTACGTCAGCCCAGCCGCGCCCATGCCGCTCATGATTTTGCCCAGAAGCGGCAGAAGCATCTGCAGGTCCTCGGGAACCGAGGCGGTGTCAAAGGCCAGGTCGGCGTAAGCGATGCCGTTGGTGAACAGGTCATGCGCGAGCGCCGGAACCGGAACCGCGGTTGCGCGCCGGGTCGGAATCGTTTCCACCCGCCGGGGAAGGTCTTCCATTTTTAGCTTGGGCAGACACGCCTGCGCCGCGGAAGAATCATCCGCCGACTGAAAGGCCTTGAGAAGCGCCGCCTGCTCGTCGATTTCCCTGAGTTGCTCTTTGGACAGGCCGGCCTTGAGATCAGCCATTTTCTTTCGCAGCCGCGCTTCATTCTTTTGGTTGAAATCGGGATCCGGCTCCATCACCGCCAGCAGGCGGTGAGGATTGTCCAGCAGCCACTTTTGAGCCACTTTCTGGAAGATTTGCGGATCGTCCTTCAGGAAGCGGCGGATGTTTTCAATCACGCGCGAAAAATCGAGGCCGATCAGGGGGTCGCCGTCGTAGAGCCAGGTCTGAAAAACGCCGCCCATCAGCGTGATCCCGTAAGGGTAGGAGCCGCGGGAAATTTCCTTGCCGTGAAACTCGACCTGGTGCAGGATGCCTTCGATGAGCTCCGGATCGAACCCTTCGTCGACGATTTTTTTCAGGGTGTCGAGGATCAGCTTCTCGATGGCGGGAATGTCTGCGCTTCCGGCGTTGCGCAGACCCGCGCAGAACATCAGTTGCTTGAGATCGGATTCGATGCCGGACACCGGCGAGAGGTCTTCCCCCAGCCCCGAATCGACGAGCGCCCGGCGCAGCGGCGAGGCGGCGCTGCCCACGAGCAGGCCGGAGAGGATGGAGAGCAGGAGCGCCGTTTCGAAGTCCCTGTTTTCCGCAAGCAGCCAGGCTACGTTGACGTGGGTTTTGTTTTCCCCCGGCTCGTCCGGATCGATGGGATAGGCGCCGGTCACCCGCCGGGGGCCGTCAAAGAAAGGCTGGCTCGCGATGGACGAATCCACCTCCACCCGTTCAAACCCGTCGAGCATCTGAGCCAGAAACGCCAAATGCTCCGCGGTGGGAATGTCGCCGTAGAGGAAGAAGCGCGCGTTGGTCGGGGAGTAGTATTTGCGGTGGAAATCCCGAAACTGTTCATACGTGAGCGTGGGAATCACGTTCGGGTCTCCCCCGGAATCCCGCGCATACACGGTGTCCGGGTAAAGATTCTGCTGAATGTCCTTGTACATCAGTGATTCGGGCGACGAGTAGGCGCCCTTCATCTCATTGTAAACGATGCCGGAGATGATAAGGTCGCTTTCGGGATCGCCGGGCTTTGCGAATTCCAGGTGATGCCCTTCCTGCAGAAAGGTTTCGCGAAGCAGGCGGGGGTGCAGGACCAGGTCCGTGTAAACGCGCGCCAGATTGTAGAAATCCGTCTTGATCTGGCTGGCCGCCGGGTAAAGGGTTTTGTCCGGGTAGGTGAAGGCGTTGATGAAGGTCTGCATGGTGGAGCGCATCAGCTCCTTGAAGACGTCCCGGAGCGGATATTTCTCCGAGCCGGCCAGGACGGAATGCTCCAGGATGTGGGGCAGGCCCGTGGAATCCGAAGGCGGCGTCCGAAAGCCGATGACGTAAAGATTTTCCCGGTCGGCGGCGTGCAGGTGCAGCACTTTGGCGCCCGTTTTCCGGTGCTCCATCTCATAGGCGGCAAGCCGCATCGTTTCGATGACTTCGACGCGCCTTACGATAAAGCCGTGGACGACATCGCCTGCCTTCAGCGTTGGCTGCAATACATCGATGGTTGTCATTTCCGGACGCTCCTTGCCGTTGGGGGATTATGGCCGCGGACAATCCTGAATCGTCACGCGGCGGTTTTGCGCCTGGCCTTCCGGCGTGTCGTTGTCGGCGATCGGCTGTGATTCGCCCGCCCCCCGGACGATCAGACGATGTTCGTCGATGGCGTATTGTTCGACCAGATATTGTTTGACGCTTTGGGCCCGCCGCTTCGACAGTTCCAGGTTGAAGGCGACGGAACCGACGCTGTCCGCATGGCCGGTGATGACGAGCGTGTCCCTGGGATACTTCACCAGGTATTCCATAATGGTTTGCACGCTGCTCTTCGGGATGGCGTCCACCTGCGTGGAATTGGCGTCGAAGGCAACGCTGATGTTGATGCAGCCGGGGCGGCTGAAATCCTCGATCACGACGGCCTCGGGCAGCGCTTTTCCTCTGGGGGCCGAGATCACGGCCTTCGCGGCAACCATTTTCTCCTTGGCGGCTTCCGTTGTCGCGACGTCCTTCGTCTCGCTGCTGAAGTAGATCTCGCCGATCAGGCCTTCAGCGGGCGTTTTCGTCCGCTGGGTGTTGATGTGGATTTGCAGGCCGGTGGTGACGCCTAGCGGTTCGCCCCCGTTGATGTCGCCGAAAAGCTTTTTGTAGTCTTCATAAATATTGCGGCGTTCCGTGTACCACTGGCCGGTCTTGTCCGTTTTGTTGCGCAAAACGATGTAGCGCATTTTGTCGCCGCCGATCTGCGTGCTGCGTCCGCTCCACCCCTTGGGCGCTTCGTTGTCCCAGACATAGCCCACGACCGGCGTGTTCAGCACGGCCGGAAATCCGGTTTCCTTGAAGGCAACATAGACCTGGAGCGCCTGGTCGTCGGCCGATTTTTTGCGGACATCGCCGCCGACGGGCATTTTTTGGACTTTCCAGCGCCAGGAAAGAATCGGAAAGTCTTTCACGTTGACGCGAGCCGACGTGCGCACGCCGAAGGACGAGTTGCCCTGCGAGAGCAGATGCAGATAATAGTTGTCGCCTTCCCTGGCGATTTTCAAAGACGGAGCGCCGAATTTTTTCTCCAGCGCCCAGCCGGCGGGCGCGCCGCCCGGCAGATCCGCGGAGCGGATTTTGGTGACGGGAATAATGGACGCCCCCGCGCCGGCGCAGAAAAACATCAGCGCAGCCCATAGCGTAAAACCGGAAAAAGCGAGGATTCTTTTCATGTCCGCTGCCGTCCTTACAGGGCTTTCGCGCGCAGCGCCATGATTTGAGTCCTCGTGAACACCGACTGAACCTGGTCCGTGTGCTGCAGGATGTTTTCCCGTCCGCCTTCTTCGCGGTCAATCAGGGTAATCACGCGGTCCACCACCAGGCCGGCCCGGCGGGCCTGTTCGATGGCGGTGATCGTCGAGCCGCCCGTGGTGATGACGTCGTCGAGGATGGCCACTCTTTCGCCGGCGGCGACGTTTCCCTCGACAGCGCTCTTCGTGCCGTGGTCCTTGGCCTCCTTGCGCACGATGAACGATTTGATCGGCCTGCCTTTCTGAAAGGAAATCACGGCCAGGGCGTTGGCGATCGGGTCGGCGCCCAGCGTCAGGCCTCCCGCCGCCGTGACCGGCGCGTCCTCGAGCATGTCAAAAACAACCAGGCCGATCAGGTTCATGCCTTCCGGGTCCAGCGTGGTCGGTTTGCAGTTGAAGTAAAAGTTGCTCAGGCGGCCCGAAGCCAGCGTAAAAGGCGGATTTTCACTGTATTTGAAAGAGCGCTCGAGAATGATACGGCCCAGACGCTCTCTGGCCTTTGTGGAATCCATGGACATAATTTTTTTCCTCCAGCACGGATCAATTTACGAGTGCGAGTTCTCGTGGATTACGAACTTGATGGGCAGCTCCGCCCATGTTTTATACGGAACACCGGACCTTTTGGCCGGCACGAATTTCCAGTCTCTGACCGCGGAAACCGCGGTGTGGTCCAGAATGGCATAGCCGGACGACTGCCGGACGACGGCTTTGCCGACGCGCCCGTCCGCCAGAATTTCCACCGCGACCAGCACGACGCCCTCGTAGCCGCGCTGCCGCGCTGTTTCCGGATAGCCGGGCGCGGGATTCTCGCGGTACCGGGGATAGGCGCTGGAAAGAACCGGCTGCATGGCGGGGACCGCCTGCGCCCTTCCGGCATCCGACAAAATCCCGTGTCCGGACGCTTCCGCATAGACCGCCGTTGGGGACCCGAAAGGCGCCGGCGCGTCGCCGGCAGCGGTATTTTCGCCGGCCGGCACGGCGGTCCGGATCTCCGCCGGTGCATTTTGCGGGGTTTGCGCTTCCTCTGCGGCTAAAGATCGGCCCTCCCCGGCCGGCGGCTTCTTCTGCAGGGCTTTCGGAACAGGCGACAAAGAATCGTCCTTTCCGGCAGCGATGGAGGCCCAGACAAAATCAAGACTTCCCGGCGCCTTTGGAACCGTCGCGGGACCGGTCAGGCCGAACATCAGGACGGCCGCCGCCAGGGCGTGAAGACCGACCGATGCGCAAACGCTCAAAAATCTGTTTTGTTTTTCCGTCGTCATGGCCATTATTTTTTGATCAGCTCATCCACCGCCTTGACGGCGGCCACGCCGTCTTTGGCAAACGACGCGCCGATGGATTCCGCATACGCCCGCGTCACCACGGCTCCGCCGACCAGAAAGTCCGTGCGGATTCCCTGCGCGCGGGCCAGCGAGATGATCTCTTTCATGTGGACCATCGTTGTCGTCATCAGGGCGGAAAGTCCGATCACGTCCGGTTTTTCCTTTTTGGCCGCCTCGATGATCGCCCGGTCCTGAACATCTTTGCCGAGGTCAATAACACAATATCCGTAATTTCTCAAAAGCAGCGCGACAATGTTCTTGCCGATGTCGTGAATATCGCCCCGGACTGTTGCCAGCAGGACTTTGCCCTTTTGCGCCGCCGCCTTTTGCTTCAGGTGCGGGTCCAGCAGGGCCAGGGCATTTTTCATCGTTTCCGCCGCGGCCATGAGCTGCGGCAGAAAATAAATTTTCTTCTCGTACAAATCCCCCACCCGCACGATGGCCGGAATCAGCAGGTCATCGACGATTCGGGAGGCGGGGAAGCCGTTGTGCAGCATTCCCTCCAGGACGGGGACGATGCGGTCCCGGTCTCCGTCCAGGATGGCCGCGGTGACCTGTTCCTCCGGGGACACCGCCGCCGCCGAATCGGTTTTCGGCGCCGCGGGCGCCTGCTCGGAGAAATGGCGGATGAACAGCAGGGGCGCCTTTTCTCTGGCGACAAGCGCGTCTGCCGCCTTTTTCACGTTCATGAATTCGATGCCGGCCGGATTGGCGATGGCCATCGTGAGTCCGCAGTACTGCGCCATGGCCAGAAACGCGGCGTTGAGCCAGGGGCGCCCCGGCATGCCGAAAGAAACATTGGAAAGGCCGAGGACCGTTTTGCATTTCAGCGTGTTGTTGCACCAGGCTACCGTGGCCAGCGTTTCCCGCGCCGCTTCGGCATCGGAGGCAACCGCCATCGTCAGCCCGTCCACGATAAAATCCTCTTTGGTCATTCCGGCTTTCCGGACTTTTGCATAAATCGACCGGACGACCTCCCGGCGTTTTTCAGCCGTTTTGGGAATGCTGCCGTCGGTGAGGGGCAGCAAAATGAACATCGCGCCGTATTTCGCGGCAAGCGGCAGAAGCCTGGCGAGCTTTTCCTTTTCGCCGGAAATGGAATTGATCAGCATTCGGCCCGGATAGAGGCGCAGCGCCGCTTCGATGGTTTCCACTCTGGACGAATCGATGACCAGCGGCAGCCGGGTGGTTGTGGCGAGAAGCCCGATGACGTTTTTGATCGTTGCGGCTTCGTCAATGCCCGGCAAGCCGATGTTGACGTCCAGAAGGGATGCTCCCTGCGCTTCCTGCTCCTGCGCCATTCGGCGAATGATGGACAGTTTGCCTTCCAGGAGCTCCTGCTGCAGGGCCTTCTTGCCCGTGGGATTGATCCTTTCGCCGACCACCAGCAGGGGCTGATCGTCCTGCAGGGATAGAAGGCTTCTCGCGGAGCTGAGCGCCGCGATCGACTTTCTGCGGGGACTTGCCGGTTTTTTCTTCCCGACCGCCTTGGCCAGCGCCGCGATGTGAGCGGGCGTCGTGCCGCAGCAGCCTCCCAGCAGGTTGGCGCCCGCCGCGGCCAGCTTCCTCGCGCCGGCGGCAAAGCTTGCGGGATCCATGTCGAAGACGGTCTTCAGCCCTTCGAGCCTCGGCAGGCCGGCATTGGGCTTGGCCAGGAGCGGCACCGTGGCGAGAGGCTTCATGGCGGCGATATATTCCGCCATCTGTTCGGGACCCGTGGAGCAGTTGCAGCCCACGGCATCCGCGCCCAGGCTCTGCAGCGTAATGAGCGCCGCTTCCGGCGGCGTTCCGCCCAGCGTGTGCCCGTCGCTTTCAAAGGTCATGGAAGCGATGGTGAAGATGTCGCCCAGCTCTTTTACCGCCAGCAGGGCCGCACGCGCCTCCTGAATGTCGATCATGGTTTCGATCACGATCAGATCGCAGCCCCCGTCGATCAGGCCGCGCGCCTGTTCGTTGAACGCGTCCACGGCCTTCTCAAAGGCCAGCGGGCCGAAAGGTTCGATGAACAGGCCGGTGGGCCCGATGTCGCCGGCGACCAGCGCTTTCCGGCCGCAGGCCTGCCGGGTTTGGAGCGCCAGTTCCCGGTTGACCGAAGCGGCGTCTTTTTTCACGCCGAACTGCTTGAGCTTGAAGCGGTTTGCGCCGAACGTGCAGGTGTAAACCACCCGGGCGCCGGCTTTTGCGTAGGAGGCGTGAATGTCCTGAATCACCGCCGGATTTTCCAGGCACCAGATTTCCGGACAGACCCCGGCCGGCATTCCTCTTTTCTGCAGCTCGGTGCCCGTCGCTCCGTCCAGAATGACAAGCTGTTTCTGAAGGAGACTTTTGATTTTTTGATTTTTTGTCACGTCAACTCCTGCGGGCTCTGTTTTTCGCTGAGCCCTTATATCATCTTTGCCCTTCCAGGGGGAATTTTTTCCATGCCGGCATTCATTTCTCTTGAACATCAAGGCTTTAAAGCCCATTGGCTGAAAACCGGATGGCGGCGGGCGGCCATGCCCACGATGGCCGCGCCCATTCGGCCATAGCTGATGCCGGCCGCCTCCGCGGCGCAGGCCATGCTGGCATCGTGGCTGATGTCCGCGTTGGGGTTGACGTCCAGGACGTAAAAAACACCGTCTTGCAGCCGAATATCCATGCGGGCGTAATCCCGGCAGCCGACGGCCCTGTAAGCCGCGCGGCACACGATTTCCATCGCCTTTTGTTCTTCGGGGTCCAGCGGCGCGGGCAGCCTCGTTTCGATTTTTTCGTACGCCTCGGAGCCCGGAATGAACTTGGCCTCGTGGCCGCAGAGGCGGTCCTTGACGTCTTTAAAAAATGCAAAATCCATTTCCGCGGCGGGCAATACGGTGAGTTCTTCATTTCCCCAGACCGACACGTGAAATTCGCGCCCATCGATGAAATCCTCCACCAGAGCGGGCTGCCGGTAGGCCTCCAGTATAAAAGGAACGCGCCGGGCCAGCTCGCCCTCGTCCAGCGCAACGGAATCGCGGCTGATCCCGGCGGAGCAGTGCTCATGAATGGGCTTGACGATCGCGGGAAACCTTTCCCACCGGACGGCTTCGCCAAGGTGAAAGACGCGCCAGGCGGGCGTGGGGATGCAGGCCGCGTCCAGCAGGGCTTTGACCCGGGCCTTGTCCTGCGCGAGCGCAAGCGTTTCCGAACCCGCGCCGGTAAAGGTGAAGCCCATCGCCTCAAGACGTCCGGCCACCATCCACTCGCTGTGGGAAATTCCGGGCAGACTTTCGCACCAGTTGAAAACGATGTGTCCGGCCGGATCAAAAAAGCCCAGACGGCCCTCGAGATTCTCGTCGGCCACCGGCACGAAAACCGTCGGGAAACCGGCCTCGAGAAGCGCCAGGCCGAGCTTTGTGGAGTGGCCGGCCGCTTCTTCCTTTTCGGCGGCCGTCCAGTCCGGCTCGATATTGTACAGCAGAACCACGGGAATTTTGCCGGGTTTTATGTCCAACGCCTCGGAAGTTTTGGGCATTTCTTTTTCCTTTCAGGGTAGCTCATTAACCATATTTTTTTTGGAATTCCAAGAATGAATTTACAAACGTCCGGGCCGGTGGTATTTTTCGCGCCGGAGAAGCGGCGAGATGAAAAACACAAAATCCATGGAGTGCATGCGCTGCGGCCGCTGCTGCCTGGCCGATTTCACAGCCTACGTGACGGAGGAAGACATCGGGCGGTGGAAGTCCGAAGGCAGAGACGACATACTGGGCGTCCTGGAGAGGGAGGGAGCCGTCTGGGAGGGCGACCGCCTGATGTCGCGGGAGTCGGGAACCCCGCTGGGCGGCTGCCGTTTTTTTGCATTTGACGGAAAGACTTTTTATTGCGCCATCCATGAAACCAGACCCGCGGTGTGCAGGCTTTTCGAGCCGGGTTCGTCCGAAATCTGCCCGCAGTATTCAAAAAAGGGAAACACACGGAATCATATTTGATTTTTCGATTGAAGCATGCGCTGCGTTTTCGGAATTTCATCCAGAGGCAGAATCCCGACTTCGTTGCAGAAGGGCAGGGTGTTCATTGTGAAGGACAACCGGTGATTTTCCGTTTTCCGGCAGAACTCACCGAATCGCACCGTGGGGAGCAATGACATGCCGTTTTCCAGCGGCTTGAAGAAATTGTCCATATGAATCGGAAGCACGAGCCGCGCGCGGGTTTTCAATACGACATTTTCCAGGTATTGATCGGTGTTCCCTCTTCCGGCGATGCCCAGAAGGATGACGTCGGCATGAGTCCCGTCATACATTTGCGGTTTGAAGCCTGCGCTTCCATGGTGCAGAATGGCTCCGGCGGGGTGTTGGATCAGCAGGGCAAAGACGCCGCCCAAACGGTAGTCGGCGGCCCGGCCGGGCGGGATCAGGGGCTTGTCGATGGTTCCGGGGTAGGGGATGCGGCCCAGGACGGCGGGGCCATGAGCGCTTTCAATGAATTTTATCGTAAAGTTTCCGAAACACAGCGTCCGGCCGCTTGTCATTTCCACCAATTTGTTTTCTTCCATGCCGGCGCCTCTGCCGATGTTCAGCGTGCTTGACGTGCCGACGAGCGGCGCATGGGCTTCGATTGCGAAATACGGCGCGTCGGCGGCATGGTCGAAATGGCTGTGGCTTGCGATGACCGCGGCAATGTTGTCCCTGCCGAACCTCCCGGCCCATTTTTGAATGAGGGGCCGGTTCGGTTCCAGCGGCAGACGAAACGCAACCCTGCCCATGCCGAACCGGCTTACGTAAGGATCAATCAGGATGCCTGTCTTCCCGTCGGTTACAAACATGCCGGCAGTGCCCAGCCAGATGATGCGGACGCTGCCCGGCCCTCCGGCGGTTTTTCTGATCATCAGTTTCTCATAGAGCTGGTTCATGATTTGTCCCGGGGCTTTTTGCGGGCTTCGGCAATCCACTCGCCGACGCTTTTATTTTCATTCCTGGCGGCCAAAGCGATCATGCGATGAAGCGCGGAACTCATCCGCATCACCTGGCCTTCATCAAAAGGCTTTTCCGGCTCTTCGTTTTTTTCGGCGCAGCCGTCAAGATAATGGTCAACGGCTTCCTCGAAAGCTTGTTTGATTTCCTTCACCGAATCGCCATGAAAGGTTATGATGTCACGAATATTGGAAACGCGGCCGATCAGGCATTCATCTTTTTCGCTGTATTCAATCTTTGCGGCATAGCCTTTATACGTCATGGGCTTGTCCATGGGTTTGCCTCCAGTTGCTCCGGTACGTCTCACATTAATAAATGGCACCTGTCCATAAAGATGTTTTTCCTCCCTCCCGTCATGATGATCAGTGTTGTCCTCAGACCTCGAATATTCGATGGCTTATGGCATAATTTTATCCCGCAGTCTCATTTCCAGAATGCGGAATCCATTTTCAATGTAATATTGTCGCACCGATGCATCAAGCAACGTTCCAAGCTTTACGGAAAAGTCTTTCTTGCCGAGTTTTGCCAATCCGGCAAGCAATTTGCCCAGGATTTCATTTTCAGCGGGAAGGGCGATGCCTTTTTTTAACAAAAACTCGATGTCGTATGCATCGCGGATTTCCTTGCGGCTGAGAAAAGCCTCAATCTTTGACTTCATCATTTCTTCCAGCGCAACGGTTTTTATCAGAACCTGAATATTGGAGTTGGCGCCGTAAGCGATGCAGGTTTCCGTTTTGATGATCTTTGCCTCTTTGCGGATTTCTATTTTCAGCGCTCTTGGAAATTGCGGTGATTTCAATTCGAACAAAATCGTAAAATGCTTGTGGGTGGAATCAGCAAGAGTATAAAATTGCAGCAAATATTTTTCAATCTTCCGGTAATACGTTGCCTCGTCAAAATCCTTTGTCACCCAGAAATCCAAATCCACCGAAAAACGATCCAGTCCATGGCATAAACGCAGCATGGTGCCGCCCCCGAAAACCAAGTTGGTCAGAAATCGTCCGCTGTTCAGCCGGTCCAGGACTTCCAGTTCAAACTGCTCATGCTGAATTAAATCCCGCATAGTCTTTTCACCGTTTCTTTTGTTTTGTTCGGATAAACGCTCAACAGACTCTTCAGCTTTCTCAATTCCAGCTTCTTCATGTCCAGCGAGTCAACGTCAAACTTATATTTGCCGAACGAGAAAAGATACGCCGCATCCAGAAAAGCTTTTTCTTTGGTGGCGATAAATACGCCGTCCTTTTTAATGAAATCGCCATAGAAGCGGTTCTGTAATTTGATATAACTGAAAACGGCCTCCCGGACATTGTAAGCAACAGAACGTTTCAGGCAAACGCTTTCCTGATAATTGTTCTGCGCCTGTGTGGTGACATCATAATACGCCAGGGCCGTCATCAGGGAAATATAAGAGGGGACCTGCAATACATTGGCGATTTTAAACAAATCCTGGCGCGTCAGACCTTCCCATTTCCAGACGGTTGTATAAAGATTATTTTTAAATCTGACCAGCAAACCCTGCCGGACATAACGGCTGCACAGTACACGAGCGGAGGCCGTCTGCAGGCTGAAAGTCTGCGCCACGTCGCCAAGCGTAAAATAGGGCTTCCGGCTTAATTCCTGCAATCTGTTCATGCTTTTACTAAGCATATATAATTACCTTTGATGTTAATTATATATACTTTGTAATATTTGGCAAGCGAAATAAAGCGCTTAACAGGGCTGAGAGAAAACGCAATAGCAACGGTTAGTTAAATATCATGGAATGGTGTGTTTTGTGCCCGGAATCAATAAAACGCAAAACTTTCATGACTGAGAACATGGTCGTAAATATCTTTCAACATCAGGTGCCCGGTTTTAATGGCGGCCCGATCCGGATCAAAGGGGGCAAAACCCGCGGCAATCAAATCCGCGTTGACAAAAATGGGGCAGTCCGCCTCGTTGGGCAAAAACTCCCCGGCAAAAGTGATTTTGCCGGCGCCGTCGGTACGGCGATGATGAGGGTTCTTATTTTTTCGCTTCGGCTCATTTAATCGTTTCTTTGTTGCCAAATACTTCTTGCATAATTGAACTTGTCAGGTTTTTTTTCTGTTGTTATGATACCTCAATTGCATTATTAACAATCGCATCAAGATCGTTTGGATCAAACGATACAGCCCATCGCCATATCCCAAACCCGCCATGCTGATTTATTGCTTTACACCACTCATCCAGAAATGACCTTTTAGTTTTATCCTGATTGGTGTCCCGTCCTTTAGTTTCAAGGATAAGATACTGGCCATTTTTAAACTTTATTATAAAGTCCGGATAGTATTTTCTGATAATCCCTTCATGGTTGTAAAGAATCGTGAATCCTAGATGATCATTTTTGACAAAAGAGTCAATGGCACTTTGGTTATTTATATTTCGCGCTTCCAGAAATTCCCAATCACTATCGACAACGGTAAAATTAATGTGCGATTTACTGAAATTTTCGCAGGGCTTGCTTGTCCACCATGTGCGGACATCCGTTGTTGATAATAATGGTTTTTCTTTATCGAATACAGGCGTAAGTTGCATTGTATTATTGGCGCGAATTTCACTCCAGATATGTTGAATCACCTTATTCATGTTGAGCATGACAAGGATTCGCCTTCGCATCTCTTCTTGATTAAAGAGGGGGGTCTTGATACTGATTTTATCAGAATCAATGAATTGCCCCACAATCCGAATTAATTGGATAAGAAACGCTTCCTTGCTACCCTTCCAGTCTGGCCTTTTCTCTGAATTGTAGATCGTCGAAGCAATGCGAAAGACAACGGATTGCGTGCGCAGCTTTTCGGCAATTTCTTTTAAGTCGATTTCGGTAAGGGCAGCCGGGTTCGGTTTTCCGGCAATCATCGCCGCCAATTCCGCTTCCGTGATTGATTCATAAGGATCAAGCGCAAGGGTTTTTACTTTGGTCATATCTATTGCCAGTTGCGGTTTATAGACGTGATCAATTCTCAGAACATTAGGGATGATGATTTCATGTAGTGCTTTTTCTTTTACGGGTTCGATCCTTGTCTTCGGCGGTGGCGGTGGCGGTGGTGGCCCGTCTGACCCGCCCTCATGCGGCAGAAAGGTAAAAGGTACGCCGAAAATATTCACATATTCTGGTTCAAACAATCCGTCTTCGCCGACATCATATGAAGTCCGCCGCAGACCACGGCCAACAACTTGCTCGCAAAGAAGCTGGCTGCTGAATGCGCGTAGCCCCATGATATGCGTGACCGTCTTGGCATCCCAACCTTCGGAAAGCATGCCGACGGAGATGACATTTTGTACCTGTTCGCCGGGTTGGCCTATTTTGCCCACCGTATCAACGACTAACCGTAATTTTTCCGCCTGCTGTTTTTGTGTCAGCTTTTTTTCTTTGGGCGCTTCCTCATCCTCACCATCATCTTCTGGAGCTTCAACCTCTATATCAATCGGTTGAATTTCTGCTTCTGCTTTATTCAAAATGCTACTGTCAATTTGCAATGTTTTTTCTGGTGTGCACAAATCATCTAATCCGGCCACGGACAGCAAAAAGGCATCATGATCGAACGAATATTTAATACGGGCGGAAGTTGATGTCGTATTAGCCACTGTAATCATCACCGGCGGGATTGTATGCCCCGCCTGCTTCCATGCGTCTTTGGCTGCCTGCCAGTCTTTACCCAGCAATAAATAAGCATTCTTGATTAAATCCGGCAAAGGTTCGCTTTCCTCAGCTTTACGGTTGATGTCATCTTTAACTGTGTTGTCCATGTAAATATGGTAGAGCCGCGAGCGTAAATTGGCATCAACCTTACCGTCGTCGCGAATGACCACACGTGGTGTTTTAACCAGGCCGGATTCAATGGCGTCATTGAGGCCGAAGTCGCTCACAATCCAAGGATAAAGAGCTTCTTCCGTGGCTTTTTTCCCGGACGGTGCAAAGGGCGTTGCGGATAAATCAAAGCATCTCAATATGCCGCGCGTCCGGTGAATCCTGTCGAGACCGCCCACCCAAATTGTGCTTTCTTCGATGTCCTCTTTTTTAACACCCTTCACTTTGCTCTCTGCCGGAATCCGCCAGGCATGATGCGCCTCATCGTTGATTACGATGATATTAGATGCACCAGACATATCTTTCAGGACTTCCCGGACATAAGCCTCGTCGCTTTTTGCGCCGCGCTTATCAACGGTTTTCTTCTTTGCCAGCCGCTCTTCACTATCCCACGCCAGCATATGCCAGTTGATGATTTTAACTTTACCTTGACGCAGTGTTTCCATTAGACTGGAAGGGACGATATTAAATTCTTCATAGTAATTGCCGTCGCCTGCCGGTTCCAAGACGGATAAGCGGCTGCGGACGGTTAAACCCGGCGCAACAACCAGCACGTTTTTAGAAAAGCGGGCATCCTTGCTGTTGGCAACCTTATTGAGCACCTGCCAGGCGATGAGCATCGCCATGATAATTGTTTTGCCGGTGCCGGTGGCCATCTTACTGCACCAGCGAGAGAATTCACCGCCATCACCGGGGATGACAATCCCCGTTTTCTCAGCTTCCGGAGCTTCAGTAAGCCAGATGAGCGTTTCAATCGCTTCCATCTGACAGAAGAAAAACCGGCGGTCTTTGCGTTCTTCGGGATCTTGCCAGTGTTTTAGCAGCCGCTTGGTAATGCCGGTTACGCCGGGATAATCTGCGTCGCGCCATTTTTCAATACGCGGACGTATGGTATTTACCAGTTCAATTTCTACAAATACGCCCGGATCATCAAAAGCTTTGGAACTTTCCGAGGCAACTACATACCCGGCTGGACGACGGCCATCCCGTAATACAAATTCACGAGAATCGCGGACATATTCCCAATACTTTTGGGGCTCTACATAGGGCGTGTTAATGATCAGTTTATCGATGTTTTTCATTTCTTACCTTGTTTCTGAAAATTTTGCAGATGGTCAAAAGCTCTTTTGAGGCTTGGCGATTTTTGAATGGCGCGTTGAACATTCCACGATTGTATGACAAATCCGCAGAGACTGCCGTTATAATTAGGACCGATTCGGTCGCCTGGATAATGTGGCAAAATGTCCTCTTTAAGCTCCTTGATTTTAGACTTCTTGATGACTTCGAAAAGAGCCGCTTTGGAATCATGAATGTCGTCAGGCTTGTCCGGTATGTGCTTTATCGCCACAGCGGCAAATTTGGCAAACCCATACCGGTCCGCCATGACCCATGATTCAACTTCTCTAACGGCCACGCGAAAGATCAGTTGCGGTTGCTTGTCAAAAATCATCCATTCCCGGATGAGCGACGGTGGACATTCATTTTGATCCAGATCAGTTAAAACGAAAAATGGCGTAAATCGCGCGGCATGATTGTAGCCTTTTAAATCCCTTTTGATAGCGGTAAAACCATGCTTGTTGTAAGATGCGGAAATAAGATATTTTTTAGGAAAAGCGTTTAAAAGCTTTTTCATGACCGCTTCGCTGAGATCGTCTTCATAAACAAGTTTTATAGGTAGAGATATCATCATTAAATATTCAGTAGTAATTGTTCCATATTTTGCGGAGCCGTTTGGGGTAAAATGGCATCACCGGGCGTCATGCCCCCGTCCAGCATGGCGCGTACTTCTTTGATGTTAGCCGCCGCTTCGACTTTTGTACCTTCCTTATTCGGCGAAAGCACCAGGACTTCATGCAGAGAAACACCCCTGTCCCGCAGCAGATCGGCACTGTGCGAGGTCATGATGACCTGCCGTTTTTTCTGCTTTTGGATTTTGTAGATTAAGGCCGGCAACTTCGAAATGATGGCTGCATTGAGCGACAGTTCCGGTTCTTCCAGAAGCAACAGCCCGTCACCTTCCTGGAGTGCCCAGAGCAACCCGATCATGCGCAACGTGCCGTCGGAGAACTGCTCCTCTCTTTGCTTACCCGCGTCAGGACGCCAATGCTCGTAAATGGCTTCCAGATGGGGCTTGCCGTTTTCATCTTCGTAATGCAGCTCTTTCAACTGGGGAACAGCAATGCGTAAAGCGGTGTCTATTTTTTTCAGCCAGATGTTGCGTGTTTTCTCCGGCGTATTGGCCAGTCTTTCCAAAAAGCCCTTGCCGAAAGGATCACCCGGCAAATCCGCGCCGGCAAAAGCCACGGGATATTTCAAAAGTTGAGGAACGATATGTAAATACAGCGCCTTTTCAAGATACTTGGCAATATCACGAAACTCTCTATTCGCGTTGATTTGTTCGAGGTACGTTTGGCTGAGACGTTCCTTGTCACTTTTGTCTTCATCCTCAGGACGGTTAAGAATCAATTTATCGCCGCGCCAGACTTTCTCATAGTTCAAGTAGCTCTGGCGACGTCCTCTGCTCTCTTGTTTAATACTTATTTCGTATTTCCAGATCGTTTCTTTAGAACCATATTCGGAAAGGGATATTCCAATGACAATCTCCGGGGTTTGCCGGGCAGCCAGGCAACGCATTTTGGAAACCCCGCCGCGATCGCTGATGGCCTTTTGCAGACCGCCACCGGGTATGGCGATGTCGCGAAGAAACCGAAAGGCATCCAGAAAATTGGATTTACCTGATGCGTTTGGACCAACGATAAACGTCCGTTGCTTCAGATCGACCTCAATCTTTCTAAAGTTCTTCCAATTTTTCAAGATAATGTGCGAAATAATCATGGCGTGACTCCCTCTACAATCGAATAATTTTTAAACTCTCAATGCCGCGGGCATCAATGATTTTCACTGCCACGGCCTTCCCCGGCGTAAAGGGCAGCGAAAGCGTCCCACCGAAAGCTTCTATTTTATCTTCATCGATTTCCGCCTTCAGATTTCTAGCAATGGTTGCCCAACCTTCTTTTGCTCCCGCCATCGGAAAAAATACTTGTGAGGGGAAAATACTTCGCCCGTCATAATCCGTATCGAGTAGCCACATGGCGATGTCCCCTTTGCCGCCGCTTTCCACGTTGCCTGTTTTGGGGTTGTAATAATCAAAGCCGTTAACTTCGATCTGATACTTGCCTTTATTATCACCACTTTTGATTTCTTTTAATTTCACATCCGGCTGACCGATCAGCCAGAAACTTTCATTGCTTGCGCGTTTTTTCTTTAAATCATCAGTAAACAGGTCGGCGTTCATTTGTGCCTTTAGAAACAGGCATCGGGTAATTTCCGGGTTCATTTCATCAATATCCTTGGCGGCTTCCTCGTCAAACTGCAAGGCGCAAAACAGGAGGATGTCCGGTTTATAGGGTTTCACTTCTTCATAAGCCAGCTCTACCATGCGCTGTTCCAGCGGTGCATGTTCCGGTCCAAACACAACATACACCTTTTGCGGTTTGGCCTCTTTGGTTTCGGCTTCCGCCTGCACATAGCGAAAACCTCTTGCCGCCTCCATACGAGAGAACGCTATTGTCTTGCCACCTTTGGCTCGCACACCATTGCGCAACAGTTCATCACGCCATTCACTTTGTCGTAACGTTTCGCCACTGCGTGCCACCTCAGTACCTGCATCAGATGAAGTGATTGAAGAATCCGCCTCTTCAAAACTTTTGGCTACCGGCGCGGGGACGGCTTCCATTGTGAAGGGGCCGGTCACGCGCAGGCGTTTATTATCGATGAATGGTTGATCGTAGAGTGTTTCCTGCGGCGCTGGTTCATTGTTGGCAATGGATTTAAGCGTGATATGCGGGACGGTCTTGTAGTGAAAGCCGCTACCGACACCCTCAACGGGATGCGCCAACTCAAAATAATCGAAATTGGCAGTCATTAATCTCTGTTTGGCAAGCGCAATGGCTACGCGCGACGTATCGCAGGTGATCCAACGACGCCCCCAATTTTCGGCAACGTAAGCCGTCGTTCCAGAGCCGCAGGTAATGTCGAGAACCAGATCGCCGGGATCGGTTGTCATGAGGAGGCAGCGTTGGAGTATTTTTTCATTAGTCTGAACAACATAAACTTTATCACTACCAACACTGCTACTTAAATCACTCCAATTGTTTGTTATTGGGAATGCCGGAAAGTCATCCAGATATCTAACATAGTTCAGTGTATTACTGCTGGCATCAATTCTTTTTTCATTTATCAGTTTCTTAAAGCCCTCTTCTCCAGTTTTCCAATAACCTTTTGTTGGTATATACTGCTTACCTTCAAAAAAAACTGGAAAAGATCCTGGTGGTCGTTGGCTCCTCAAATCACTTAACCTATAATATTTGGCATTTGAGAAATCTTTGTTGCTTTCTTCAGCTTCTTTTACAGACATTCTTTTTCCATCAGGAAATTCAACTTTGTTGTATGCACTTCCTCCTTGCCCTCCTGCAAGCTTATCCAGAAACAATTGTCTGTACTTTAGCAGCTCTTTTTTCTTTGAATAGATCAAGATATAATCAGAAATATTAGGCAACAACATAGCCGTTGCGCTACTTGTTTTTACGACAGTTATCAGGCTGATAAAGTTTTCAACACCAAATATTTCATCTAGAACATTTCTAACTAAATGAACATTTTCGTCACCAATCTGCACAAACACACTGCCGGATTCCGATAAAAGTTCCCGTGCCAGGCGCAGGCGGTCGCGCAGGTAGGTCAGATAGCTGTGAATACCCAGTTCCCACGTATCCCGGAAAGCTTTGATCATTTCCGGTTCTGCCGTGAGGTCTTCATCCTTGCCGTCCTTCACGTCACGTTTGTTCACAAAGGGCTGAAAATTGGAACCGTACTTGATGCCGTAAGGTGGATCGAAATAAACCATCTGGACTTTGCCGCCCATGCCTTCTTTTTCCAGAAGAGAGTTCATCACCAACAGGCTATCACCGGCAATCAAACGATTTGACCAGCCTTCTTTGTGTTTGTAAAACTCAATGGCTTCGCGCAATGGTTTTTTGTTGTCCTCAAAGAGCGACGGCTGCACCATATCGGTTTTTTCTTTACGCACGGTTTCAATAATCCGGCGCGGATCAATGCGCTCATGCACATGCAGGCTGACGGTAGGAACTTCAAAGCTGGTATGCTCGGCCTTGCCCGCCCATTGCAGTTGAGGATCAAGATGTGGGTCATACTGGTAGGTTTTCCTTTTTTGTCCGCCATTATCAGTGTGCGCGTCCACCAGTCCCACCGGCGGATTGTTGAGGCGCTGCTTGTCTTTGTGTTCGTATTGCTCAAAAAGTTTTTGCTCGGTAGCGTTTGATTTTTTTCGTGCCATAAGCGCTCCTATGCTGATTATCTTATGATAAAATATTTATATTGGTAGTACGTAGGCTCAGGTCTTGAAATATAAGATTTCCCCTCTTCTGATATTTTGACACTTCCTGATTAAGCGCGATGAATCTTACAACTTCTTAAAAACATTGCAAGACCTTATACATAATTGTATGACGCAAACAAAATTCGCCAAGCAAGAGAGCTGCCAGCGGCGCCAGCGCAGATTTTATAATGTCGCCAATCCCGGCGGTTTTAGGAACATTTTGTGCAACATTCATGGCCGTTTCTCTTTCTTTTCCGGGAGGGTGGCGCGGACGACGTCGGCCAGTTGCCGGGCCGTCGGCAGTTTGCCTTTCATTTCAGCAGGTAATTTCGATTGCAGATGATACTCGGCCACGCCGATCGGGTTTTGCTTGGTTTTAAGTGCGTATTCGACTTCCACATCATCTTTCTCCGCGCAGAGGATGATGCCGATGGAAGGTTTGTCGCCGAGTTCTTCGGGGTTCGGCGTTTTCCGCCCTTTCTTTTCCAATTCTCTCACCGCCTGTGAGAGAAACAGGCTGTCCGTGTACGTCCGAAAAAACTGGAGCATCCGCCACACATTTTGCGGTGAGAAACCGAAGGTGCCAGGGAAAGCTCTTTGGCTTTGGTCATCTTGCCAGACCCTCCAACAGTTTTTCCGCTTCTTGTTCCAGCTTCCAGAATTCCTCAAGCAGCCATCAGGTCTTGAAACATTCATTTTCTAATTCCACCTGCCGCCTTACAATTTTAAAAATGCACTGCAAGAACTTATACAAAATTCTTATGGGGCAAATAAGATCCTCTATTCCTTAAGCAGATTCAAAATCACTTTTATCATCATGTCCTTTTCCGATGGCTTGCTGGCGGCGATCATCAGCGTGAGAGCGACAAGCGTGTTGTCGTCTATTCGCTTGTGTCCGTCCTTGGTCAGCAAAATTTCGTTTTTTTGAAGGAAGCAGATGAAGAGCGCGGCGGCTATGCGTTTGTTGCCGTCCACAAAGCTGTGATTCTTTGTTACGAAGTAAAGCAGATGAGCCGCCTTTGCCTCTGTGGCGGGATAGACGTCTTTGCCGTCGAAGGTCTGGTAAATGGCGCCGATGGAACCCTGAAAGCTTTTGTCTTTTTCCTGGCCGACCAAAGCGGAATCCCGGAATTTTCTTTTCATCTGTTCAATGATGTTTCGGGCTTCTTCATACGTCAGTTTGTATTTTGATTTTCTCGTTCCTTTCGGGGATGAAAGGCGCTGGTGATCAAAGTCGTCAAGAATATTCAACGCCCGCCAGTATTCGGAAATGATTTGAACGATTCCCTTCGCTTCATCGGAGACGCCTTCCAGAAGCACAATATTGCCCAGCAGGCGCACGGCATTTTGCAATTCGTTGATCTTGTTTTGCTGGGCTTTGAGGCGTTTTTCATTGATGGTGTAGCCGTCCACCAGGTGTTTGCGCAGGACATTGGTCGCCCAGATGCGGAACTGTGTGCCGCGCAATGATTTAACTCTGTAACCAACGGAAATAATGACATCGAGATTATAATGCGTTGTTTCGTAACTTTTTCCGTCGGAGGCAGTTATCCGGAATTTCCGGATAACTGATTTTGACGTAAGCTCACTTTCGGCAAAAATGTTTTTGATATGCTCGTTAATTGTTCTAACATCTTTTTGAAACAGTTCCGACATTTTTTTCTGCGACAGCCAAACGGTCTTTTCATCCAAACGGACTTCAAGAGTGTTCTTATATAAAATGACTTTGCCTTGAATATTTTCGCCGGATATTTGATGTTTCATGGCGCTCCTTGAAATGTCTGCATTCAATAACTTATTTTTCTGTGCAAATGTTGCTCAGCCGATCATCCGTAAAACTCGGCGTCTTGAAGTTGATCTTTCTGTCTCGCATGAGATTTTGACATTGCCCGATGAAGCGCGCTGAATATTACAACTTCTTGAAAAGATTGCAAGAAAAAATGCGGTGGATAGTGGCGCATGGGTTTATTTTATTCCGTTAAAGTTTGATTGATTCGCGGCACCTCGTCAATAATGCATATTTTGATCTTGCCCGATGCATCCGCCTTACTTGTGAATGATGTCTTCATACTCGATAAAAAATCTGTCCAATGCTTTAATGCGCGCTCCTTTGTTGTTAATTCTCTTCAGAACAAGCGACAGATAGACCCGCCAGGCGCTGTCGGCCGGCTCCAGATTATCTGCCGCCAAGCCAAACGCCCAGTGCAGCGGTTCCAGTTTCACAAAACCGGGCCAATAGCGCTGAAACTGTTCCTCATCTTTTTTCTTGAGGAGCAGCCCGCCGTATTCCTGAAGTATAAATTTCAGCCGGTCAGGCGGCGGATCATCGTCCAACAACCCTCTTTTGAGCATTTCGGCATAAGGATCATCATCAAAAGTGCCCTTTAAATGATCAATGTCAAAAGTTTCTTCAAAATTCTCCGGAAAATTGTAGCAGTGATACATTGAAAGCACGCTCTCGTAGAATCCGGCGTGCCGGCCGATCGAGGCGCAATCAAGATAGCGTTTCGTTGCTATGCGGGCCGGTATCCAGCTTTGCCAGGTCATCAGGTCGATTTCGTCACACCGGAAAAGATAAGCCTGAAGCCATTCCACATATTCGTCATAGAGAAAGGATCTGGTCCAGGCCTTTTCAGGCATGCTATTGAGCCGGTAATCTTTCAACAGCAGAAGATAATTCCTGAAGAATGCTTCTTCCGGATAGGGCACTTCCCATCCGTTGGAAAGAACTTTGAGAACAGGGGCCGATTTCATTTCATTTTCACCTCATGTGGCCGCGCTTTCCAATAGCGGCAGCAAGCCCTCGGTTTCCTGATGGGGGTTGACGCAACCCGACCGGCGGTTGTTTCTCTCCCGCCGAGCGGCAGCGGCCGCATCTTCATCCCCGCGCATTTTGGCGGCGGTGATGTACCATCCCAGCTCCCAGTCATTCAGCTCCGAAGGCTTTTGAAAGCGCTTCCAGGCCATCTCCAAAAATTCCTTCACGGCAAACTCTTTTCCCATGTCGCGCAATATGCTCGCCTGAAGCACGTAATAAGGAGGCGAATCTTGGGACAGGATCGCCTTTTCCACCGCCGCTTTGGCTTCCTCATGACGTTTCTGCTTTTGCAGCAGCAGGGCCAAATTGAACCGCGGGGCGCTCATCCTGGGATCAACGGTGCTCGCTTCGGCATAGAGCTTTTCTTCACTGGCCTCATCGCCCAGAAAGCCGCAGTACATAGCCATCCGGTTGAGGATAAAGGCATCCGGCTCATTGCGCTGGCGCAGGAGGTCGGCAAGAAGGTATGCGGCTTTTTCATACTGTCTGAGCTCCGCGCAATCTTCCGCCAGGCTGATGATGACGTTCTTGCGCTCATTATGCCCGATGAGGCCCGTGCGAAGTTTTTCCTCTGTTTCATCAATGCGCAGGCGGATGGCCTGGGGATTGGAAATATTCGTCAGGGGGTGCTCTTTGCGGCCCTGATAGGGTTTGACGTCGTCTCGCCCGGCGTGATACGCCCGCACATCGAGGACCTGATTTTCATCATAACGGTATTCCAGCCGAATGCGGTCGCCGGCTTTGACCGGGGAGGGAATCTTCCACAATTCGCTCAGAAGGGTGCGGTTGCCGCCTTCTTCCCGCGCAACCACCTCCACGCGAATCGGCAGATCTTCATCTGCAGGGCATTCCGGCAGCATCAGTTTTGTGATTTCCTGATACCCGCCGTTTTGCGGCCAGGGAAGCGGCGCTCCTTTGCTGACCAGATCCAGCGTGCCGTTGCCGGTAACGATGGCGATGGATTCCTGGCAGACCGGCTGAATAACGGGCCGTTCGCTCAACGCCAGAGAAAGGGCATTCAGCGCGGCGCCTCGCGCCACGGCCGTCTGCATCGCATCGGCGGTGGCAAAGCTGAGCATCTCCGCATTCTTGAAGGATGCATGCAGCTTCGGCTTGACATGCGGAATCAGGCAGCTTCCGCCGGCCATTAAAAACAGGTCGATCTGATCTTCCTTAAGATCACTGCGGTGCAGGGCGTCCAGAATCGGCACGAATATGGAAAGCGTCTGATAATATTCCGTCTCTCTCACAAAAAGCATGTTTTCGTTCAGGAAAGGCGCAAGGATTTCGTTAAAGGTTTTCAGATTCAGAGTCGGGTTGACGAGGGTGATTTCCCTGCCGTCATTTAATGTGAGTGAAAATTTCCGGTGGCATGTCTCTTCCAGATCGGCCGGCCAGTCTTTCTGTTCGCCAAGCCCGGCAAGTTTCTCGCACAGCCCGGTTTTCAACTGTTCGGCCACGCTGATGAAGGCCGGTTCGATCATTGTCTTTTTGGTGTTGTAATCCAAGGCATGGCGGTCCAGACCGTTTTGCTCAAGAATCTGGGGCAGGACAACCCCGTAGAGAATGGCCTGGTCAATATCGCCGCCCCCAAGCCGGTTGTAGCGGGAAACGGACAGCGAAGAGACCATCAGTTTTCCCGACAGATCGGTGGACAGGCGAAAAATGGCGACATCGCAGGTTCCGCCGCCAAAATCGAAAACGAGCAGATGCCGTGTCTGACCGATCTCCAGCAGTTGCCTGTCTGAATGTTCGGCCAGGTAGCCGATGAAAGCGGCGATGGGTTCATCGAGCAAGTCGCCGCCCCGGACGGCAAGCTTTGCCAGTGCGGCGGCCTTGAGGGTGTCCTCCCGCTGGGCGGTCTGAAACGATGCCGGCACAGTGACGGAAGTGCGGGCCGGAGCTTGCGCCTTGTCCTTCAGGGCGGCATTTTTGAGATACGCCACGATGCGTCCGCTGATCTCGGCCGCGGACCGGTAGCCCGCAGGCGCCATGTTGTATGTGCGCCTCAGCCCCATATCGTTTTTGACCGCGGCAAAAAGACTGCCTTTTTCAATCAGGCCCTCTTCAAGGCAGCGGCTTCGCAAAAGACGCGCGCCTTCGCCGATAATCTCCCTCCCGTCATGGAGCGCCACAACGGAGGGAACCAGCGGATGCCAGTGGCTTCTGCTGCCCGCGGGCTGTTCAACCGCAAGGCAGCGAATGTGGACGTTGTCTTTTGCCGTTGGATTGTAGATGATTTCCGCAATGGTCGAGTTGGTCGTGCCCAGGTCAATGCCCAGCACCCGGACGTTCTTTCTTGATTTTGCGGCAGGGCTTCCTTCCGGAAGCAGGGTTTGAAAAATGTTCATCGCGCACCTCCTTCACTGTTCCAATAGGTCTGTTTTTATTTTGCCTCCCTTTTTGGTGTTGATTTTATGGCCTTCCTTCTGCTATTTCAAAGGCAAGTCGACAACGGTGTGTCGTATTATTTTCGATTTCACGGTTTTTTCCCCACAAATTTGCCTTGTATTTGCATTTCAATACCAGGGAGGAGGATGCCATGGCCGAGGAGAATAGAACGCGCTCGAAAATGATCCGTCTGGGACGGATTTTGCGGCTGTTCATGGAAAAGGAAAAAATCACCGTCGCCTGGCTTGCCGGTTATTTCCGGACCACGCCCCGGACCATCCAGCGGGACCTCATGCTTTTAAAGGAATCCGGCTTTCCTCTTCATGAAGAAAAGAAGGGAACGTATGGCTTCAGCCGGGACCTGGTAAAAAACCTGGAAGTCTTCGACGACACGGAACTGGCGCTGATGGTGGCCCTGAAGAATATCGTGGGACAACTGGGGAAACCCTTTCAGAAAGCCGCCGATGACGTGCTGGACCGCCTCTATGACTGCGTGACCTCCATGCCGGTGTTCGTCAAGATTGACGACGCCATTCCCATGGACGCTTCCTTCATCAATCGAATGGTAAAAGCGATCCGGGAGAAAAGACAGGTAGGATTCCGATATACAGGCAACAAAAAGACCCATGACGTCCAGATGGAGCCCTATCGGGTTGTTTATTACGGCGGGTTCTGGTACCTGATCGGGAACGAGCCGGTCACGGGCATCCTCAAACGCTATGCTCTCGATAAGATTAAGGATCTGAGGTTATTGACCTCCGGCTTTAAGACCATTCCCGAGAATCTGGATTCCGTCCTTAAGGAAAGCGCCAATATCTGGTTTGCTGAAAAAACGCATTTGACGGTGACGGTCCTGGTGGATTCCCAGGTCAGCCATTATTTCAAGCGCCGCAAGATGTTTCCGACGCAGGAAATCCGGGAGGAAAGGCCGGACGGGTCGCTGGTGGTCGTCTTTCGGGTGGGCCACTTTGAGGCGATTCGCGACATTCTGAAGTCCTGGATACCGCACATCTCGATTCTGGAGCCCGAAGAGTTTCGGCGGAAGCTGCTGGCTGAAGTGAAAGACTGGGTGGCAAAGCAAACCGCGGCGGCTTAGTTTTGTCCGGCGGGGAGGGTCGAACTGACATTTCATCGCCGCCGGCAAAAAAAATTTGCTCAGGCTCTTTCGCTGTGTCATAATGCGCTCAACATTGAGATCAGTAAATCAGAGTAAATAACGGCGGATTCTTCCGCAGCGGAATGGCGCGAATTGCATGAAGTGTCACGGTGATCCGGTTGCCAACGGGAGGCAAGGCAAAGAAAGGGGAATGAAAGTGAAGAATAAAAATGTATTTTTTAAAGTTTTTCCGGGCATTGCTTTGGTTGTGCTGTTCCTTGTCCTGATCCCAGTATTTCCGGCAGCGCCCGCCGGCGCGGAAAAACCGACGGCCATCTCCGATGCGGAAACCGATCCCGCCGTGTGGGGCAAAATCTATCCGCTGCAATACAACAGCTATTTGAAAAGCAAAGAAATGGCGGCTTCGCCCACCGGATTCGGCGGCTCCATCAAGGTCCAGAAATCCGTCATGCAGCCGGAGATGCTGATGAACTTCAAGGGAAATGCCTTCAGCAAAGATTATTCAGAAGACCGCGGACATCCTTATTCAATGGATGATTTAAAGGAATCGAAAAGAGTAACCCCCATCACGCCGGGTTCCTGCATGACCTGCAAAACGTCCAATCTGCGCAATATTTATAAAGACATGGGCTGGAATTACGCAAAAACGCCGCTTGCCGAACTGCTGCCCGTGATCAAGCATACCATTGCCTGCGCCAATTGTCATGATCCGCAAGGCATGCAACTGCGCGTCAGCAATCCTGCCTTTATTGAAGCTATGGGGAAGCGAGGCATCGACGTCGCCAAAGCGCCGCGCCAGGATATGCGCAGCTATGTGTGCGGGCAATGCCATTCCGAGTATTTCCTTGAACCCAAAACCTCGCGCGTGATTTTCCCCTGGGATAAAGGATTGAAGCCCCAGGAAATATACGCCTATTACCAGAACCTTCCATCCGGATTTGAAATGGACTGGCAGCATCCCGATTCTCAGGCGAGAATGCTCAAAGCCCAGCATCCCGATTTCGAGTTGGCGACGAACGGTTTTCACGGCAAGATGGGCCTGGCATGCGCTAATTGCCACATGCCTTCCGTGCAGGAAGGCGGAGTTCAATACTCATCCCACTGGGTGACAAGCCCGCTGAAGCACATTCAAGCCTCCTGCCGCACCTGTCATCAACAGGACGAACCATTGATTCTGGAACGGGTCAAAACAAAGCAAAACGATGTTTTTCAATTGCTGCACACAGCGGGGCAAACCATTGCCCGCGCGCATGAGGCGCTCGGCAAAGCCGGCGCCGCCCCGAAGGTCAACAAGGCCGAACTGGGCAAGGCGCGTGAACTCCTCCGCAACGCTCAGTGGCTATGGGATTTTTTTGCCGCGGAAAACTCCATGGGTTTTCATAATGCCGATGAGGCGCAAGGCACGCTGAAACAATCCAATGATCTGGCGAAGCAGGCCATTGGTATGGCGAGAAAGGCGGCGGGAATAAAAAACTAATTTTGATGCGTCGCGCAGCAAAAACCCGCGGTTGACGCGGGTTTTTTTGCACTTCTTTGGATTGTATTGGATTAAGGCTTGGTGGAGATGAGGAGGATCGAACTCCTGGCCTCGGCGTTGCGAACGCCGCGCTCTCCCAGCTGAGCTACATCCCCGAACCGCAAAAACGCGCGGAGCATATCTATTGTTTGAATAAGTGTCAAGAATTAGTTGAAGGGCGGGGCCGAGGCGTTCTGAACGCCTTGCAACGCGCCCGGTTTTCCCAAACTTTTCTTGACAAAACCGAACCGTTTTCCCTATACTCGCAACCGTTCCATGGAGCATCGGAATCGCCGTGCGGACGGGGGGATGAGCCGCCGGGCAGGGCCGTCCGGACCATCAAACCATAGGATAAAATAAAATTATCGACGGGAGACATTTATGGCAAAGATCGACGCTTTTTTTCAGCTCATGCATGAACAGGGTGCGTCCGACCTCCACCTGGTTTCCGGGCAGCAGCCCGTCATCAGAATGCGCGGAGACCTTGAACGAATCAAGTACGATGTTCTGACCAACGACGGCTTGAAAGCCTTGCTGTATGAAATTACGCCGGAGCACAAGATCAAGGTGTTTGAAGAAACCGGAGATGTTGACTTTGCCTATGAAATTCCGGGGCTGGCCCGCTACCGCGCGAACTTTTTCCAGCAGAAATACGGCGTTGCCGCCGTCTTTCGTGAAATTCCCAGCAAGATTCTGACCTGCGAACAGCTGGCACTTCCTCCGGTGCTGTCCAAACTGGCCCAACTGCCGCGCGGACTGGTTCTGGTGACCGGGCCGACGGGCTCCGGCAAATCGACGACGCTGGCGGCCATCATCGATGAAGCCAACCGCACCCGCAAGGACCATATCATAACGGTAGAAGATCCGATTGAATTCGTTCACCAAAGCCAGAGCTGCGTCGTCAACCACCGCGAAGTCGGCGTGCATACCAAAACGTTCAGCTCGGCGCTGCGCGGGGCGCTTCGCGAGGACCCGGACATCATTCTGGTCGGCGAATTGCGCGATCTGGAAACCATCTCCCTGGCCGTGGAAGCGGCGTCCACCGGCCATCTGGTATTCGGCACCCTGCACACGACCAGCGCGCCCAAAACCGTGGACCGCATCATTGAGGTGTTCCCCTCCAGCGAACAGGCGCAGATCCGCTCCACGCTGGCCGACGGCCTCAGGGCGGTCATCGCCCAGGTGCTGTTCAAGAGAATCGACATCAAGGGCCGCTGCGCCGCGCTGGAAATTCTGATCGCCACGGCGGCGGTGCGCAACCTGATCCGCGAGGCGAAAACCTTCCAGATTCCGTCCATGATGCAGACCGGCAAAAAGTACGGCATGCAGCTTCTGGACGACGCCATTATGGATTACGTCAACAAAGGGTGGATCAGCGGCGAAGAGGCCTACAACAAGGCCAACGACAAGGCAAAATTCCGTCCGCTCCTCAAAAGTCCGCCCACGGACTTTACCGAAGCATAACGCAAGCGAGGTGGATTTATGAGAAAACAGGAAATCGACCGTATTTTGGAGCATATGCTGGCGTCCCATCCCAATATTTCCGATTTGAACCTGACCGTCAACAAGCCTTTTCAGGTGGAGTCTTCCGGCCAGTTGACCGGCGTCGATCTGGACCCGCCCTTTGCCCGGTTGACGCCGTTTCAAACGGAAACCTTTGCATTGAACCTGGTGAATCAGGATCACCGCCTGACCGACGATCTGGTGTCCACGGGCTCCTGCGACTTGTCCTACGAACTGCCGGGAATCGCCCGGTTCCGTGTGAATGTTTTCTCCCAGCGCGGCCATTACTCGATCGTCCTTCGGAAACTGGAGACCAAGATTCCGTCCTGCGCGGACCTGAAGCTGCCGGAGGCCTTTTACAATATCTCGCGCGAAAAAAACGGCATCGTTCTGGTGACCGGTTCCACCGGCAGCGGAAAATCCACGTCGCTGGCCGCCGTGATCAACGAAATCAACGAGCAGAAATCCATCCACATCATCACGCTGGAAGACCCGGTGGAATTCACGCATCAGCAGAAGAAAGCCACCATCAACCAGCGGGAGCTGGGCAAGGATTTCGACACGTTTTCCAGCGGGCTGCGCGCCGCGCTTCGTCAGGCGCCCAAGGTTGTTCTGGTCGGTGAAATGCGCGACCGCGAATCCGTAGAAATCGCCCTGTCCGCCGCGGAAACCGGCCACCTGGTGCTGAGCACGCTGCACACGGTGGATGCCGGCTCCACGATCAACCGTATTCTGGGCATGTTCCCCTCCGAGGAAGAAAATCAAATCCGCATTCGTTTGGCCGACACGGTCCGCTGGATTGTCTGCCAGCGCCTCCTGCCTAAGGAGGGCGGAGGGCGGGTGGCCGCTTTTGAGGCGCTGGGAATGAATTTGCGGGTGAAAGACATCATTCAAAACGGCGAATCCGAAGGCAAGACCTTTTACGACGTGATGGAGCAGAGCAAGGCGTTCGGAATGATCACGTTCGACAGCTGCATCGTGGATCTCTACTCCAAGGGGCTGATTTCCGAAGAAACGGCCAAAGCCTATGCCTCCAACAAATCGAACGTCAACCGGGGCATTGACGCCATCAAGAACGCCCGCGGCGAGAAAACCACGGATCTCGGGAAGCTGGAGGTGGACAAATCCTACGGCAGGCCCCAGGCCGGCGCCCCTCCCTGGCAGAAAAAATAAATGACTTTGCCAAAGAATATCGAGCGAAGGAGATGATTATGTCAGAAGAAAACGCAGCGGCGGCATCCGGGACGGCGCGGGAGATGTCCGAGGAGCGTCCTTTCGGCTTCATCGCGCCCGAAGGGAACACCGCCATGGTTTGTGAGCCGGACGCCGCCGTCCGGGAAAAAATCGTAAGCGAGCTCAAAGGCATGGGATACGCGGTGGCGGAAGCGAAGTCCGCCCGGGAAGCCCTGCAATTCATGCGGTTTCATATTTTCAGCGCCATATTCGTAAATGAGAGCTTCAGCACGGCCGAAGGTCAGGAAAACAGCGTTCTGAAATTTCTGGAAGGTTTGTCCATGACCGTGCGCCGGCAGACCTTCGTGGTGCTGATCAGCGCGTCGCTCAGGACCATGGACAACATGATGGCCTACAACCGAAGCGTCAACCTGATTGTCAATCAAAACGAGATCGCGGAAGTCGGCCAGGTTTTCACAAAAGCGCTGGACGAGCACGAGAGCTTTTATCACGTCTATAAGGAAAATTTGCGCAAGGCGGGCAAGGCTTAAGAGGTTTCACCGGCTTTCCGAAGCGCCTCCCCGGCTGCTTCGGGCAGACCCATTTCCCGGTAGGCCCGCGCCAGATTGACGAAGAAGGGGCGCAGGCCTTCACGCGCGGCGGCTTTTTCAAAGGCGCGGGCCGCGCGGTCGAACATCTTTTCTTTCATCAGGGTGTTCCCCAGGCGGTTGTAGTAGGCGCCGGATGGGCTTTTCGCAGCCGCGGTTTCATAGACGGCTTCGGCTTCATCGACGCGCCCCAGCGCGGCGAGCTCGTCCCCCAGGCTGCAGTAGTAAAGAGGCTGAGAGGGATTGGCGGCAATGCACCGCTCCAGAAGCCGTATCGCCTCGGCGTGGCGCTTTCCCCGGGAATACAAATCCGCGATCCTGAAACTGTAGCGGTCGATCTGCTCCGGATCCATGCGGCCGGCCCGCAGGCAGGCCGCTTCGCTCTCCGATGCGCGCCCGGCGGCAAAGAGCGCTTCGCCCAGACGGCACAGAAAATCGGGATTGTCTTCTTCCATCCGGGTGAGCTTTTCAAAAATGCGGCAGGCTTCCAATGCTCTTCCCGACTGAAGCTGTGCGTTTCCCAGTTCGGCCAGCAGGCCCGCGTCGTCCGGCTGCGCAGCGACGGCTTTCTCGCAGACGGCGATCAGCTTTTCGAACAGGGCTTCCTGCTTGTAAATCCGCACAAGTTCATCATAGGCAAAGCCGGTAAAAATCCTGCGCTGAAGCTCCCGCTCCAGCAGCTCTTCCCAGTATTGAATGGATTGTTCCTTGCGTCCGATGTCCCACGAGGCCCAGGCCAGGCGAAGCAGTACGGGCTCCTCGTCCGGTTCGCGGGCGTGAAGCGCCTCCAGAAGGGCGACGGCTTCGCCGGGTTTTCCCTCCTCGATCAGGCGGTCGGCTTCATCGAGGATTGGCTGGCTGGAAGATTCGGTCGTCATGGCGAAAAAAACGGGGGAGAAAATTCTCCCCCGGAATCTGGTTCAGCAACTGCAGGAACCGCAGCCGCTTCCCGCGGCGGGGAGGTTGGACGTTAATTTGAAGCCCGCTCCCTGCGGGGTTGTGATGAAATCAATGTTAATCGGTTTTGCCTGACTAAAGAGGTCTTTTTCAACGACAAACCTCGTTCCCTTTTCGTCAATCACTTCATCGTCGGTTTTCGGCTCATCCAGAGCCATGCCCAGAGAGGGCCCGGATCAACCAATGGACATGGTGATGCGAATGGCCGCATCCGCGCTTTTGTCCTTGAGAAAATCCTTGATGACCTCCAAGGCCTTGTCTGTAACGGTCAGCATTCAGTTTCCTCCTTGCTTGGGATGCCTTGGGCGGCATCCAACTTTGGCTTAACTTATTCATAAACCGCCCGTTGTCAATCAAATTTTATGGAGGGCCATTAAGTAATGGATTTAAATAACGAAAATAACATTTTGTTTTTGTTGACATTCCCTCCTCAACTCCTTTATGATTGGTCCCTCAAATATCCGACGGGGGAGACCTGATATGCAAAAAGTCCTGAAATATGCACTGATCGCTTCGCTCCTGCTCGCCGCCGCACCGGCCGCGGCCGAGAACTTCACGGTGAAAGGGGAGATGGAATCAACGATCCGCTATGAACTGCAGCACCAGATCGTGGCCGGCGATTCGATGAAAAGACTGGTTATGAGTTTTGTCGAACCGTCCAGCTTTGATTCTCCGACCTACCGCCAGAAAATCAGCAATTTCAAAATAACGTTCAGACCCGACGCCCAGCAGAAAAAAACCATCGAGGATGCCCGCGGCAATAAAACCATTCAGGCGACGTGGACGGAGGTTCCCCAAAGCATTGACGCGGTGGTGTCGTTTGACGCGCAGACCAGCACCGGCCTGAAAGCGATTGATTCGAACGCGCCTTTCCCGATGACGGCGGTGCCCGGTCAGTTGAAGGTTTATTTGCAGCATTCCGAACAGGTGCAGACGAATGATCCGGCCATTGGGGAACTTTCGCGGAAACTGATCCAGGGATCGAAGACGCAGTTTGATGCCGTGCAGAAAGTGGTGAGCTGGGTCGTGGACCATGTTCGTTACGTCAATCCCCCGGTCCAGTACGACGCGCTTTACGCGCTCCGGACCGGCAGGGGAAACTGCCAGAACTACTCCCACCTGACCGCCGCTCTTCTGCGAAACGCGGGGGTGCCGGTGCGGATCGTCAACGGCGTCACCATGAACCAGCCCTTCAACGTATCCTGGGAAAAAGGCACGCTGACCTTCAAGATGGGGCAGGGCAGGCATTCCTGGGTGGAGGTCTGGTATCCCGATCTGGGATGGGTTCCCTATGATCCGCAGAATATGCAGTTTTTCATTTCCAACCGTTTTGTGCGCATCGAAGTCGGCGTGGACAACAACGAAACGAAGAACGACGGCCTGGTCCGCTGGGCCCAGAGCGCCGGAGCGCGAAGCAAGCCCACGCTGCAGGAAAACATCGGCGGAAACTTCCTTTCCGATTCCAGCAAAGTGACGGCGCAGCGTCAGAATTTCGGACCGAAGAACCTGCTTCTGGGGCCGAATGTTCTGGCGCGCCTGGAGGTTCCCGCCGTACCTGAACCCGTCCCGGTTCCTCCGGTTCCTGCGCCTCAGGTTCCCGCGCCGGTGCCGCCAGTCGTGGTGCCTCCGATCGTGGTTCCGCCGGTTGTGATTCCGCCGGCTCCCGCGCCCGAACCGCCCAAACCGGCGCCCCCGGCGAAACCTCCCAAGGCCTGGGAATACAAGACGCCTTTCGTTTTCGGCAACCTGGATTATCCGGAAAATCTGGATTTTGCGTTTCCCCGCGAAACCAAAGCCAAAGGGAAGGATTCCTTTGAAATGTCAAGGAGTTTTCTGGTGGAAACCTCGGAGTACGTGACCACCAACGCGACGCAGTATGCCCAGGTGGTGGAACTGGCAAAACCGGTGACGGTCCATAAGGTGGGGCTGGCTCTTCACAAATTCGGAGGCGAGGGATGGATCTGGGTGGATATTTTCAAGGATCAGGACGGAAAGCCCGGGGATATTCTGCACACGACGCAGATGATCAGTCTGGACGACATTTCCGGCAAGCCCGGTTACCGCTGGGTGGATTTCAAATTCGGCGATAAGGAAAAACCGGTGTTGATGCCCGGCGCCTATTGGATCGCGCTGGGATTTTCGGGCACGCCGATCATGAACTGGTTTTATACCTACGGCAAGCCGGTCGGGCCGGTTTACGGCACACGCTACAAGAGCGTCTTTGCCCAGGACTGGAGCGGCGCGCTCAACTATGAATTCAACTACCGGGTGGTCGGGATGACAGTGAAATAATTACGGTTTGCCTTCGTTTTCCGAGGCCAGCTTTTGCCGGGCCAAAGCCAGCGTTTCGTCGAAGCGCTTTTCCAGTTTTGGGTTGGCGCCGCGCAGGCCGTCGATGACATTTTGGGCCCACCGCAGGTAGTCGATTCTCCTCGTGAGCGGCCAGCCGTCCGGCGGGGCGAAGGCGATGTCGTGAACGTTGCAGATTTTATCGGCCAGCTTGATCTGTTTGGCGTGCGGCGACAACCGGGGGGAGCGGACAATCTGTTTGAGTTTTCTTTCCTGTTTGGGCAGGCTTTTGTCGTCGCTCATTTCCAGCACCAGGCCGAGGACTTCGTCGCCGAAGAGGGCGCGGATTTCTTCCGGCGTCGTGTCCGTGTCTTCAATCGTGTCGTGGAGAATCGCGGCAAGAATCGCGGCTTCGTCATGAACGCCGCCCGCCGTCCACAGCAGAAAGGCGACTTCGATCGGATGGTTGATGTAGGGCGACGCGGCCGAATCCTTTCTGCGCTGGTCGCGATGCTTTTGGGCTGAAAAGTTCAGCGCCTGCAAAAACAGGGTCAGGTCGCCCGGCGGGCCTTGCGGTTTCATGGGCTGGAGCATACCACAGGCGGCGCATTCCCGCAAATTCGCGGCGAAGGATGCGGCCGCGTCGCGTTTGTGATTCCCGGGAATCTGTGCTAAACAAACGCCCCGGGCAACCGGTGAGAAGTTGATGAACGAAAACGAAGACAGAATCCTTTTTGAAAAACCGAACCTGGCGCTTTTGCGCAAAGACCATGCCGTGTTCGACATGCATTTTCACACCTGCCGCACCGACGGGCGCGACACCGTGCGGGCGATCGCGAACCGGGCGCGGGCCCTGGGCGTGGGGATTGCCGTCACCGATCACAACGACATCGCAAGCGCCCTGGAAATGGCCCAGCACCGGGACGTGCCAAGCATTCCCGGCATCGAAATCACCTCCCGTGAAGGCACGCACATCCTGGTGTATTTTGACGAGTGCCGCCATTTGAAAAAGTTTTACACGAAATACGTCCAGCCGTTTCTGGGCCGGGAGATCATGAGCTCCACGAAGCTCTCCATGGAAGAGATTATCCAATCGGCCAGGCTTTTTCCTTCCGTGACGATTTTTCCTCACCCCTACTGCATGGCCTACACGGGAATCTGCAACGTGAATTTCGAGCAGGTGCGGCTGGAACGCCTGCTGGACGCGGTGGACGGCGTGGAGGTCATCAACGCCGAAAATATTCACCGCTGGAATTTGCGCTGCGCTCTGCTGGGCCTGTACCTGAAAAAAGCGATCACCGGCGGCAGCGACGGCCACTCCCTGTACCACATGGGCAGGGTTGTAACGTATGCCCGCTGCGAACCATCCGGTCCCGCAATGCTTGACGCCGTGAAAAGCGGCGCCGCCCGGGTTGTCGGCAAGGAAATCAACCTGCTTCGGAAAGTGGCCGCGAACACGGCAAAGCTGAAGGTTCCCGTCGCGGCTTACCCGGAGCGGCTGGGGAAAAATATCCGCTACAGCTACCGGCTGATCCACATCAAATCCATCCTCATTCAGCGGCAGTGGCACCTGCGCATGTACCGTCGAAGAAGCCGGCTGCATCCGCCGGTGTAAAGGAGGCGCTTTTCGATGTTCCAAAAACTTCTGACCGGTTTTCCCCTGCTGATCTTCTTTCTGGTCCTGGGCGCGGTGACCTGGCTTCTGGGCCACATTCTGAAGCCGTTTTTCTTTGCGATTTTCTGGGCCATTCTGCTGGCCGCGATTTTCGATCCCGTCAACGAATGGCTGCGGCGGAAGGTGAAAAATCCGAATGTTTCGGCGGGGCTGGCGCTCGCGGCGGTCATTCTCACGCTGATTCTTCCGGCCGGGCTGATTCTTACCCTGCTCGTCGAGCAATCGCTGGACCTCTATCAATCCATGAATCAGAACGGCGGCTCGTGGATGCAGAACCTTACCGGCTTCCTTCAGTCCGTCGGCAGCCATCCCCTGCTGGCGCGTTTTCAGCCGGATCACGCGATGATTACCGGAAAATCCATCGAACTGCTGAAAACCTTCGCCGAATTTCTGGTCAAAAATCTTTCGGCCTTTACGCAGAACACGGTGGTTTTCCTGATCGAGTTTGCCGTGGCGCTCTACTGCCTGTTTTATTTTTTCCGGGACGGGGAAGAGCTGTTCAAGACCATTTCCCGCTACCTGCCGGTGGATGACAGACATATCCACACCTTTACGTCGGAATTTCTCGTCACGGCGAAAGCCACGCTGAAATTCACTTTTGTCATCGGCGGCATTCAGGGGCTTCTGGGCGGGCTGGTTTTCTATTTCACGGGAATCCAGAATCCGCTGATCTGGGGCGTGCTGATGGTCGGATTGTCCATTGTGCCCGCCATCGGCAACGCGATCATCTGGGCGCCGGCGGGCATCCTCATGCTCGCGATGGGGAATGTCTGGCAGGGAATCGTCATCCTGTTTTTCGGCTTGGTCGTCATCAGCTCCGTGGACAATCTGCTCAGGCCGATTCTGCTGGGGAAGGACATCCAGATGCATCCGCTGCTGATTTTTCTGTCCACCCTGGGCGGCATCGCCGTTTTCGGATTTTCCGGCTTTGTCCTCGGCCCGGTGGTCGCCTCTTTTTTCCTGGCCTGCTGGAAATTGTTTCTGGATCTCTCTTCCGAGGCGAAAGCCGGTCCGCCCCGGGAAGAGACCGAATGACCCCGCGCCGCCTTTTGTGACCGTCAGGGATTTGAGGGGGCAGATTTGCCCAAACGATATCCCTTTGAGCGGCCATTGATTGTGACCTTCAGGCAAGCGAAAAGGGTATTTGGGCAACATGCCGATTCAAACGGTGTTCCTTTGCGCTTTCAATGGATCAGGAATCGCCACCGTGCCTGCCGGTCCTTCTCGCAGGCGTAGTCAATGCCGATCCGGGGCGCGGATATAATATCCCGTGCCGCCGCCCGCAAATGGTTTTCCACCCACAAACGTTGTCCCAGGGTCAGATCCCAGCCGTTGAGCGATTTGTCGATCGCCAGCGCCTGGCAGAGTTTGGCGGGTCCGTTGGCCAGTTCTTTTCCGTGCTTTTTTCTCCTGGCCTGCATTTCGCTCCGGCCGGAAAGGGGCAGCAGAGCCCGCACGAGCACCGCGCAGGGGTTTCCTTCCTCCTCCGTCACCAGGTTCAGCATATAGTGCATTCCGTAGGTGAAATAGACGTAGGCCACGCCCGGTTTTCCGAACATGACGGCGTTGCGGGGCGTTTTCCCCCGATGGGCGTGGCAGGCGCTGTCCTCGCTTCCGCAGTAGGCTTCCGTCTCGATGATGACGCCCGAGAGCTCTGCGCCGCCCGTTTGACGCACCAGTTTTTTCCCCAGGAGTTCCCGCGCGACGGTGATCGTCGGCCGCGCGTAAAAGTCTCTTTCCAGAATGCTCATCCCGTTGTCCTGCACGGCGCGGCCAATTTCAACTTGACATTCGCCGGAGCTTCGTTTTATGACCTCTCTACCATGAAGCGCCGGAATGTCAACCCCGGCGCCCGGCCGGCGCGGTTTCGTCCGGGTGCGGGCCGGTTCGCAGCGCAAAGAAAATAACACGTCAACATTCAAAATCGGAAACGGGGACGAGCCGGTTCTGATCGCCAAACAGCAGGGAGAACGCATGATTGAAGCCGGAGTGAAGGCGGCTGTTTTTCCGGGACAGGGCTCCCAGAGGCAGGGCATGGGAAAGGATTTCTATGACGAAATTCCCGTATGCCGGCAGACGTTTGAGGAAGCATCCGACGCTTTGGGGCTCGATGTGGCGGCGATTTGTTTTGAGGAGGACGCCCGCCTGCACCTGACAGAATACACGCAGCCCTGCCTGGTGGCGACGGAAACGGCCATGCTGCGGGGGCTGGCCGAAAAATACGGATGGAAAGCCGATTGCTTCGGCGGCCATTCCCTGGGCGAGTTCTCTGCGCTGGTGGCCGCAGGCGTCATGCCCTTTGCCGACGCGGTCCGGATTGTCCGGACACGCGGCCGGCTCATGCAGGAAGCCGTTCCGGTGGGGGTGGGGGCGATGGCCGCCATCATCGCCGAAGGCATCGACGCGGAAGCGATCAGGACTGCCCTGGCGGATTTGCCGGTGGACGTCGCCAATATCAACTCCGCCAACCAGGTAGTGGTGAGCGGCGAGGCGGCGGCCCTGCCGGAGGCGGGAAACCGATGCAAAGAGCTGTTTTCCGGCGCCAGGCCCTGCCGGGTTGTTCCGCTCAACGTGAGCGCTCCTTTCCACAGCCGCTTCATGAAAAAAATCGAGGAGCCGTTTCGGGAAGCCCTGAAGCAGGTAAGCGGCGCGTGGAATGTTCAGAACGCCCCCTGCGTCACTTCCAACTACCGGGGAGGATTTCATCCGGCCGACGCGGACGGGATCGCAAACAACCTGGTCTGCCAGCTCTCCTCTTCCGTTTTATGGCGCGACAACATGCAGGCGCTTGCCTTCCGCGCCGGCGCGATTTATGAAATCGGTCCGGGGCGCCCGCTTCGAGACTTCTTTAAAACCGTCGGGGTGACCTGCGAATCCGTCACCGGGCTTGCGGCCGCGGAAAAAATCTTCGCCGGTGGTTCGTAGCGGACCGGTTTTGCCTGTTTTGGATCAGGGAGGACGACGCATGGATTTCTGCTTCAGTGAAAATCAGATGCTGTACGTGGACACGGTGCGCAGGCTGGTGAAAAATGAAATCAGCCCCCGCATTCTGGAGATGGAAAAGGAGCACGGCTTTCCGTGGGCGATCATCACCAAAGCCTGGGAAATGGGGCTGGTCAACCTGTGCATTCCCGAATCCATCAAGGGGTTCGACGTGGACGTGTTTTCTTCCGCGCTGATCATTCAGGAGCTCTCCTACGGCGATACGGGCATCGCCACGTCGGCCATGTGCAACGATCTGGCCAACGTCGTGATCAGCCGGCACGGAACGGAAGAACAAAAGGAGCGGTTCCTGCGCCCCTTTGCGGAGAAGCCGCTCCTGGCGTCTTTCTGCCTGACGGAGCCGGGCGCGGGGTCCGACAACTCCCTGATGACCAGCTTCATCGCGCCGCGCGACGACGGCTCCTGGGTACTGAACGGCTCCAAATGCTTCATCACCAATGCGTCCTATGCGTCCCAGTTCACCGTCTTGTGCAAAACGGGCAAACCCGGGGCGAGCTTCATGGCCTGCGTGGTGGTTCCGGCGGAATCCGTGATTGCCGCGGATCTTCCCGACGTCGGCTACTCCACCCGGGAGATTCAGCTCTCCACGGGAGGCAAAATCGTGATCGGCAAGCCCGAAGACAAGATCGGCCAGCGCCTGTCCAATACAGCCGCCGTCACCTTCGAGGACGTGATCATCAAGCCCGATCAGATCATCGGCAACCGCCGCTTCGGCTTCAAATACATCATGGATGTGCTCGACTTCGCCCGCCCGATGGTCGCGGCCATCGGTCTGGGGCTGGCCAGAAGGGCGCTGGACGTGACAATGGCCTATACGCGCCAGCGAAAGCAGTTCGGCCAGCGCATCTGCGACCTGCCCGTCGCCCGCGACCTGCTTGTCGCCATGTGGAAAAAAGTGGAACTGGCCGAGCTGTCGTTGTGGAAGGCCTGCTGGAAAATCCAGCAGCAGGACAAGGATGCGGGCATCTTCGCGTCTCTGGCCAAAAACACCTGCGCGGAGGCGGCCCTTTTCTGCGCCAACGAAGGGCTGCATCTGCACGGCGGCTACGGTTTTACGACGGATTATGAAATTTCCAAGCTGGCGCGCGACGCCCACATCATCGACATATACGAAGGCGTGCGCGAGGTGCAGAATATGATTATCGGAAGAGAGATCGTGTAAGGGGGGAAATATGAACATTCAGGATGTGGTCGCGCTGGTGACCGGCGGCGCTTCGGGATTGGGGGAAGCCACGGTGCGGGAATTGGCCGCGCGCGGCGCGAAAGCCGTGATTTTCGATCTGGACGAAGGCAGGGGTGAAAAACTGGCCCGGGAGACAGGGGAGAATGTTCTTTTTGTCCGCTGCGACGTGACCGGAGAAGATTCCGTCCGCCAGGCGATTCAGCAATCTCTGGACCGCTTCGGAAAAGTGACGGCGGCCGTCAACTGCGCGGGCGTGCCGGACGCGGCCAAAGTGCTGGGCAAAAAAGGTCCGCTGCCTCTTTCTTTGTTCAATCGCGTGATTGCCATCAATCTGGTGGGGACCCTGAACGTGATTCGCCTGGCCGTCGAACAGATGGTGAACAATGCCCCCAATGAGGAAGGCGAAAAGGGCGTGATCATCAACACGGCATCCATTGCCGCGTTTGACGGGCAGATCGGCCAGGCGGCTTACGCCGCGTCCAAAGGCGGCATTGTCGGAATGACGCTGCCGATCGCCCGGGAATGCGCCGATTACGGCATTCGCGTGGCCACGATCGCGCCGGGGCTTTTTGAAACGCCGCTCATGGCCGGATTGCCGTCTTCCGTCAAGGAAGAAATGGCCAAAGGGGTTCCCTTTCCCCGGCGGCTGGGCAGGCCCGTGGAGTTTGCCCGAACGGCGGCGCACATCATCGAGAACCCGATGCTGAACGGCTGCTGCATTCGCCTCGACGGCGCGCTGCGCATGCCGCCGCGGTAGCCCGTACGCTAGCTGTTGATTTCCTTGCGCAGCTGGATCGGGTCCGCCTGTTTTTTGCGCATGCGGATGTTCAGCATTTCCACCGCCACGGAAAACGCCATCGCAAAGTAAATGTATCCTTTCGGCACATGCACGTCAAAGCCTTCGACCATCAGCGTGACGCCCACCAGGATCAGGAAGGAAAGCGCCAGAATCTTGATGGTCGGGTGCGCGTCCACGAATTCGGCAATCGGCTTGGCGGCGACCAGCATGATGCCCACGGCGACGATGATGGCGATCGCCATGATCGAGATGTGCCGGGCCAGGCCGACGGCTGTGATGACGGAATCCAGCGAGAAAACGACGTCCAGAAGCGCGATCTGAATCAGGACCGGCGCCAGGGACACGGTTTTGAGCTTCGGTTTTTCCTCCTCGACCCCTTCCAGGCTGCTGTGGATTTCATGCGTGGCCTTGGCCAGCAGAAACAGCCCGCCGCCGATTAAAATGATATCCCGACCGGAAATGTCCAGCCCGAAAAGGGTGAACCAGGGCTGGGTCAGGTTGGCCACCCAGACGATCGAAAAAAGCAGCGCCAGCCGGGTGAGCATCGCCAGCAACAATCCCAGATTGCGCGCGAAGTTTCTTTTTTGGGCGGGGAGCCTCCCCACCAGAATGGAAATAAAAATGATGTTGTCGATGCCCAGGACGATCTCCAGGGCCGTCAGGGTGGCCAGGGAGACCCAGGCCTCCGGACTGGCAAACCATGCAAACATATCTTTCTCCGGAAAAAATCAGTATTCAATTCCCGCCCGCCCCTTGATGCCGGCGGCGTAATGGTGTTTGATGTCCTTGATTTCACTGACCGTGTCGGCCAGCCGAATGACTTCCCGGGCCGCGTACCGGCCGGTGAGGATCAAATCGAGCCCCGGCGGCCTGCTTTGAATCAATTGAATCAGATCCGCAAGCTCAATGAGCTTAAAGTCCGCCGCCACGTTGATTTCGTCGAGAATGACCATATCGTACCGGCCGGACGCAATCGCTTTTCTGGCCGATTCAAAGCCCTTTCGGGCCAGTTCAATATCCACCGGGGCCGGACTGCCGCGCATGACGAAGCTGTCGAGGCCTGAGCGGCGGATCGTCAGGGAAGGCAGGCATCGGCGGGCGGCTTTGAACTCGCCGTAGTTGCGGCCTTTCATGAACTGCATCATGTACACTTTGTACCCCTGGCCGACGGCGCGCAGCGCCTGTCCGAACGCGGAGGTGGTCTTGCCCTTGCCGTCGCCGGTGATCACGATGACCAGGCCTCGGTTTGCCGCTGCGTCCGCACGCGCCGGTTTGCTTTTTGGGGCGGCTTTCCCGGGTTTCTTTTTCATGGGGTTTCTCCCGTTTTGAGGAAACGTCGGGCGATGGTTTCGGCCTCGGTGAAGGGGTCCGTTTCCCGGCGCTGAATTCTTTTGGCGATTTTTGTGAGCTCGCCGTCCGCGATCAGTCGTTCGAGCACCGGCTCCAGAATGCAGGCGCGCAGGGCGTCGGTGATTTCCATGACGGCCTTGCGCTCCGTCCGCTCGCCGAGCTGCCCGCTGGTGATGAGGTGCGCGTGGTGCTTCGCGACCGCGTCCATCAGCTCCGCCGTTTTTTTGGCGAAGTTTTCCGGTTCATACAGATTGCCGATGCTGACGATGGGCGGAATCCAGTCCTGAGGCCCGTGCGGCGAGGCGTTGAGCAGCGAGGCCAGCTCGGTTCTCAACTGCTTTGCGCCCGGACGGTCCGCCTTGTTGATGACAAATACGTCGGCGATTTCCATGACGCCCGCTTTCATGGTCTGGATTTCATCGCCCATGCCGGGAACCAGCACCACGATGATGCTGTGCGCATGGTGAATGATGTCGAGCTCCTGCTGGCCGATGCCGACCGTCTCCACCAGGATGACGTCCTTGCCCATGGCTTCCATGACGTGAATCGCGTCGCCCGCCGCACGCGCCAGCCCGCCCAGTGCGCCGCGCGTGGCCAGCGACCGGATGAACACGCCCGTGTCTTCCGCATGGCGCAGCATGCGGACGCGGTCGCCCAAGAGCGCGCCTCCGGAAAAGGGGCTGCTCGGATCAACGGCCAGAACGCCCACGGTTTTTTGCTGTTTGCGAAGCTCGCTGATCAGCGCATCGGTGAGCGTGCTTTTGCCCGCGCCGGGCGAGCCGGTGATGCCGATGATGAAGGATCGGCCCGTGTGAAAAAAAAGCTGCCGGAGCCGCCGGCGCGCTTCGGGCCTTTTGTCTTCCAGGTCCCGGATCAGCCGCGAGGCCGAGCGGACGTCGCCCGCGCATATTTTCTGGGTGGTTTCGGTCATGTCGTGATGTTTGCCGCGCCCGTCAGTTTCCGGTCCGGACATGGGTGCGAATCCATTCTACAATGGAATCCAGCGAAGCGCCGGGCGTAAAGATCGCCTGGATGCCCGCGTCGTAGAGCATTTGAAAATCCTGCTCGGGAATGATGCCGCCCCCGATCACGGCAATATCGGAGGCGTTCTTTTCCCGAAGCAGCTCCACGACGCGCGGAAACAGAACGCGATGCGCGCCCGACAGGCAGCTTAGCCCCACGAGGTCCACGTCCTCCTGAATCGCCGCGGCCGCCACCTGCTCCGGGGTTTGGTGACAGCCGGTGTAAATGACTTCAAAACCGGCGTCGCGAAAACAGCGCGCCAGGATGCGCGCGCCCCGGTCGTGGCCGTCCAGGCCGGGCTTGGCCACCATCACTCGAATTTTTCTTTCCGGCATAAAATCTCCATGATTGCGGCAGGAAACGGACTTGCGACTCTTGGACTGTCGCGGCCGTTCTCTGCCGTTTTAGAATAAACCCGGGTCTTGGTACTCTCCGTAAACCTCGCGGTACACGTCGCAGATTTCCTGCTGAGTGGCCAGGTTTTTTACCGCCGCGATGCAGTGCGGCATGACGTTTTCACCGCTTTTGCAGGCGGCGCGAATGTCGGCAAGCGACTGGCTCACGGCTCGGCCGTTGCGGCGTCTGCGCAGATCTTTCAGCCGCCGGACCTGCTCTTCGCCTACTGCTTCGTCAATTTCCACCAGCGGCACCGGGTGCCGCGCTTCGGTGGCGTATTTGTTGACGCCCACCATTATTTTTTCCCCGGCTTCGACCTGCCGCTGGAACGCGTAGGCCGCGTCCGCGATTTCCATCTGCGGATAGCCTCTTTCGATGGCGGCGATCATGCCGCCCATGGCGTCGATTTTTTCGATGTACTCCCAGGCTTTCGCCTCCATCTCGTTGGTCAGGGATTCGACGAAGTAGGAGCCGGCCAGGGGATCGATCGTATTGACCACGCCCGTTTCTTCGGCCAGAATCTGCTGGGTGCGCAGCGCGATTTCCACGGCGTGTTCGGACGGCAGGCACAGCACTTCATCGAGCGAATTGGTGTGCAGCGACTGCGTTCCGCCCAGCACCGCGGCGAGCGCCTCGATGGTGGTTCGAACCACGTTGTTGTAAGGTTGCTGAGCGGTGAGCGAGCAGCCGGCGGTCTGGACGTGAAAGCGCATCCACAGCGAGCGCGGATTCCTGGCGCCGAAGCGGTCGCGCATGACCCTGGCCCAGATGCGGCGCGCGGCGCGGAGTTTGCAGATTTCCTCGAAAAGGTCGATATGCGAGTTGAAAAAGAACGACAGGCGCGGCGCGAAGTCGTCCACGTTCATTTTTTTTCGCTTCAAAATGTCTTCGACGTATTCGATGCCGTCTCTGAGCGTAAAGGCCAGCTCCTGCACGGCCGTGGAGCCCGCCTCGCGGATATGGTAGCCGCTGATGCTGATGGGGTTCCACCGCGGAACATATTTAGCGCCGAATTCAACCGTGTCGCTGATCAGTTTGACGGAAGGCTCCGGGGGGCACATGAACGTCTTCTGCGCGATGAATTCCTTGAGCATGTCGTTCTGAATGGTGCCGCCGATTTGATTCAGGGGGACGCCTTTGATATCGGCCGCCGCGCAGTACATGGCCCACAGCGCGGTCGCCGGCGGATTGATGGTCATGGAGGTGGTAACGCGATCCAGCGGAATGCCGTCGATCAGCGCCAGAAAATCCTCCAGGCTGTCGATGGCCACGCCGCATTTGCCGACCTCGCCCAGGGCCTTGGGCGAGTCGCTGTCATACCCCATGAGCGTGGGAAAGTCGAAGGCGGTGGAAAGGCCGGTCTGTCCCGCCCGCAGGAGCAGATGCCAGCGGGCGTTGGTGTCCTCGGCGCTTCCCATGCCGGAGAACATTCGGAAAGTCCAGGGCTGTCCGCGGTAGCCGGTGACCTGGTTGCCGCGAAGATAGGGGAATTCTCCGGGCGCTCCGATGTCGCGGGCGAAATCCATGCTTTGCAGGTCTTCGGGCGTGTAGAGCCTTTTGATGTCGAGGTCTGAAACGGTTGAGAAGCGGTTTTTCCAGTCGGGCTTGGTGGCGGGTGTTTGCCGGACATTCGCCTGCCATTGTTCGGTAAGCTTCCGGGACGCCTGACAAGTTTCATCCGAGAAATACAATGCAACCTCCTGAAGTCGTCATGAACCTTCCAAAAAAGCTTCTGGGAAAAAAGAGCCGTACCCAGGATAGAAAAGCAAAGTTTTTTCAAACGCGAAAAAACTAACTCGTATTTTCCGCTTCTGTCAAGAAATATTCGCCTTCGAAATATTCACATCCGCCTTTTGCAACGAAAAAGCCCCCCGGGGATTTCCCGGAGGGCTTTGTGTATCTTCAACAGATCATGGTTTCAGGGTTACAGATCCTTCATCCGCTGCCTCGCCTCGTGATACAGCCGCATCACGCATACGAAGATCGCCAGGAAAAACAAGCCGAACATGAAGTTGGGCGTCGTCCCCATGTACTCATCGAGCTTGTACCCCAGCCAGAGGAACAGAAAGGAGGCAATCACCATCGCAAATCCCCAGGCCGATATCATCAGAATTCCGCTCATCTTCTGGTACTGCCGGTAATGTCCGTATTGCTGCATTCTGTGCGTCTTGATCATGGCCCTGTCCTCCTTTCCCAGTCTCTCTTTCTTCTATCGGTGTATCTTATTGGCCCTCTTGCCGCTTTTGATCAGGTGACAATGTTTTTCACCGCGTCAATGACCGGATTGGTGAAGAGCGCCATCAGAAGGGTGTAAAGAGCGAAGGCGCCGACGACTTCCGCCGTGTACA
>Ga0209606_1000417_pt1 | contig 64555 bp, 65 predicted proteins | sample AD_UKC057_MetaG_FD_184412 | JGI IMG/M metagenome (GOLD analysis project Ga0209606, IMG submission 184412) | Active sludge microbial communities of municipal wastewater-treating anaerobic digesters from USA - AD_UKC057_MetaG (SPAdes) (version 2) | ecosystem: Engineered > Bioreactor > Anaerobic >... | reverse complement strand
TCACCTGTGCGGTACGTTTGAATTCAGCCAGTACTTCGGGATCTTTGAGTTTGTTGTCAAAAGTGGGACGATTACCCAGGCCACCCATGTCTATTTCAAGGCCGTCGCAGCCTATTTCTCTGGCCAGAGTGATGGCTCCGAGTTTCTGGCGCTTTAATATCATCCAGTCGCAAACCGAAATGGGAAAAGGGGTAGAGCCTGCACCCTCAACGGCCTGGGCTGTTTCCTTGCCGGGCCAGATACCGTTTTCTATTTCTTTCATTTTAAGTTTGGCGGGGTCGATTTTGACGTATTTAATGCGCTGGCGTCTCCAGGTGTAAGCTATGTGCACGAAACCGTCGGAGGATTGAATAACGCAGGGATAGGAATATTGACTGATGGGTGAATCTTCCAGCACCAGCGAAGCGTACCAGGTTTTTCCGTCTTTCGATAAAGCTACGTTCAGAGGGGTTCGGGCTCCTTTTGTCTCACCGGCAGGAGGTTCCACGTGATTATAAACCAGCAGATGCCGGCCGTCTTTCAAAGTAACGGCATCCGTTCCCGAATTGTTGTTAGGCAAACCTACACCTTCCAACTGCGACCAGGTCCGGCCACGGTCGGTTGACCAGGTGGAACCCACCAGGCGGTTACGAGTACGGCAGAGTATTTGCAAATCTCCGTTTTTGTGAAACAAAATACTTGGTTGAATAGCCAGCCATTCTGCCGGATCGTTCAAAGGGCCTATCTGTGTCCAGGTTTTGCCTTTGTCTTCGGTAACGTCGATGTGCAGTCTCCATCCGCGGTTTTCGGTGCTCGAAGGACAGAATAATTTTCCGTCCACCACCACCGGTTTGTTTTTAACCGGGCCGATAATGCCCTCGGGCAGTTTTTCCTCGGCAGACCAGGTTTTACCGTTGTCGAAGGAACGTTTCATACAACCCCACCAGGATCCGGGACTGGGGCCGACCTTGTAAAACAGCAGCAACTCTTCGCCGGGAACTTGATACAACACAGGATTCCAGCAAGGATATCTCAATGTATCGTTGACTACTCCGTCGGCCGCTTTTTCGGGTTCGGTCCAAACACCGTTTTCGTTTCGGCATATCCATATACTGGCATCGGGGTGGCGTTCTTTGGTTCCGCCGAAAAAAGTCAACACAATACCTTCGGGAGTTTCTGCCAACGAAGCAGAGTGACATTCGGGAAAGGAAGTTTTTTCGTAAACAAATTCGTCTATAAGGATTCCCTTTTTCCATTCAGCTCCTTGCCGGCAGGCCGTAAAGCTGAGCAAAAGGCCCATTGTCAATAGCATACTTTTTGTTTTCATACAATATAAAATTAAAGGTTGGATATAAATCATTCATTGTTCCTACGCGGGCCTGGTTTAATGTCGGCCAATTTACTGGAGAAAAAATAATCGCCCGAGCCCAGTTCCATAAGTATATTTCCGTTTTCCCGACCAAGAATTTGAATGCCCTCTACCTGATCAACTACCCGGCCGTCGTCGTAAATGTCTTTGACGGCAGCAGCCGGATAGCGGAGTCTGGCCCTGGTATTGACAGGAACGATCACCTGCCAAACAAATTCATCGAAGGTTTTTATCCAGGAGCTGGAAATAATTCCTCCACGGGTTTCCATACGGGTCTTTGCAAAATAAATTCCCGGGGGGAAGACGGCATCGAGGCTGAAACAATGGAAGCCCTCTTCCAGACTTTTCAAACCGCATAGATGCTCAAAAAACCACAGAATAAAATCGCCCTCGACCTCCCGGAGCTCAGCCCCAAGTCTGTAACTCAGATCGGATCTGCCCCAGGCCGATAAGGTGCGGTACAAATATCTTTTGCCAAATTCACCGCAAGCCGCTTTTCCGTAATGCTCTATAGCTATGGATTGTTCTATTCGTTTGAATACATTCTCCGCCCTCTTATCTTCACAGAAGCCTAAGCTTAGGGACAATAAATTGGCCGTCGGGGTATTGTTTTCGTAGTATTGTTTTTCTTCATTGAAAAAACGGTCGTTGTAGGCTTTACGAAGCTTGCCGGCCCAATCGGCATAATGAGCGGCTTTATCCCGATACTGTAGGTGAGAAGAGAACTTTTGCATCAACACGCAGAGGCGATAAAAATACGCCGTCGAAATCAAAGCAGCCGAGGTGATGTACTCTTTTCCATCCAGACTATATTCTTCGACAGGCAACAGGGTGTGTCCATCTCCATTGGCTGTCAGTATATACTCTTGGCTTCCGTAGTTTTTCCACAAAAAGTCCAGCCATTTTTCCATCGCCGGAAAATGTTTCTTCAGATGAGCGGTTTCGTTGTACTGAACCAACAACATATGGGCAATATCGAAAATTTCCTGCGGCTCCTGTTGCGCAGACAAAGGCAGGCTACCGTCTTCGGCTTGAGCAGCCAGCAAGCGATCCATCCATTGGAGATAAAATGTGCGGTTATCGATCAGATAACTTTCGGCCCAACAGTCGGCGGCTGACATGTTTTCCAAGTCTTGGGGCCAATTCTTGTATTTCTCAAGAGTGGCTGTTTTATATGTCTGAACCAGGTCGCTCAACTTCAGGTCGTAGGTGTCTAAGCGATTAATGGATGCAGCAGCGGGGAGAAGGTCTCCTTCGGCCGGCAAAACCAGGTTTTGCTGTTTGGACCAGAGACTTTTGCCCCGATTGGTCCATATCCTTATTTGGACATAATAGACGGTATCTCTCTCTAAGGCTTTACCTTTATACGGAACATCGTAATTCTTTGAGCTGCTAACTTTACCCGAATCCCAAATATCGGGCGAATTTTGTTCGAGCAGTTCAGGACGGCTGGCAATACGTATACGGTAGGCTTGTTGGTTCAATCCTCTGGGAGAGGCTGCATTCATCGTCCAACTCAGGCAAAGCTGCCGGGCCCCTTCCCCGCCGCAGTGGTCCAGCTTGAGATTCTCGGCTTGCAAATCGATCTCAGGCGATTGACAGGCATAAAACAAGCCGGTAACTATCAAACAAAGAGCGAATATCCGGTATTTTACCATAGTTTTATCTTTTATTGTTTTGAGGATGATCTTTTTGGTATCCTTAGAGTTGCTTTTGTTGTACTTTAAATTGTTTTGGTCTCCCTGGAGTTGGTGTTGTTTCTTCCATTGGTTTTGCTATCCTTGGGGTCGGTGTTGTCCCTGAAGTTATTGCTGTCCTTGAAGTTGTTTATTGTTTGGCTGCTTCAAAAACCCGGTATAATTCGTCCATCCCTTTGACGGCATGGGCCGGCAAGCCTTTGCCGTCTGCACCGAATACTTTCAAGGACGGATAGGGTTCCACCGTCACCCCGGATTCATCCCATTGCCCGCCGGCGTTCTTCAATCCTTTGGTATTCAGGCTCCAATGTTTTTCTATAAAAGCATAGGTCGCCTGACGTTTCGAAAAGCCGTAGTCGTGACCTTCGTCTCCAAAATGGGCATTTTCGGCCAGATCTTCCTTGCCGTACAAAGCATATATACTGCGAATATAGGGAAATTCCAAGTCCGGAACGTCTTTGGTCCAATCTTTACCGTCGGATACAACAAGTAAGGGACGGGGAGCACACATGGCGGTTATCTCGGCGTTGTTGGTTCTGCCCCCGCAAAGATGAATCGGATTGCCGCTTTCGCAGGGACAGCCGCCCACAAAATAAGACGAAGTCATCACTACCGGCATACTCAGGGTAATCCTCTCGTCGATGGCCGTAATAAACATGGTTTGGCTGCCGCCGCCCGATCCGCCGGTTATCCCCACTCTGCTGAGATCGGCTTCTTTCAAAGCACAGAGATAATCGAGCATTCTAATAGCGTTCAGACTTTGTATGGTGTGGGCCATGCTGCTGCGATGGCTTCTGCTGTCAAATTGCAACAACTGTTCATCCCAGGCAAAAAGATCGTAACTGACCGCAATGATGCCCATCCTGGCTTGCATGGCACAGCGCAGTTGTTGGTCGGCGCGATAACGGCCATCACCAAAATGACCGTTGGGATTGAGCATAATAGGACATTTGCCTTTGTTTCCAATGGGATGGTATATTGAACCCGTACAAAAAACGCCGGGTAAAATTTCCAAGGCTATATTTTGCACGTAGTAGCCTTCGTATTTACGTTTAGGGCCCAGGATAGGTTTAGTCCCGGGACTCCGGGGCAACGGATCCAAGCCGGCAGCGATCTTCATTTCTTTTTTGAGCAGGGCTTTACGAGCTTCCCAAGCGGGCAAATCGGCGTGCCGGCTACTCAGGTAATCTAAAAAATCCCTGCCGAAATCAGCCGTTCTGCGCGCATACTCGAAGGCTTTGATTTCGTAAGAAGTACTGCTTTCTTTGACAAATTTATAGTCAAAAGGCAGCAAAACGTTGTTCAGGCTTTCTTCCAGACTCCAGGGATGAATGCGCCAATCGGCGTAATCGAGCACTTTGTCCCTGACCAGTTCTTCGGAAAAACGCAGACGTACGCCAAATTGCGACTGCAAATCCGTCAACACCTCTTTGAGGGGACGTTGAAAGCGATTGTCGGAATTCTGCTGAGAATAGGCGCAGACACTAATACACAATAAAGCTGTAAGCCAGATTTTTTTCATACGTGAATTTTTAATGTTAGCACTTCTGTTTCATTCGCTCGGATGTAGAATACGTCAGGAATGTTTCATATCAATAAACCAATGCGGCAGAATCGACCATTTCATGAATAAGGTAGGGTTGTTCAATGCGTTCAATAAAATTATTTTTCAATATCACCCTGCTGCTTTCCGCACCGGACAATTCCAAAAAAGCTTTGCTTCCGGGCAAGGGGAAACAGCCTTCAATAAAGACGTCGCTGACGTTTTCCATCGTTAGCAAAGCGGCCTCCGCCAAGGGTTTGGAGCTTCGTATATTGGACAAATACAACTCGGCTGCATCCTTGCATTGTACAATCGGCCCTTTTTGGACATCAATGCATATATTGCGCAATTGAATGTCCCGGGCATCCTGAACACTGAAACCGCTTTCTGCCTGGATATTCACGTCTTCTATGCTAATATTGGAAATAGGCATTTCAGGAATGCCCAGAATCGATCCTGCCGATTTCACCTCCGAGCCGGTCATGCCCGAAATATGGATGTTTCTAAAAATAGGAGTTCTTTCGCTCACGGGCTCTTGAGGCACCCTGCTGTAAAACAGGTTTAGAATAATGGCCTCTTTTTGAATGTTTTTCATCACAATATTGCTCACACGGATTTCTTCGACTACACCTCCCCTGCCCCGGGTTGACTTCAAGCGTATGCCACGGTCGGTGCCGTCGAACACGCAATTGCTGATGGTGATCTTGCGGACATCGCCCGACATCTCACTGCCAATAACCACGCCACCATGACCGGAAAGCATGGTGCAATTGGTGATGGTAATGTTTTCGCAGGGAGCGGCGTATTGACGCCCTTGCAGGTCACGACCCGATTTGATGGTGATGCAGTCGTCGCCGACGCTGATATGGCAATTGGAAATATGCACATTGGTACAGGATTCAGGATTGATACCGTCGGTGTTGGGGGAATTCGGATTTACGATGGTCAGGCCCTGGATGGTGAGATTATCGCAAAATTCCGGATTTACGGTCCAGAAAGGAGAATTAGCGATGTGCAGACCTTCTATCAAAATGTTTTTGCATTTGTACAATTGAATAAAAGGCGGTCTGAACCAATGCCTGGCCAAGGTGTTTTTCCAGTCCGACTGGGGTTCGACACTGAAACCGGGATTGGCATCCAGCCAGGCTTGCTGGTATTTGGTCGGTTCGGCGTCTTGCAATTCTCCCTTGTAGAACGCCGTTTCCAGTCGCCAGGTCTCTTCCCACCAAGCCCGGCCGTTACCTTCGAGTCTTCCTCTGCCCTTTATAGTGATGTTTTCGGCTTCGTAAGCATAAATCAAAGGATGAAAGCTCTTCATCACCACTCCCTCGTAACGCATTTCGACGTAAGGCATGTATAAGTCGAAATTGTCCGAAAAAGACAACACGGCTCCGGCATCCAAATCGAGCGTAATGTTGCTTTGGAGCCTTATGGGACCGGTCAGATAGGTACCCGAAGGAAAATACAAGGTGCCGCCACCTTGGGAACTCAGTTTATCGATTGCTTTAGAAATAGCATTGGTATTCAGTGTTTTGCCATCGTTTTTTGCACCGGCTTTGAGTGCGTTGACGGTAGTCGCTTCCGCGTAAAAAGGCAATAAAAGAAGCCATGCCAAGCTGATCAGATTTTTCATTGTCTATGAATTGAATAAGAATTCCGGCCAGAAATAACTGCCCGGTTTCAAGGTTATAAAAAGAGAAGGTTCAGGCATCAATTGTAAGCGGACCACTCCCGGAGCCAATTCGTCCACCGGTTTAAATGTTGTCCAGTTGAGCCGGTTCAGCAGACTCGCAGCCGTCGCTCCTCCTTCGATGAATAATTCGGTGGGCTTGATTTGCTGTAAAATCAATTGCAAAGCATCGGTAAAACGAGCTTTGAGTTTGTGGGCGCTGTTCTCGTAGCTGATTGGTTTTGAGGCAATCCTTAGGGCCAAACGGGGTTCTTTTTTCCAGGCTTGCACACAGGCATTCGCCCAGGCAGCCGGAGCGGCCGGATCCGGTTCCTGCTCCGAACTCAATTCCGGGGGCATTTCCATCAGAGTTACCCCCTGCTTTCTTAAATATTCGTCGTAATCCAGACTGTGTTGATGAGCGCTGCCACAGATCATCAGAAAATGGTGCATCGAAGGAACAGGCGGCTTTTTACGTTGTGTATGGGGTCGGTAATTGATACCGGCGGCAAGGATCAGGTCCCGCTTGATTTGCTCCTCGAGATAGGCTTCCCAAAAAGCGGCACTGCCGGCCGGTAAGACGTCCGGGCCACATTGCAGGACACTGTTGCGTAAATCTTCCGGATGGCAGGCATCCGGAATACTGAATTTTATTAGCGTTGCCGGCTCTTTTCCGGGCAGACGCTCTTGCAGTATCTCCATTACATCCGACGAAGAGGCAGGGAACTCAGGATCCAGGCCAAAAGCCGTTTCGCTTAATTCAATCCCGTTAATAAAATACTTTCCGTCGCGAATGCAACGTCCGGCTCCGGGATTGGCCGGCTGGATCAGCAAACTGCTTTTGCCCGTCAGTCCGGCCAGAGTATTCAGTTCGGGTAACACCCAGCCTCGTAATACGGAATCTATTTTTTTGAAAATATGCATAGACCCGGCCTGTTTGAGCGTTTCACCCAGTAAACGGTTTACCCGACAAGCCTCTTCTAAGGTGCCGGATCTTGTATCACAGGCAATTACCAATACAGCTATTCCCTCTTTTGTATATTCCTGCAAACGCTCTTCGCCCGGGATTTCCATAATCATGGCCGCCCCGACTCCGTGACGCAAACAGATACCGACGGTTTCGGCTGCTCCGGTTAAATCGTCTGCAATAATGATAATCATTGAATTCTATTTTTGGCCATTTTCAAGGCGTAATCGATCGAAATGAGCATAGCGTCTTCGCAGGCTATCCCCTTGCCCGCAATTTCAAAGGCAGTGCCGTGATCCACAGAGGTTCTGATGATGGGTAAGCCCAAGGTTATATTGACGCCTTTAACACTATCCATTTTCTGGGTTTCATTATTCCACTTAAATCCCAGCAACTTAAAGGGGATATGTCCCTGGTCGTGGTACATGGCTACACAACCGTCGTAACGGCCCTGCACCGCTTTGGTAAACACAGTATCCGGAGGCAGGGGCCCTTCCACCAGATAACCTCGCCGTTGAGCTTCCTCTACCGCCGGGACGATTTCTTTGACCTCTTCATCGCCAAACAAGGCGTTTTCGCCGGCGTGAGGATTCAGGCCGGCCACCGCCAGGCGGGGCCTGGCAATACCAAACTGCACGCAGGCCTTGTTCAAAAGTTCTATTACATCGAGCACTCTTGATTTGGTTACGCGGTCGCAAGCCTGACGCAAAGACACGTGAGTACTGACATGTATCACTCTGAGGGCGTCATCGGCCAGCAGCATGGCGTAATTTTTGGTGTTGGTGTAATGAGCATAAATTTCGGTATGTCCCGAAAAGGCGTGTCCGGCCTTGTGGATAGACTCCTTGTTGATGGGCGCCGTAACAGTGGCATCCACCTGAGAAGTCATGGCCAGATCGATCAGGCAGCGCACCGCCTCGAAAGCCGCCCCGCCTGCCATGGCAGACACTACTCCGTATTGTAACTTGCTTAAATCAACGTTATGCAAATCATACACATCTATGGTTCCGTACTCAAAGCGAGCCTCCGGAATGCTTTGAACCGGATGAATTTTCAAGTCCTTACTCAGTAGTTGTACGGCTTGTCGCATAACTCCGGCATCTGCTACCACCACAGGCCGGCAGGCGGCATAAACCTCCGCAGAAGATAAGGCTTTCACAATGATCTCGGGGCCGATACCGGCGGGATCGCCCATGCTGATTCCTATAACAGGTTTGGTATTATTTGTTTTGTTCATTGCGATCATACTATAGATTGATAAATACTCAGGGCATCTTTCCACTCAAGTTCTCTGGGATTATTATTCAACAAGCGCTTGACGTTCATGGCCATGTCTGCCAACTGCGGTAAATCTTCCCGTTTAACTCCCAGCGAAGACAAGCTTTGAGGAATACCGCAATCGCGGGAAAGTTCTTGTATGGCTTCTATTCCCGACCGAGCCGTCGCTCTCAGATCTCCTTTATCCGGGAGACCCATAGCCAAAGCTATTCGAGCATTTTTTTCCAAATCGGCTTCCATGTTGAACAACATTACGGCAGGCAACAAAACGGCGTTGGCTAAACCGTGGGAAAAATGATATTTCCCGGCCAGGCCGTAGGATAAGGCATGCACTGCCGAAGTATTTACCGGGCCCAGACAAAGTCCTCCATACATGGAAGCCAATGCCATGGCAGAGCGGGCCTCGATATTGTTGCCCTCCTTTACCGCTGTTTTCAGGTTTTTGTACACGTACTCAATCCCTTTGAGGGCGTACAGATCTACTGCCGGGTGGGCGTACTTGTTGGTATAAGCCTCAATACAGTGGCATAAAGCATCCATGCCCGTTTCGGCAGTGAGCTTCGGGGGCAGGCTAAAAGTCATCTCCGGATCGATCAATGCCGTATCGGGTATCAGCCATGGACTGATGATGCCTTTTTTCTCACCGTCGCGCAAATCGAACAAAATGGCGTTGGGCGATACTTCACTGCCGGTTCCCGCCGTGGTGGGAACACAAATCAACAGATTGTCCCGGCTGTCGAGCAGATTTTTACCAAAAACATCGGAGGGCTTTTGGGTACCCGAAGAAAGGGCGGCCAGCAGCTTGCCCACGTCGAGCACGCTGCCCCCGCCGATGGCCACGATTGCTTGGGGACCGAAGTCTTTGCTTTGCCGGTGCAGGTTTTCAAAGATTTCCGTGTCGGGCTCGGCTTGCCAGGAATAATCCAGACACAACAACTCCAACCCTTTCTCGCGCGCGTTCCCGATGCTTTTTTCTAAAACAGCCCAAAGGGGATGAGTAGATAAAAGCAACACCCTTTGTTTTTTCCCGGCCAATACAATATTTGCCCAGTCTTGTGCACAGCCGGCACCAAAGATTATATGTTTGGGTTGTATCAGTTCAATGCTTCTCATAATCAGTTAATTATTGCCCGGCTTTTTGTAATCGAAAATGGTCAGGCCCTTTTCCAATTGGGGTTTCGGGAAAAACAAACTGGCCACGTAACCCACTACTAATACAATCAGATGACTGTACACACCCAACATGTATTTATGATGGGGAAAGTTGAGCGAGCCCAAATCGAGAATCAGACGTTTGCTGCCTCCAACCTCGATGGATGTGCTGGTTAGTACCGCATAAGCCGTAAATAGCACACAAACCAGCATACCGATGTACAAGCCTTGTTTGTTGGCCCTTTTGCTGAAAAGCCCTAATAGAAAGATACCGACTATCCCGGCAGAGAAAATGGCGTATAATTCAAAAATCACACCCAGCACTCCTTCACCCTCCCAAACGGCGTAAAGACTAGCCACACCTATGGAGGCCAAGCCCGAAACGGCAACCAATATTCTGCCCATATTCAGCCGTTGTTTATCGGTGCAATTTGGTTTCAAACGCTGATAATAATCTTCCACCCCGATGGCTGCCAGACAATTCATATCCGAATCGAGGCTGGAAATGGCAGCAGCCACCAAGGCTGCGATAACCAGGCCAACAATACCTACAGGTAGTTCGTTTATGATAAAATAGGGAAAGACCTCGTCTGCTTTCAAACCCTCCGGCAGGACGGCTGTTCCGGAATGATAGAAAAAATATAGAGCAGTACCTATCAACATAAACAAGGTCCAGATGGGCACACTGAGGCCTACTCCGATATAAGCCGCTTTTTTGGCATCTTTATCGGTTTTGGCGGCTAGATAGCGTTGTACTATAGTCTGATCGGTGCCGTATTTTTGCAAGGCATAAAAAATCCCGTTTATGGCCATAACCCAAAAAGTCAATTCGGCAAAATTGAAGTCATAAGGACCAAAACCAATCTTCTTGGTATTGATGGCTTCCGTAAGGACCGACACAGGTCCTCCTTCGGGCCTGAAAAGCAATATTCCGGCACAGAGCAGGCCTCCGCATATCAATAAAATGCCCTGAATAACATCCATCCATATTACACCCTCCATACCTCCTAACAAGGTAAGCAACACAATAGCTATACCCAAAAACCAAATAACCCAAATCACATCGATACCCATCATGCCGTAAAGTGCCAGACTGACAAGATACAACACAGTGCCCATTTTCGAAAAGTGGGTAAGGATGAAGGCTAGTGAACTGTAAATCCTGGCTAAAAATCCAAAACGCCGCTCAAAATATTCGTAGGTACTTAAACGAATCATTTTGCGGAATAAAGGAACAATCAGCCATATCAGAAATACCAACACTACCGGAACCATCAAGCCTTGTACCAGCAAAATCCAGTTGCCTTTGTAGGCGGCGGCAGGATAAGCCAAAAAGGTAACACTGCTTATCAGCGTAGCAAAAATAGATAAGCCTATAGCCCAGGAGGGGATTCTTTTACTGCCGGCAAAATAATTGTCGGAACTGCTTTGGTATTTGGCAAAATAAATGCCGACAACAACGGTTAATAGCACACTTATCAGGACAATGCCCAGATCTATCCAATGAATACTATTCATTTCTCTCTAATTTATTGAATTGTTCTGTTATTGATTTTTCTTCTGTAGCAGATAAAGCAGTCAGGGGAGGCATCATAGTAGTGCCACACAAGCCCCTGGCTTTCATCAGCACTTTTAATGCCGCCAGGGAACTGCCCAGATTGCGGCCTTTTTGATATAATTCCGCCACACGATCGGTCTGTTGCTGATAATGCAAAGCGGCAGCGGTATCGCCGGCAAGTACTGCTTTATATAATTTATAATACATTTCCGGAACCACATTACCTGTACTGGGGACAATACCGTCGGCACCAAGTATCAAACTATTCGCTCCTTGCGCACCCCAGCCGCAGAAAAAAGAAAAATCGGAACGATTTTTATACTTCTGTATGCATTCGTTCAAACGTGCGGGATCCCTTTCGGAATCTTTCAATCCGGCAATATTGGGGTGTTGGCTCAATTCGGCTACCAAGTCCAGTGGAAGCGACATTTGGGTTGTTGCCTTGATATTGTACATGAGAACCGGCACGGCTAAAGTATCGGCCAAGGTCAGGTAAAAAGAACGCATTTGATCTGCCGAAAGCGGGTAATACGACGGCAAGGTAGAGACAACGGCATCAACGCCCATATCGGCATACATTTTGCTGCGATCCAACAATTCGCTCAGTTCGTTACCTACCAGTCCGGCATAGACTTTTTGGGTTCCGCTTTTTGCTCTGCAGGCTGCTCGTATGCAGCGCAAACTTTCTTTCCTCGAAACGGAAGAAGATTCACCCGTTGTGCCCAATACCAGCGGAGATATGGAATGGGCCGAAAAAAGCTTCATAATACGCTTAACTGCGGCAGTATCCACTCTTAGGTCATTCAGCAAAGGAGTGATCATAGGTACCACCACTCCGGAAAAATTCTTGGTCATTCGTTTTAGATTATTAATAGTTTAGGGTTCAATATTTCTGATGATTAACGGACCTCTTGTATTCTTCTTGATTCATCTATTTCTTTTTTAAAGAAGATTCGGCAATGACCAAGTCGGATTTCAATACGTACCTTTTTATTTCCCCGGGTTTCTCAGATTCAAGTTGATCGATTAAAACAGTTACGGCTTTCCTGCCCATTTCTTCGACCGGTTGTCTTACGTAACTAATGGCCGGACAATAAAGATCAAACACGTCTCCTCCGTCAAAACCAAACACAGCTAGGTCTTCGGGGATACGTACCTTTAGTTGTTTGAGCACATACAAACCCTGAATGGTAAGCGAATTATTCGAGAAAATCAAGGCCTCAAGGTTTTTGATTTGATGCTGTTCAAAAACCTGCAGCATTGTTTCTTGATACTTATCCTGAGGCAATTTGAGTACGTTAATACTATTCTTCAGGCCCGCTTCCTGCATAGCCTCGCAGTAACCTCTTACGCGTTCCGTCATATGCAGGAGTTCCGATTCATAACTTACAAAACCTATTTTCTTGTAACCCTGCGACAAGAGGTGCCGGGTAACTTTTTTGCATGCTTCGGCATTATCGAGCGACACCGATAAAGTGTTTATTTTGGGGAAATACCTGTCGACCAAAACCATGGCATACTTTTGGAGGTATAAATCGGCAATGAGTTCTTCTGAATTTTCACAGGGAACCACAATAATTCCATCCACTCCCTGATTGGCCAAAGTATTCATAAGCTTCGACAAATGTTCGGGCTTTTCATCGGAACTGCCGTAAATGACCGTGTAGCCTCTTTCAGAGGCAGCACGTTCTATTTCGCGGGCGAGAGTGGCAAAAAAAGGATTGGAGATATCGGCCACCACCAAGCCAAGGAGACGACTTCTGCCGCTCCTGAGACCTCTGGCCATGATATTGGGTTGATAGTTTAACTCCTTGGCCTTGGCCAACACTTTACGAGTGGCCTCCTCACCGATTCCATATTGTTTTGCCTTGCCGTTGAGCACCATCGATACCAAAGCGGACGACACTCCAACGGCTTGCGCGATGTCTTTCAGAGATACTTTTTTCTTAAACGCCATAATCAAAGTGTTAGGCTGACAAATGTAATACTAAACCGTTTTAACACAAAATTGTCCGGGTGGTTTAGCTTAGTACGGTGAAATATCAACAGTGATTTTTTCAATAGTTGGTTTTTGAGCTACTTTTTTGCCATTGCAAAAGATAAGTAAACCTTGGCCTTTATTGAATTTCTTTCCGGATTTATCCCACACGACGGCTATATTCTTCCCATGGTACATCAAATTATCCAAACAAAACCAATCCCATTGTTCCTGGGGAATCAGCGGATTAACTACCAATATATTATCTTCTCCCGGACGTAATCCCATCAAGCCCGTAATGATCAGATCGGCAAAAGTGGAATGATTGTAATAGCGGCTGCGCAATTGATCGCCTTTCAACCAATAGCCTGTAACTTCGTCCAGGTATTCGCCTATATAGGGTCGGCCTCTGTGGTATTGAGATTCCACGTAAAGATTCATCAATTCATAGTAAGTGGCTTTGTCCACGTAATTTTGCTCATAATTGTTGAGCACATTGGCCATAGCCGTCATTGTCTGCGAGCTGGCAAAAGGCCAGACCGCACCATCCCATTCGCATTGACCCACTCCGCGAGTGCGGAATTCAGGGTGCCGTCTTTCGGCAGTAGTCAGGCCGTAAGGAGCTAAAAAGCCCTCCGGATCTTTGACCTGCAACCAGGCTTCTTCGTAATTTTTCCCTAGGTCGGGTAAATTAAAATACCAGGGAATATAACCGATGGCTTCGCGAGCTTGCGCCAGCTGGCCGTTTACCCAACGTGTTTCAAAAAATTTCCTTTCGGGATGCCATAAGTTGTCTTGTACCATTTTTTTTATGGTATCGGCTTTGGCTGCATACAGGGCAGCTTTGGCCGTCTCTCCGCTTAGGCTGAACATTTTTGACAAAGCGAGGGCATTTCCATACATATAACTATTAATGGTGGGACGGGCATTCTTGATGCGTCGTCCCCCGCTGACGGACTCTTCCATGCCATCCTGCACATCGCCCTGCCAGTACATGCCGTCGGGCAAACGGTGATCGCCTTCCCAGTCTCGGTATTCCTTTTCCAGGTCGGGCAACAAATCGAGCATATACTCTTTGTTACCGTCGGCAAGATACCTATTGTACACGGCATAGGCAGTCCATGAACTGAAACTGCGCAATCTTTTCATGGGAGCCCCTTCGTTACCCCTGAACCACACATGCAAATACTGATCAAGGTATTTGGAATCGTGCAGCCAGCGGGTTTCATAAATATGATGTCCCAACGCACAGGAAATCATATTGTACTTATCGGCATAAGAACGTTCCACCAAAAATTCGTTGATAACAAAACCAAGCGGAGTTTCGCGAATACCCTTGCGCAACGACCACCAACGGAAGTACCACATTTCCTCGAAATTATCCTGAGGACAACTGAACAAGGGAATATTGGCCTGCATCCAGTCCCAGGACTCCGCATTAGGTATGGCCTGAACGATGGGCTCATCTTCCATGCGGTTAAAATAATCAACGTAATGTTTAAAATCTTTGGCTTTGAGAATATTGGCCGATTTGGGTGTTTTGGTTTTCGCCTGACAGGAGGCAAACGAAAGGACCGTAAAGCCGATTAACAGCAAGGCGACTAATTGTTTTTTCATAAGAAATATATTCATTATTGATTATTACCGGTAGCGGGAGCCGTTTCCAGTGAGTAAATACGGAAACAGGCCTCGGGATCGACGGCATCTGCAGCCGGCAAATCAGTGTAACGGTCGGCCGGAGTTTCTGGTGTAGGATGCAGACGTGGTTCTCCTGTTCTGAACACTACCCTTTCGAGGCTGGCTGCAGGTGCGTAAAAAATACGCCCTACTTCGCGGCCGGAATTGATTTGCACGGTATAGTAACGCATTTTTGTGTCGATATTCAGTTTAATTGTGTAGCTCTTACCGGCTTCGTAGCTGCCCAGGCTGGAATAGCGGGCTCCGGATTTACTGTACATTCTGCCGTCGTCGTTGAAACTGATGCGTATGGATGGCTGTCCTTTGGCATCCTGCACTTCCATATGCAAAGTTCCGTGATCGTTTTGTCCGGCTTTGATTTCGGCGGTCACCGTAAATTGTGCGGAAGCCGGAAATATCTTTTCGGCTTTAGCGTAATCAAAAGGATCTTTATCGCGGAGAGTGAGACTTTTACGACCTGCTTCATCTTTTTCAATGCGGGTGCTTGCCCATTGCAGGTCGTAGGTATTCCACAAAGCTGTTTCACGACCGTCGGGCATTTCGTCAAAGACCTCCCTGCTATGTTCAGCGGCCTTACTACAAATCGGCACAGGTACCGAAGATACCCAAATATCTTCTTTGTTCATACTGTAGGTCAGCCACATTTTTCCGTCGGGAGGAGTGCCGTTGCCCTCTTGAATGCCCCGTACATACTGGGGGCCGTAAGATTTATACTGTCCTCCGTAGCGCATGGCCGTTATTTCGCCGTGCACCAGCATCAGATCGGTGTATTCCAGTCCGTCTTTGGAGGTGGAAACGGCCAAAGGCCAACGATATTCCGACGGATTGTAAACGGTGGCGTATTTGCCGTCCGAAGTGCGTTGTCCCCATATCTTGGCGTTGCTGTTGACAAAACCCCTGGCCCGTTCTACCGGTTCGGCCCAGGTTTTACCTCCGTCTGCACTAATGGAAGTAAGCGCATGTTTCCATAAACCTACCACCCGGCCGTCGGGCAAGTGATAATACGAGAAGGCCTTGTATTGTTTTTGGAGTGGAATAAGCGGGTCGTCGCGATCGGCTTCTTCCACCATTTGCATCATATACAGAGGATTGGCCAGTATTTCATCGCAAGCCGCCACAAAATCGGCTTCGGGACAGCTTTTATAAAAAGGGTAAAGGCTGTTCTCTTCATTGAAAGATTGATTGTAACGCAAAAAATAAATGGGCCCGTAGGTGCCGTCGGCTTTTATTTCGCGTACTACCCGGCCTACTCCCATACCGTCGTTGGGATCGTCCTTGGGGAAAAGAGCTATTCCGTAATAAGCCAATGCCAGCAGTTTATTGTGTGAGGAAACATAAAAACCCACCCGCTGATGCATCACGGCCAGGGCGTCTTTGGCCACTACCTCACTGCCCGGCTTTTTGAAACCGTCGGGAATTTTATACTTGGGGAAAATTACTTCGGGTTTTGACCAGTTTATACCGTCCGAAGAGCGGACTAACAAAGTATGACAGGGAGGAATATGCTCGCTGACGGAATCGCTGAGGTATTCCACAAAAAAAGTATTGTTCCAATAGGCCATCATGGGAGCATGGTTGTACGTCCAGCCGTAACCGTCCGAACTTTCGGGCTTGCCCCGGTTGGCACGCATTATCTGAACATTGTGAACACCTATGGCCGGAGACAGTTGTCCGTGGTGATAGTCCACATTGGACATGCTTGTTCCGGTATAATGCACCCTGTCTGCCAAAGGGCCGGATTTGGAAGCAGTTTGCGAACAGGATACCGTCAAAACAAACAAGAGCAACAAAGTGCTTATAGCAGAATATTTCATTGTTGAGGACATTATTGGTTATTCGATTCGACTTCTCGGCGTTTTTCCATTTCTTTTTTCAAAGCCTTCAGCACTTTATGGTCTGCTTTAAAAATAGTGCCGTGTTTGTGTCCTTCGGGAATACTTATTTGATCGTTCGCGTTTTCGAAATGTATGAAGTCTTTTGTAAACACAGCTTCGTAGGTTTTCTTGCGATAAGCGTCAAAATAGATCAACCAACCATCCGCCACTTTTACCACCGATGGTCCTTCGGTATAAATCTCGGTAAAAGGCTCACTAGCCGGGCCAAAGGGGCCGGTCATGGAAGAACCGAAGGCCACTTTCAGGTTCCGTTCCGGACGGGTATTGTCTTTAAGTACCAACACCACATCGTCTTTTGCTCTGGGAACCATCACAGCATCAATCACGCTGAAGCCGGGATCGTAAAACAACTTGGTTTCGGAAAACTCCTGAAAATCTTTGGTGGTGACGTAATACATACGGTAGTTACCGGTTTCTTCCTCAATCCCCTTTTCGAAACGGTAAGGAATACAAGAAGCCCAAATAATGATAAACTGAGCCTGAGTTTCGTCGTAATGAATTTCGGGAGCCCACACGTTTACGGTGGTGGTATCGAAAGCCATAACTGGAAGGAAACGTTGTTCCGACCAGTTGATCAAATCTTTGGACGAAGCATAGCCGAAACCCAAATCTCCCCTCCAGGAAGAGGTCCATACCAGATGGAAGATTCCGTCGGGAGCCCTGACAATAGAGGGATCGCGCATCACCTGCTGATTCCCGACTGCGGGTTTTAAAAAGATACCGCCCAGGTCTTCCCAGTGATAAGCATCTTCACTGTACAAGAGCCTCAGGCCGTCGGTAGCCGGTTCGTTGAATGAGCTGAACATATAAACCTCTTTGGGAGTACAAGCCGTAAACAACAGAACGGTCAAAAAAGGAACAAGAAACTTTTTCATAATAGCTTGTTTTTGAGTTATTTGAATAGATTACATTTTGCTTTATGGAATAAACATTCTTTTAGTTTGTTTGGCGTAGCCACAAAACATCTTTACCAGTGGTTTTGAATACGGTGCCGGCCCGTACCTGAAAGGCTTTACCCCTCGGCCGGCCACTGACCGGGTCTATCCATTGCGCCCGGAAGGGCTTGGTTTCCTTAGTTAAATCCACCTCTATAAGGGCATCGTCCGACGGATAGGCAATATAAGCCTGCCCGGCCTTAGCCAACAGCCAACAGGCAGAGGCAAGGGGGCTGAGCGAAGCCGCGTCCTTCAGAAAATCTTCGGGCAGATCCTTAGGTAACACACAGAAGGAAGCACCGGCCATAAAGGCCGCCCAGGCAAATTCAGGGTAAGAGTCGGCCGAGTAGACCACAGCCTTTTGAGGATATTGCCGGCGATAGCTGCTTACCATATTATAAACCTCTAAGGCTGAGGTTTTGGCCGGTTTTTCCATACGTTCAAATTGGCGTGGAGCAAGATTCAATCCACCTTTGGGGGCAAACTCTTTGCCGTTTGCATCCACATACCAATAGCGGATATCGACGACTTCTACCACTTTTGAACGCACGGGGTCTTTCAAAATAGCGTCCTGCACTTCCTTGGTGGTACTCAGGGCTATCAGCGCGTTGCGACCGGTTTCTTTTTCCCACTCGGAAACAACATCCAACCAAAATTCCACAAAATGCAAGGGGCCGGTAAACTCGGCGCTGATAAAATGCAGCACCGAAGAATTCTCTGCAAAGTTATCCAGGCATTTGCGGATGTAGTTTCGGTGCAATTCCCTGCGTACCGGATGAGTTACATCGTAAAAATGTTCGGCCATAAACACCCTCTTGTTTCCGGCGTAAGGCACCGGCTCGGGAAAACCCGTTTCGTTTACGTTGTTGGCCGAACGCCAGGGGAAATCGGCCCAATGGGCACCGGCTTCGATGATGTTGTGCTGGAAATAATGCTGATGAAACAATACCAAGCCTTTTTCGTCGGCCAAATCTGCGTATTTTTTCAAACGGTTCCAATACCATACGTTCCATCGGGTCAGGTCGTATTTGCTCAGTCCGTCCCAGGCTCTGCCCTGTCCGCTGCGGGCGAAAGGTAATTCATAAAAGGGGGCTTTGACTTCGCCGTCTATCCGGCTGGTTCGTTCGTGGTCGTCCCTGCGGCGGTCGTACCATAATCCGTAGTTATGATCCATTACCAAAATGCCGCTTTTTTGCATATTGCCGCACACTTCGTTCAGATCGTCGACCACCCGGTAGCCTTCGGGCTCCAAAGCGTAACGCGTCAGGTGGGGAGCCTGTTGGTTTTTAGGCAGCAGACTGCCTCTCCACCAGGCGGGATTAAAGCGCCCTCCCGTCAGTATCTTTCCATCCCGTATTAAAACGCCCTCGCTCAATTGCAAAGCCGGAGCCGGAGATTTTTCTGCCTTTTTGATCATGTAGGGTTCCTGCTGCCAGACTTTGCTCAATTGCTTGTCTTTATTATCGTAAGTGAGACTGAGGGGCTCATGCAAACACAAGGTGTCGATCCAGTCGGAAAGCAATATCAGAGGCTTACGGGCGGCCAGGGTTTCACGCCGGGCGTCTTCTCTGGAGCTTGTCCCTCCCTGCGATAGAGTAATCAACTTATTTTCACCGGGATTTCTTTTGCCGGTTCTGTCGCGAAGTTGAGCGTAAAATAAACTCCAGGGAGAAACATGGCTGTTCGCCTCGTGCCAGTAGCCTTTGCCGGAGAACTGAGCCCAGGCCCCAAAAGCCCAATTTTGTGCTGAACCGGGTTTAGGACAGGACATAATGGCTGCCGTTGAATTCCAAAACATGGAGTTGGCGGTGGTGTAGCTGTAACCTTCGTTGGCCGGATCGGGCCTCGAAAAGCGCAAGGCATTGGCGTGCACAGCGCAAATATCAAACAAAACCCCGCTCGACAAAGCATCGACGGTACCGCTAAAACTATGCGGCGAGATCGACCAGCATTGTACAAAAGCATTGGGTCCGGGAGCTCCGGCTCCAACGGCAAAATCATGGTATCCATATTCGGCCCACAGGCGCTGAAACAGACATTGTCCACCCAAGGTATAAAAGCTGTAACGCCTTTCTGCCCCAATTTCGGACACAGGCTGCAGGGATTTACAATCTTCTACGGTGATGCGGGAAGCCGTTTCGGTAAGATAGACCGCCGAGCCCGCGAAATGCCTAAATTCCACTCTTCGTACCCAGGCATCCCGGACGTTTTCCATGGCTACAGCTATCCAGGCGTGATTTTCGTCTTTGGGATTACTTTGGTCATAAACCGAAGTTAAACGCAGGTTTTCGAGGCCGACCTGCCGGATTCGGCCCGGCCAATCCAACAAACAAACATCGGCCGATCCGTTTTGTTTCGAAATTTCGTAAGTCAGGGGAGCATCCAGGCTTATTATATCGCCATTGACGACGGAGATTTCTCTTTCCCATTGCATCGAGGGCGTATTCCTCATACGGGCAGGGGCTGCCTCTTGTCCGGAGGCATTTTGTCCGAAGGCTGCCTGTTGAGGGCTGCGAGCAGGCATACTGATACGGATATGATCTCCGGCTTTAAGGCGATGTCCGGGCAAAACCATCTGCATTGTTCCTACGGGCAGCGATTCATCGGCAATGGTATAACAGGTTCCGGTGCTTCTGTTGTCCACTCCTTTGAAACGGATCAGAGTCGTCCTGTCCCTGTAGTTTGCTATTATTTCGGTCCCCCCCGGCCCGTATCCGCTTCCCCTTAAAACCACACCGGAAGCATTGATCCAAAGTGTAGTACCGACTTCGTAACGGCCGGGTTCCAATAGTACGGCTCCTCTAAAGCCGTTTTGGTCGGGCTTCAGCGAAGAGACGTAATTCAATGCTGCCTGAATGTGCTCAGTGGCATCGCCTTCCATAGCCGGCACCACTGCTTTGACCGGAACCAGTGGAATCTCCGTTTCCGAGGCCATGTATCCGCCGTACGAATAATCCGGCACCCGGTTCCCGTTTTCGTCGGCATGGTAGGCCAACGAGCCCCCTGTTTGCTGCACAGGCAGAGGAATACTTGCTCTTTGAGTATAAGCGCTTGCAGCTGCGAGAATCAATGAGATGAACAATAACACTTTTTTCATAGCACCCTCCATTTTATTTATGCAACCACAATATACCTTCCGGTTTAAACTTATGCACCGAGCCCGCCTTGATTTTAAAGGGTTTTCCCTTGGGCTCTCCACTACGGGCATCCAACCATTGCGCCTCAAATTTTCCGCGGGCATTCCGCAAATCAAGGCTGAGTTCTTCGGCCCTGGAATAAGCAATATATCCCAGTTTTGAATGCCCCCTCATCCAGTCTTGAGAATCGATTGTCTGCATTTTTGAAGCGTCGCGGAGCAACTGTTCCGGTAGGCGGGCAGGCAAATTACACAAAGAGGCTCCGGCCATGAAGGCAGCCCATTCTTCCTGAGGCGAACCTCCCGCTGAATAAAGCACAGCCTTGTCGGGAAAAGTCTTCCTAAGCGATAAAATGGTCTCATAGACCCTGCCCGGCATGTCTGCTGCTCCATCACCGGGTATGCGGGTGGAACCGGCCCGGGTTTGTTGACGCGGGGCCAGATTCAAATCACTCAGGAGCGTTGTATAGCCTCCTCCCGGCAAAGGTCTCCAGTACTTAATATCTATAATGTCGACTATGGCTGCCCTTTTGGGGTCATCGAGAATCTTGTCTTGCACGTCTTTGGTAACACACAATACGACTTTGGCATCCTGCCGGGTTTCTGCTTCCCATTCGGCAATTACATCCAGCCAGAATTCCACAAAGTGCAGAGGACCGGTGAATTCCTCACTGATAAATTGAAGCACGGAGCCGTTGCCGGCAAAATTATCCAGGCATTTTCGGATGTAATTCCGGTGCAGTTCCCTGCGTACCGGATGCTGTACATCGTAAAACAATTCCGCCATAAAAATTCGTTTGTCTCCGGCGTAAGGCACCGGCTCAGGGAAACCTGTTTCGTTTACGTTGTTGGCCGAACGCCAGGGGAAATCGGCCCAATGAGCGCCGGCCTCCAAAATATTATGCTGGAAATAATGCTGATGGAACAACACCAGGCCCTTTTCGTCGGCCAAATCTGCGTATTTTTTCAAGCGGTTCCAATACCATACATTCCATTGGGTCAAATCGTATTTACTCAGCCCGTCCCAGGCTGTTCCTTGTCCGCTGCGGGAAAAAGGCAATTCATAGAAAGGCGGCCAAACGTAGCCGTCCATGCGCATAATTCTTTCATGATCGTCCCTGCGGCGGTCGTACCATAATCCGTAGTTATGATCGGTTACCAGGACGTTTTGCCTGAGCATATTATCGGTCATTTCGTCCAGATCGTCGGTGAAGCCCGTACCCGTACGCCCCGGAGCATAACGCGTAATGTGAGGACGTGCAGTAGCAAGATACCTCAGTCGCAAATTGCCGTTCCACCAAACTACGCCCCGGCGGCCTCCTGTAAGAATTTTTTCCTCTTTTACCAGCACACCGCCTTCGAGCTTCATCAAACCCGCGGGATCGGTCGATACGGTGCTTGTTTTACCTGCCGATTTTTTCTGCCAGACCACGGAAGGATCATTCTTTTTGGACTTTTCGTATGTAAGAGTAAGTGGATTACTTAATGTTAGGCTATCCATCCAGTCTTTCAGTTCCAATGCCGGCTTACGGGCTTCGGCGACAAACTCCTGCGCTCTGTCTAGGGGCGGATTGGTGGCGGAGCTGGTGTCAAAAGGCATTAATTTGTCTTCGTCGGGATGTTTTTTCCCCGTACGTGCTGCCAGTTGGGCGTAATAAAGACTATGAGGTTTCACAAAAGAACCGGCGCTGTTCCAGGCCGCATTACCGCTGCGTTGCCCCCAGGCTCCGTAAGACCAATTGTAGGCCGTCGGGGGCAGAGGGCAGGCCAACATAGAAGCGGAACAATTCCACATCATTGAGTTAGCTGTAGTCCAACCCGCTCCCAGTCCGTCCTGGCCTCTGTTGGAAAAATAAATGCCGTGTCCCTCCACGGTCACCACATCGAACAATACTCCGGTGGACCAGGAATCTACCGTACCGCTGAAATTATAAGGCATCCGGGCATAACATTGCACAAAGGCATTGGGGCCCGGCGCACAACGCCCGACGGCAAAATCGTGAAACCCATACTCGGAATAGAGGCGCTGGAACAAACATTGGCCTCCGAGTGTAAAAAAAATTTGGCGACGCTGTCCGCCTATTTCGGAAATCGGTTCTATGGATTTACAATCTTCCACGGTTATTCTGCGTGTATTTTCGGTAAGGAAAACGGCCGAACCGGCAAAATGCCTGAATTCAATCCGTCTGACCCAAGCGTCTTCAATGTTATCCAAATTGATGGCCACCCAACGATGATTTTCGTCCTTGGGATTATTGGTATCGTAGGTCGAACGCAATCGGAGGTTCTCCACGCCCGAGCGGCTTATACGTCCGGGCCATTCAAAACTGCTCACAAAACCTCCGCCAAATTCGGGATCCAAAGAACAACTCAAAGGAGCATCGAGCAGAATACTGTCGCCCCGCACTTCTTTAACCTGCCGTTCCCAATAGACAAACATATCTTCGGGTTTCCAGCCTATGTAGGAAGACTCCCCGCCAAAATCGTTCATGTCCATAGCGTCTATCCATGCCTGAGTACCCGGGCGTGTAATACGTATGCGGTCTCCGGGCTCGAAGGAATGACCTTGAACCACAACGGTCCTTGCTCCGGTGGGGACATAAGAGCTTATCTCCTTGTTTTGGCCTGCTTGATAGTCTTTTTTCCCGGCAACACGAATCATGGTGGTCCGGTCCATCCCGGTACCCAAAAGTTCCGTTTGGCCGTCCATATATCCACTGCCACGTAAAACAACCCCCGAAGCCGATATGGTCAGCCCCCCGGCGATTTCATAACATCCCTTTTCCAGCAAGACAGCTCCTCTGAAACCCTGAGCATCGGGCTCCAGCGAGGAAACATAATCGATGGCCTGCTGAATTCGAGCCGTATTATCTCCCGGCATCCAAGAAACCACGGCCTTAACGGGCACTTCGGGAATAAGTTGCTCGGAAGCCATGTAGCCGCAATAAGAATAGTCCGGTATACGATTGGCACGGGCATCCCGGGTATATTCAGGCAAGCCGGACTGATTGGCTTGAACAGCCGGCTGAGCCATTCTCGCTGAATATTGCGGAAAAACAGCCACGCTACTAAGGCCGATTATAAATGCAAATACTGTTTTTTTCATGATAAAAGAATCGGGCATGATATTAATTATTTTGCCTGGGAGGCCTTAATACGCTCGTTCCAGGCTTCACGTTCCTTAGTCAGATTGTAACCTCTTTTGGAAAGATAGTTGTTTATACGGCCTTTGTATTTACCAAACCAGGCATGCTTGGCTTTGGAATCGGAACAATCCATGGCGTATTCGCGGGCTTCCATCAAGGCAGCCCTGATATAGGTCTTTTCTTCCTCTGTCAGGCCGGGTATCATTTCCAAATGTGCTTTGTATGTAACAGGATATACGCCCATGGTCATTCCGTCTTTCACTTTTTCTACTTGCTCGGGCGATAAATTGGCATTCAATTGATTGACAAAATAGAAATGCTTGACCGTAAGAGCCTCACGTTGCCTAAGATAAGCCAGGTCTTTGGCCTGGGTCTTTTCTTCGTCCGGCAACGAAGAAGCCTTGATTTCGTTTTCTTTGGCAGCAAAGGCATCATTGATAACACCCAAATCAATGTATTGATTGGCTATTAATTCCAGTATAAAGTCGTATTTAACTTTGTCTTGAATATCGAGGCTTTTCGCTATGGTTTCCGAACGGCCGTAAATTACTTTGCGGTAATCGTCGTCGGATTGTTGAGCGAAAGCCTGGCTCAGACCGGTGAAAAGCACTAAGGCGAGAATCAATTTTTTCATAAGGATTTCGACAGTCTCTGTTTAAATGATTTATTCTTGTAAGTCTTTATTGATAGGCTTTTTAGACTTTTTAGAGAAAGCCTGCAAGGCCATCGACACCAAAAATCCGACCAAAAATATAGTCGTGGTTCCCAAAACTATGGTCAGGTTGCCGTGCAAATTGCATTTATACTTTACCAAGGCCCCTTCGGTAAAAAGGTAAGGGCTCAGGCTCATCCAGGCAATCACCAGCAAACCGGCCACCACACCGGCTATAGCTGCCGGGTTTTTGACCGTTTTGCTCAAAAAGCCCAGTAAAAATAAGCCCAGCATTCCTCCGCTAAAAATGGAAGCCAGTTTCCACCAGGTTGTTAACACTCCGTCGACTCTCATCATCAACAAAGCTATTACCATACCTAATACGCCTAAAACAACACTTGATGTGTAGAGTATCTTCATCCCCTCTTTTTCACCGGCTTCCCGCTTACGAATTCTTTGGTAAAAGTCAGTCAGTATCACTGTAGAGGAACTGTTCAGACTGGTGGAAACAGTGCTCATACCTGCTGCCAGAATACTGGCAATAAGCAGACCGCTAATTCCCGTGGGCAGAGCCTGAACAATGTAATAAGGAAAAACCTGATCTCCGCTGATTCCTTCGGGCAGCACACCTTTGGTTTTATAATAAACAAACAAGGCTGTTCCGATGTACACAAACACCAGGGAAACAGGAACATAGAGCAAGCCACCAAGCAAAGTGGATTTTTGGGCACTGCGATTATCCCTGGCTGTCATATAACGTTGGATGTAATTTTGGTCTATCCCAAAATTTTGCAGGTTAATAAACAAGCCGTAAATCAACAGAACCCAAAAGGTAGGCTCACTCAGACTGCAGCTCAGGCTGCCCAAGCTGAATTTTCCGTATTGCGATCCCACCTCTATCAAGCCCGAAAAACCTCCGGGAATACTTACTGTTAGCAAGATAGCACAGACCACAGCTCCCACGATTAAAATTATACCCTGAATAGCATCGGTCCAAACAACCGCCGAAATACCACCCAATGACGAAAAAATCAATACCGAAATACCGGTTACCAATATAAGGACGGGGACACTCCAGCCCAGCATAAAATTAAGCGGCAGAGCCAACAAAAACAAAATAGACCCCATCCTGGCCAATTGCGTCAATAAATAACAGATAGCCACGTAGGCCCTGGCCCAATAGCCGAATCTTACCTCTAAGTAGTGATAAGCCGAAGGGCTGTTCATACTTCGATAAAGCGGCACAAACAGTTTGGCAGCCAACCAGGTGGCGATGGGAATGGACAAGCTGAAAACAAAGGGATTCCAGTTGTTGGTATAGGCTTCGCCGGGATAGCCCAGGAAACTGATACTGCTTACAAAGGTAGCAAAGATGGACATTCCAACCACCCAGGACGGCAAATTGCCGCCCGCAACCGTAAAATGGTCGGTAGATTGCTTCTTTTTATTCCGGAAATAAAAAGAAGAGCCAAATAAAACTATGCCCACCAGGAAGGCAATAAAAACAATGTAATCGAGTATGGTAATATCGGTAGTCATGAATATAGCTTATTGGATTGATTTCAGGGATTGATTACTGTATAGCCCAGGTTTTCTAAAATTTGCCCTACCCGTTTTCTTTCAGGTGCATTGAAGCGTTGAAAAGGCAGAGCCATGTAATCGCTGCAAAGGCCCAGCAGGGAACAGGTACACTTGACTCCCTTTAAATAACTGGAACCGTACTTGCCGATTTTGTATATACTGTTGCTAATGTACATTATTTGCTGTTGCAAGGCCAGAACGGTATCCAAATCGCGTGATTTTGCTGCCTTATACATGTTTACATAAAGCGAGGGGAACATATTGGCCCCACCGTTCACTCCGCCGTCGGCTCCCAAAAGTACCGCTTCGGCCGTCAATTCTTCGGGGCCTACCAAAAGGGAAAAACCCTCTTTGTCTTTCATGATCTGTATCAGGGAATGGAAATACACCATATCGGAAGAACTATCCTTAAGGCCGATCACATTGGGGTGTTGTGCTATAGCTTTGAGCGTGGCGGGTTCTATTTTTACCTTGACATGCGAAGGCATATTGTACAAAAACAAAGGCAGAGGCAAAACATCGGCAAGGCTCTGATAAAAATCGATCAATTCCTGCTGAGCCGGAGCGTAATAATAAGGCGGAGCCGACACCACTGCCGTGGCTCCTTCGGCAAAAGCTTTTTCGGCCAAATGCATACTTTCCACCAAAGAAGTATCGGAAATACCCACCAACACCGGAACTCGTTTTCCCACCTGACGGCAAACCCGTTCTATCAACTCGTGACGAAGTTCATAACTCAGGCTTTGAGCCTCGCCGGTAGTTCCTAAAATAAACAAACCATGAACCCCGCCCGATAAAATATGTTCGACCAATTTTTCCAAACCCGGAACATCGAGGCTGTTCATATCTTCGAGAGGAGTAATCATGGGAGGTATAATACCTTGAATATGCACATTTCCCATAGTTCTATTTTATTATTATTGAATTAAATGCTTAATGGTCTCCTGCCCTGTTCTCAATAAATAGAGTTGTGAGGGCTGCAGTCCTTCTAGCTTGTTCATGCCGGGGATTAGTCTGTATTGGCCGACTTTTTGCCCAAACAGGTTGTAGACTTCCAATTTAGTAGTCTGCTCAACTTGTAGATAGAGTACGGCTGCTTTGGAAAAGATCCTTGTTTGCGATTTGGCCACCGGACTACAAATGCCATCAATAATACTGGTGTAACATTGAATGGCACCCACATAGCTGTTGTCTACTCCGGCAGTGAACAAAGGAGAGGTGACTGAAATCAACAAAGAATCTTCGTTTTGGAATACTGAATCTAAATAGAGAGTAGACGTATACAAATTGTTGTATTCAGCCTTAATATTACCCGATGATACTTTCAGATTGACGTTGTCGTATCTTGGAGCCACCACGTCTTCGGGATAGAAGAAATTATTCAACACTTCCAATATTACTTGTTGTGTGCTGTCGGCAGTAAACAAAGCCAGGTTACTGGTGGAATAATGCGTAAGGCTCCAGCGTTTGTAAAACAGGTTATTGTTTATGCAAATTTGAACATCGCAACCTTTGGGATTTTTGTCAAAACCCAGAAATTGTCTTTGGGTAGTACCGTTCCCGCCTAATTTATAGAAAGTGTTGTGTTCTATACTGATACTTACAACTGAATCTGTCGATGTCGAACCTTCTCGGCTTATGTTAAACAATTGGCTGCCGTGAAAGTTCTTTACAATATTGTTATGGAACACAAAATGATCCAACTGATAATCGCTTCGACTGTCAAATTGCATAAAATGAAAACCCTGATTGCCCGAGACTCTTTCCCAACCCATGTTATCAAAGGTACAATTTTCGATCAGTAACTTCCCTATTAGCGCGGATTTACAGCCATTCGTTCTAATAATAGGCTGATAATCAAGATTGCGGAAACTGCAATTTCGAAGAATGAATGCTGAACTGATGGTGTCAGCGCGATTGATGTAAAATGGTGCGTAAGCGTCGGAATTGTAACCAGTGATAGTCTTGTCTCCGCCATCCCAGGTGAGGCCTTCGATCAATAAGGTATCCAGCCTCATTCCGTTGGACGAAGACAAACGCCCAAATAATACAGGATGCTCTCCGGGAACTGCTTTTATTGTAAGGCTGCCTTCGGTACGTGGATATAGTTTACCATTGTTTCCCAGCAGGTACCTGCCTCCGGAATCGGCACAATCTCCCAGTTCAATGACATCACCACCCAAAGCTATAATCAAGGCTTTTTCGAGTTCTTTGGCTGAATGCACTCTGAGGGTTCCGGCTTGAAAACGTTCTACATAACATTGTTCCGGACCCACACAATCGTAATCTGTGCCGTCCATATATAAGGGAGAAGATTTTGAAATACTTAATAACGATTCATCCTCAAACACTTCAGCTCCCTGTATGTATTCGGAACTCAACAGCTGATTATATACCGCCAGAACTTCTCCTATTGTCGGTAAATTTATTGTGTCGCCTACACCGCACATTAGGTCATCGGGATAGAAATAATTATTCAAGACCTCCACGTTCCACAACTGTTGTCCAGCCAAGCTTGCAGGAAACAACAGTTTATTGGGTAAATACGCCGGCTTTTCGAGACTTTGGTAAAACAAGTTATCGTTAACTTTCACAACAGCGTCTCCCCCTCCCAAGTCCCTATTGTATTCCAAAAAAACAGAGTTTTCACCATCCCCGCCAGCAAAATTGTAAAATAAATTATTTTCAATGGTTACTGCATAATTGGGCTGAAGAGCCGTGGTGCCGGTTCTCGGCAAAGTGAACAATTTGTTTCCTCCAAAATTCCTGACAATATTGTGACGAAAACTAAAGCAGTCACATTCAAAGTAATCTTTGTCTGAAACATAAATCAAACCTCCGTTAAAGCTTCTGCCAGGCATTGGTTGGTCTGTTATCGTACAATATTCCATAGACAGTTTCGGGATCAGGGCAGGTCCGTCGGGATCTATATAAACTATGTACTGAGCAGGCAGTCTTTTAAACTGACAATTAGTTATCTGCATTTTTTCTGTAATGGAATCAACGCTGTTTAAATAAAAGGGCGAATATTCTACAGCATCAAACCCCGTTTGTGTTGAATCTAAAACTTCAAACCGAAGCCCGTCAATACGGAGTTTACGCACCTTCATGCCGTTATTTGAGCTAAACGATCCAAAGAGTCGTGGGTACTGGCCTTCTGCGGCTTTGATATATAATTCTTTAAAAGTTTGAGGAAAAATCAGTCCATTATTGCCTAAAAGGTACACTCCGTCTTCGTCCTTGCAATCGAGAAGTTCTATTACAATTTCCTCCAATTGCATAGCTCCGTAATCGTAGGACAGGGCAGCTTTCAATTCATTCAGCGTATTTACCCTTGCTCCCCGGGCAGTCATTTCAAAATCAGGCAGAGCAAAATAAGTTTTAGTTCCCAAATAATCTACTGCATTAATAATTAACCGAAGAGCATCCTGGCTTAAATATTGGTATTGTTCCGATGAAAGTCCGATCAATAGATATTTTGCCTCGGGTTGGCTGTTGATTTCCTGAATAGAAGTCAATCCGGGAAAATCCAATGGAGAAGCAATCATATAACTTTCAGGACCCATATAGCTTTCCATAACCAATGCCTGTATTCCGGCCTCTGTTCCGACCAGGGTATCAAACAGGGTAAAACAGTTGTTCGTATCCAAGCTCAATCCGTTAAACAAGGGATGATAACGGAAAGCTTGGTCTACTTTGAGTGTTTTACTTATTTCATTTGCTTGGGCAGCATCTTGTGTATTTGCCCAATTCCAGCCTTGGTCAAAGCAGTAATTATGAGCTTTGAGACTTAACAAAGGCTTGTTGCCAAGCAGGTATTTAGCCAGTAAAGAAATTTGAGCCTGGTCTTCAGGAAAATCGCTCAAGACTATTACATCGTACTCTTGGAAAAAGGCATTTATACCGGCACTATCCAAAATATCTTTGTATACATCGGGATAAATAATGCTAAGATTGTATCGATCCATCAAAGCCGGAAATAATGCAATATCTGTGGAATCTTTGGTATTTATGGCCCTTTCCCCTATTCTTATTCGGCTCTCGGCAGTATTGATATAGGCAACATTCAAGGCTTCGGGTTTGTGGGCACAGTATTCAAATCCATTAATCGCTAAATTGGCTAACAAAAACTGGCCATTTATATCGTAATTACCTGCCGAAGGCAACAAACGAATCAGAACTTTAGACTTGTTGGTAAGTTCAGGAAGTTCCAGCTCTACAGAACTCATTTCGGAATAATCCACCAAAGCAGGGTAAGCTCCGGCTTTTGACCAACTCGAAGCATTATCCGTGGAATAAACAACAACCAGACTGTCGGCCGACTCTCTGAGGTTAAAATCAAAACCCAGATTCAATTCCTGATAACCGAGGCTGGAGAATTCTATCTGATAATAACTTTCATGCTTGGAGGGGTCCAAATATTCTGCCGACGAATTTTTACCGGCAGGACTAAGCATAACAGCCTGCCGACCGCAATCGTGTCCCAATTGCATGCCATCAGCCGGCCCCCCGTGGGATAATTTGGCCCTTACAACGCCCAAATCGGAAGCATACAAAGGATAACAATTGGTTTCCCAAACACCGTCTTCGTCGGTGACCGGTTCTTCCAGATCAACCGTTCCACTGGGCTTTGGTCTGTATTTAAAATCCCAGCCGGCTATCAGGCCATCAAAAACAGGTACCTGACCTTCCTCGATCATTCCATAAATTTTGATGCTGTTTATATAAAGCAAGCCGGTAGGGCGAGCTCCTATGTCCAAGCCGGTGGGTGTAAGTGTCAATTGCACCGAATCCTTTATTCTGAAACGACCTCCGACCGATACTACCCGGTTGCCTTCGGCGGCATTCCAGGCAAAGTCGGTGTTTTTGTTGTTTGTGATATGAATCCCCCTGCGGCCGGTTCCCCAGAATTCAATATAAATAGAGTCGCAAAAGGGTAAATCGAGCGTCACAACCCCGGTCTGATGATTTATTATTATAGCATAAGCAGTATCTGTAGGAGCCAAACCAAAACGCTCGTACATAGACCGGTGTAAGATTATTCCACTGGACCCATAAGCCCAGTCCTGTCCTCCAAGGAATTCAGGCAATTCAAAAGCCCTGGTTGGGGCCAATGAACCCGAATAATAATAAACATGATCCTCAGGATCAGTAATAATGGCTCTGAGTGGTTGCAATGCAATGCTCAGGACAATGATCAGAAATAAGGACTTTAAGTTAGACATACATCATAGAATAAATGGAAAACCCGACGAAAGGCCAATAGCAGGTCTTTTTTAAAGAAAATCTTACAAATATAAATCTAAATCGTTTTAAACAAATAATAATTATGAACAATTTATATTAACGGGCAACCTAATCCGATGTAACGAGTAAGATATCGGGTAATGCTCAAAAAAAAGAGAGTGCCTTTTTGTAAGAACACTCTCTCGAGAATACTGGTTATGGTATTTTCCCCAAAGGAATAAACATTAGCCCAAAAACCCGAGCAAAACACCGGCTGCCACGGCCGAGCCGATAACACCTGCCACATTGGGACCCATGGCGTGCATCAATAAATAATTTTTGGGATCGTATTTTAATCCCATCACTTGGGATATTCTTGCAGAAGCGGGGACGGCAGACACTCCTGCATTTCCTATTAAAGGATTGATTTTGCTGTCTTTGGAAAGAAACAAATTGAATAATTTCACAAAGAGAACACCGCCGGCTGTAGCAATAATAAAGGAGAAAGCTCCAAGAGTGAATATTTTTATTGAATCCCAAGTAAGGAATTGCGAAGCCTGAGTAGAAGCTCCTACCGTCAACCCCAATAATATGGTGATAGTATCGATCAGCGGACCTCTTGCGGTCTCAGCCAAACGTCGGGTTACACCGCTTTCTTTAAGTAAATTTCCTAAAAAGAGCATACCCAGCAATGGCAAACCAGAAGGAACCATAAAGGCAGTCATTAATAATCCGGCTATCGGAAAAATAATTTTTTCGGTAGAAGAAACTACACGTGGAGGTTTCATTCGGATAACTCTTTCCTTTTTTGTGGTCAGCAGTCGCATAACCGGTTTTTGAATCACAGGAACCAAGGCCATATATGAATAGGCCGAAACGGCTATAGCTCCCAAAAAGTTGGGTGCCAGTTTTGACGAAAGAAATATTGCCGTAGGACCATCAGCACCCCCAATAATACCGATTGCTGCAGCTTGTTTGGGGTCAAATCCCAAACTGAGTGCCAAAGAGTAAGAAGCAAATATACCGATTTGAGCAGCTGCCCCTACGAGCATCAGCTTGGGATTGGAAATAAGCGACGAAAAGTCTGTCATGGCTCCAATACCAAGGAAGACCAATGGCGGATACCAGCCCTTGAGAACGCCTTGATGCAAAATATTGAGTACGGAACCTTCTTCGTAAATGCCCAACTCCAGACCCACTTCTTTGAAGGGAATATTACCGATTAACATCCCAAAACCTATAGGTATCAACAACATGGGCTCAAATTCGTGACGTACGGCAAGATAAATGAATACCAAGCCCACCAGTATCATAATCAAATGCCCCGAAGTCGCATTGGCGAAACCGGTATATGTGAGAAATTCTTTAATATTCTCGCCTAAAAATTGCAAAAAATCTCCCATATCAACCTATAATTACCAGTTCAGCACCTTCGAGCACAGAGGCCCCTTTTTCCACTTTTATTTCCAACACTTTTCCGTCTCGGTCGCTAGAAATAGTATTTTCCATCTTCATTGCTTCCAGCACCAATAATTTTGAGCCAATTTTAACCTGATCGCCCACTTTGACATTAACACTCAAAATTACTCCGGGTAAAGGAGATTTTACGGCCCCCCCGGGACTTTTGGTTTTTGCCTGAGCCACTACCGGTGCCCCCTCGGGAGTAACAGGAGCCGCAGCAGGTTTAGTAGTGATCAATTTGCTTTTTTCTGGACGCTCTATTTGAACTGTATAAGGTGTCCCATTAACTTCAAGCTCAATCAAATTTTTTTGTTCATTGATAATTTCAACTTTATACTGAAAACCCTGAATGTTGTATTTAAACTCTTTCATTTATACTTGATTTTATAGTAAATATTATTGTGGCAGTCTGCGCAAGCCATAAATCTTTGAACTCCACGGAGAATAAGTTCTTCTTGTACGTTCAATGGTGATGATTGTATGTTCAATATCGTGAACATCGTTATCTAATTCATACAGAGCAGCAGAAATCGCAGCAATAACCTCACCCGGAATTTCGTCAGCTCTCACAGGACTCCGAAGTATACCTGTTTTTTTAGGTTTCGCTGTGACCTTACGGAAAACTATGGCAAACCAGTAAAAAAAGAGGGATAGCAACACCAATACGGAAAAAACAACAGAAATCGCCGAAAGAGTCATCCCTACACCATAGGGGTCATTCTTTGCAAACTTTTCTACTTTTTCATTCCTATCCAAAGTAAGGTTGTTGGTGCTGGGGGTGACGCGACGCATAATCTCCCAGTTTTCTTCGCCGTCGATAGTACGGGCATAGCTGAGGTCGGCAGGCAATATCGGAACGACCACACTGTCGATTAAGCTTTTACCGTCAGCGTTAAAAAAGTACAAAACGTTTATACTGGCAGTGTCGAGGGTGAAATTGACATAAAAATTACCTTTATGCGGTGTACCGTCGGCATAAAACAAGACGTGCTGACGTTGTTGAATTTTGGTCAGGACGTCCCCCTTAGGTATCATATACATAGTGGGATTGTTCCGGTCGTTACTTAAATAACAGCCGCCAATGTCGACTATACCGTACGAGGCGTTGAACAATTCAAACCACGCCGACCTTTGACCGTATTCATCAATGAAATTTGTTTTGTTGTTTATCAACACTTCATTGAAACAGACCCGGGTCACCTGGGCGTAAAGCGCTGTACTTAAAAACGTAATTAAAACAAAAAAACCGATTCGTATCTTCATAATTACAAGGGAATGTTACCGTGTTTTTTGGCAGGATTGGTCAATTTTTTGGTTTGCAGCTGCTGCAAAGCTCTGATGACGCGGAAACGTGTGTTTCTGGGTTCGATTACATCATCAATGTAACCATATTGAGCGGCTTTGTAGGGATTCTGAAAAGCTTCGCTGTATTCAGCCTCTTTTTCGGCTGACAATTTAGCGGGATCTTCGGCAGCTGCCATTTCTTTGGCGTACAAAACTTCAACAGCGCCCAAAGCACCCATAACGGCAATTTCGGCTGTTGGCCAGGCATAATTAATATCGCCGCGCAATTGTTTACAACTCATTACAATATGAGCTCCTCCGTAAGATTTGCGCAAGGTTACAGTCACTTTGGGTACCGTGGCTTCTCCATAAGCATACAACAGTTTTGCTCCGTGCACAATTACGCCACCGTATTCCTGGCCGGTACCGGGCAAAAATCCGGGCACGTCAACCAAACTCACGATAGGAATGTTGAAGGCATCGCAAAAACGAACAAAGCGGGCCCCTTTTCTGGAGGCATTGCAGTCGAGTACGCCGGCCAGCATTTTGGGCTGATTGGCCACTATACCCACCGATTGTCCGTTGAAACGGGCAAAACCGATGATGATATTCTTGGCATAATCTTTATGTATTTCTAAAAACTCCCCATTGTCTACCACGGCACCTATCACCTCGTACATATCGTAGGGTTTGTTGGGGCTGTCGGGGATAATATCGTTCAGGGAATCTTCCAGGCGATCGATGGGATCGGTGCAATCCTTCATTGGAGCTTCTTCAAGATTATTCTGAGGAATATAACCAAGTAGTTTCCTTATCAGAGCGATGCCCTCTTCTTCGTTATCTACGGCAAAATGGGTTACTCCCGACTTGGTTGCGTGTACCGAGGCGCCTCCGAGTTCTTCCTGAGTGACGTCTTCGCCCGTTACTGTTTTCACCACTTTGGGACCGGTCAAAAACATATAGGACGTTCCCTTGGTCATCAAAGTAAAATCGGTCAATGCAGGAGAATATACGGCTCCGCCTGCACAGGGACCAAAAATGCCGGAAATTTGAGGAATGACACCCGAAGCCAAAATATTGCGCTCAAAAATTTCGCCGTAACCGGCCAGAGCATTGATACCCTCCTGAATACGGGCACCGCCCGAGTCGTTGATCCCGATAACCGGAGCGCCCATCTTCATGGCCTGATCCATCACTTTACAAATTTTCAGCGACATGGTTTCCGATAAGGAACCTCCAAAGACAGTAAAGTCCTGGGCGAAAACATACACCAGACGACCTTCAATGGTTCCGTAACCGGTTACCACTCCATCGCCCAAAAAATGTTTCTTGTCCTGATCAAAATTGGTACAACGATGTTTTACAAACATATCGAACTCTTCGAAACTGCCTTCGTCCAAAAGCATGTTGATACGCTCACGAGCAGTATATTTCCCTTTGGCATGCTGTTTTTCGATCGCTTTTATTCCGCCGCCCAAACGAGCTTGTTCGCGGAAAGCAATTAATTCTTTTACTTTTTCCAGTTGATTACTCATCGATATTAGTATTTATTTGTTAGGATTTTCGCACAATTCAGTCAATACACCCAATGTGAATTTCGGATGTAAAAAGGCGATGTTCAGGCCTTCGGCTCCTTTACGGGGAGTTTTGTCGATTAGACGTACGCCTTTTTCGGCTACCGTATCGAGCTTTTCCTGTAAATTTTCGACGGCGAAAGCAATATGATGCACACCCTCTCCGCGATTCTCTATGAATTTACCTATGGGCCCTTCGGGATCGGTCGACTCCAGCAATTCGATTTTAGTTTGTCCGACCTTGAAAAAGGCTGTTTTTACTTTTTGTTCGGGCACTTCTTCTATGGCATAGCATTTCAGGCCAAAAATGTTTTCAACGTATGGAATGGCAGTCTCTAAACTCTTGACTGCAATGCCAAGATGCTCAATATGTGTTGGTTTCATAATTATGAATTAAGTTTTAAAAAAAACGCTGCAAAGATAGGAATTAATATCCGGCTTAGGTCCGGGGAAAAACCCAAAAAATGTATTATTTTTTACATAAATATTCCTGTTTCAGCAAGCCCTTTCAAGAAACTCAAAGCTTCTGTCGCATTCATTTCTTCGGTCAGGTCGAAAATGGAGACTTGCTTACCCTGATGGTTGATTTTTTCGTTATTCAATATTTTAGCCGGAATTTGTTCAAATACCGTAAGTAGTTGACGACCGAAGGGGAAAGTTTCAAAAGGCAATAAGGCCTTGTCCCGGTCAAGATCCGATTCAAAACGCTGTAATTCCAGCAAGGCCTCTACGGGTCCCGCCGACAGGTGTACGCCGTTTTGACTTTGGGAGATTTCGCCCAGACCCAATTCCCGGGCCCGAAGACACAGGTCGTTTCTGAGACTCCCGGGCATGGCCTTTTGGGGATTGGTTGCTCCGGCAAAACTGTTTCTCAAATCCGACCAGTCTGTATCGCCCGAAATATTCATTACCACGATGCTTCTGCCGGGTTGGGTAAAATGCTCCAATTGCCTTGGATGGAAAGCATTCAACACGTATACCGTATCTGAATCTATACGCCATTTTTCGGCATAAGTACCGCCGGCCAGTTTATGGTTCTGACCGTTTTGCCACAGGCAATCCAGCGAACGCGAATTAAAAAAGGGATAGGTTTCCAACACTTCAAGGCCTCCCAGAATACGGGCCTCACTGGGTTCCAGTCCAAAAACTTCCCTAAACCGGCCTTTAGCCTCATCGCCCAGTGTTTTCGCCCCCTCAGAGGCCACTCGGCTGATTACTCCGTAGTGACTACGTATGAGATCGTGCTTCTTCAAATAGGCAGCCGGCAAAATACGAATGCTGTGTATACGCAGTTCGAAAGCAGCCAGCTTATCCAAAATCAGCGTCAGTACCTCTTTGAGCCGGATAGCCGGATCGGCTCTGGTAATTTCGGGCTTGATAAAAAACAAGGCATTGTTTTTTAAAAAGGTCGCCTCTGCATCGGTGTAAATGGTTTGAATGTTGGAATGCGAGTCCTGAGCATCGGCTATACCGTTAAGCAATGCATCAATGATTCCGGAGTTGTTGTTCATGCTGTTTAGATTAAAGTACGATTTTGTTTCGCAGGGTTTTTTCTTTTTCTTCCGACCAATATCCACAGTCCAATTCAATAAATACGGAAGTATAGGGGATCTGTGATTCCGTCTTTATTACCACCACATTAAACAATCGGGCAGCTTCGTCGAGGCGACGGAAAATATCCTCGTGCGGAATCTGTTTCAAAGTGTAGTTGGAACAAATACGCTGCAAGGTGGTTTTAAAGTCACTTACCCCCTTACACAATTCATCGTCCATAAATTCCAATTCTTTGTCAAGATAAATTATGGGGCGCAGATGTGATGCTGCTTCCAGTGCATTGAGCACTTCCTTGAGCACTTTATTCAGGTCTTCTCCCGAATTAAGATAACTGATGCCCTTAGACGATTGCAAAGGATAAGCTTTGTCCACCACCAAAATCCAGTTTCGATGGCCCAGCAAGGGCAATAAACTGTTCAACTCTGTCAAATATTTCATGCCATATAATTATGATAGGGTATTAAGAATTTCCTCTATATAAAAAAATCTTTTCGAGGACGAAAGTAGTAATTATATCTCAATTAGAAGTCATCTTTTAGAGCCTTAACTCTTAAAGCATTATTTATCATTTTTTTTTATTTGTACGAAAGATAACGGGGCAATTTTACTATCTTTGCCCCGTCACCCTGAAAAGATTGATGTTCATGCAACAAAAGACTCTATATATTTTACTTGCCTGCATTGTTCTGCTTTTTGCCTCAGGTGTTTTTTTGTTTATTGACAGACACAGCAAAAGCCGGTTGATCAACGAAATTACCGCGCAGTTTGAACTGGAAAAAGAAGAACTCGAAGACGGATATTCCCAACTGGCCCTGCAATACGAGAGTTACGGCATCCGTATTGCCAACGATTCGCTGGCCGAACTGCTCGATATTGAACGAACCAAAAATCTGCGTCTGCTCGAAGAAATCAGGACTCTTAAAATCAACAACGTGGTCCGTATCAACGAACTTCGCAAAGAATTGGAAACTGCCCGCAGCGTTATGCGATCCTACATTATTCAGATCGACTCGCTCAACACCCTGACTACCCGTTTGCGTAAGGAGAACGAAACCGTATCCAGACAATACCGTGAAATCAAACAGGAAGCCTCCCAATTGGCCAAAGCAAATACCGAACTGACTGAAAAGGTAGTTCTTGCATCCATACTCGAAGCCCGGGATATAAATATCAGGACCTTAAACGAAAGGGAGCGCGTAATAAACCGTTTGAGCAAAATAGCTACCATAGAATTCAATTTTTACCTTCCTAAAAACATTTCGGCCAAAGTGGGCGAAAAAAATATTTACCTGCGCATACTCCAACCGGACAACACTCCTTTGGTAAAAAATGAGGGGAATTTATTTGAGTTCGAGGGTACTAAGCTCAATTATTCCATTTTTCGTCCGATAGAATACGCCGGAGAAGAAACTCCGGTCAGCCTGTACTGGAAAGTCGAGGAATTTCTGTATCCGGGCACTTACCGGGCCGATTTCTTTGCCGATGGATTCCTTATCGGCAGCAAGTCCTTCGAGTTGCTCAACTAATATGAGAAAACATTCCTCAGCGATGGGACGCATCCTGTTTTCAGGAGCATTATTCTGCTTTTCGGTATTATTCTCAGTTCAAAGCAGCGAAAAAGGCTTTAAGGATTTTTTCAGTTCTTATAACCATTTCAGCCAGGCTTACACTCAGGAAAAAGTCTATTTACATTTCGACAACAACTCTTATTTTATAGGTGAAACCATTTGGTTCAAAGCCTATGTGCTCCTGGCCGAAAACCACCACTATTCCACCATGAGCAAGACCCTTTACGTGGAATTGCTCAACAGCAGGGGAGATGTGCTTATCACACAAAAATTAAAGATAGAAAACGGACAATGCAGCAGCGGTATTTTTTTGCCCAACGAGTGGTATGCAGACTATTACGAAGTAAGAGCCTACACTCGTTGCATGCTTAACTTTGGAGAAGGTGTGGTTTTTTCCCGGGTCTTTCCGGTAATGGACGCCATCAGTTACGACAAAAAAACCGGGGAACCCAAGCCTCCGGCTATGACTTTCAGCAAAAGCGACCTGCCGATAAAAAGAGTGGATCTTAAACCGCAAGGAAATCTGAGTCTGGACTTTTTTCCCGAAGGAGGTCATTTAATTGAAGGCCTGCCCTCAGTTGTTGCATTCAAAGCAATAGGCAAACAAGGTGAAGACGCTTTGATATCGGGCAATCTGTATAACAGCCGCAAAGAAGTGGTTACTTTTTTCAGCAGTATGCATCAGGGAATGGGGTATCTCGAGTTCACCCCCGAACCCGGGCAGCAATATAAAGCAAAAGTTTTGTACGACGACCGGGAGTATGAATTTAGTTTGCCGGCAGCCCTGCCCGCGGGCTATGCTCTGAGGGTAAGCAATCAAAATCCGGCTTATTTAACCGTCCATATCGCAGCAAAGTCCGGTGAAAAAAACGACTCCATTGGCCTGGCGGTGACCTGCCGGGGTAAAATCTATGCCCGGGCGGTCATCTTGCCGCAACCGGAACAAATTCTTCAGATACCCATACAAGCATTGCCCTCGGGTGTGCAACAAATCACACTTTTCAACCGAAAAGGAGAAATTCTGGCCGAGCGCTTGGCTTTTGTTAGGAATCCGTTTTACGACCCCTTACAGTACAACATTTCCATAAAACAACTGAACGAGAATCCGGATATTTTTCGTCCGGTCAGGCTCGAAGTGGAATTGGAAACCGCCCGGAACTCCCGGCTGACGGACAGCAATACGGTCAAAACGCTGCCGGCCGGCACCTCCCTGGTGTTGTCGGTACGCGACGCCGCCGAAAACCTGAAGAATGCGCCCTTGAGAAATATATACAGCGATTTATTGCTTTCTTCCGAACTCAAGGGTTATATCCACAATCCTGACTGGTATTTTGAAAAAGAAGATCTGAGACGAAGCAAGGCTCTCGATTTACTGATGCTGGTTCAGGGCTGGAGACGCTACGACTGGGAAATAATGGCGGGAAGTAAACCGTTCGAAGCCAAACATCCTATAGAAGAAGGTATCGTATTACAGGGTGAAATTATTTCCCAGCTATTGAAAAAACCCAGAAAAGACATTCGGGTAACCATCTGGATGACTTCCGACAGCTCAGCCTATTACGGAAATTGCCTGACCGATTCGGCGGGAACCTTTAATTTCCTGTTTGATTTTGTGGATACCTGGAAGCTTTCGCTACAAATCACGGATGGGGAAAAACGCAAAAACCACCGTATAGTGCTGGACAGGCTATTCAGCCCTGCACCAAAATCTTTTGCTTATTACGAGCGTGAAGCTCCCGTTTATGAACGATTGCGATTTCCTAAAAAGACAGTCGCCGGCAGACTGCCAAGTGTCATAGACAGTTCCAAAATCACCGTACTGCCGGGAGAAGTCTTATTGCCGCAGGCAGAAATAAAAAGGAGACGATCCGAGCAACTTACTACCGGAGAGGCCAGCGTAATATACGCCGTCGAAAGGGAAGTAGACGTAATCCGGGATCGGGCCGAAAATGAATACTCAAGCATTCCCATCTTCCTGACCCAGATCAATCCCTATTTTTGGCTAGGCCAAAAATACAGCTCTTCCAGCGACTCCATGGAGGATGTTATGCAATACAAAGGCAAGGATGTTGTTTTTGTCCTCGAAGATTTATACACCATAGGTATGAATTCCGAGGAAATGCCTTACGTGGACGAAGTCGAAAATATTGCCATAGTGGAATCCAACACTCCCAACCTTTTCTACGAAAGCCCCGAAGCAGTGGCCACTATGAAAAGCCGGGTTTATGTGCATCTCTACCGCTACAAAGACCGCCGTCGCAATATCGACCCCTTGGGCATCCGTAAAACCACTTTGCAGGGCTACAGCCGGGTAAAGGAATTTTTCCATCCCAAATACGACCGCATCCTGATGAGTGATCCACAGGACCACAGGCGCACTTTGTACTGGAATCCGTCGCTCACAACCGACAGCACAGGCAAAGCCCAGGTGCTTTTTTATAACAACGCAAGCTGCAGAAAAATGAATTTCGACGCCGTCTTGCTGACCGAAGACGGGAAAATGGGATTACTCAAGGCTGAACCCTGATTTTTTTTGACTTCTTTGGGCTCGGAGGACTTATTCGAGATTGGGTGCTATTCGGGCTCGGGTGGCTGGGGTTCGGGAGACTTATTCCGGCTCGGGAAAATGAATGTCCGAACGTCCCACAGGTCTGGACGTTGCCACGGCAATACCCCGCTGCTCGTCTTTATTTACCGCACAATAAAAATGATATACCGTCCCTTGGTATTCGATTAAAAAAGATTTGTGCGCGAATAAGTCATCGTAATCTTCGGAGGGTATTATCAGATCGGGTCCCTGCCATTCTGTCCAGTTGATCAAATCGTAGGAACAGGCAAAAGTATTGAAAGCCTTATAAGGCCTGTCTTTCCAAAAAGCACCAAAATAAAACATCACATAGAGATCGCCCATTTTCTGGATGTGGGCATCTCCTGTAATCATGCCATCCTCATTACCGAAAACCGGATTGCCCGGATAACGCTCCCAATGGAGCATATCGTTGGATAAAGCTATACCGATACGTTCGGCTTTAACATTGGTTTGGGGATGATAGCCTGCTGCGTTATAAAACATCATAAAGCGGGCTCCCAGGCTTTTCTTTTCATCACGGTAAACCAAACTTTTGTATTGCGTGATTGTTTCAAACCACTGGGCGTCTTCGTCTTTGGGAGACATCAAAGGCTGTGGAAAAGTTTTCCATTCGTGGGCGGTACTTATATCTCCCTCGGTATAAGCCAATCCAATTTGCAAGGTGCCCAGCTCGTAACCGGGAGAATTGCCTCCGATGTAAGTGATCCAGTTTTTCCCCCGGTGTTTTCCTATTTTATAGGAGCCTCCCCATTCCATGTCCTGCAAAGCCATGTAGCCACCGCGTTGATTACTGTCCCAAGTGTTCTCCTGAAAAGAGAGGATGCGTCCCAGGGTTTTCCAGTTCAATAAATCGTTGCTTTCGGCCAACCAGGTTTCGTAGCCGCGCCCGTCTCTCCCGCCCTTTCCGTCGTAAACCAGATAGGTCATATACCATTTCTTACCCTTACGATACACTGTAGGACAATCCATTTTATGGAAATTGTCGCCGGGAGCCAGTACCAAACCGTACTTATGAGGGGTTTTTACTTTATGATATACCTCTTCCATCACCTGTTCAGGCACAGGATTGGGATTAGTCTTTGCAGTTGCCGTGAATATAAGAGAAATAAGCACGACAAAACTCATCATCCTTCTCATAATAAAATTATAATCGCTTTAGAAATGAACAAACTTAACACTTTAGGACAAATGCGCCACATAAATCAATCTAAGATATGCAAATAAAGATAAACTACTGAAGGTGTAAAAGTTATGATTGAAAAACTCAAAAAAAAGCCGCTTCAAAATTGAAACGGCTTTTGGTATTGACTCAAACTGTTATGGTTGGAGTTAAATTATTCCTGTTTGGACTCGTCTTCCTGTGCTGCTTGTTCCTCAGTTTTGCCTTCTGTAGGTTCAGCGGGAGCTTCGGCTGTTTTGGCTTTCGAATCAGCAGGAGATTCGACGGCTTCAGCTTTTGGTTCAACGGCATCGGATTCAGTAGCTTTGACTGCCTTAGCCTTTGGTTCTGCCACCTTGGATTCAGTAGTTTCAGTAGATTCGGTAGCTTCTTCAGCTTCTGGCTCGGTAGTTTTGGACTCAGCAGCCTCAACGGTTTCAGCTTCTGGTTCGGCAGTCTTAGATTCAACAGCCTCAGCTGCTTTAGCCTTTGATTCTACAACATCAGATTCTGCGGCTTTAGCCTTTGGTTCAGCAACCTTGGATTCGATCTTTTCTGTTTTCACTTCGGTGGCCCCTGCTTTTTCTTCACTCTTCTTTTTTGAAGAGCGGCGGGTACGCGCTTTTCTGTCCACTTTGGTTTTGAGCATGCTCTCGTTGAAGTCAACCAATTCGATGAAACACATCTGAGCATTGTCGCCCAGGCGATAGCCGGTTTTGATAATGCGTGTGTAGCCGCCGGGTCTGTCGGCCACTTTCTGAGCAACTACCTGAAACAATTCAGTGACGGCTCTCTTATCTTGCAAAAACTTAAAAGCCAACCTTCTGGAAGCCGTGGTATCTTCTTTGGAGAGGGTTATTATAGGTTCTATTTCTCTTCTCAAAGCTTTCGCTTTGGCTGTGGTTGTGAAAATCCGTTTGTGCATAATCAAAGATGTTGCCATATTAGACAACATCGATTTGCGATGCGCTGTCTTACGACTCAGGTGATTTAATTTCTTATTGTGTCTCATTATTTTACTCTTTTTCTAATTTATACTTGGAAATGTCCATGGCAAAAGACAAATCCATCTTTGACAACAAGTCTTCCAGTTCTGTCAAAGATTTCTTGCCGAAATTACGGAATTTCAGTAAGTCGGTTTTGTTGAAAGTAACCAGATGCCCCAGTGTTTCGACGTTGGCTGCCTTCAGGCAATTGAGTGCACGTACCGACAGATCCAAATCTACCAGTTTAGTCTTGAGCAGCTGACGCATACGTAATACTTCCTCGTCAAATTCTTCTCCGTTATCGGATTCACTCACGTCTAAGGTGATTTTTTCTTCCGAAAAGAGCATAAAATGATAGATCAATATTTTGGCGGCTTCCTTCAAAGCGTCTTTGGGATGAATGGAACCATCGGTGGCGATTTCCAGCACCAGTTTCTCGTAGTCGGTTTTTTGTTCAACACGATAGTTTTCGACGGAATATTTTACGTTTTTGATGGGTGTGTAAATGGAGTCGATGGCAATGACATTCACATCCACTTCGCCCAATTCCTGTTCTTCTGCCGGAACGTAACCGCGTCCCTTGTTTACGGTAAGCTCCATATTGAAGCTGACGCTTTTTTCCATGGAACAGATTTTCAAATCCGGATTGAGAACTTCGAAAGCGGTAAATGCTTTACCCAAATCTCCGGCTTTAAGTTCCTGCAAACCACTGACCGTCAAGCTGACTTTTTCAAAGTCAGTATCTTCTATGATTTGTTTAAAACGTATTTGCTTGAGGTTCAGAATAATGTTGGTCATATCATCCAAAACACCCGGTATACTTGCAAATTCGTGATCCACACCGTCTATACGCACCGAATTGATGGCATAACCTTCTAGAGATGAAAGCAATATCCGCCTCAGGGAATTGCCGATCGTAATCCCGAAACCGGGCTCAAGAGGACGAAATTCGAATTTTCCAAATTGTTCGTCCGCTTCCAACATAATCACCTTTTCAGGTTTTTGAAATGCTAATATAGCCATAATTACGGTGTTTTATTTAGAGTACAATTCAACAATGAGTTGTTCTTTGATGTTTTCGGGTATATCTGCTCTTTCGGGAACATGCAGATATTTTCCGGATTTAGAAGCAGCATCAAATTCCAACCAGGGATATTTGCTGTGGTTAAAACCGGAAAGGGCATTGTCAATTACTTCCAGGGCTTTGGAGCGTTCGCGTACACCAACCACCTGGCCGGGTTTTATAATAGCCGAAGGTATGTTTACCACCTTACCGTCTACGACAATGTGACGATGTACAACCAACTGACGGGCAGCGTCGCGAGTGGGAGCCAGTCCCAGACGGTACACCAGGTTATCGAGCCTCGATTCCAGCAACTGGAGCAACACTTCGCCGGTGATACCTTTAGAGCGTGCAGCCCTCTCGAAGGTCTTGCGAAATTGTCTTTCCAATACACCGTAAGTGTATTTTGTTTTTTGTTTTTCACGTAGCTGTATCCCGTATTCTGAGGTTTTCCTGCGACGATTGCTGCCGTGCATACCCGGAGGGTAATTTTTTTTGCTTAATACCTTGTCGGGGCCAAAAATGGGTTCCCCAAATTTGCGTGCAATTTTTGATTTCGGACCAATATATCTCGCCATTGTTTAAGTCATTAATAGATTTATACTCTTCTTTTCTTCGGAGGACGACAACCATTGTGGGGCAATGGTGTTACATCGATTATCTCTGTAACTTCGATGCCTGCTCCGTGAATGGTACGTACGGCAGACTCTCTTCCGTTTCCGGGTCCTTTGACATATGCCTTGACCTTTCTCAAGCCAAGATCATATGCGACTTTGGCACAATCCTGAGCAGCCATTTGGGCTGCGTAGGGGGTATTTTTCTTCGAACCTCTGAATCCCATCTTGCCGGCAGAAGACCAGGATATGATCTGTCCGTTGCCATTGGCCAGGGATACAATGATGTTGTTGAAAGAAGAATGGATGTGCGCTTGTCCTACAGCGTCAACTTTGACGACTCTTTTTTTAGCTGCAACTGTCTTTTTTGCCATTGTTTATTGATTTGATTTAAATTTATCACTTAGCCGCTTTCTTCTTGTTTGCTACCGTCTTTTTCTTGCCTTTACGTGTACGGGCATTGTTTTTGGTGCTCTGTCCGCGTACGGGTAGACCGATACGATGACGGATTCCCCGGTAACAACCAATGTCCATTAAACGTTTGATGTTCAATTGCACTTCGGAGCGTAAATCACCTTCAACCTTATAGGAATGACCGATAATTTCGCGAATCGCACCGGCCTGGTCATCAGTCCAGTCTTTGACTTTAATGTCTTTGTCCACACCGGCTTCCGCCAGTATTTTCTGAGCACTACTGCGCCCTATCCCGAAAATATAGGTCAACGCAATTTCACCCCTTTTGTTTTGCGGCAAGTCTACACCAACGATTCTTATAGCCATACTTAATCTGTTATTATATTAAAAGTTTGAATTACAACCTACTATCCCTGACGTTGTTTAAACTTAGGGTTCTTTTTGTTTATTACGTATAAACGGCCTTTTCTGCGTACAATCTTGCAATCGGCACTACGTTTCTTGACTGATGCTCTTACTCTCATTTTTATAATATTTTATTTGTATCTAAATGAAATCCTTCCTTTTGATAAATCGTAGGGGGACATTTCCACCCTGACCTTGTCTCCGGGTAAAATACGTATGTAGTGCATCCGCATCTTTCCCGAAATATGTGCCGTAATTTCGTGGCCGTTTTCCAATTCTACCCGGAACATTGCATTCGACAATGCTTCGACTATGGTTCCGTCCTGTTCTATTGCAGCTTGTTTTGCCATAAATGATATTTTCAATTTAAATGAAACGTTCTCCAATAACTTCTTTGATGTAATCAAACGAAGACAATATTTCGGCTTTCCCCTCGCGCACAACAACCGTATGCTCAAAATGAGCCGATGGTTTACGGTCTGCAGTACGAACTGTCCAGCCGTCGTTTTCGATAACTATATTACGCCTGCCCATATTGATCATAGGCTCAATGGCAATAACCATCCCTGTTCTTAAGAGGGGACCTGCTCCTCTTTTGCCTACGTTCGACACCTCCGGCCCTTCGTGTAAATTACGCCCGATACCGTGTCCCACCATTTCGCGAACAACGGTATAGCCTCTGGCCTGGCAATGTTGTTGGATAGCGTGACCGATGTTCCCCAGCCTGCTGCCGTCAACAGCCTGCTCTATGCCCAAATATAGGGCTTCTTTGGTTGTTCTCATCAGTGCCCGCAATTCCTCGTTTACTTCTCCCACACAAAAGGTATAGGCTGAATCACCGTGAAATCCGTTTTTGTAGGCGCCACAATCTACCGAAACTATATCTCCTTCGTGCAAAACTCTTTGAACCGAGGGTATTCCGTGCACCACCTCTTCGTTAACGGAAATACAAAGCGAAGCGGGATAACCATTGTAATGGAGGAAGGAAGGGACTGCTCCGCAAGAACGGATATACTCCTCTCCTACCTGATCCAGGTACTTGGTAGTAACTCCGGGTTGAATATGTTTTGCTACTTCGGCCAACGCCTTGGCCACTATTTGACTACTTTCTCTAAGATAGTCTATTTCTTCTTCTGTCTTCAAATAAATCATTGCCCGGCTTTAATAAGCAGCTATACTTCCGGTGCGTCCTTTGATGCGGCCGGACTTCAACAACCCGTCGTAATGCCTCATCAAGAGATGACTTTCTATTTGCTGCAAAGTATCCAGCACAACGCCCACCAAAATCAGCAAAGAGGTTCCGCCAAAGAATTGCGAAAAGCCGGAACTGACGCCGAAAAACTTGGCAAAAGCGGGCATAATAGCAATAAAGGCTAAGAACAAGGAGCCGGGGAAGGTAATTCTGGACATAATTTCGTCCAGATAGTCGGCTGTTCTCTTGCCGGGTTTAACTCCGGGGATAAAGCCACCGTTACGCTTCATGTCTTCTGCCATTTGAACCGGGTTAATGGTTATGGCAGTGTAGAACCAGGTAAACAATATAATGAGTATGGCGTAAATAAAATTATACCAAAAGCCTGTGATATCACTGAAAGCAATAGCAAAACCGCTGGTGGCACCGGCTTTTGAGAATTGAATCACAGTGGCGGGTATAAACATAATTGCCTGAGCAAAGATAATTGGCATAACTCCGGCAGCATTCACTTTGAGTGGAATATACTGACGGGCTCCTCCGTATTGCTTGTTCCCTACGATTCTTTTGGCGTATTGAACGGGGATTTTTCTGGTTCCCTGCACCAAAAGTATCGCAAATACGGTAACAGCGAGCAAAAGCAGCAATTCACCGAGGAACATGACCAATCCCCCCGAGTTAGCCGACAGACGGGAAACAAACTCCTGAAACAGAGATTGAGGCAAACGGGCAATAATACCAATCAAAATGATCATGGAAACACCGTTACCAATACCTTTGTCGGTGATGCGTTCGCCTAACCAAAGGGTAAACATACTACCCGAAGCCAGCAGGATTACCGACGACATACGGAACCAAAGTCCGGAAGGAAGGGGCACTCCGTTGGCAGAGAGGTTGACCAAAAAAGCCGGACCTTGAAGCAAAAGAATAGCCACCGTCAGATAACGGGTGTATTGATTCATTTTGCGGCGACCGCTTTCTCCTTCGCGTTGCAACTTCTGGAAATAGGGAACAGCTATACTCAGCAACTGTATCACAATGGATGCGGAAATGTAAGGCATGATACCCAGACCGAATACTGAAGCGTTCGAAAAAGCGCCCCCGGTAAACATATCCAGCAAGGACATCAAACCTTCGCGGGTCTGAGCATGTAAACCGGTTAACATCTGAGGATCGATACCCGGAAGCACCACAAAAGAGCCGAAGCGGAAAACTACCACCAACAAAAGAGTGGTCAGTAAACGGCTTTTGAGCTCTTCTATCTTCCAGATATTCTTTAGGGTTTCTATCAGTTTCATTCGATTGTGTGTTTATTATTCTTCAATCGCTTTATTTTCTTCTTTTTGAGGAGGAGCTGTAAACTCGCTGACCAATTGTGCCTTGCCTCCGGCGGCCTCTATAGCCTTAACAGCAGCAGCCGAAAAAGCATCGGCAACAACATGCAAGTTGGCACTCAAACTGCCTTTAGCCAGTATCTTAACCTTTTGCGTGGCAGAAATAAAACCGGCTTGCACTAAAACATCTCTGTTGATTACCTTATAAGATTTGCTTTCGGCCAAAGTTTGTAAAATATCCAGATTGATGGCTTTATACTCAACACGGTTGATGTTGGTAAAACCAAATTTGGGCAAGCGACGTTGTAAAGGCATTTGCCCTCCTTCAAAACCACGCCTTTTGGAATAACCCGAGCGCGATTTTGCTCCTTTATGACCTCTGGTCGAAGTACCGCCCAAGCCCGATCCCGGACCGCGTCCAATACGTTTACGAGTTTTTACCGAGCCTGGTGCCGGTTTGAGATTATTTAGATTCATGCTTGTATTATTATTCAACGATTTTCACTAAGTGTTTTACTTTATTGACCATGCCAAGGATAGCTGCATTCTCCTCGTGTTCTACCACACTGTTAAGCTTTTTCAATCCAAGAGCATCTAAAGTTCTCTTTTGATCTTTAGGTGCGCCAATGCGACTTTTAACTTGTTTGATCTTTATAACCGACATGATGTTTTCCTCCTTATCCTTTAAATACTCGTTCAACTGAAATACCCCTGTTTTGCGAAACCGTATAAGCGTCACGCAATTCACTCAGAGCTTTAATAGTAGCTTTAACCATGTTGTGAGGATTAGATGAGCCCAGCGATTTGGCTACCACATCGGTAACGCCGGCACTTTCGAGCACGGCACGCATGGCACTACCGGCGTTGACTCCGGTCCCCGGTGTAGCGGGCTTGATAAGGACTTTGGCACCGCTGTACTTGGCAGACTGTTCGTGAGGAATAGTGCCTTTGTGTACAGGTATTTTGATCAAGTTTTTCTTGGCTGCTTCAGCTCCTTTGGAGATAGCGGCTGTTACTTCGCCGGCCTTACCCAGGCCGTAGCCCACTATGCCGTCCTCGTTGCCTACTACCACAACGGCAGAAAAGCTAAAGGCACGTCCACCCTTGGTAACCTTGGTTACCCGATTAATGGCTACCAATTTGTCTTTCAGCTCTAAATCATTAGTTGTCTTAACTCTGTTCAATTGTCCTGCCATGATGTTAAAATTTAAGACCGCCTTTACGAGCGGCATCAGCCAATTCTTTAATTCTTCCGTGATAGAGATAGCCGTTGCGGTCAAAAACCACTGTAGTGATACCTGCTTCAATAGCATTCTTGGCGGCCATTTCACCCACTTTTGCAGCCTGTTCCCTTTTGCCGGTTTTTGTTTCGAGCTTCAAAGATGAAGCAGAGGCCAAGGTTTTCCCTTCTCTATCGTCTATAAATTGCACGTAAATCTGCTTGTTGCTTCTGAAAACGGTCATACGGGGGCTTGCGGCGGTACCGAAGCTCTTGGAACGTACCCGTTGCTTTATTTTGATTCTTCTTAATTCTTTAGTTGTCATATCTGGTAGTGTTTTATACGATTATTTCTTGACAGCAGACTTACCGGCCTTTCTGCGAACCTCCTCACCCTGGAAGCGGATACCTTTGCCCTTGTAGGGTTCGGGTTTACGGAAAGAGCGTATCTTGGCACAAATCTGTCCAAGCAATTGTTTATCGCAGGATTCAAGCATAATCAGCGGATTCTTGTTACGTTCCGACTTGGTTTCTACCTTCACCTCATCCGGCAAAAGCAAGTAAATTTCGTGTGTATAACCAAGAGCCAATTTAAGTAATTGGCCATCGTTACTGGCACGATAACCCACACCTACCAACTCCTGTACACTGCGAAAACCCTCGGACACTCCTACCACCATGTTGTGAATAAGAGCACGATACAGGCCATGCAGGGAACGGTGTTCTTTACCGTCGGTGGGACGGGAAACATATACGTGATTATCTTTTACCTCTGCGGTGATGCCTCCGGTCAAAGCCTGTTGCAATTCACCTTTAGGTCCTTTTACAGTAACCACGTTATTCTTGTCAACCTCTACGCTTACCTTGGAGGGAATGACTATCGGCAATTTTCCAATTCTTGACATATTATTCTCCTCCTGCGATTAATAAACGTAACATAATACTTCACCGCCAAGTTTTAACTCCTTGGCTTCCTTGTCGGTCATCACACCCCGGGAGGTTGAAATAACAGCAATGCCCAAACCGTTCAGTACGCGGGGAATCTCGCGATGGCCTACATATTTGCGGAGACCGGGAGTAGATACACGAATCAGTTTTTTAATGGCATTTTGTTTACTCAGAGGGTCGTATTTTAAGGCAATTTTAATACTACCCTGGGGACCATCTTCTACGAACTTATAGTTCAGAATATAACCCTTTTGTAAAAGGATTTTGGTGATCTCCTTTTTCAAATTAGACGCGGGAACTTCGACCACTCTATGGTTAGCACTGATGGCATTCCGCAATCTCGTTAAATAATCTGCAATAGGATCTGTCATAATGTTGGTTTAAATTAATCCGGACTCCCCGGACAATATTTAATTATATAATTTGAATGTTTACCAGCTGGCTTTACGAACACCGGGTATCAAACCTTGCGAAGCCATTTCGCGGAATTGAATACGCGAGATCCCAAACTGACGCATGTAACCTTTAGGTCTGCCGGTAATTTTGCAACGGTTGTGTATGCGTACCGGGCAGGAATTTTTAGGTAAATCCTGTAATGCTTCGTAGTTACCCTCAGCTTTGAGTCTGGCTCTTTTTTCGGCGTACTTGGCAATAAGTTTTGCTCGGTTTACCTCGCGGGCTTTCATTGATTCTTTTGACATACTGCTATTTTATCTTAATTATTTATGTTTTTGAAAGGCAAGCCAAATTCCCTGAGCAAGGCATAGCCTTCTTCGTCGGTTTTGGCGCTGGTTACCATGGTGATATTCATGCCTGCCAAGTGGGTAATATTGTCAATGTTGATTTCAGGAAAGATAATCTGCTCCTGAACTCCCAATGTGTAATTACCATGTCCGTCCAATTTGCTTTCGATCCCCTTGAAGTCTCTGATACGGGGCAAAGCTACGCGAACAAGGCGTTCCAAAAATTCGTACATCTTATCGCGACGCAGAGTAACCATCGCTCCGATGGGCATTTTCTTACGAAGCTTAAAGTTTGAGATGTCTTTTTTGGACGTGGTAACAACAGCTTTCTGTCCGGTAATGGCGGTTAACTCGGCTATGGCAGTTTCAATAATCTTTCTGTCTGCTACAGCCTTACCCAAACCTTGGTTAATAACTATTTTTTCTAATTTGGGGACCTGCATCACTGAGGTGTAGCCAAATTCCTTTGTTAAAGCAGGAATAATGCGTTCTTGATATTCTTTCTTGAGGTTAGCTGTATTCATTACTTAATTTCCTCCCCTGATTTTTTGGATATTCTGACTAATTTCCCTTTTTCGTTCCTGACACGACCAATGCGAGTAGGCTTACCCGATTTAGGATCCAAGGGATTTAAATTGGAAATGTGAACGGGGGCCTCTTTTTTAAGTATGCCTCCCTGAGGGCTTTTTGCATTAGGCTTAGTGTGCCTGGATACAAAATTGACCCCTTCGACGATGGCTCGTCTTTTTTGTACGTCCACTTCGAGCACGCGACCGGTTTTACCTTTATCTTCGCCTGCATTCACATATACTGTGTCGCCTTTTTTGATATGTAACTTTGTCATTATAACTGGTATTTCTATACAATTAAAGTACTTCGGGAGCCAAAGAAACTATCTTCATATTGGTATTACGAAGCTCCCTGGCAACCGGGCCAAAAATACGGCTTCCACGCAACTCGCCGGCATTGGTCAACATCACACAAGCGTTGTCGTCAAAACGGATGTAAGAACCGTCGGCTCTTTTTATCTCCTTTTTGGTACGAACTATTACGGCCCTGGATACAACACCTTTCTTAATTTCACTGGAGGGAATCACATTCTTTACCGCTACCACGATAATATCTCCCACCGAGGCATAACGTCTCCCGGTGCCTCCCAGCACGCGGATACACAACACCTCTTTTGCACCACTGTTATCGGCCACATTGAGCCTGCTTTCTGCTTGTATCATGATTATTTAGCTCTTTCGATGATTTCAACTAATCTCCATCTCTTGGTTTTACTCAAGGGACGGGTTTCCATAATCCTTACAGTATCACCGATGTTACATTCGTTCTTTTCGTCGTGGGCATAATACTTTTTTGTCTTGCTGACGAATTTTCTGTAAATCGGATGCTTCTCCTTAAACTTACTCACAACGGTGATGGATTTATCTGCTTTGTTGCCGATGACAACACCGTATCTCTCTTTTCTTAAATTTCTGGTTTCCATCAGGCTATGTATTAGTTATTTTCTTTATTGCGTTCAACTAAAATGGTTCTCAGCCGTGCAATCAACCTACGACTTTCTTTTATCTGAACAGGATTGTCCAGAGGAGAAATGCTGTGCTGAAGCGTCAAGGTGTTCAGGCGATCGACTTCTGCGTCGACGCGCTCCATTATCTCCTTAGTGGTCAATTCTCTGACTTCTTTAGCTTTCATAGGTCTTATACATTTTGATTTTGATCATAATCACGTCTGACGACAAACTTAGTCGTGACAGGCAACTTTTGGGCTGCCAGACGCAATGCTTCTTTGGCAACATCGTAAGGTACGCCTTCTACCTCTATAAGTATCCTGCCCGGAGTTACCGGGGCAACAAAACCTTCGGGAGCTCCTTTTCCTTTTCCCATACGGACTTCGGCGGGCTTCTTGGTAAAAGGTTTATCCGGGAAAATCCGGATCCATATCTGACCCTGACGTTGCATATAACGGGTTACAGCGACACGGGCAGATTCAATCTGCTGGCCGGTAATCCACTTGTTTTCCAGAGTCTTTATTCCAAAAGAACCAAAGGCCAATTGATTGCCGCGTTGGGCATTCCCTTTCATGCGGCCCTTTTGTTGTCTTCTGAATTTCGTTCTTTTAGGCTGTAACATTGTTTCGTGATTATAATATTATCTATTGCTGTTTCTCTTCTTGCGGAAGCCACCTTTTCGGTCTTCACGACGTTCGCCGGCAAAAGACCTTTCGCCTCTGCCGCTACCCTGGGTAGTACCGAACTGTGGAGCCAAATCTACCTTACCGTAAATTTCACCTCTGCAGATCCAAACTTTTATACCTATCAGACCAACTTTGGTCAAAGCTTCTGCCAGGGCATAATCGATGTCGGCTCTGAAAGTATGCAGGGGTGTACGTCCTTCTTTATACATTTCGGAACGTGCCATTTCTGCACCGTTCAAGCGGCCTGACACCTGTACTTTGATGCCTTCGGCTCCCATACGCATGGTGGAGGCAATGGCCATTTTTACGGCACGGCGATAAGCCATTTTCCCTTCTATCTGTCGTGCAATATTATTAGCCACAATAACAGCGTCCATTTCGGGGCGTTTGATCTCAAAGATATTGATTTGAACATCCTTGTCGGTGATCTTTTTTAATTCTTCTTTCAATTTATCCACTTCCTGACCACCCTTACCGATAATGATACCCGGACGGGCAGTACAAACGGTAATGGTAACCAATTTGAGTGTACGTTCAATTACAATGCGGGAAACACTCGCTTTGGCCAGACGGACATTCAGATACTTACGAATCTTGCTGTCTTCCAACAAAGAATCTCCATAACTATCACCACCATACCAGTTAGAATCCCAACCTCTGATGATACCTAAACGGTTACTTATCGGATTTACTTTCTGTCCCATCTGACTTTATGTTTTGTTCGTTTTTACTTATCGTGTTAATACTCAGGCTTACATGATTGGAGCGCTTGCGTATGCGATACCCTCTACCCTGGGGAGCGGGACGCAGCCTTTTCAACATAGTGGCAGAGTCAACTTTAACCTCGCTGACATACAACTCACCTGCTTCGGCCTTGCGCTCGTTTTTCTGTTCCCAATTGGAGATGGCGGAACGAAGCAATTTTTCCATGCGGCCGGCAGCTTCCTTAGACGAAAACTTCAGTATGCCCAGGGCCAGGAATACTTCTTTGCCGCGTATCATATCGGCAACCAGACGCATTTTGCGAGGCGACGTAGGAACACCGTTCAATTTGGCAAAATACATCGTCTTCAAGGCTTCTTTCCTTGCGTCTGCTGCTATTCTTTTTCTTGCACCCATTGTCTCTATCTGTTTTTATTTTTTTCTGTTTCCACTGTGGCCTCTGAACGTACGAGTCGGAGAGAATTCTCCCAACTTGTGTCCGACCATGTTTTCGGTGATATACACCGGTATGAACTTATTTCCATTGTGAACCGCTATGGTATGTCCCACAAAATCCGGGGAAATCATAGAGGCTCTGGCCCAGGTCTTGATCACCGATTTTTTGCCGGATTCATTCATGGCTAAAACTTTGTTTTCAAGTTTTACATTGATATACGGTCCCTTTTTTAATGAACGACTCATAATATTTCCTACTTTATCCTATTATTTTTTCCTTCTTTCTACAATGTACTTGCTTGAATGTTTCTTAGGATATCTTGTTCTAAGACCCTTAGCCAACAAACCTTTGCGCGATCTTGGATGCCCACCGGAAGCGCGGCCTTCGCCACCACCCATGGGGTGATCAACCGGGTTCATAGCTACACCACGGGTTCTGGGACGACGACCCAGCCATCTCGAACGGCCGGCTTTACCGGAGCGCTCCAGGCTGTGGTCTGAATTGCCGACACTGCCAACTGTGGCTTTGCAAGAATCTAACACCCTGCGGATTTCTCCCGATGGCATACGAATACCTACGTAATTGTCTTCTTTGGAAACCAATTGCGCAAAAGCACCGGCGGAACGCACCATCTTAGCACCTTGTCCGGGACGAAGCTCGATATTGTGAATAACGGTCCCCACGGGAATATTTTTCAGTGCCAGGGCATTTCCGATTTCCGGAGCTGCATTATCTCCCGACATAATGGTCATCCCGACTTCAAGTCCGTTGGGAGCTATAATGTATCTTTTCTCACCGTCGGCATAATAAAGCAATGCTATGCGTGCCGAACGGTTGGGATCGTACTCAATGGTTTTCACTGTTGCAGGAACGCCATCTTTATTTCTCTTGAAATCGATAACACGGAGTCTTCTTTTATGACCGCCTCCGATATAGCGCATAGTCATTTTCCCCGCATTATTGCGTCCGCCCGATTTAGTCAGACCGAATACAAGAGATTTTTCCGGTGCACTAGCAGTTATGGTATCGAACGCACCGATAATCTTATGTCTTTGCCCGGGTGTTGTGGGCTTTAATTTTCGTACTGCCATCTTATTTTATAAATTGCTGTAAAAATCAATCACATCACCTTCTTTCAAGGTAACTATGGCTTTTTTGTAGGCCGCCGTTTTGCCTTTTATTACTCCGCCTCTGGTATAGCGACTGGTGTTTTTGCCTCTGTAGTTGCTGGTGTTAACACTAACCACAGTAACATTGTACATCTTTTCGACCGCCTTGGCAATTTCAATTTTATTCGCTTCCGGGAGTACACGGAATCCGTAACGATTTAACTTTTCCGTAATCATCGTCATCTTTTCGGTAACGATAGGCTTAATTATAATTCCCATTGTTTTTCTCCTTATGCGTTAAAAGTTTGTTCAATTCCGGCCAACGAACCTTCCATCAGCACCAGTGTTTTTGCGTCAAGTATTTTATAAGTATCTAATTCAGAAAACATTACAACTTGCACTTTCGGCAAATTACGAGCCGACAAATATACGTTTTTATTTGCTTCCGACAATACAAAAACTACCTTTTTTTCAGGAAGATGCAAATTTTGCATGATCGACACGAAATCTCTGGTCTTGGCTTTCTCAAACTGGAAATCTTCGACCACCACAATGGCGTTGTCGCGCATCTTGTAGGTCAAGGCCGATTTTCGAGCCAGCGACTTCACTTTTTTGTTCAATTTAAAACTGTAATCACGGGGCTGAGGGCCAAATGCTCTGCCTCCACCAACCATAATCGGCGATTTGATATCTCCGCGGCGTGCACTGCCGCCACCTTTCTGACGACCAAGCTTTCTGCCGGAACCTGTAATCTCACTACGTCCCTTGGTTTTGTGCGTTCCTTGCCTTTTGTTAGCCAAATGTTGTTTAACCGCCAGATACAATACATGATCGTTGGGTTCAACAGCAAAAATGGAATCGCTCAACACAACCTTTCTTCCGGTGTCTTCACCTTTTATATTATATACATTCAGTTCCATCATTTATAGATTATTACAATTGAACCTTTAGCTCCCGGAACAGAACCTTTAACCAAAACAAGATGGTGTTCGGGAATAACTTTGATCACCTGAAGGTTTTCGATGGTCACCCTTTCTCCGCCGGTACGTCCGGCCATATGCATACCCTTGAAAACGCGGGCAGGCCATGAGGATGCTCCCAACGAACCCGGGGCACGTAAACGGTTGTGCTGGCCGTGGCTGGCTCCACCTACACCCGAGAATCCATGACGCTTGACAACACCCTGAAATCCTTTACCTCTGGATGTTCCGACAACGTCAACAAATTCATCGGCTTCAAACAACTCAGAGGTGATCACGTCACCACACTTGATTTCGTCGCCGAAATCTTTAAATTCCACCAGATGTCTCTGAGGTGCTACCCCGGCTTTTCCAAAATGGCCTTGCTCTGCCTTGTTGGTATGTTTTTCGGTTTTTTCCTGAAAACCCAACTGTACGGCCCGATAACCATCTTTTTCTACGGTTTTAACCTGAGTAACAACACAAGGACCGGCTTCAATCACAGTGCATGGGATGTTTTTCCCATCGGCACTGAAAACGGATGTCATTCCGATTTTTTTTCCTAATAATCCTGGCATTTCTCTAAATTATATAATTATATAAATCATGCATTTTTGCGCTATCAGACTTTGATTTCCACCTCAACGCCGCTGGGTAATTCGAGTTTCATCAAAGAATCAACTGTTTTTGAACTTGAATTGTAGATGTCGATCAGTCTCTTGAAAGAACACAATTCAAACTGTTCGCGAGATTTTTTGTTTACGAAAGTAGAGCGGTTCACGGTAAATATCCTTTTGTGCGTGGGCAAAGGAATGGGGCCGCTTACCACAGCTCCCGTCGCCTTAACGGCCTTTACAATCTTTTCGGCGGATTTGTCCACCAGGTTGTGATCGTAAGATTTGAGTTTAATTCTGATTTTCTGGCTCATAAATGTTTTATTAATGGTTTATTTCGGCGATCCGTAGAGCTATTTTCACTGATCTGCCGTTTATATGATTAAATCTTCCCTCCCCGCACGTTCTTTGAGTACGGCTTTGGCCATAATTGAAGTCATGGGAGAGTAATGTGAAAATTCCATACTGCTGGTTGCCCGGCCCGACGTAATGGTACGCAGGGCAGTTACGTAACCGAAAGTCTCGGCCAGCGGCACCTGTGCTTTAATGATTCTGGCTCCCGAACGGTTGGATTCCATGCCGCCCACCTGGCCGCGACGTCTGTTGAGGTCGGCGATTACATCGCCCATATTCTCTTCGGGTGTAACCACCTCGAGTTTCATAATGGGCTCCAATAACACGGGAGTAGCCTTAACACAGGCATTTCTGAAGGCCTGAATGGCACAAATCTCAAACGAGAGTGCATCGGAGTCTACCGGGTGGAAGGAGCCATCCAATACGGTAACCTTGAGATTATCTACCGGATAACCGGCCAAAACCCCGTTACGCATAGCTGTCTGGAAACCCTTCTGAATGGAAGGTATGTATTCGGTGGGTATGTTTCCACCCTTGACTTCGCTCGAGAATTGCAGATCGCCAACAAAATCGGCATCTTTGGGGCCAATTTTAACAATGATGTCGGCAAATTTCCCCCGTCCGCCGGTTTGTTTTTTGTAAACTTCACGCAACTGCACCTCCCGGGTAATAGCTTCCTTATACGAAACCTGAGGAGGTCCTTGATTGCATTCCACTTTGAATTCGCGACGTAAACGGTCGATAATGATTTCCAGATGCAATTCACCCATGCCACTAATGATGGTTTGTCCCGACTGTTCATCGGTGTGAACGGTAAAAGTGGGGTCTTCTTCTGCTAATTTTGACAGACCGGCACCCAGCTTATCCAGATCTTTTTGAGTTTTGGGCTCAACGGCTACGCCGATTACGGGATCGGGGAAATCCATCGATTCCAGTACGATGGGTTTATTTTCGTCACAAATGGTATCGCCGGTGCGTATATCCTTGAAACCTACCAAAGCTCCGATATCTCCGGCTCCGATAACATCGACAGGATTCTGTTTATTAGAGTGCATCTGGAACAACCTCGACACGCGTTCCTTACGATTGTTCCGGGTATTGAGCACATAACTGCCCGACTTGAGCACACCGGAATAGACACGTACAAAACACAAACGGCCAACGTAGGGATCGGTGGCAATTTTGAACGCCAAGGCGGTGAGAGGCTCCCGGTCGTCGGGATGTCTCAACAAAACTCTACCGGGATTGTTGGGATCCCTCCCTTCGATGGCCTCGGTATCCATGGGACTGGGCAAATAAGCACAGACAGCATCCAACAGTGTTTGCACCCCTTTGTTTTTGAAAGAAGTGCCGCAGAGTACGGGCTGCAAGGCTTGCATCAGGGTGGCCTTGCGTAAAGCCTGATGAATTTCCTCTTCTTTGATGGTGGAGGGATCGTCAAAATATTTCTGCATCACGCGATCGTCGTACTCTGCTACTTGCTCCAGCATTTTGTCCCTCCATTCTTCGGCTTCAGCCCTGAGACCGGCAGGAATTTCTTCGACGGAATATTCGGCTCCCAAAGTTTCATCGTGCCACAGCAAGGCCTTCATTTTGATCAGGTCGACGACTCCCTTGAATGTTTCTTCTGCCCCAATTGGAATTTGAATAATGCAAGGATTGGCCTTGAGTATCGTGCGCAATTGAGAAACCACCGAAAAGAAATCGGCACCCGAACGATCCATCTTGTTGACGTAGGCTACGCGGGGCACATTATACTTATCGGCCTGTCTCCAGACTGTCTCCGATTGGGGTTCTACCCCGCCGACCGCACAAAAAACAGCCACAGCGCCGTCCAGTACCCTGAGAGAACGCTCCACCTCTACGGTGAAGTCTACGTGCCCGGGGGTATCAATCAGGTTGATTTTATATTTATTGTTGTTGTATTTCCAAAAAGTGGTAGTAGCAGCGGAAGTAATGGTAATACCCCGTTCCTGCTCCTGCTCCATCCAGTCCATAGTGGCAGCACCATCGTGCACCTCACCCATTTTGTGAGTAAGCCCGGTGTAGAAAAGAATACGCTCCGAAGTGGTAGTCTTTCCCGCATCGATATGGGCCATTATGCCTATATTTCTGGTGTACTGGAAGTCTGCTTTTACCATCGTCTGATCAATTAAAACCTGAAGTGAGCAAAAGCACGGTTGGCTTCGGCCATTCTGTGCATATCTTCCTTGCGCTTGAATGCTCCGCCCTGATTGTTGAAAGCATCAACAATTTCTGCAGCCAGCTTATCGGACATGGATTTACCTCCACGTTTGCGAGCATACAAAATAATATTTTTCATAGAAATGGATTCCTTGCGATCCGGGCGGATCTCTGTAGGAACCTGGAAAGTGGCACCTCCCACGCGGCGGGATTTTACCTCGACTTGAGGAGTAATGTTGTCGAGGGCGGTCTTCCAGATTTCGAGTGCGGATTTTTCTTCGTTAGGCAATTTAGCCTTTACGGTTTTCAAAGCGGAATAGAAAATTTCGTACGAAATATTCTTTTTCCCGTCATACATCAGGTGATTGACAAATTTTGTCACCTTGGTGTCATTAAAAACAGGATCCGGGAGGATAACCCGTTTTTTCGGTTTGCTTTTTCTCATTTTCTCAAATAATTGACCGTTTTATTGTTTTGGCTGTTTGTCTTCAACGCTCCCACCGGAACATTTACTCAACCCGGAAAAACTAGTCTCCCTTACTTACCAATACGCTAAAAACTGGTGATGAATGTATGATGCTTTAATTTATTTTTTGCTTGTTTCCTTAGGATTTTTGGCTCCGTACTTGGAACGGCGTTGTTTACAACCGTCTACACCGGCAGTATCGAGTGTGCCGCGAACAATGTGATAACGAACACCGGGTAAATCCTTCACACGACCCCCGCGAACCAACACTATAGAGTGCTCCTGCAGGTTATGGCCTTCGCCGGGTATATAGCAGTTTACCTCTTTCTGGTTGGTCAGGCGAACCCTGGCCACTTTGCGCATTGCAGAATTCGGCTTTTTGGGTGTAGTTGTATAGACACGTACACAAACGCCACGCCTTTGGGGACAGGAATCCAGAGCAGGTGCCTTACTGCTTTCGGTCTGTCTTACCCTTCCTTTCCTTACTAATTGTTGAATTGTCGGCATACTACTTCTTTTGGTCTTAAATCCTTAAATCGTTAATCCTTAAATATGTGCCCATTTTTTTACTCAAAACGGGCTGCAAAGATAGAAAGTCTTTTTATTTTATACAAATAAGTCGACAAGATTTTTTAAGCCTCACCAGTACTGAAACCCAGCGGGGGCAGGGAGCCTGCCTGAGGATTTTTAATGGGACCGAATTGCTTTTCGTACTTAACCACGTTATCCTGCAAAGCCATCAACAAACGCTTGGCATGTTCAGGAGTTAGAATGATACGAGATTTCACCTTGGCCTTGGGAACTCCGGGCATCATACGGATAAAATCCAAAATAAATTCTGCGCTGGAGTGCGAAATAATGGCCAGGTTGGAATAAGTTCCCTGAGCGACTTCCTCGGGTAATTCAATGTTGAGTTGATTTTCTTTTTTTTCCATGAGAATATAGATTTATGTAAATTATTTTTGACGGATAAACACCTGCACGGGAGTGCCCGTAAAATTCCAGCGGGAACGGAGTTTGTTCTCAAGAAAACGTTTGTAGGGCTCTTTGACGTATTGGGGCAGGTTGGCAAAAAATACAAAACTGGGAGTGTAAGGCCCCTGGATTTGAGTTACGTATTTAATTTTAATGTATTTACCTTTATTGGCCGGCGGAGGAAATTTCTCAATCAGAGGCAAAAAGTATTCATTAAGCTGACTGGTCGGAATACGTTGTTTTCTTGTTTTATACACAGCATCGGCAGTTTCGAGCACTTTAAATATTCTCTGCCTGGTCGTGGCCGAAATAAACAAAATGGGAAAATCCACAAAAGGAGCAAAACGCTCTTTGATGGCCCTCTCAAAAGTTTTGATGGTTTCATTGCTTTTGTTTTCGACTAAATCCCACTTGTTGACGCAAACCACCAGGCCCTTTTTGTTTTTCTGAATGATGGAAAAAATATTCATATCCTGGCTTTCGACACCTCTGGTGGCGTCAATCATCAAGATACAAACATCGGCGCTTTCGATGGAACGTATAGAGCGTATCACCGAATAGTATTCCAGATCTTCGGTTACTTTGCTTTTTTTGCGGATTCCGGCAGTATCTACCAGATAAAAATCAAATCCGAATTTATTAAAACGAGTATACACCGAATCGCGGGTGGTGCCGGCAATATCGGTCACAATATGCCTCTCCTCTCCTATAAAAGAATTGATTAGGGAAGATTTTCCGGCATTGGGACGGCCCACCACGGCAAAACGGGGTAAATCTTCCAATTCCCTTTCCACAGGAGAGGTTTTGTCGAATTTTGCAACGAGCAGATCCAGTAAGTCGCCGGTTCCTGAACCGTTGATGGCCGAAACGGTAATAGGATCGCCCAGCCCCAGTTTATAAAACTCGGCGGCATTCATACCAATCTCGTAATTATCGGCTTTGTTGGCAACCAGCAGAACGGGCCGTTGTTTGTTTAGGCGGCGTAAGCGGGATGCCAGCTCTTGGTCCAGATCGGTGACACCATGGGCGACGTCAACCAAAAACAAAATAACGTCGGCTTCGTCTAAGGCCAGTTGCACTTGTCTGTTGATAGCCTCCTCAAACACATCGTCCGAGCCTTCTACCCAGCCGCCGGTATCTATTACCGAAAACTCACAATCGTTCCATTGGGCAAATCCATAATGCCGGTCACGGGTGGTGCCGGCTTCTTCGTCAACTATGGCCTGACGGCTTTCGACCAAACGATTAAACAAAGTCGATTTCCCCACGTTGGGACGGCCTACTATGGCTACTATATTTCCCATATTACTGTCATTAATCCTGGATGTATCCGAAGTTTTTCAAACTGTTCTCATTTGTACGCCAGTCTTTTTCGACCTTAACAAACAATTCAAGAAATACATTTTTCCCCGTAAAACGTTCTATCTCCCGGCGAGCCGTAGTCCCCAATTTTTTCAGGGCTTTGCCCTGATGACCGATTATAATCCCTTTTTGTGATTCCCGCTCAACAAGAATCAGGGCTGCAATGTATATTTTTTCTTTCTCTTCTTTATAACTTTCCACTACCACCTCTACGGCGTAGGGAATTTCTTGTTGATAATAAAGCAGAATTTTTTCGCGTATGATTTCCGACACGAAAAAACGCGCCGGCCGGTCTGTCAGGGCATCTTTGCCGAAATAGGGCGGCGATTCGGGCAATAAAGCCAATACACGTTTCATTAAATAGTCCAAACCGAATTTATGCAACACCGATAAGGGAATCACTTCGGCACTTGGCAAAATAGCCTGCAAAGCTTGAACTTGTTTTTGTAAAGCTTCTTCGTTGCTCAGATCTATTTTATTAATTATAGCCAGCACAGGTACCGTTGCCTGTTTTACTTTTTCGAGAAAACTTTCGTTTTTTTCGATCTTCTCGACGGTATCGGTCATATACAAAAGTATATCCGCGTCTACCAGAGCCGACGAAGAAAAATTCAGCATGCTTTCCTGTAATTTGTATTTAGGCTTCAGAACGCCGGGGGTATCGGAGAAAACAATCTGATAATCCGGCCCGTTGACGATTCCGATTATCCTGTGGCGGGTGGTTTGAGCTTTGGATGTAATAATGGACATCTTTTCCCCCACCAGGATATTCATCAGGCTCGACTTCCCTACATTAGGATTCCCGACAATATTTACAAAACCGGATTTATGCATATTAGGATATAAATGAAAAAACGGACATTCACTTTATATACATAACACCATATATATTGTGACATCCGTTATACCAGGTCTTCGGCCGCGGTATCACTACCGGGGGAAGAAATCGTTCCCGAAAAAAACCTTCAATCAGGACTCTTTTTGTTCAATTGCCAATTTCCCGCGATAATATCCGCATTCTCCACAAACCGTATGGAAAATATACTGGGCGCCACAATTGGGACAAACAGCCAATGTGGGAAGTGTTGCCTTGTAATGCGTTCTCCTTTTGGCAGTTCTGGTATTCGAATGTTTGCGCTTAGGGTGTGCCATTTGAGTATATATTATAAATTAGTATTATTTGTATTCCATTTTCTAGTCTTCCCAGTCAGATCCCAAAGCCTGATCGTCGTCTATGGCTTCAAATTCTTCCCCGTCGGGCAAATCCGGTTCGATCTCGTCTTCGTCGCCGGGACCGGTCAGATGTTCCTTGAGTTTACTCATCATTGCCTTGTTGCATTTGCCCGGAGCATGCACATGCCTCATAGGTATACCGAGAACTATCAATTCGTACAGAAACCATGCGACGTTGAGTGCTCCTTCCTTTTCGGGAATAACGATCATGTCTTCGCTTTCTTCGTAGAATCCCGGGCCGAGTTTGACAAAAAGCTGGCTTTTTTGATCCACTTCTATAGTCACATCGTCCAGGCATCTGTCGCAGGGTACCTCTACCACACCGGTCAGCTCAAAACGTAAATCATACAAGCGGCCCGTGTTGATTACCC
>Ga0209606_1000414_pt1 | contig 64794 bp, 50 predicted proteins | sample AD_UKC057_MetaG_FD_184412 | JGI IMG/M metagenome (GOLD analysis project Ga0209606, IMG submission 184412) | Active sludge microbial communities of municipal wastewater-treating anaerobic digesters from USA - AD_UKC057_MetaG (SPAdes) (version 2) | ecosystem: Engineered > Bioreactor > Anaerobic >... | reverse complement strand
CGGGCACTGGACCTGGTACCCGCGTATTGGCTGGACCTGGATTTCAGCCGAACCCTGGGGCTGGGCAGTTTATCATTACGGACGGTGGCACTGGCGGCTGGGCCTCGGCTGGTACTGGATTCCCACTGTTCACTGGGGACCGGCCTGGGTTCACTGGTATTATGATGCTAATTATGTTGCCTGGTGTCCTCTTAGCTATTATAACCGGCCGCTGGTCGTTATTAATAACTATGTTTATGAACGTTACAACGACGCTTATTATCCGGTAAACTCAAGAGCTCTGGTCATAGTTAAAAGGAATCAACTGCAATCGCCACCTTCAGTCAGGACAGCAGTTCGACCGGCTGAGCTGGGAACAGTGGCAAGAATCAAGTTGCAGGAAAGACAACCTAACTGGCGACCGGTAGAAGGCAGCCGTCTTCAGCCATCTTCTCTGTCTTCTCCGGCGAAGCTGTCAGGTAATACGGTGATAGAACGCGGATCGTTATCAAAGACAGAACTGAAGGCTACTGTTCAGCAGCCTTCGAGCCTGAGAACGAGACCTGTACAGGGAAAAACAGTTGTCAACAGCCGCGAGAATTCAAGTCTTCCGTCCAGAACAAAGGTCGAACAAAGGATTAGCAGAGGTCAGGCCAGCCAGAGCTATTATCCCTCGTCGGTCCAGGCTGGTAGAAAGTCCGTGCCAGCCGGCCTCCCAGGAAAGAAAGCTGAAGTACGGTCTACCAATCAGGTGAGAATCCCTTCTTCCAGCTTAAATAAGCCAATTTCCACACCTTCCGGTCAATTTCAGGTCAGGCCAAAGAATGATAATAGCCAGCGGATCACTTCTACCGCCAGGCCTGTTTCATCTGACAGGCTGAAAAGTACTGGCCCGACCAGCACCAGTTCGAGCACCAGAGGCAATTCCAACAGCTTCAAGGCTAATACTGTTAACCGACAGCCGGCGCGCGCTGAAAATAAAAAGGGCTAAAACGTCCACACATTTTTCTTTACTTTTAATAAAATCAGTGATATAAAGATTCCTTCCAGTCCATTCTAAAAGAAAGGACAGAGGGAAGAATCCAAAAACTTTAATTTTATAAACGAGAAATGGAGGTATCGGCGATGACTTCCTGGAAAAAGGTTGCACTTTGTATTATCCTGAATATCTGTCTCATTACCCTCGGCTCATTTACTGCCTACAGCCAGCAAGCAAGTACTTCTGACCAAGAAAAAGTATTTGAAGGTACAGTCAAAACAGCGGTTGGCAAATACATCTATTTGCCTGAAGCTAAAGGTCTGGACATTATTATCGCTGGTAACGTTGAGGGTGGGGTAGAAAATCTGATTGGTAAACAAGTCAGAGTATCAGTAAGCCTTTTACCTGATAAGGCTAATCTGGCAGTTGCCAATTCTATTGAGCTTAAAGATGGAAACAATTACCGCAACATTTACACGCGTTCCGGGGAACCAGATTACAGTGATTATTTCCCCCCAAGTGCCAGAGACCAATATGTGGCTTTGAATATCACCGCCATTAATAAGCCAGTTGAATGGCAGGGGAAGACCAACGTTAAAGTTTACGGCTTGCTGCAGACATCAGAAGTCAAGCAGGGTACGGCCACTGTCCCGGTTACTCATATTGTCATCCAGGATAAAAAAGGCAAAGAAATCGCCAGAATTATTGTTAATAATATAACTGATTATGCCAGATTTTATATTTCCAAATTAAGACTTTTTGATCGCTTCTGGTTTTACCTGAATGTCAAAGATCAGGTTGATAAAAAAGTCACTGCCAGGACTAAAGAAATTTTCTCAGCTGATGTTGTCTTCTGCGGGCTTTATTAATTTTTATTTTTGCTGATTAAAAAAAGGGGAGTTAATTCTCCCCTTTTTTATTTTTGCCTGCCATATCCAGGATTAAAGATTTCTGACCACTTCATTTAGAGTGAAAATATTTTTTACCAGGTTCGCCTTCAGGTTCAGAAATAAAACCTTTCTCTGTTTGGACTGAAGGGCAGCCAGATCGCCCAGAGCCTGGGCTCTGAACAGGCGATTAAAAGAAGGGGCAGTGGGCGGCCAGTCTGGTTTGGCCGGAATAGTCAGTTCTCGATTATCATCATAAAAAAGGCCAAGAAAACGCCCCAGGCCTGAGTCTCCCTTATAAAGTTGACCCGTAGAATGGAGATAAGACGGACCATAATTCCAGGTACAGGGCAGATGGGTTTTTTCAGTAATTTGTCTGGCCAGATTATCCAGGGCACTATTGAGATTGTCATCTGAAGGCAGAAAAGCCAGGACACTTATATAGCCGGATGATTTCTCCCGATCCAGAAGTAAAGATCTTAAGGCCTGCTCTATTTCCTGGCTATTTTCACTGGATAAATATCCTTCCAGACTGGTACTTTCTGGCTGATCAAGGATCTCGCTGGTTTTCTTTTTGGTCAGCTCGACATCAGGCTGATCGAAAGGGTTAATTTTAAGAAAATAGCCAGCGATAGCGGTAGCTATTTCCCAGACGAAAAAGTCCTCAGCTAAATCGCGCGGGGAAATGTTCAGATGGACACAGGGAAGGCCTGATTTTTCGACATATTCCAGGCGTTTTAGCCAGAACGGCTCATTTTCACCCTGCAAACTGAAGGTGACAAAGATCCTGTCGTGGGAATAAGCTTCAGGTGAAATGGGCAAAGGTTCAAGAACCGGTACAATCCCCTGTCCTTCTTTCCCTGTGCTTTCTGCTATTAACTGTTCCAGCCAGCGGCCAAAGGCAATCAGCTCGGAGGGCATGACCAGAGTTAGCTTGTTATAACCAAACGAATAAAGAGTGCCCAGAATCGTCCCCAGGATAACGCCAGGATGCTGGTCCTTAAAGTCTATCAGGTCAGATTGGCTATCCTCGGCCGGGGCCGAGAAAGCTTCAAGATCAACACCCATGAGGGCGGCTGGCAGCAGCCCGAAGGGTGACAGGGCAGAAAAGCGCCCTCCGACATCGGGTAAGCCAGTTATGATCTGCTTCAGCCCCAGTTTCTGACCTAAAGCCTCCAGCGGAGTCTGTGGGTCGGTTATAGCTATAAAATCCTCGGAAGCTCCTGAGCCTGATTTTTGTTCGACCTGATCATAGAAAAATCTAAACAGATTAATTGTTTCTGCTGTGGTGCCACTTTTAGATGAGACCAGAAACAAAATCTTCTCTTTTTGTAAAGCAGTTCTGACCCGGCTGACAGTCAATGGACAGGTTGAGTCAAGAATGGAAAAAACCGGAAAGTCTAATTTTAGAGGATAGATCTGGCTGATGACAGCCGGGGCCAGGCTCGACCCACCCATTCCCAGGAGCAGAATTCGGTTATAGCCAGAGTCCTTAATCTTTCTGGCCAGCGTTACATATCCTGGGAAAAAAGGCCTGGTGCGTTGAAGGCTGTCCAGCCAGCCCAGACGATTAGAGATTTCTTCGTCTCTATCTTTCCAAACTGTAAAATCCCGCTTGAGTATTCTCTCAACAATCTGATTTTCTTTTAAGTTATCAAACGAGGCCTGCAAAGCACTTTTAAACTTTTCGATATTTTTTAACTCTGAGAGCTTCATAATTTTTTAATTATACAATATTGATCAAAATTTCAATCTGTCTCGAAATTAATCTTCTTCCTCTTCGGGTTGAGGAGAAGTCTTGACCTGATCAAGAAGACTCAGATCGGGATGTTTCAAATGGAACCCGGTGGCCTGCTGATAAGCTTTAGCCAGCCGCAGAGCCTGGCCCTCTTCAAAAAGGTTAGAGATAAAGGTAATGCCTACCGGATGTCCTTTATCATCAAAACCGCAGGGGACCACTACGGTCGGCTGACCGGTTAAGTTGGTTAAAAGCAAACTGGGTCCTGAAGGCGTATCCAGATAAACGTCAATCTCTTTAAGCTTCAAGGCCAGTTGCTCAATCAGCATCGCCCTCAGCCGATTAGCTTGAATATATTCTACAGCTGGAACAAATCTAGCCTGCCTGAAGATATTAGGCCAGGCGTTCCGTCCCTGCCTGACCATGAGTTCATCCTGATTGGTTCTGGTCAGCTCATCAAAAGCGGCCGCTGCTTCGACATTAAGGATAAAACTGATCATCTCCGGGTCAATTTCAGGTAGCTCAATCTCCTCCAGGTCAAGACCCATAGAGGACAGAGTATTAAGAACAGCCAGGTATTTATCCTTATGGCGACGGGCCTCCTCAAAACTCTTTTTATAATAGCCAATTCTGATTTTTTTTAAATCGGACTGTCCATCGTAAGAAAAAGGTAAATCAAAAACGGTGCGATCTTTTCCATCGGGCCCGATGATGGCCTGGAAAATTAAAGCCAGATCTTCAACCGAACGGGCTATTGGCCCAATTTTATCCATGCTCCAGCTCAGAGCCATAGCTCCATAACGGCTGACCCGGCCAAAGGTTGGCCTGAGTCCGGATACCCCGCAGCGAGTAGATGGTGAGACAATCGATCCCCAGGTTTCAGTCCCGATGGCAAAACCCACCAGTCCAGCAGCTGTAGCTGAAGCTGAACCGGCGGAGGATCCGCTTGAACCCTGATTTGGATCCCAGGGATTGCGGGTCAACCCACCAAACCAGACATCACCCCAGGCCAGTTCTCCCATGCTCAGCTTGGCGACCAGAACGGCGCCGGCTTGAGTGAGTTTTTTATAGACTGTGGCTTCTTCCTCCAGACTTTGGTTTTTATAAATTGGAGAACCCCAGGTAGTAGGATAGCCCCTGACTGCCAGCAAGTCTTTCAGTCCGTAGGGTATGCCATGAAGTGGCCCGCGATAGATTCCATGGGCCAGCTCTTCATCAGCCTGTCGGGCCTGTTTTAAAGCCAGGTCCTCGGTCAAAGTTACAACACAGTGCAGTTTTGGCCCGTACTTCTTCAGTCGATCAAGGTAAATCCTGGTAAGATATTCCGAGCTGATTCTTCTGTTTTTTATTAGCCAGGCCAGATCGGTTACCGGGTAGAAAGCCAGTACCTCCTCGCTCTCCGGGACGTCCACACTGACGGGTTCCTCATAGATAAAACGCTGGTCAGCCTCAAGCCTTTTAAAATCAAAATCAGCCGGCAAGGGGTTAAAAATCAAAGCAGGAGACACAGAATTCTCTAAATGAATCTGCCGCATTTTTTGGTAACTGGCCAGATTTTCCTCCAGGTTGGGTAACATCATTTTCTTTTCCTGATAGGTAAAGTTAAGGCCGGAGATTTTAGAGGCAGAGGAAATATCCTGAACGGTGATTGTTCTGCCTTTGGTGTAATGAAGAGCAAAGGCCCCTCCAATAACCAGAATGACAGATAATATCACTGCAATCACCGGCCAGGATACTGAGCCCGAATTAAAGCCTGATTTCATGTTTTCTCTCCTTCCTTGCTCTTTTATTGACTATATTTAACCGCAAATTTATCAGACAGGTCAAGAAGACATCCGGGCCTGCCTGCTGATTAAATGAGGAAAAATCATATTGACTTATTTCCATCAGTAGTATACTTTTCTTTTCAACGCCTTTGGATGGAGAAATTTATAGTGACTGACCCTGACCTGAAGGGAGCAGGTTGGCTCAATCCAGCCGGCAAGTTTTATCGCTATCTGGTTCTGGCTTTTGTCGCTTCGCTTTCTTTTGGTTGTTATTTTGCCTATGACATTGTTTCAGCTATTGCTCCCTCGCTGATAGAAGAATTGCAGACGGCCAGGCAGACAGTCGGCACATTTTTTACCATGTATTCTCTGGCCGCTATTCTGGCTGTTCTTATTGGCGGTATTCTGGTTGATAAACTGGGTACGAGAAAAGCCAGTTTGCTTTTTTCCTGCCTGGTTCTAATCGGTGCTATCATCGTCTGGAAGGCCAGAAGTATTCCCGTTTTTTTCCTGGGGCGGTTTATTTTTGGAGCCGGTTCGGAACCATTGATCGTGGCTCAGAGTGCGATGCTGGCCCGCTGGTTCAGGGACAAAGAGCTGGCTTTTTCTTTTGGTGCGACTCTAACTATCAGCCGTCTTGGTTCTCTTTTTGCTTTTAATACGGGTGAGCTAATTACCAGTTACTTTGGCAGCTTTCGTTATGCCTTGCTGGCTGCTGTTCTAGCCTGCGGTCTTTCTCTTATAGGTAATATATTTTATCTGGTTCTGGATAAGCGAGGTGAAAAAGTCTTAAAACTTAAAAGCGAGAGTGTGGCCGAAAAAATTGATTTAAAAGAGATAAAAGAATTCAAACCAACCTTCTGGTACATAACTGCTCTCTGTTTTACCTTTTATTCTGCCATTTTTCCTTTTACTGCCCTGTCCACCGATTTCTTTGTGGATAAATGGGGAATTGCCAGGACGGCTGAGTCTTCCGGCGGGTTCTTGACTCAGGTTTTTAATAATTTTCTGCATATGTTCAGTACGGCGGGCGGGATCAGCTCGATCATTATTTTCGCCTCGATGATTTTCGCTCCTCTGGCCGGAGGATTGATTGACCGGATCGGCCGTCGAGCCAGCCTGATGGTTATCGGCTCTTTGATTCTTATTCCCTGCCATTTATTGATGGGCCTGACTTATATTTACCCGGCCTATCCAATGATTTTTCTGGGCCTGGCTTTCGTCCTGGTTCCAGCTGCCCTCTGGCCATCAGTACCCCTGGTGGTCAAAGAGGAAAGGACAGGAACTGCTTTTGGCCTGATGACTGCCATTCAGAATATTGGCCTGGGCCTTTTCCCCTTACTAAATGGCCTGCTTCGTGATTTGACTCACTCTTATACTGCCTCTTCCCTGATGTTTGCCAGCCTGGGTTTAGTCGGTCTTCTGTTCTCCTTGCTTTTAAAGAGGGCTGACTCGCGGGAGGGCGGAAGGCTGGAAGCAGCCCGATCCAGGGCTTGAGCCAGATGACTTTTTTAATCAGCCTCTACGTCCGGCCGGAGGTCGGCTGGATTGACTTATATTTGGCTGCCCTGAATGAACTGCAACCAGACCTGCCTTTTCCTTGGCCCATCAAATTCACCTAAAAAAATTCCCTGCCAGCGCCCAAGCTGAAGCTCACCATCTTCAACTATAAGCTGCAGTGAACTGCTTATAATTGAAGCCTTAACGTGAGCAGTGGAATTTCCTTCCAGATGAGCATAAGGCAAATTATCAGGTATGGCTTTCCTCAATGCCAGCAGAATATCAGCGGCCACATCCGGATCAGCGTTTTCATTGATAGTCAGCCCGCAGGTAGTATGGGGAGCATAGATCAGAGCGATTCCCTTCTTGAAATTAACATCTCTGATAGCCTGAGCTATCCGGTCGGTTATGTCAACCAATTCTTCTTTCCTGACGGTTTGAATTTCCAGTTTAAGCATTTTTCCCCCTAAAAAAATTTTTTAAAAATTTTAGAAAATAAGCTTGACAGCGGACTTTGTCTGGAATTATATTGAGGCATGAAAGCACTACATTTAGTATTTAAGGGCTCATCGTGACGCAAGATATTGTTTTTCAATACTTTCCTGTTTCCACTTTAAATAATAGCATAAAACTTGAATTCGGGGTGAGCACACCGGACTGGGTCAAAGAAAAATTAAAAGGAGCTAAGCATGGTTAAAACCAGCAAAATTTCCAGGATCAAGAAACGGGATGGTTCGATTGTCGATTTTACTCAGGAGAAAATAACCAAGGCGATTTATAAGGCCATGTGCTCCCAGGGGCTGGACGATTGGCTGGAGGCCCAGCATGTCTCCGATATTGTCGTCTTTATGCTGGAAGAAAAATTTGGAGGTTATACCATTCCCTCTGTGGAGCAAATTCAGGACATCGTCGAAATGGTTCTGATGAAGCAGGGTTATCATGAGGTGGCCAAATCTTACATTCTTTACCGGGAAAAGCATAAAGTCATCAGAGAAGCCAGAGAGACGGGACTCAATCTGGAGCGCCTGATTAAAGACTATATCAATGACCAGGACTGGAAAGTCCGCGAAAACAGCAATGAGGGTCAGGTTAGCTTCTCCGGGCTCAATGCCAGGATTTCAGGAGAGGTGCTGGCCAATTTTGCCCTGAACAATTTATATTCAGAACGGATAAAAAAAGCTCATCAATCGGGAGAATTTCATATTCATGATCTCTCTTACCCGATTGTCGGTTACTGTGCCGGCTGGTCGATGGAAAATTTGCTGAGAAAAGGCTTCGGCCATGTGCCTAACCAGGTTCATTCTCACCCGGCCAAACACCTGGAGACGGCCACCCTGCATATGGTCAATTATATCGGCACGATGCAGGCCGAGTTTGCCGGGGCCCAGGCTTTCTCCAGCGTTGATACTTTTCTGGCACCTTTTGTCAGAGCTGATCACTTGAGCTATCAGCAGGTTAAACAGGACATCCAGAAGCTGGTTTTCGGTCTGAATGTCCCCTCGCGTTGGGGCTGGCAAACTCCCTTTTCCAATTTGACATTTGACTGGACCGTGCCGGAGGACCTCAAGAATAAAAAAGCAATTGTCGGAGGAAAAGAACTTGACTCCTGCTATGGCGATTACCAGGCGGAGATGGATCTCATTAACCGGGCCTTCCTGGAGTTAATGATCGAGGGCGATCAGAAAGGTCGGGTTTTTACTTTTCCCATCCCGACCTATAATCTCACCAGAGATTTTGACTGGGACAGCCCGAACGCCCGCCTGCTTTTTGAAGCTACGGCTAAATACGGCATTCCATATTTTCAGAATTATATCGGGACCAATCTTAATCCAGGCGATATCAGGGCGATGTGCTGCCGCCTGAATCTTGATATGAGGGAACTCAAGAGGCGCCCCGGTAATATGTGGGGAGCTGGTGACCAGACTGGCTCGATCGGGGTGGTGACCATCAATTTGAACCGCCTCGGTTATGAGGCCAAATCAAAGGAAGAGTTTTTCGCCAGGCTCAAGGAAATGATGACTCTGGCCAAAGAAGCCCTCGAAACCAAAAGGGAAGTGGTCAATAACATGCTCGAACGGGGTTTGATGCCCTATACTAAGGTTTATCTTGGTCATTTTGAAAATCATTTTTCAACCATCGGTATCTGCGGGATGCACGAGGCCTGCATGAATTTCCTGGGAAAAGGAATTGGAACACCTGAAGGCAAAGAATTTACCATCGAAACGATGAACTTTATGAGAGAAGTGCTCAAAGATTTTCAGGAAGAAACCGGCCATCTTTATAATCTGGAGGCCTCGCCAGCCGAATCAACCTCTTATCGCTTAGCCCGACTCGATCGGGAAAAATACAAGAATATTTATACCTCAGGCACTGATCGACATCCTTATTTGACCAATTCGACCCAGCTCAATGTGGATGCCACCAGAGATATTTTTGAAGCTATCCAGCACCAGGCTGATATCCAGCCCCTTTATACCGGCGGGACAATTTTCCACGCTTTTCTGCCAGAAGCTATAGACTGGCAGACCTGCCGGCGGCTGGTGCAGAAAATAGCTGAAACCAGATTGCCTTATTTCAGTATTACACCAACCTTTAGTGTTTGTGAGAATCATGGCTACATCCGTGGCGAGCAGCGTACCTGCCCGGAGTGTGGTAGCGAAACCGAGGTCTATTCGAGAATTGTTGGTTACCTGCGACCCATAGCTACCTGGAATGACGGCAAGAAGCAGGAGTTTGAGGAACGGGCTACTTTTACCAAGCTGGGCTGATAGAAAAATTAAAAAATCAACAGAAGGCTTGAAAAGCCCGGCTCGTTTCCCGGGCTGGTCCTGAGGAGAAAATATTAATCAGCAATCAGTCAAAAAACAGGAGTAAAAAGAATGGAATTACTTGTTTTCACCCTTCCTGGCTGCTCTAAATGTGACCGGTTGAAGGAGTTCCTGCAATCCAGCCAGCTGACCTACAGGGAATATGATGTCAGCAGCAAAGAAGGGCGGTCCAAAATCAGAGATTATATTAAGGTCCTGCGGCGGGATGAATCAGGAGCGATTATCATTCCCACCCTGATTGTGGAAGAAAATGGCGTGGTAGCGGGAGTTTTGAATGCAGCGGAGGAGCTTGAGGAGTGGTTGAAATCAAGGGCTTAGAGAAGTTTGCCTCGAAAGATTTTCCCGGCCATATTTCTTCTACTGTTTTTCTGGGCGGCTGCAACTTTCGCTGTCCTTTCTGTCATAATTCTGAGCTGGTTTTGTATCCATCGAATCTGACCTCGATTGACCCCAGTTTTTTTCTGAGCTATCTTGATTCTCGGCGAGGCTGGCTCGATGGTTTGTGTCTGAGCGGTGGCGAGCCTTTTCTTCATGACGACCTGGAAGTTCTGGCCAGAATTATTAAAGATCGTGGCTATAAATTGAAAATTGATACCAATGGTAGTTTTCCTGACCAGCTCGAACAGTTTATAAAAGAAGGACTGGTGGATGCTGTCGCCATGGACATAAAGGCGCCTCTGGATCGCTATCCAGAAGTGGTTAGAGCGACTGTGGATGTGGAAAAAATAAAGCAAAGCATCACCATCATCAAGAATTCGCCTCTTGATTACATTTTTAGGACGACGGTAGTGCCTGGAATTCATCAGGAAAAAGATCTGCTGGCTATTGGCGAGTGGTTACAGGGAGCCAGGACTTTTCAGCTACAGCAATTTTCCCCGCAGAAGACAATTGATCCTCAGTATCAAAAAATCAAACCCTTTCCACCCCAGCAGCTCTTAATGTGGGCTGAGCTCCTTAAGCCCTTTTTTGCCGAAGTCAGGGTCGAAGGTATTTAAGCTCAAGGAGAGGAGAAAAAATGAAAATTCCAGTTAAAAAGATAAAGTCTGAGGCAAAAATGCCAGCTTATAATCATTCCGGTGATGCTGGCCTTGATCTTTTTTCGTGTGAGGCAATAACCATCGGTCCAGGGGAAACAGTGTCGGTGCCGACCGGTCTGCAGATGGCTATTCCCTTCGGCTATGCCGGCCTGATCTGGGATAAGAGCGGACTGGCCCTGCAGGGGCTTCATCGCCTGGCTGGAGTGGTTGACGCCGGTTACCGTGGAGAGGTCAGGGTGGTTCTGACTAACCTCGGTCAGAAGCCTTTTGTTATCAGTCAGGGAATGAAAATTGCCCAGCTGCTTGTTCAGCCGGTGGAAACTCCCGAGCCCGTAGAAACTGACAATCTTGATGAGACAACCAGAGGCCAGGGCGGTTTTGGTTCAACTGGCCTTTTCTAGGCCTTTTATACCTCGGACTTATTTGAGACTTACTGGTATTTGCCCATGATGTAATTCTGAAGATGTTCAATCGTCACTTTCTGGGTAGAAATAATTGATTTGACCGCATCGCCAATAGAGATGACACCGATTAGCTTCCCATTTTCCATGACAGGCAGGTGCCTGATCCTCTTCTCAGTCATCAAAGCCATACATTCTTCAGCTGTCACTTCGGGCCCAACATAATAAATCTCAGTTGACATGATGTCTTTAACGGGAGTATCTAGCGAAGATTTGCCTCTGAGCATCACTTTGCGGGCATAATCTCTTTCAGACATAATTCCGACTACCTGATCGTTTTCGACCACAATCAAAGCCCCGAGATCTTTGTCGGCCATGATCTTTAGCGCTTCATAAACTGTAGCTTCCGGAGAAATTGTCCAGACCTCAGGCCCTTTTTGTTCGAGCATTTGTTTGACGGTGATCATTCCTGCCTCCCCAAAAATAGCCTGGCATCACAATTTATTTCATCCAGGCCAGATCACAGTCTTTGCTCTGGGGGAAACTTTTTATCCCTAATTTTTTATAAGGTAATTCTGGCTACCTGTCAAATGGACTTTGCCTGTTCAGCCAGATGTTGCCCCAGGCTGCCAGCCTTAAGAATTAATCAGTCAAAATAGCCGGTCAGATCGTCACGGTTTAGCTTTTGTTCAAGGGCAACCCTGGCCACTGCCCGGGCGACACTGCGATGCAGACCTTTATCCAGTGGATCTGGCACAATATCTCTGGCCGGAGCATAATCGGCAATGGCTCTGGCAGCCGCCAGTAACATCTCCGTGGTTATTCTGGGAACGTTAGCATCAACCGCTCCTCTGAAAATGCCCGGGAAGCCCAGAACATTATTGATGGTTTTACCGTCAGCAGCAAAAATCGCACCTGCTTCCAGAGCCTCCTCTGGTTCTATTTCTGGATTGGGGTTAGACAGGGCGAGGATGATCTGGCCTTTTCTGACCAGGTCCTTTTTTATTAAACCTGGAGTGCCGGTGGTGGCAATGACCACATCGCAGCTGGCCATTATTTCCTTTAAGTCTGACACTACCCCACCAGCTTCTTTAAGCCTTTGACTGGCTGCAGGATTTATATCGGCACCACGAACCGGTTTATTGAGATAAAACATCAGCATTTTAGAGATAGCCAGGCCGGCCGCCCCCAGACCGATGACCCCAATTTCACTGCTGACTAGATCCTGGCCGATCTGGCGAGCAATATTCAAAAGAGCGGCGGTCACCACACAGGCTGTACCATGCTGATCATCATGCATGACTGGAATATCAATTTTCTCCTGTATCTTTTCTTCAATGTAAAAACAGCGCGGGGCGGAGATATCTTCCAGCTGGATGGCGCTAAAAGTTGGGGCGAAATTGACCACACTTTCCACAATTTTATCAGGGTCTTTGGTATTCAACAGAATGGGCATGGCCGACAGTCCGGTCAGGGTTTCCATCAGGCTGGCCTTACCTTCCATGACGGGCATAGCCGCCAGCGGTCCAACATCTCCCAGGCCGAGAACAGCGCTGCCATCAGTCACAATAGCAACCAGATGCCTGATAGCAGTATAACGTCTGGCCAGGGTCGGGTTATTTTTAATCAGCAGGCTGACTTCAGCTACGCCCGGCGTGTAAACTTTTCTGAGCACACTGATACTGTTAATTTCATAGCGGCTGCGGACGGCAATTTTGCCACCCTGATGCATTTCCAGCACTTCATCTCTGACCTCGAGCAGCTCCGCCTGAGGATAGGACTGGACGGCTCTGATTATTTTCTGGAGATGAGCTTCATCATCAACAAAGATGGTAATATCCCTGATCATGAAATTGGTTCCCATGTGAATGGTCTTAATTTCACCCACATAGGCGTTCTCTGTACCCAGAGCAGTTAACAGGCCACCAAGGACTCCCGGTTTTTGTAACAACCGGCATCTTAAAGTGCGAACTAACTTATCTTCCCACCACATAATTCATACTCCTTTTTTCTTTCTTTATGAATTAAGCTCTTAGATTATATAACTTAAGTCAGCTGGAAGTAAGAAGGTCTGGCTGAGAAGGCAGTAGTTTTAATTCTTCTTCTGGCTGAATTGATAATAAAAGATAGGCGTGACCAGAAAAATAAAAAAGGCAGAGGTGGTCAGGCCACCCAGTGTGGCCAGAGCCAGGCTTGACCAGATTTGCTTCTGACCGGTATCAAGCTGAATTAAAATCATGGGCAAAAGGCTGAAAACAGTAGTCGAGGTGGTCATAAAGACAGGCCGTATCCTTTCTTTGCTGCCCTTTATAATAGAATCAACCAGCCCCAGACCAGAGGTTTTTCTGGTGAGATTGATATGGTCAACTAAAATTATAGAGTTGTTCACCACTATTCCAGCCAGAAGGATGACTCCTATATAAGCTGAAGAATCGAAGGAATAGCCAGCAATGACAAAGGCCAGAAAAACACCAACCAGAGAAAGCGGGACAGAAAGCATAATGATGAATGGCTGGATAAATGATTCATAGAGAGAAGCCAGAATGATAAAAATGATAATAAGGGCGGCGATTATCCCAAACATCAGCTGGGCTTTTTCACTGCTGGTCATCATGTAGCCATAGTCCATGGTAGCTGAAAAACCAGGAGGAAGGCTGAGCGAGGAAAAAATAGCCTTCCGGTAATTTTCGGCGGCCTTATATGGACCCTTAAATTCCCACATGACCATCATTTGAAATTGCTGGTTTTCCCGGTAAATTGAACCAGGGATTTCTTTTTCCTCAACCGTGATCAGGTCCTTGAGCCTGAGGTGCTGGCCAGAGATGGTAATGAGTTCTGATTCTTGCAGGGTTACTAAATCCATATTTTCCGACTCAGGGAATTTCAGGTCAATTGATCTCTCTTTGTTATCAATAATTGCCTGCAAAGGCACACCAAATGTGCCGGCCAGCAGACTCTGAAGCTGATAGAAAAGATAATTTGGATCAAGGTCATAACGGGACAGAGCCGGCTGATTCAGTTTCAGGACATACTCAGTTGAGGAAATATCTCCCCAGTAATTCTTTCCGGTTATTGATTTTATGTCACCGATCCTGGGATTCTTGCGCAATCTGGTTTCCAGATCGGCCGCAATGTCCTGCAGTTTTTTTAAATTATAGCCATAAAAATTTATCATAGAATCATAATAGCGTCCGGCACTCATGGAGGAGTAGTAGCCTTGAGGATCAAAACCAGAGACGCCAACGCTGACCCCGGCAAAGTTGGTGGCCAGCCGGATCAGCTCATCTTTGAGAATATAGGGATGAGCAGAATATTCGATTTCCGTTGGAAAAGTTATGCTGATATAAGCTGCTTCCTGGCTGACCCAGGTGTCGATAGTTTTTTCGCAGGGATAGGCCAAGGCCTTGTCTTCAAATTTTTTAATCAGGTCGTCAGTCGCTTCGAGGCGCGTGCCAGAGGGCATATGGACTTGAGCAATCAGTCGGTCTTTTGAATACCAGCGGAAGAACTCGCCGATAACCACGTTTTTTTTGAACAGGCGGTAACTACCGTAAGTTATCAGACAGACAATTAAGATGATTTCTACTGGATGTTTAAGGCAGAAACGCAGGACTTTGTCCACACTTAATTTGCCTGGCCTGGCTGGCTTTTTCTTCCTGACGAACAGAAGCCTGGGGCTGAGAGCCGGGATAAGAGAAAAAGAGACCAGAAGGGAGGTCATCAAGGCTATAGCCATCACCAGGCCCAGTGGAAGGTAGTAGATGCGCAGACGACCCTGGAAAAATGGAAAGCAGAAGAAAACTCCAATCGTGGTTAAGGTAGAAGCCAGCACTGGAGTGAAGACTTCTCTGGCGCCACGGGTGGCAGCTTCGACCGGTTCCAGACCTGACTCCCGTAGCCTCAGAATATTTTCAAAGACGACGATCGAGTTATCAACAAACATGCCAAAGCCCAGAGCCAGTGCTCCCAGGGTCAGCATGTTCATAGAAATGTTGAAAAGATAGATAAAATTAAATGAGATTATGGCTGAAAAGGCAACTGAAGAAAGAATCAAAAGAGAAGGGAGCAGGCGGCGGATGACTATAAATATCATCAGAAAAATTAGAGCGGTAATGGTTACAATTAAAAGATAAAGGTTATTTAGATTCTTTTTAATTTCCAGGCTCTCATCATCCACCACTCTGAAGATGAGATCGGCAGGCAAATTTTTTTTGATAGCTTCCAGCCTGGTTTTTACCTCGCTGGCTACCTTAAGTGTATTTTTACCTTTTTCCTTGAGAACCTGAAGCTTGATTGTTGGCTGCCCGTTAATGCGGTTTAGATAATAAATATCCGCATATTCCAGCTGGACCTCCGCTACATCTTTGATATGAATTGGAACTCCACCCAGAGAGGTGATAACTATCTCTTCAATGCCCTTAATATCTCGGGGTGCAATGGCTACGCGTAAGAGATATTCTTCCTGACCCATCTTAATCCGGGCCGAAGGATAAACAGCCAGGACGCGATTCAGAGCAGAAGCTATCCAGTAGGGATGAAGGCCGAGATCTCTCAGCTTTTTCTGGTTGAGGGTGAGCCTGACATTAAGATCAGAACCGCCGCTGACTTCAACCTTCGAAACGCCGTTAATTGAGCCCAGGCCATTCTCCAGCTTATCTTTGACCAGTTCTCTTAGAGTCTGAAGAGGATAATTGCCCGAAATGGTGTAAGTCAGGAAAGGCCGAACTCTGAAATCCTCCGGGACATAGGGTATTATTTCTGGCCTGACGCCATAGGGTAGTTCAGGCAATGCCCGGCCTAATGCTTCTCTTAAAGCCAGATTGGCCATCTCCAGGTCGGTTTTCGGCTGAAATTCAATCGTCAGCCTGGCCGTACCTATCTCAGAGGTTGAGGTCAATTTGCGCACGCCTTTTACTGACAGCACCGCTTCTTCCAGCCAAGAGGTAACCTGAGTCTGGACGACTTCGGGTGAAGTGCCCGGCCAGCTGGCCACGATGTCCACCTGCGGAAAATCTTCCTGAGGAGCCAGCTCTAATTGAATATGGAATAGCGAATAAAGGCCAAGAGCCAGAAGAGCCAGATAGACCATCAGGGTGGCTATCGGGCGTTCAATGAAGAATTTCATGGTCTCTAATTATCCGATAAATCAGGCCCGGCTTCAGACCCGAGCACTTTTTCTTCTCAAAATGATATCCTCCACATACTCATAAAGAGCCGGGATTAAAACCAGCGTCAGGAAGAGTGATGAGGTTAAGCCACCGGCGACAGCAATAGCCAGCGGTTGGAGCAGCTCCGCTCCCCGGCCCAGCCCTAAGGCCATCGGGATCAGGCCAGCAATGGTGCTTAAGGAAGACATCATAATTGGTCTCAAGCGAACCTGGCTACCTTCAACCACTGCCGAACGCAAGTCCTTGCCCTGCCGGCGAAGCTGATTAATATAGTCAATCTCAACGATAGCGTTGTCGACGACAATGCCGATGAGAACAATCACCCCGATAATGGAGATAGCATTGATACTCTGACCGGTTAAGAAAAGAAGAATTATTGTTCCGACTATACCCATCGGAACAGTGGTCATTATCAGAAAAGGATGAAGAAGAGACTCAAATTGAGCAGCCATAATCATATAGATAAGAACCATGGACATAATGAAGGCCAGAAGAAGTGATCGGAAACTGGTTTGCATTTCTTCTCTTTCGCCGCCGAAGAGAAGACGATAGTCGGCCGGCATATTCATCTCGGCTATAATTCGCTGAATGGCTGGAACAACCTGGCTGAGTTTTTTACCACGCAGATTAGCTGTGATGATGATTTCCCTCTCCTGGTTTTCCCGTCTGATCTCGTTCGGGCCGGCCACTGGCTGATAGCTGACCAGCTCTCTCACGGGGATCAGAGAATTTTTATAAGGGAAAAATGAGTTCAATATTTGCTCGATATTCTGTCGGGAGTTCCTTTCCAGAACGACCCGAACATCATATTTTTTTTCAAGCTCGCGGTACTGGGTGGACACAGCGCCCCTGATAGCTTCCACCAGATAACTGGCGATATCGCCGGGCGACAGTTCAGGATATTTTTCCAGATTTTCCTTATTTATCCTGATTAACAGCTGTGGTTTACCTTGCTGCAGATTGGGATTGACATCAACTATTCCAGGTATTTGCTCGAGCTTGCCGGCAAACTCCAGGGCTATCCTTCTGAGTTCTTCCAGATCCTTTCCCTTAACTTTTAGATTGAGTTCATTGGAGCTCAGAGCCAGAAATTCGCCGAGAGTTGTCTGCTCACGACTGACTGAATATTTAACATCAGTTAACCTGGTCAGATAGCCTCTGGTTTCAGCCATCATTTTATTCATGAGTTTTGGATCTTTTAATTCGACTGAGATCTCAGCTGAGTTCACAGATAAATCGGGTCGGGAGGCTTCTCCGGCTGAAACCAGGCCGACCTGGGAAAAGACTCTCCGGATACCAGGAATATCCTTCAGCCAGTTTTCCAGGCCTGAAACAATCTCTTCGGTCTGTTCAAAAGAGTACTCAACCGGTGCCTGAAGGCTGAGATGAAAGGTCGAAGTCTTAAGCGGAGGCATCAGTTCTCGTGGCAGTAACCACCCCAGTCCAAAAACCAGAATAAAGACAAAGATAGCTAAATAAAAGGCCTGACTTTTATGATTAAGTGTCCAGAGCAGGGCCTGTAAATGCCCTCTGGTAAATTTCATGTAAAGGTGGTTAAACCAGCGGAAAATAGCCGCCAGAAGAGGCTTAAATGGTCTGGTGATTAAACTGGCCAGGCCAATGATAGCTCTAAATAAAAGGCCAAAAATAATTTTTAGAATAAAAATCAGCAGGTTGAGCAAATTATAGAAAACGAATTTAAAACCAGCCCAGAATAAGAAGAAAATGTTTTTCTGGCCAAGTTCCTCCCTGAATTTTTTAAAAGACCTGAACTGGAAACGAGGAAGCTTCCATCTTACCTCTGGTCGTCGGTAAGTTCTTGCCGCCAGCATGGGGAGAAGCGTAACGGAAACGAGAAGAGCAGACAGCAAGGTATAAGTCACAGTGAGGGCTGTATCTTTAAATAATTGACCAGCTACACCCTGAACATAAATAACCGGTAGGAAAACTACAATGGTGGTTAGAGCTGAGGCAGTAATAGCATTGATAACTTCGGTCGTGCCTCGGTCAGCTGCCTCTTTGAGTGGCTGTCCTAACTGTCGATGGCGAAAAATATTTTCCGAGACAACTACTGCCGTGTCATCGAGCATGCCCACCCCCAGGGCCAGTCCGCCGAGAGACATCAGATTAAGGTTGATATTTTCCAGGAAAAGAAGATTAAAAGTCCCGATAACCGAAATGGGAATAACCGTATCTATAATAAGAGGCGATTTCCACTCCTGCAGGAAAAGGAGCAAGGTCAGGAAGGCCAGAATCGCGCCTTCAATGATCTCTTCGATAGTGGTGTTGATTGCTTCCCGGATATAGCCAGCCTGTTCTGAAATTATCTCTAAGTTAATATCTGGATTTTCCTGTCTGATCTGATCAATGACTTCTCTGGCCTTAGCGCTGACCTCAACCGTATTAGCCCCGTATTCTTTCCGGACAAGAAGGCCAATACTCTCCTGGCCATTTAACCGGGTCACTCCTTCCCGCTCCTTGATGGTGTCTATTACTTTCCCGATGTGTTTCAGCAGGATAACGCCACCCTCGGCTGTAAATTTAACGGGAATATTTTCTATGTCTTTAACCTGTTGGAATTCTCCAGCCACTCGCAAGGAATAAACAAATTTGCCCTTTCTTATATTTCCGCCGTGGAGACTGCGGTTAAAGGCAGCAATCTTGTTTCCTACCTCTTCAATTTTCAACCCAAAGGTAGCCAGTTTTTCCGGTTCGATTTCGACCTGAATTTCTCTCTCTACCCCACCGGTAATTTCGACTTCGGCCAGACCTTCGACCTGTTCCAGCCGTGGTTTGATTAATTCTTCGGCCAGCTCCTTTAGATCCAGCAATTTCTGCTCCCCGCTCAAAGCCATGGTCATAATTGGCTGGCTCTGGGGATCAAGAGCAATAATAACCGGTTTATCGCAACCTTCAGGTAGAGAATCTCTAACTGAATCCAGTCTTTCCCGGGTATGGAGCAGGGCAAAATCCATATTTGTTCCCCAGGAAAATTCAATGGAGATGAAGGAATAGCCTTCTTTCGAAATAGACTCGACCCGACGCAGGCCCGGGACCCGGCTGACAGAAGTTTCCAGCGGCATGGTAACCAGAGCTTCAACTTCCTCCGGGGCAACGCCCGGATATTGAGTCACCACTGATAGCCGCGGGTAACTGATGGCTGGCAAAAGATCAACACTTAATTGACTGAAAGAAACAATACCCAGCAGGATAATAGCCAGGTAAAACATTAAGACAAAAACTGGCCGGTCAATCGAAAACTTAGCCAGACTCATCGGTTCTTCTCCTGGCCACCCTTATTCAACAATTCTCACCGCTGAATCATGGGCCAGAGTCATATGACCTTCCACAATAACCGGCTCGCCCTCTTTGACGCCATCGAGGACTTCTACATATTCCTGATTTTCCTGACCAGTTTGAATATATCGCCATTTAGCCAGACCATTTTCAATGACAAAAACCAGCGGCCGGCCACCGCGGACCAGGACTGCCGCTTGAGGCACCAGCAGGCGTCGGGGGAAGATTTCGGTGACAATCTCTATCTCGGCATGCATGCCGGGTTTAATTTCTTCGGCCGGATTGTTCAATCCGATAAAAACACTGCAGGTCTTATCCTCTTTGTTTATAACCGGGCTGACTGCTACCACTGTTCCCTTAAAAACTCTACCCGGAAAAGCACTGAAATGAATATCAGCTTCCCGGCCAACTCTGACTTTGCTGACTTCTGTTTCCAGGACCTTGGCCGTAATTTTTAACTGGCTGACATCAACCAGAGTAAATAATTCCCGGCCGGCCTCAATTGTCTCGCCCGGAGCGACCTTAATACCCGTGATTATTCCGGAAAAAGGTGCCATTATTTTGGTCTTTTCCAGATCCAGACGGGCGATTTTGGCATTGACCTCGGCCTGAGTCAGACCCTTGGAAGAGGCAATGATTTCATCACGCTTGAGTCCACTGCCAATTTGAGCCAGTTCATAATCAAGGCGGGCCCTTTCCAATTCGGCCTGAGAAATCAGGCCATCTCTATAAGCCTTTTCCGCCTTTTGGTAGGCCTCCTGTGCTTTTTTAAGGTCTGTATTATCTTGCAATTTAGGCGCGGTCAGACCTGGTTCCTGAAATAACCTGTCCAGCAAAAGTTCAGACAGGGCTTTCAGCCTCGTTGCCTCAGCTTCTTCAAGCTTTAGCTGGTAGGAAGTGTCGTCGAGCTCAGCTAACAATTCACCCTGGCCGACGTGTTTGCCTTCATGAACATAAAGCTTTTTTAAAATTCCGCTGACTTCGGCCTTGAGGATGACATTTTTTTCGGTGTAAACTTCACCCGGTGACTTAATCGTTTTTTCCAGGTCTTTAATTTCAGCTACAGCCACCTTGACAGAAATTGGAACAATTGACTGAGTCTCAGCTGGTGGGGAAGCGGACTGCTTCTCAGCGGCTGGTGATTCTTCAGTTGCTTTCCTTTTGCTCAACCAGAAACCACCCGCGGCCAGAATAATAATGATTATGATGAGAGTCGTTATGAAGAGAGTTTTTCGACGTTGGGCCATCATACCCGCCTCGCTTTTTTCTAATAAATATCATTTATATTAAAACGACGGACAAAGTCAAAATATTTATCAAACAGGCTGAAAAAAAAGTAAATTTCTTAACAGACTGGTTTTTGCTATTTTTGATTTCCTAAAGACTTTTTGACTGACAAAAGTTATAATAAAAACCGCCGTTAGGCTTTTAAAAATTGAGAGGCCAGGCTTCAGGTCATGGAAATAAATCCTGACCGAGACGGGTCTGAAGCGGCCGGCTGCATCGAATTTATTTTATTTTGAGTTTTAATTATGACCGAAGCCAGAAGCTACTTTTTTCCTGTGGCGGCAGCGATCAACTAAAACTCAAGTGAGGAGAGCAATGAGAGTTAAGAGATTGAAGATAATCAGTGGAGTTTTTTTGGTTCTCACCTTTGTGTTGGCTCTGACAGTTTTTAGAGGAAATAACCAGTCAGATAGATGGCAAACTGACCAGGACGGTCAAACGACAATGGCAAGCGAAGGAGTCAGCCTTAATCTGGCGGGAATAACCTTGCCTTTTGTGGCCAATGAAGGTCAGTGGGCTGATCATATTAAGTATCAAGCCGGCCTTTTTTCAGGAAAATTTCTGGTGACTGAACATGACCTTGTTTATTCTTTAACTGTAGCCGATAGGCAAAGAGATAATGGGCTGATAGTCAGTCCCGGGGTACCTGGCAGTCGGGCTTTTGTCAGGTCAGAATTAACCAGAAACAACACGGTTGAAAAACTCCGGTCTGTCTCTTTTCGGGAAAGCTTTGTAACCCCAACCGGCTCTTTAGCTACTCTGGCGGCCGGCGGTCAGGAAAAAGCCCCGGTTTGTATATCTTATTTTGAAGGCAACAATCCAGACAGGTGGAAAAAGGGATTGGCCAGCTATAACAGTCTGTCTCTGGGAACTATCTATCCAGGGATTGAGGTTGAGCTAAAAGCCTCCGGGCAAAATGTTGAAAAACTTTTTTATTTAAGGCCAGGGGCAAATGTAGAAGACATAAAAATTAGAATGGATGGTGCTGATTCGCTGAGGATTGACGAAGCTGGAAAATTGATTCTCTCCTCCAACCAGAGCGAACTGGCTATGATGAAACCGGTTGGCTTTCAGGAAAAAGATGGGCAGAAGACGGCCGTTGAGGTGGTTTATGAGTTAAAAGGCCAGAACGAATATGGATTTAAAATCGTTGGGTCTTATGATCCTCAACTGACGCTGGTCATCGACCCGGCTCTAAGTACTCTGCCCGCTTCCACTTATCTGGGCGGAACAGGTAACGATCGCAGCTTTTGTCTGGCTCTGGATAATTCCGGACACGTTTTTGTGGCCGGCTATACCCTTTCCTCCGCCGCTGATTTCCCGATCACTGACGGTGCTTATGATCGCACCTATCATGGTGAATATGATCTTTTTGTCTCGAGGTTCTCTTCTGATCTTAAGACACTGGAAGCTTCAACTTATCTGGGAGGAGCTGGAACTGATTATCTCTATTCTATGGTTCTGGACAGCACCGGTCATGTTTATCTGGCCGGAGCCACCAGTTCCAGAGATTTTCCCATAATTCCTGGAGCTTTTCAGGGGACTTACCTGGGTGGAGAGTATGACGCTTTTGTCGCCAAACTTTCGTCAGACCTTAGCAGCTTGCTGGCTTCTACCTTCCTTGGTGGCAGCGGAAATGACTATGCAGCCTCTTTAATTCTGGACGGCTCGTCCAATCTCTACCTTACTGGAACCACCGGTTCAGCTGATTTCCCGGTTACACCCGGGGCCTACAGTGAGGTTTATAAAGGCGGGTATGATATCTTTGTGGCCAGCCTGTCTAATTCTCTTAATTCTCTATTGGCTTCAACTTATATCGGGGGAGGAGACTATGACATCGGCTCAGCCCTGGTTTTAGGAGATGCTTATCTTATCCCCGGCTCGATTAGAACTTCTGTTTCCAGCCAGACCAGGACTGCTGTGTGGAAGGGGAAGGTAGGATCAGAAAGAAAGTCCAGCGGAAAATTGGCCGGCAAAAGGCAGGCAGAAGCGAACGAAGATAGCGAAAATTCAACTTTTAGCGGCAGCGGTGAACTGGCCAGTCCTTCGGTTGGCAATGGCTATGGATATACCGTTTATGTGGCTGGTCGGACTAAATCCAGCGACTTTCCTGTTACCTCCAGAGGTTATGACGGGTCTTTCCATGGTGGCTATGATGGGGTGATTTTCCGGATCAGTTCGGATCTGAGCGAACTATATGTCTCGACCTATCTGGGTGGAAGCAGAGATGATAATATCTATGCCCTGACGCGTGACCGCCAATCGAAGATTTTGGTGGCTGGCTATACGGCCTCAGCTGATTATCCAGTATCATCAGCAGCCTATTCCAATAGTTTAAAAGGCGGTTTTGACCTTTTCATATCTAAACTGTCTGCCGATCTTGATTACTTGCTCTTCTCCAGCTATTTCGGTGGTACCAGCGATGACTACTGCCGTTCTATAATAACCGATTCCTATGATAATGTTTATCTTACCGGTTGGACTCAATCAACAGATTTCCCGGTGACCAGTGGAGCCTTTAGTACCAACCATAATGGTGGCCTGGAAGCGATAGTCTGCAAAATCTCGTCCAATCTCCAGGTGCTGCTGGCTTCAACTTATCTGGGGGGTATGGCCAATGATCTGAGCTATGCCCTGGCTCTTGATGATAGCGGAAACGTTTATGTTACCGGCTATACTTCTTCTTCTGCTTTTCCGTTGCCAGATGAGACTTATGATGATAGCGTGAGTGGAACAGATGCCTTTGTGGCCAAATTCGGGGCAGTGGATCAATATTTACTGACAGTAAATGTGCTTGGTTCGGGTCAGGTTGTCAGTCATGATGGCGGTATCGATACCAGTTTCGATAATTCTCAAGTCTATGATACCGGAACAAAGGTCATTCTGGAAGCTGCACCCGCTGCAGGTTATATTTTTGGCGGCTGGGGCGGGGATGTCCATAGCACTGACGCCACGTTGACTCTTACCATGAACTCGGACAAAGTTATTACAGCCAAATTCGCTCCTGAGGGAGCTACCTATACCTTGACAGTTGTAAAGTCAGGCTCAGGGAGTGGCACAGTCACCAGTGATGATGAGGCTATTAACTGTGGGACAGTCTGTTCTCAGAGCTACACTTCAGGCACCCTGATCAAACTAACTGCTACCCCAGACGAAAATTCTGGTTTTGAAGGTTGGAGCGGAGATATCTCATCTACCAGCAGCACGGTTCCGGTCATTATTAACGGTGACATGACGATTATAGCGGTTTTTGGTCCACCGCCTCTGCCTGATCTCACAGGTGAGTGGCATGATCTTAAAATCACCAGATTTCTCGGCCGAACAACCATCATTACTGGCTTTTTCGAGCTGAAAAATATCAGCGAAGCTCCGGCTGATTATGGCTATAAAGTTTCCTATTATTTGAGTTCGGACGGGATAAGCCTGGATATACCTTTAAATACCAGAGCGATTACGCTGGCTCTGCTGGGAGAAAGCAGTCGGAAACTGATGTTTACCCGCTATGTTGAGGGCAGCGTCAATGTCTCTGGTAAATATCTCGTAGCCGTGATTGATCCAGAAAATGTCCTGACTGAAGAAAGCAAGACCAATAACCTGGTAGTTTACGGGCCGCTTCCATAACGACCAGGTAAAAACGGAGACCATGCTGGAGGCAACAATGAAAATAAAAAAGCTGATGATCGCCCTGCTGGCCATGTCGACTCTGGCCTATGCTCAGGAAGATAACAAAAAATTTTCTTTTTCTTTTAAGGGAAGCTATTTTATTCCTTATTCTAAGACATTCAATAAACAACTCAGGCCGGCTATCAATAAAGATCTTAATGCGCTCGAATCCTATCTGAAGGAGCTGGGTCTGACCAGTTACCTGAATGAGATGAGCAGAATGAGCGGAGCTTTCAATGTGGGAGGGGAATTAGAAGTCCGGGCCAGCGAACAGGTTGGTCTCGCTCTTGGGGCTGACTATGCCTTTAGAACGCTAACTACTTCCCTTGATTCGTCAGGGACTGTCAGCTCGGTCAACTATGGTGTAACCGAGACCGGAAAAATAGGTTTATCGGTCATACCCATTACTGCTACGGTTCGGATCAATCTACCGTTTTCAAAGATCAAAGCTTACATGGGGGGTGGTCTGGGTTATTATTTCGCCCGTTATACTGAAAAGGAATCTTGGACCTGGGTCGAAGGAGATGAAACTGTTGATACCGGTTCTAGAAAAACTGTGGCTACTGGAGATGCTGTGGTGCCTCATGCCGAGATCGGTGCCGAATATAAATTATCCAGCCGGGTTTCCCTTCTGGCTGTAATCAGATATCCTTTTGGCACTATCGGGTCTTTTAAAATTAAAAAGTCAGCGGATGACCCGGCTGCGGTCGGACAAAAATTGACCTTCTATGATAGTGATGGTGTCCAGAGGGATTTTAAATGGGAGCTCAGCGGACCGAGCCTGGGTATAAATTTAAAAATAAAGCTATGATGGGCTGGGTTCAGATCAAAGGGGAAAAAGGGCTGTTTTTCTGATTTCTCTAGATAAATTTATATTGACCAGGAAACAGAAATCGTGATATAAGTTAGCCATATTCTGAACAGAAGGAAAGCTGATCGGCCGAGGAGGGTCAATGCCCATAACTGAAAAGAAGGGCTTATCAGGCAAGCAGTTGGAAACGATTATAGCCATTATTATTGTTCTGGTCATCGTGGGGGCTGGCTTTCTCGTTCATTATAAATTCATTTTACTCAATTTCTTTTTTCTACCCGTCATCTTTTCTGGTTATTATCTCGGGCGGAGACGCTCTCTCCTTATTGCTATAACCTGTATCTTGCTCGAAACTCTTTATCTGGTTTTTTCATATGAGGTAATAGGAGTTAAGTTCCTTTTAAGTCAGGATGATTTATTTTTTCTTATTTCCTGGGCAGTTTTTCTGGTCCTGACGGCCTGGATTGTCGGTACGCTAAGTGAAAGAACCGAAAGAGAAGTCTTAAATTTGAAAAAAGCTTATCTGGGTATCCTGGCTATCGTGCTGAAATATTTAGAAGTGGGTGAGGAAGGCAAATCGCGAGCAGAAAAAATAGCTGATTTAGCCGGGAAAATGGCTGAAGTTCTCGAATTAAACAAGGCCGAAGTGGAGAATATAAAATCGGCTGCTTTATTAAGTGATATTCAGGAGCTGCAAAATTTCCTGCCGCTTTTCAGCGAGACTTCTAAATTAATGAATGAAGAAAATTTTGTTCAAAACAATCTAAGTGATCGAGAAAAAATTATGCTGAAGACTTCGGCCCTCATCCTGGATGAAGTTCAGCCTCTTCTTCAGACTTATTTTGTTCACTACCGCCAGAAGGCCAATGAACTGGAAAAAAGCCTGGCCGTCATTCCCCTGGGCGCTTCTCTCATTGCTCTGGCTGAACTTTATATTAAGCTTCAGCAGCAGGGCAAAGTTAAAATCGGGCCAGAGGAGATTTCTTCCCTGGATGATATCAGACGCCTGCGGGGCAGCTATTTTCCCGAAAAAGCAATTGATGCCCTCTATTTAGTAGCCTACTAACCCACCGGAAAACCAGTTTAATAGACATTACAGGCGGAAGAGGTAGGAAAGTTTAAACGTGAAGGAATGGCCCTTTTCTGTTACCAGAAATTCTTTTCGCTGGCTTTGCTTGAAGCTGAGTTGAATCAAATTGCCGGCACCGAAATAATAGCCAATAAGAAAGTCAAAGTTGTACTGATCTTCTCTGGTCTCACCCAGAAGTCTGGCTGTCAAAAAAAGTTCTCTGGTAACCTGATAATGAATGGAGGTTTCATAGGTTAACCCCTCAAAAACGGTCTGACCGGAGTCTGAAAGCTTTTGGTTTATCCAATCTGCTTCAAAAGAAAGCTCCAGGTTACTGCGAGGCCTTAAAGAGAGGGAGCCTTCCAGGGAAAACTCTGTTCCTGGGCTGACTGCTGTAAATTCTTCGTTATAGATACCTCTTTTTTCCCAGTGGCCTTCCAGGCCAATTTCCTTTAAGAAGCCACCACGTTCCCAGCCAAAATCAAAATGTCCACCATAATTTTTTAAAAAATTACCATTCCAGACCAGCTCACCGGATGAGGTTAGAACTTGATACTGATCCTTGCCAGTAAAAAATCCATAATGAAAATCAATCCGGTTAAATAAATTCCAGAACATCATCAATTCGAGCTGATCCCCGACCTTGTGCCCATGTGAATCCTGGCTGAAGGTACCGGTTAGATCCCAGCTGACTCTCTGAACTGTTCCTCGATTAAATCTCCAAGCATAACCAATCATAGAGTGAAAAGATTGAAAGTCAACCCGGTCCAGATAACCTGCCTGCAGTCTAACATTATCTTCCACTCTTTCCAGGCCCGCATTGAACTGCCAACCGGCATCTGGTTCACGGTTAAACTGGACCAGATGAAGACCATTGTCATTGTTTCTTCCCTGAGAATCAAAGGCAAAAAGATGTGCCCCGCGCAGATAATAAATATCTTTAAAATTAAAGCTATAATCAAGCGCCACGTTATGACTGGTGCTGGTCTCGCCACCGACACCCGTATAATAGATACCGACTTGAGAATTTTTGAAAACGTCCTTGGTGATTCTGACTACACCAAATTCGGCCGAGCCATATTCTTCTTTGTTTATGGCCCCCAGCAGACCAAAAGAATAACCGCCTGTTTTGCCTGAGATCTTTGCTGCCAGCCTGGGATCGCTGATTCGCCGCGAATAAAAAACGCTGGCCTCAGTTGACAGGTCATAGCCATTTTCGGTGGCCAGCCTGAAATACTGACTGCCCTCAGTGAAAAATAGTCGTCTTTCACTGAAATATCTTTCATAGGGAGAAAGCTGGTAAATGAAAGGATCAGATTCGACCTGGCTAAAATCAGGACTGGCGGTTACGTCGAGGTAAAGATTTGGTTTTATCCCGTTGCTCTTCATCAGCCATAGTCAGCCGTCTGTTTCTTTTCAGTCATTTTCCTTCAGAACTGGACTTACGACTTTAAAAGCTGATGCCAGCCATAATAGAAAAACCGCTGTTTCTCGCCTTGTCGGTCATTTCCAGCAGCCTGGAAGTGTCAGATAGAATGTTATCCAGCCCGTAATGATAGCGGGCTTCCACTGTTACCCTGAAGAGCAGAGGTATTTTTAGATCTACTCCCAGTCCGCCAACAATGGCCAGGGCTGAACTCTTTAGATCACTTTTGATATTTTCAGTATCAGTCTGTCCACCGCTGGTGATGTCCAGGTTAGCCTTAAGTAGAATGCCATAGGAAGGACCGCCCAAGGCGTAAACTTTAATCGGACCTAAAGGCATTATATTCAGTCTGACTAAAAGAGGGATTTCAATATAGTCCAGTCTGGCTGTACAGGGTGCAAGATAAGGGGAAGGGTCAGCTCCAAGTGGTGGAGTTATTAGCATTTGGCAATCCAGACCACGTCTCGAATAAAGAACTTCTGGCTGCAGCCCGATCTGGCCAAGGTTAAAGGTAAAAAAAACACCGAAGCTCGCCCCTCGCCGGTAGTCCTGATTGGAAAAAGCATCTGAAGGGCTAAACAATATCTTTGAATTATTGATACCGCCCTTAATGCCAAAGCCGATCAGGGCTTGAGCTTGAGAGGCAGAAAGTAAAATTGAGACAATAACCAGGATAAAAGTGGTTACTTTTTTCATTTTTATCTCCACGGTTCTTATGCTAACATAAACATATATTCATTGCCTATAGTTGCGAGCCAGTAATCATTCACTCCGGTGAAAATCAGCCAGCAATGGCTGAAGCTGCCTCATCTCACGGTTATGGTCTTATAATTAAGACAAAATGATTATCTATAAAGTAAGTACCTCTAGAGGCCCGCTTAAATAAAGGGCCGGCTCTTCCCTCGCCGGGGGGTTAGAGGGAAGAACCGGACACCAGCTTTAGTCTGTCTATCAGTCAATCCGGGCTTCTGGCCGGTTTCCTTATTAAGACTAAGGAAAAGTTACCAGATCGCCGGCCAAAGATAACTTGGTTAGCCAGCCTAAAAAGCAATGCCAATGGTCGCTGACCAGACGCCATTTTTTATATCAGGTGATGTTTCGTCTTCAAAGGCGGTTATGATTTTCTGCAAGCCAAGGCTGTATCGGACATCAATCATAAAGTGCCGGCCGATATCGAGGCCAGCCCCGAAGATAGCTCCATAATCATTATTTTTTAGAATTTTCTCTTCCAGCGGTATTTCCTCGCCATTTAGTTCATATTTTTCCCTTAATTTGAAGCCAACCGCCGGCCCGGCAAAAATAACTGGCTTGATGCTGCCTAAGGGAAGCTTAACTTTGATAAGCAGGGGGATTTCCAGATAATCACCATAGACTTTTTCACTATATTCGCTGGTTGGGTCCTCCAGAGTACCACCCTTCATGGTGTAAAGAATTTCAGGTTCAATAGTGAGCATCTTGCCCAGATTAAAAGCTACGAAAATACCCCCAACAAATCCAATTTTACTTTTGACCGTAGCTTCGATATCCTCCAGGTCATCCCCTGTTAGCTTAGCTGAGTTACCACCCAGTCTAAGTCCAAACTGGACATCAGCTTTCAAGATAGAAGGAGAGACAAGAAGAAACAAAAAAGCTGCGACCAAACAATAACTGAATACTTTTTTCATCTAAACCTCCTGGATAAGGATACAATCATAATAATTTAAGAAAAAAATGGTGCAATCACCTGTAGGGGTGATTGCGGTAGGTAAATCAGGAGGTTAAAAAGGTATAAAAACTACAACTGGTGGGCAGGGTATCTATTGCCCTTTGGTTGTTATAATGTAGAATAAATGCTAATGACATCACGAAGGAGGTCGGAGATGAGCAATCAGGACATAAAAGTTACTTTTGGCGATGGTTTGGTGGTAAAAGCTGAATGTCGCGGTCATCTGATTACCACCGATCAGCCGCTGGCGGCGGGAGGGGGTGATTCTGCCCCAACACCTTTTGAGCTGTTTTTGACCTCCATTGCCACCTGTGCCGGCTTCTATGTGCTGGCTTTTTTAAAGCAACGTCAGCTTTCAACTGAGGGAATTTATCTAACCATGTCAACGGAGAGAAGTCCAGAGTCCAAGCTGGTAAAAAATATTAAGATAAATATACATCTGACAGAAAGTTTCCCGGATAAATACCGTGAAGCTGTAGTTAAGGCCGCTGACCAGTGTGCTGTCAAGGCTCATTTACAGCAGCCTCCCAATGTTGAGATTAGAGCTGTTAAGAGTTAGGCAAATTTCTTCCTCTGCATGAAAAACCGAGCGGCCTTAAGACTTAGCCAGCAAACGGCCAGCGAACAGCTGGTGATCCTGGCTCTCGTATCTTTTTCGTTACTGGCTGTTATTGATTATTTCCTTCACCGCAGCCATTCAATTTATTTTTTGCCGCTCAATTTGCTCATTATCTTAATCTTTTTGAACTTGCCTGGTTGGAGACAGAAATATGAGTCGAAGCCCGAGTTCGGATTCTGGCTATTGGCTGCTCCACTGGCCGGCTATGCTTATCTATATAAGCTAGCCGGCAGTCTAGTTGCGCTGATCACTTCCGTTCCTTATGACCGGTATCTGGCCAGCCTGGATATGAAAATTTTTGGCGTTAGTCCCAATAAGTGGGTGGTTGGTCTTTATCGACCCTGGCTAACGGAACTGTTGATGCTGGCCTATGTGGCCTATCTACCACTGGTGGTTATCCTGGCCTGCTTACTTTTCAAAAAAAATGGCCGGGAGCAAGCAGAACTTTATATTTTCAGCCTGGGTCTGGCTTACCTGGCTTGCTTTGTGCTTTTTATTATTTTCCCGGCTTACAGCCCGCGGTTTTATTTTTCCGATCTGGATCCGGCTCCGGGCTATTTTTTCCGCCGGCTGATGGATAAAGTAGAAGTCTGGGGCCAGTATCGAGGAGGTTCTTTCCCGTCAGCCCACTGTGCCGCCGGGACTGTTATGATTTATTATGCCTCTAAGGCCGGTCGCCGGACCTTCCGGCTGGTTTTCCCTTTGATTCTGCTTTTTTTCTTCAGCACAGTTTACGGCCAGTATCACTATGTGGTTGATATTCTGTCCGGGATAATCATTGGCTGGCTGGCCATAAGTGCGACTCATCTGGTAGTTCGAAGGAAAGCCGAAAACTTCAGCCGGCGCCAAGCCCAATAAAGAGAATCAGGAAAACTCCGACAAGCCAGTGAATGACCACCCCATACCAGATTGATTCGGTTCGTAAAGCTAGATAACCGAATATCAGACTGGCAATGATCGCAGCCAGGACTTCATTTAAAGGCTTACCGATATGAACCAGACAGCAGGGGATAGTCTGAATCAACAGACTATTCAGGCGACCGAAGACCGGCTTCAAGCCAAAGAGAAGAAAACCACGGAAGAAAAACTCAAAAGATAGATAATACAGGAAAAAGGCTGCCGCATAGATGATAAAAGTCTGGAAGGTAAGCGGATTATCCAGAAAGGCAGAGTATTCCTGCTGGAAATCGGCCTGCCGGCTGGGCAGCCAGGAGGCGATCAAGACGATCGGCAGTGACCAGGCAACGGCCTTTAGACCAAACTTATAATCGCCGCTCCGGAAGCCATAAGACTTAAGTTTTTCCCTGAAACCGAGCTTGATAACCAATCCGGGAAGCAAAAAGAAGAGAAGTAAAGCTGCCAGAAAATTATAATAATACCGATAAAAGCCGGACAAATGGGAAGCGGGGAAGTAGCTGACCAGATTGACATCGTAAAATGCTGGCAGACCAAAATAGCTATAAAAAGTTAACAGAAAAGGAGTGACCAGAAGAATAATAGCTGTTTTCCACTGGCTGGTAGTTATTGAGAGTTGATTCATTAGCTTCTGGCCAGATTTGTCCTTGGTTCTAAGTAACCGAGCCATTCACAGGTGAGACGCAACCCTTCCCGCAGACTCTTTGGCTTATATCCAAGTTCGGCGGTGGCTTTTTGGTGAGAAAAGGCCCAGTTTTCCAGGAAAGTTCGCACCCAGCTGGCGGTAATAAAGGGATAGAACCCTAACCACCGGGCCTTCGCTGTTTCCAGCCTGGCCACGGTCAGAGCCAGGGGAACGCTTATTTTCAGTCTGATAGCTTTCCGCCCGGAGACTTCCTCCAGTATGTCGTAGAATTCATTAAGCGAGACGTTCTCACCTCCGAGGATATAGTCTTCCCCCGAGCGACCTTTCTTCATAATTAACTCCAGGCCCTCGGCCACATCCTCGACATAAACGTAGTTCCCAATTTCACGCCCCTGATTGAGTAGCAAGCAGAGCCTGTACTTTAAAAAGATTTTTATCAGGCGAGTAACAGAATTGGCTTCGCTCAGGGGGCCAGGTCCATAGACTCTGGTTGGTCTGGCCACCATGACTTCCAGACCCTTATCAAGATAATCATCAATGATTTTGTCGGCGAGTGCTTTGCTTTTCTCATAGTCGGTAAAAAAGGGAACGTCAGGCCGGTGGCTGCTCTCTCCAACTGGCTCCCCACAGCTTGGCCCTTTAACGACCGAAGAGCTGACGAAGACCACTCGCTTCAGTCCAACAGCCAGAGCAGCCTCAAGGAGAGAACGAAACCCTTCTACATTAACCCGATAAAAGTTTTCCGGTTGAGGATCAAAGTTTTTGGCCAGAGCAGCAAGATGATAGACCTGAGAGCAACCCTTCAGTCCTGCTCTCAGGCTGTCAATATCATTAAGATCGGCGTTGAAAGTCTCTACTGGCAAATTTTTACTCAGGAGGCAGTTACTACCTCTTCTGGTTATCAGCCGGACAGGCAGCCCTTCATTGACCAGCCTGGTCACCAGCGCCTGGCCGATAAAACCGGTTCCTCCGGTTACCGCCACCGCCATCTCAATACTCATGATTTAAAATCAAATCACTCAAAATTATAGTTTTAAAAGCGACTGAGTTCAATTTTTTTCAGGTAGTAGAAAAGCCTGAGGAGGCTTTTCCTCCGATGAGAGATAAAAAAGCAATTTTCGCTGGTTAGACCAGGTTAAATTCAACTAATATCTTCGTTGTTGACCAGGAAATGCCTGGCTTTATCCCCATTAGCCATCACCTTGAGGCTGGCCGGTAAAACTCTGGCCTGAATCGTATTGAGGGCAGCCAGATATTCACCGTTATATTGGACATCAAGTTCTCGACCCTTGATGATTATTTCTTTAGCCTTAAAATGTCTCAGTTTCTTCTGAAGAAAACCAAAGTAAATAAACGGAAAGCAAAGGATATAGAGAAGAGGAGCCATTTCAAACAGGACCAGGTCAAGATAACTATCATTGAGGCGGGCCTCAGGCGCCACCAGCCAGCTATAGCCAAAGTAATTGAACTTGCCAATGACACCATCCAGAAAACGGGAAGACAGTTCTAAATGGTCAAACTTGTTTCCCTTTTGATCCAGACCAGCGCGCAGTTCGATAGTTTTTTCCTCTCTTTTATAAAACAGAAGCCGCCTGGCTGCCAGAAGATGTCCAATGAGTCCTGGTATCGAATGTTTAATCTTTTCTCCGGTGACAGCTGCCGTCGAGCCCACGCTGGCAAAGCCAGCCACCCGATCCTCTATCTGAATCAGATCGACCGTCAGAACATTGCCTTCCAGTAAATATTTAATAGCTTTAAATGGCTGACGGGGAATCCCCAGTGATTTACGGAAGGCATTCCCGCTGCCGAAGGGGATAACACCAAAAGTTATCTCTGATCGGCGTGGACTCTGAAAAATTCCCTGCAGGACATCAGCAATGGTACCGTCACCGCCCACCGCTACAATCAGATCAGCTTCCTCACAGGCTGCTTTGGACATAGCCACCGTTTCTTCCTTGCTGCGGGGTGCATCCAGGCATATTCCGGGTAAGCTCTCGATCAATTTGGTACGCAGACGCCGTCGCCTGTTCCACCGTCGGTTAGCAGCAGCAGGATTAATAATACAAACGATCTTTTTCTCTGGCTGATTTCTATTTTCCATTATTTGTTATCTGTTATTCAGGGTATGTTTCAATTTTATCCGGACAGCCTAATTTTATATCATGGTCAGAACTGCCTGTCAAAAACCAGGTCTCGAACTGGCTGCAGTCTTTTCTTCCTGCTCTGGTTTTATGGCCAGGGATGATTGTTCGGAACGGGCTCTGGCCTTTTTTCTCTTTTTATCAAACCTGACGCTGGGCAGATACCCGGCCAGAATCAGGATTAAGAAGAAGGCGACGATAATCAAATCCGGTATTTTTAACACCCGTCCGATCAGAGCCAGAATCAAAAATTTTGGAAAACGGGCAGTAACGATCACTGCCAGGTAACCGACCAGTGGCAGATTGGTCATAACCGTTAAGAAACGGAAAGGGTAAAATGGAACCGGCAAAAAAGCAGCTACCCAGAGAGCCAGATATGGCTGGCGGCCAAAAACCTTGATCAGCTTTTCCACGAATGCGCTTTTCTTGGCTTTGGATAATAGCTTGAACTCTTCTACCAGTTTGAGAGTTGAATAGTCAAGAGCTTCAGCCAGAACAGTACCGGCCAGAGAAACTAAGGTTACCGTCAGTGCGCTGTAATATTTACTGAAAAAAAGTATAACCGGCTCGTGGGGCACAAAGGAGATTAAAAACTCCGACGGGAAGCAATAAAAAAATAGGACCCAGAGACTTTTATTCTGTCTGATTGAACTTGAGGTTACCCAGATGGCCATCAGGCCAATGATCAGGATAATTTCCAGGGAAAGAATAATGATCCTGGCCCGTTTAGCTCTCCCTGTCTTTTTCAGGGGTAACTGGGTTAGAAAATCAAGATCAGACATCAGACCTCTTAAGCTTGAACCTGAAAATAGTAATAATGTTAATAGAAGTCATAATTTAAACGTTTTAGCCTCCGGCCCGTAATCTGCTCAGTCTACTTATCGAGCTTTAAATCTTAACAGATTTTCCTTAATTGATAAACAGGAGTTGGCTTTTTCACCCGGACAGGCCGGGCTGCCTGGCCAGCCAACCTCAGATTAAGAAAACAGATTTTTTGAAAAAAAGGTGGTGTTTTTAACCAAAAAATTTTGAGAGATAACGAATTTAGCTTTAACATCCCTGCTTCAGAGTGATAAAATTCTTACAACATGATTAAATTACCTGAAAAATTGATTGTCCGCGGCGATAAAAAGTTTCTGCTTCGGGTTGAAGATTCCAGCCGGGCTGCCGACTATGAGAAATACGAGAATCTGCGCCAGATTATCTGGGATTTTGCTGATGACCATCTCTCTGGCAGCAGGAATCTACTGTGTGAAAATTTTTTACACGAAGGCAGCAGTTTATTTATCGGCGCTTTTGAACCGAATGATGATGGCCAGTTTATTTTTGATGAGCCCCATCTGATTGGTTTCAGCTATGGTTTTGTTGGCCTCAGGGATAAAAGCCTTGGTTTTGTAACTGGCGATAATCTTTGGTTTTATTCTCAGTTTCTGGGAGTTAGACCAGACCGGCTTAATTTTGGCCTTGGAATCAGAATCAAAGAATTTCAAAAAGAAGTTTTGCTGTCCGTTTTCCGGGTTAATCTTGTCGTCTGCACCTATGATCCGCTGACGGCGGTTAATGCCTACCGTAATATCAGGCAATTCGGTATGAAGGTTCTTGAATATCGACTTGCTCCCTATGGTGAATATGGCGGACGTCTCAATCGGCAGGATGTGCCTTCGGATCGGTTTTTCACTGCCTGGGATTTGCTACAAGATCACCGACCCTTGGTTCCTGAGGAGAAAATTGAACACCTCCTTAGCCATCTGCCGAAGGCTCTGGAAAGTGAATGGCAAACCATTAAAACTGCTCAGTCTGAAATCGAACTTCAGCTGGTCAAAAGGGTCAGACTCGACTTGAGTGAGGACCAGATGCTGGTAGAAGTGCCAGTTGATTTTTACCAACTTCTGAGGGCAACGGCTGATGGTCCGGATAAGATCAGAAATATTCCTGTTGACTGGAGGCTTAAAAGCCGGGAAGTTTTTTTGAAGTATTTTCAGCAAGGTTATAAGGTAGTTGATTTTCTGAAGGTCAGGTCGGGCCAGCCAGCTGCTTATTATCTTTTGGAAAAGAAGCAGTAAACGTCCTGGACCAGACCGGGATTTATTTCTAAAAAACGATATTAAGAAATGAAAGGACATAATAATGACCACAAGAAGGTTAGCCTGGCTGGGAGTTATGGTAATCATGTTATCTTCTAACTTATCTGCCGAAAACCAGAGTTCTATCCCACTCAATGAACAGGAGCTTCTGGAGAAGGCCAGAGCCATCCACCAGAGAATTTTAACGCTTGATACTCACTGTGACACCGCTATGAGACTGGTCCGGGGGAACTGGAATCCGGCTGAACGGCATGACTCTGATTCTCCTCGTGGCAGTAAAATCGATCTGCCGCGCATGAAGGAAGGAGGGCTGGATGCCGAGTTTTTTGCTGCTTTTGTCGGTCAGGGACCAAGAACTGCTGAAGGTTATCGAGCGGCGCGGCAAACAACTGACACCCTGATTGAGGCCGTAAAAAATATGGTGAAAGCCAACAGTCACCTGATCGGGCTGGCTTTCAGTCCGGAAGATGCCTACCAATTGAAAAAACAGGGGAAACTGACTGCTTTCCTGGGAATTGAGAATGGTTATGCTATCGGTCAGGATTTAAGCTTGATTAAATACTTTTATGAGCAGGGAGCGCGCTATATCACCCTGTGCCATACGTCTGATAATGATATTTGTGATTCATCAACCGACCTGGATGATCCAGAAGACAGGGGCTTGAGTCAGTTTGGCCGGCAGGTGGTGGCTGAATGTAACCGGCAGGGTATGATCGTTGACATTTCTCATGCCTCTGACCGGAGCTTCTGGGATGTTCTGGCCTGCAGCCAGGCACCACTAATTGCTTCTCACTCCTGTGCCAGGGCTGTTTGTGATCACCCCCGGAACCTCAGCGATGAGATGATTAAAGCTCTGGCGGCTAAAGGCGGAGTTATCCAGATCTGTTTCCTCTCAAGCTACGTCAAGAAGCCCAAACCCAATCCTGAAAGAGATAAAGCCTTCGAAGAATTCAGAACCAGGTACGGAAACTGGAGAGATATCAAAGATGAAGCTCAAAGAGAAAAGATTATGGCTGAAATGCAGGAATTAAACAGAAAATACCCGGTTGAGCTGGCTACCCTTCAAGATCTGGTAGATCACATTGATCATGTGGTCAAGCTGGTTGGCGTTGATTATGTCGGAATAGGAACAGATTTTGATGGAGGCGGCGGAGTTGTTGGTTGTAATGATGTTAGCCAGATGATAAATGTGACTGTGGAATTAATGAAGAGAGGCTATTCAGAGGCAGACCTGGCTAAGATCTGGGGGCAGAATTTTTTCCGCGTTTTTAATCAGGTCAAAGAGACCGCCAGACGATTGAATCAGGGCCAGAGGTGATTTTCGGCTTCGATTAAGCTATCATTTATTAGTAATGAATAATTTGGCTAAAAAGCAGAGGGGCTGTCTTTTTGCCCTGCTAACCATTTTGTTTCTGTTTTTTCCAGGTGAAAATCTGGAGAAAGTGGCTGGTCAGCAGAAAACTATCCGGCCCAAAACCGGCGGTGTCTTAAAAATTAAAGCCTATGGTCAGACTCTTAATGCCGACCTCGATCCAGCCGGGAACGGTTATCCACTCGTTATTGAAAACATTTATGAAGGGCTCTTAAAACTTGACCGCAATCTGGAGATAGCCTCCGGGCTGGCGGAGTACTGGGTAATCGATAACGGAGGACGAAAGACCGTTTTCTATCTCCGCAGCAAGGCTGATTTTCATAATGGCCAGCCAGTAACAGCTGCTGACGTCAAATTTTCTCTGGAAAGGCTCTTCCGGCTGAAAAGCAATCCCTATTTCTACCTGTTCGCTCAGAGAATTGAAGGTGGGGAAGAGTTCTGGCAGGGCCAGGCCAGTGAGGTTACCGGAATAAAAATCATAGATGATAAGACCATTGAGATTGACTGGAAGTATTCCAGCGTAGCCAATCTTTATTTTCTGGCCTCGAATTTCGCCAAAATTTTGCCTGCTTCCCTGGTAGAAAGAGACAAAAAGAAATTTTTTAACCGGCCAATTGGAGCTGGCCCCTTCAAATTTGATTACTGGCTGAGGAATCAAAAACTGGATATCATCGGTCTGAGTCTGGTCAGAAATGACCGTTACTATGGCCGGAAGGCCTACATTAACCGGGTAGAAATTAGCCCTTATTTTTTGCTGGAGGGTTTTTTCCGGGATGAGGTTCAAATTGTTCCCTATATTTCCTATCGGATTTCCAGAAACAGATATCAGATTCTCGAGAGCAACTCTCTTCAAATTAGTTATTTGTTTTTTAGCTGTCACCTGCCGCCTTTTGACGACCCGGAGGTCAGAAATCTTATCAGCTGCCTGATTGAAAAAAGCAAGCTGGCTGGCCTTGTTTCTTCTCCTGTTTATTTTGCTCAGGTTATGGATAATTACATTCCCCCTTATCTTCCGGGGTTTTTCCCTTCTTCACCGTCGGAAGAGCTGAGTTTCGGGCGGATTGCTGAGAGACTGGCTGCTCATGGACTGGGCGGCCCGGGTCAAGCCCTGCCGGTCAGTCTTTACTTTGAGTTTCACCTTAAGGAGCTGGCAGAAAAGCTCTATCGCGAACTTAAAGATGAGTTACGCCCGGCCGGGATTGATTTACAGCTCAAGCTGATAAAGTCTCTGGGTGAGATAAAAAATGATCGCACTCCCTATCTCATCTATTTTGATTGGTCAATTCCTGTTCCCGACCCTGAATTCTTGCTTTATCCTCTTTTCCATTCCAGATCCTTTCTCAATTTGAATTATTTCCATTATAAACATGAACAGCTTGATGCCTGGTTGGAAGAACAACGTAACACTGGCCTCCTCGAGAGGCGGGTGAAGCTTTTCAGGCAGATGGAAGAACTGTTGAAAAATGAGGTGCCAGCTGTTCCACTTTATTATTTCAAACAGCGGGTCGCCTATCAGCCCTATATAAAAAATTTAAGACCGCAGCCAGCTGGAGTCTTTTATCTAAATCTGAAAGACGCCTGGATAGACCAATGAAGTTGAACCCGAAGTTCAGAATATCCATTTATGCCCAGCTGGTCTTCTGGGTATCGGTCATACTGGCCTTCTTAATCATCGGTGTTCTGGCCGTTATTCAGAATCGGGAAGCCAGGTTCATTTATGAAGAGAAAAGAAATCGTGGCCTGCTGATGGTCCGATACATTGCCGGCATGAATGCCAGACATTTTGCCCTGTGGGAGCTCGAGTCAATAGATGAAAATATTGCCGGTCTGATCAGGGATGATCTTGCCTATGTGATTTTTTATGACCGCAGCGGGCGGCCGGTAGTGGTTAGTGATAGTATTGCCGGTAATATGGAAATAATCAATGAGACCAGATGTGCCGGTGATGTACCGCCGGAGACAATCTTCTATGAGAATATAAACCTGACCAATGGCCAGGAAAGTTATGAAGTCCTGCAGATTGAGATTCCAATTTATGCGGCTGGCTCGGATGTCAAATGGGGCTCAGTCAAAATAGGTCTGAAACTGGACGATGTCAAAAAACGAATCAATCAATCGAGGCTGACACTTTTTGGCCTGGGCCTTCTGGCTTTGCTGCTGACCATTACCGGTATCAATTTTCTGGTCAAGCGGCTGACCAGGCCCATTCAGAATTTACTGGAAGGCACCAGAAGAATCTCCAGGGGTGATTTTACTTACCACATCCCACTCATTTCTTCTGACGAGATTGGTGTTCTCACCGAGAGTTTTAATCGCATGACAGAAGAATTGAATGCGGCCAGAGAGCAGATGGAGGAAGCCAATAAAAAGCTGGTTCAGGCTGAAAAATTAGCTTCGATTGGTAGATTATCAGCAACTATTGCCCATGAAATTCGCAACCCTTTAACTTCAGTCAAGTTAAATATTCAGAAACTGGCTGATAACGATCAGCTGGATGAGCTGGAAAAAGAACATCTGTCTATTGCCCGGGAGGGTATTGATCAGATAGAAAAATTTATCAAAGAACTGCTGAGTTTTACCCGCGTTTCAGTTTTGCAGCTGGACTACTTCGACCTGGATCAAATCATTGAAGAATCATTAAAAATGCTGCTACCTTCGCTGACTGAAAAGCATATTCAGATTAAAAAGAATTATCAGCCAGGTTTGCCCCCGGCTCTGGTCGATGGCGATAAACTGCGTCAGGTATTTGTGAATATTCTTCGCAATGCCTATGAAGCCGTGGGGGAAGATGGTGAGATTGAGATTTCTCTGTCTCTCCAGCCTGAAGGAGAAAAATCATATTTTGAGGTTAGAATCTGTGATACAGGGAGCGGTATCCCTGAAAAGGACTGGGAAAACATCTTTGAGCCTTTCTTTACGACCAAAAGCTCAGGCGCAGGACTGGGCCTGGCTAATGCCCGCCGGATTGTTGAACAGCATGGAGGAACAATCAGGGTGGTCAGAAAAGAAGGACCAGGTAGCTGCTTTCTAATCAGAATTCCCTGCGAAACTCGGGATAAGGAGAAAAAATATGACTAAAGTTCTGGTCATAGAGGATGATAGTCTGGTTAGCCGAACACTGCTTTCTCATCTTAAGAAGCGAGGTTTTGAAGTCAGAGGAGCTGAAAATGGAGAGGAGGGACTGGCCCTCTTCCGGGAATTTCAACCAGATCTGACTCTACTCGATGTTAAGCTGCCAGACATTAATGGCCTGGACGTTTTAAAACAGGTCAAGGCTGAAAACAAAGCGGCTACTGTTATCATTATGACCGCTTTTGACGACATGAAGACCACCGTGGAAGCGGTTAAAGCCGGTGCCTTTGAATATCTGGTCAAGCCTCTCGACAATCTAGAACTGGATCTAACCATAGATAAAGCTTTCCAGATGAAAGCGCTGGAAGATAAGGTCAGTTATTTGCTGGAAGAGAAACAGAAAGAATATCAAATAGACAACATCATAGGACGCTCGCCACAGATGAGAGAAGTTTTTAAAATGATCGGGTTAGTAGCCAATACCAGAACTAACATTCTGATTCAGGGAGAGAGTGGCACCGGCAAAGAACTGGTAGCTAAGGCCATTCACTACAATGGCCCATTCCGGGATGAACCTTTCATTGTCATCAACTGTTCGGCCATTTCTGACACGTTGCTTGAATCCGAGCTTTTCGGCCATGTCCGCGGGGCTTTTACCGATGCTGTGGCCGAAACCAGGGGCAAATTTGAAATTGCTGGTAAAGGCACTTTATTTCTGGATGAAATTGGGGATATCTCTCCTGGTCTGCAATCCAAACTCCTGCGGGTGATTGAAAGCAGGGATTTTATGAAGGTCGGTGGTGAAAAGGTGCTTAAGACCGAGGCCAGGATTATTGCCGCCACCAATCAAAATCTGCAAGAACTGGTGGCCCAGGGCAAGTTTAGAGAAGACCTTTATTACCGGCTCAAAGTGGTCGAAATTAATATACCACCTCTTAGAGAGAGGCGAGAAGATATACCTGATCTGGTGGCCTACCTTTTAGAAAAAATTAATCGTGATTTGAAGAAAAATGTCAGAAAGGTACCACCTGAAGTCATGGATTATCTGGTTAATCAGCCCTGGAAAGGGAATGTTCGGGAACTGGAAAACGCTCTGATCAGAGCAGTTATCCTGGCCAAGGGTGATGTCATTTTGAAGGAATATTTGCCGCTGGAACCTTCTCGGCCTGTTCGAGATGAAGACCAGTCACCCTTTACCAGGGAACTGGTTCCTCTGTGGGAAATAGAAAAGAGATATATCCAGTATGTGCTGGAAGCAACTCGGGGTAGCAAGAGTCGAGCCAGCCAGGTTCTCGACATTTCCAGACCAACTCTCGATAAAAAGATAAAAGATTATGATTTAAGAATTGATACATCTGATTAGACTACCTGTAAAATAAATTGACAGTCTTCTCTCCTTTAAAGCGGTTGTTTCTGTCTGTTAAGTCTTACTTAGATAAACCGATCCTGGCCTGGCACAAAATCTGCTGTAGATAAATAAGAGTAGCTATGCCCAAAAAAAGAATTGTCGTTGTTGATGATGATGAATCAATCCGCAAGACATTCTTTTTGCTTCTGGTCTCCAGCTACAATGTGTATTTAGCGGCCGATGCGACTGAGGCCCTGACTAAGTTTAAAAAGGCAGATATAGACCTTATAATCGCCGATTTCCGGCTGCCAGGCAAAAATGGCCTCGACCTGATCCGAGATTTCCGGCAGACTGGCTATGAAGGCAAGGCAGTTCTGATTTCTGCTTATCCCGACCAAATAAAGCCAGAGGAAATTGAAAAATTAAAAATTGATTATCTTTTTACCAAACCACTTGACCTCAAAGCCCTGACCGGCACAATTGACCTTCTTCTTGGCTCCTCTTAAAATGGGTGACACAAACCATATTTCCTGTTTTTGCCTTAACGACCGGGGGCAAAAATGCTAAACTCTGAGCATGCTGGCTGAGGCTGAATGTTATCTCTGTCATCTTTCTCAAGTCTTAAGAGTTCTGGCCATTCAGAATATCGATGGCTCTGAGGCTCTTCGCCTGACCCGGGAATCCTGCCGTTTTCTGGCTGAAATCGATTTCGAGCGAACACCACCAGAAATCTCAGCTGATCTCTATAAATGGCTGGCCGAAAAAACAGGAATAGTTGACCCATATTTTGAGACAAAAAGACGGGATATTAGAAGAGCTTTAGCTCTCTATCCCCGATTAAAAAATAAGGTGCTGGAGGCTCCGGACAGGCTGAGAAAAGCTCTGCTTTTTTCTCTGGCCGGGAATATCATTGATTTTGGGGCTGGCGAGGTCGGGGAGTGGCCAGCGGAAGGAGACTTCCTGGAAAAAGAAGAGCTGGCCATTGATCATTATGAGCTTTTTACGTCTGATCTAAAAAAGGCAACAAGAATAGTTTTCCTCGGTGATAATGCTGGAGAAACAGTTTTTGATCGGCTGTTTATTGAGCAAATTGGCCATCAGGTCATCTATGCGGTGAGAGAAGGGCCCATTATCAACGATGCCACCGTTGAGGAAGCCAGGCTGTCAGGTCTGGAAGAAGTGGCCAGAGTTGTTTCTTCCGGCTGTCAGGCCCCGGGGACAGTTCTCGAACAATGCTCTCAGGAATTCATCGCCAGTTTGAAACAGGCCGACTTGATAATCAGTAAAGGTCAGGGAAATTATGAATGCTTGGAAGAGTTTAGCGGCCCCTTTTATTTTTTGCTTAAGGCCAAATGCGAGGTAATCTCCAGACATCTAAACGTCAACCAGGGCAGTCTGGTTCTGGCCCGCTCCAAAAATTATAATTCCATCCTGAATTTGTAAGAGTTTTTCGGCGGCAGGTAGTAGCCGTAAAGGTTTTTTACGATCTTTGTAATATTTTTTATATTCTATAAAGATATTTTTCCTGTCCCCCCGAGAAGAATCTGGCACAAAAATTGCTGTAGATAAGAGTGGAATGAAGAAGAAGATGGCTAATGTCAAACTCTTAAAAGAGCAGGTCCAGACATCTTCTCTCATTTTTACAAATATAAATTATGTTGTGCGACCCGGGAGGGAGAAGTTGAGGATACATGGGCCAGTAAGTAAACCGAATTCTCCCTCCCTTTATTCCAGACAAGGCGATGAGCGCACCCAAAAATTTATAAATGCCTCCTTTTTGCCCTTCTTTCCATTCCCCCTTCCTTCAATTGATTAGAGGGGTGCTAAGCAGCACCCCTCTACTTCTTCTTTTTCTTCTCTGTCAAAAACTCAAATGTCTGACAGGGTGTTTTTCAGGCTGGTTTTCTGGTTGCGGTCGGCACTTTATTTTTATACACTCAAAGCCAGAATGAAAGCGCCAGGCTCATAACCAGATGAATAAAATTCTTTTCCTGTCTTTATTATTCTTTCTTGTCTATCTTAGTCTGGAAGCGCTAAACCATAACCGTCTGGTTAGAAAGATTCCCCATCGTCTGGCGGTGACCGGTATCAGAGGGAAATCGAGTATCACCAGACTGATAGCAGCCGGTTTGAGACAGGCCGGCTTTCGGGTAATAGCTAAAACTACTGGTTCCAGGCCCGTGATTATTTATCCTGATGGGCACGAAGAAGAGATAAAACGGCCTGGCAGGCCATCGATTCTGGAACAGGAGAAGCTGGTCAGAAAGGCAGCCCAACAAAAAGCAGATTATCTGGTCTCAGAAATGATGAGCATTCAGCCCGAGTGCCTGCAGGCGGAAAGCCGTTATCTTCTACAACCTGAATTGCTGGCAGTGAGCAATATCAGGCCTGACCACCTTGAGGTTCTCGGCGAAAGTAAAGAGGATATTGCCCTGGCTTTAACGGCTGCTTTCCGGAGGAAAATGACAGTCTATATTCCTGAAGAGGAGCTTTGTCCGGCGATACAAAAAGGGGCAGAAAAGAAAAAAATAGAGATCAGACCTACCAGAAAGGAAGTAACCAGTGAGCAGCTAATTGATGAACTCGTCTATCCAGAATTTGAACCCAATATTCGCCTGGCTCTTACTATTCTTCGCGCCTGTGGTCTGAATGATGAGGTCATTGCGCAAGGTCTAAAAAAGGTCAAGCCGGACAGCGGTTGTCCCAGGATGTGGGAAAAGAGTTTTGATGACCTGGGGAAAAAAGTCTATCTGGTCAGTCTTTTTGCCGCTAACGACCCTCAATCCTCGTTGGAAGCCATGTTGAAAATTATGGACAGGACAAGCTGGAGATGGCGGACTGCTTATTGGCTCCTTTGTTTTCGCCGGGACCGTGGCGACCGCACGAGACAGTGGGTTGATTTTCTGGTTGAAAAGTGGCGGGGAGGTCTTTTGGTCTGTCCAGGAAGCGACGCTGATGGCCGGCTGAAGCTAGCTGGCTTGGCTTTACAGGGACCCGGCGCCACAGCCGCCAGTCGCTACTTGAAGAAAAAACTAAAAGATCATACACCCGGACCGCCGCTTTTTATCGTCCGGAGTTCAAGCCCGGAAGCTGTTCTGCGAGATATTTTAACCCATTTTTCCTCATTTTCTGGTGAGAAGGGCTTTTCACCTCAACCTGGCCCCCTGGTTTTTGGCCTGGGTAATATTGTCGGTTTTGGCCAGGAAATGATAGATTATCTCGAGAGGAAGGCTAATGCCGTCGAGTTATAGCTCTTTTTTCCTGGGCCTGCTGCTGGCTCTTATCTATGTTGAAGTGACCGGTATTTCTCCAGGTGGGTTGATTGTGCCCGGTTACTTTGCTCTCTATCTTAACCAGCCCTGGCGTCCGCTCAGCACACTGGCCGTTGCTTTTCTGACCCTGCTTATTTACCGGCTTGTTGCCCGCTATTTTATTCTTTTTGGCCGCCGCCGATTCGTGTTGATGATTTTAGTCGGCGCCTGCCTCGGGCAGGCCTGGAGTCTGGCTCTACCTCATCTGCTGGCTGACCCGGTTGGCCTTAGGGTGATTGGCTGGGTAGTTCCTGGTATTCTGGCTTCCAGTCTCGAGCGGCAAAAAATTGTGCCTGTCCTTTCCTCGCTAGTTTTTGTTTCAGTTTTAACATTTTTTCTCAGCCAGGTATTTTTTTAAGAGATGCGCCCGGCTAAATTAAGCCATAAAACAATTTTTTATTTAGCGGCGGTTAGCCTTATCTTTTATCTTATCTTCTTTTTCTGGCTTGAATCTTCCGGAGAGAAATTAACTCCCGATGAACTGGAGGCTGCTCGGTTAATGCAGGAGGCAGAAAAGGAGATATATAGCTGCCAGCAAAAGCTCGGTCTATCGCCCGAAAAAAACCCCTTTGACCCGATGAGGACGGGCTTAATTGGTCTTGAATCGAGTCCTCTAACCACCACTCTCGGGCAGCTGGAAGCCAAGCGCACCACCACCAACCCAGCTCTGGCCGCTCTCCTTGTTCGTCTTCTTCGCCAGGCCGGGGTAGAAAAGGGTCAGGTGGTGGCAGCTGGCGCCTCAAGTTCTTTCCCAGCCCTCATTGTGGCGACCTATTGTGCTACCCGGGCCATGGGCGTTGACCTTCTGGTTATTGTTTCTATTGGCTCATCTCAGTGGGGAGCAAACCGGCCCGAATTTAGTTGGCTCGCCATAGAAAACTGCTTGCGCCAGGCCGGCTTTAATCAGCACCGTCTGCTGGCTGTTAGCTGGGGAGGTGAGGATAATTCAGGGAGCGAGTATCCAGAAGATTTAAAAATCAAGCTGAGGCAGGAAGCCCAAACCCTGGGTCTAACGTTTCTTCCGCCAGCCGGATTTAGCACCATAGTTGAAACCCATCTGAGTCTGTTTAAAAAAGCGGCTGACGGCCAGCCTATCCGGGCTTTTATCAATATCGGAGGTAGTCTGGTCAATCTGGGCCGTGATTCTTCTATCCTGGAACTTCGCCCGGGCCTTACTCAGGTGAAAAAAATACCACCAGCTGATCGCTGTGGGCTAATTCAGCGGATGGCCAGTGAAGGTGTTCCAGTCATTCACCTCCTGAATATCAAGGGCCTGGCTGCCCGTTATAATTTACCCTGGGACCCGCAGCCCCTGCCTCAGGCCAGTGAGGATTTAAGATTGAAGGCAGAGAATTCCCCTTGGAAAAAACCCTGGTTGCTTGTTGCTGCTTATCTTCTGGTCTGCGCCGCTGTTGTTGCTTTTTTTAATCGCCCTACTCAAAACAAAGACGGTTAGCCGGGGCCTCGGCCGGGTTTTTAAGATAAAAACCTGTCGTCTTATCCACAATTTCAGAATAGCGAGGAATTTCTTCAGCTTCAATCAGTCGGTCAGGACGAAGCTCTGACCAGGTCTTTAAAATGACAGCAATGGAGGATAGATGTCGGCCTACTCTGACATCAATTGGCCAACCTCTTTCATCCAGTCTTTCAAACAGCAGCCCGTGCTTGCCGGCTTTCATGACGAATTCGTCCCGACCGGTGAGAAGGAGATCCCGGTCGGTTTTTCCCCGCGTAGCATCAAGAAATGGCTCCGGTGTTTCCATCAGAAGGGGAATAGCTTCTGTCCAGTCGCCGATTTCCCGGTGGGATAGACCGCGGAGAGCCTCAGGCGAATACTCCACACCGATATCAAAGCCTTCCTCAGCGCTGATCGTCATGGAAGCCAGAGCGGCTAGATCCTGCCCCTTGGGATGGACGACAATCGTACTGATGACCGGATACTGGAGCTCGGCTTCGTGAAGGTCAATGACCAGGTCAATTTTTTCCTGCCTGATTAACTGGGTCATAGCATAACAGGTTTTTTCAGTCATCAGACCGTCAGGCCGTCCTGGCCAGGTTCGGTTTTGATTCCTGATATCCATATAGGCCAGCTGTTGCTTTGACGGGTAATGAATATAGACTTCTGGATCAGGCCACTGATCAAGCGGGTTAGACCACCTGTCTCCCTGCCTGAACTTTTGCTCTCCCCATGGTGTTTTAATTGAATAATCAGGGGGATAGGCTCCACCTGGTCGGGTGGAAGTCGAAGCGCTCGGATTAGCTGTTGGAATAACGAATATCCGGCCTGCTTTCACCCTGGCATTTTCGATGATGATCCAGGCCGCCAGCCGCCCGGCTGGTTCCTCGGGGTGAGAGCCACCCAGGATTAAAACTGAGCCTCCATCGGTTTCCTGGCCGAGGACATAAATTCTGGCATCATTAATACTGCCTTTTATTCCAGGGAAATAGTCACTCAACTTTTTAACTTCGGTAACTCCCTCGCCCAGGACTACCGGCTCGGGCAGGTGGCGGCTGCGATAAAAGCTAATTCCTGCCGGTATTAAAACGGCCAGAAAAATCAAAATAAATAGCCATTTTCTCTGTTTAACAGTAAAGCTCATCACTACCTCACTTCAGACGGAAAAGTCTTAACAGGAAAGGCAAGAGAACTATGAGATAAAGCAACTCTTCTGCCCACTTCTTGCTTTTGATGAAATTATAAAGGAAACAGAGCGAGAAAAAGGCTACCAGAAAGTAATAAAGAATCGTTATGATCGTAGCCATAATTAACCTCTAATTAAAAAACTGCCAGGAAGCCGAGTTTTTTACTGAAAATTACCATTAACATGCCCAGGACGGTAATAATCAGTCCCGGGATAAGGCATTGCTTTAAAAATTTTGAATAAGGCTCCTTCACTCCAACCACATCCATGGTCAGCCGTCCAATGATGGCGGTCGGTGGAAGAGCATCGCCCAGGGGCCAGATAATACTCATTCCAGCTAAAGCCACTACCGGGTTAAGGCCTCTGGTATTAAAAAGAAGGATAAGTGGCACGCCCAGAACCGGTGCTGCTCCCCACATCAAGACTGCCTCGGAGATCGGGAGGGTAATAAAGAGTGAAGCAATGACCACAGCCACGGGCAAGGTCACGACAGACACAGCAATTAATCCCCTGACTCCGGTCAGAGTCATAATTTGAACCAGAATTCCGACGCAGGTTAAAGTCCCGATCAGGGGCAGAAGCTGTCTGGTAGTCTCAAGTGAAATCTTCCAGATGTTTAGCTTCACCGGCGAAACTAAGTAGGCCGTCAAAGCGGTCAGGGCAAAAATCAATGGCAAACCAAGAATAGGAAAGCTGAAAGGAAAAATTCTGCCAGCCAGGACGAGAAGCAGAAAGACCAGAAAGGGCAGGCCAATCCTCCACCAGTTCATTTTCTCCGGCGGCTGGGGAATTTCCTCCAGGGCTTTTTCCAGATCTACCGGCCTGGCCTTCCTGCCCAGGATGAAAATCACGGCCACTGCTCCCAGCAAGCAGGGAATGAGAAGAGGTAGGAAGAAACCAACATAAGGCATGTTAATGCCAGCGGCGGTCATCATGGCCCAGAGGCTGACCGGCGGAGCAGCGGCGCTCAACCCGGCGATCAAAAAAATGATAGCTGCTGCTTTCGTTTCAGGCAAACCCATATATTTAAGCACAATGGCCACCAGTGAGCCGGTAATAAGAACTGTTACACTGCCAGCTCCGGTCAAGGCTCCGGGGACAAGAAGTAAAATAACCAGCAGGAGGAAAAGAACAACTTTCTGCCGATGAAATCTTCTGAGAATTGATCTAACAGAAAAAGCTACTCCGCCCGCTTCTCGCATCAGATTCATGAAAAGAGTAGCTGTTAAAAAAATCAGACAGATATCCAGATAAGTAATTGCTCCTTCGGCCAGATGTCTGACCGGCAGCCACTCTCCGCCAGCCAGAGCTCCGGCCAGGGCGGCGACAAAAATAGACAGTTCAGTGGAGAGCTTAAACAACTGGGCAGCAATATAAGCGGCTACCATCACCAGTAAAATAAGTAAGGCACTCAAGGTTGATGACATAAATAATTCTCCCGGTTCTCTAGAAGTTCTTTAATATTTTCTGCTGTCAATGATTATTCTCGAGATACAATGATAACTGAGGGCGACTTTTTTGTTTTGATAAAGAGATCTTTCTACCGTCAAGGTTCCCAGAGGATAGTCATCGAAGCGGTAAATACCCTGGTCGTGACGGTTACCGGTTATGGTCGAAAGTTCAGGTACTCCTTTATTAACCAGTGGTAGATTGAGTTGCTCAAGGACAAAATTCAGAGATTCTGGATCCCTCAAAGTAAAGGTTTGCCCACCGGGGTCCATCTCCAGCTTAAGCTCAGGTGGCGGAGGGACCTCGACCGTCCTTTCCAGTGCACTCTCCGAGGGAGTCAGCATAAATGTGTAAATGATGCGGTGCGAATACTGGTTATCTTCTTCTGTTCTTAGGTAAGAGTATTGAGGAATGTCTGGCGGGAAAAGATCATTTTTCACGGCCTTAAAGCTTAAATACTGCAGACTGGTTGTTTGAAGATAATAAAGAACAACTCCAAGAACAAGACCGGCCACAATCGTTCTGACCAGGCTTTCTGTATAGCCTTTGAATAAAATATAAATCAACCAGATAACATCAATGGCCAGAAGGATGGTGACTATGGTTTTTACCGTTGATGTGGCGACCATTTTTTCTCCTGAAATCCTGGCTTCTTAGATCCGGCTTATATTCTAACAAAAAGGAAAAGTCGAAAACAAATTGAACTTTATCTTTGCCTTAGACTGGCGATAAAGATAAAATCATCTCTTCAATTTCACTGAGGAGTAATCAAATGAAAAAGAAGCTTGTTTTACTGCTGCTGGTTCTTGGAATGACCTCTTTTCTTCTGGCTCAGCCTCAAGAAAAGTTGCCCCGCACCCTTCTTCCTCTTTCTGTTCTCCAGGATATTATCAATGAATCATCAGGAGAACTGGCCCTTCAGAATGAAATCTATCTAACTGGTGTTAATCGTAATCGCCGGCCGGAAGAATATCAAAACGGATATTTTGAAACCAGATTTATTCTGGACAGATTAAAAGAATATAAGTTCGACGAGGCAGCCATTATCGAACTGCCGACTACCAGTCCTAAAACCTGGGACGCTGAACAGGCTGAACTCTGGCTGGTCGAGCCAATGAAAAAGAAGCTCTATGACCTCAAAGACGTAGCGGCTACACTCTGCCCTGGCAGTGTTTCTACCGATACGACGGCCGAACTGGTTGATGTCGGGCCTGGTTACAACGAGACTTTTTATCAGGGGAAAGAGGTTAAGGATAAAATTGTTCTGGTCTATGGTTCTCCTGAAAGAGCCAGACAGATAGCCGTCGAAAAATTTGGGGCAAAAGGCATTATTGCCTGCGCTTCCAGCCATCCTGAATTTGACCGGGATCAGCTGGGCTGGAACTCGATCCGGATAGGCGAAAAAGATAAGCCAGCCTTTGCCTTTATGGTCTCAGAGAGAACCTATTATGATTTAAAAAGAATGCTCGATAGAAAAATCAAGGTGAAGGTCAGAGCGATGGTTAAAAGCCAGATGGTGCCTTACCGGGAAGAGATGGCCATGGGCTACCTGAAGGGAACAGAGAAAGCAGACCAGGAACTGGTTTTAACCGGCCATCTGTTTGAAGGCTTTTCCAAGCAGGGTGCGAACGATGATGCCTCTGGCTGCGTGGCCATTCTGGAAGCTGGCCGGGTAATCAAACAGTTGGTGGCTGATGGTAAAATTCCGCCGCTCAAGCGTTCTATTCGGTTTCTTTTTGTTCCGGAAATTTCTGGCACGAGGGCATATATAAACAAATATCCAGATATCGCCAAGAAATTTTATGCTAACTTGAATGAGGACATGGTAGGCGAGGCTCTGATTAAAAATCTCAGCGCCTTTCGCCTGGAAACTTCTCCTTATTCGCTGCCGACTTATCTCAATGATGTGGTGGCCTCCTTTGTCGAGTGGATGGGGGCCAGTCAGCGGATTGCTCAGGATTCTGGCTGGCAATATTATGAGGTTCTGTCACCGGCTGGTAGCCGTGATCCTTTTTATTACACTATCGACCGCTTTTCAGGTGGAAGTGATCACATCGTTTTTGTTGATGGCTCTGTCAGGGTCCCAGCCGTTATGTTCATCTGCTGGCCAGATATGTGGTATCACACCAGCGCTGACCTGCCTGATAAATCTGACTCTACTCAACTGAAGAGAGTGGTAACCCTGACCGTCGCCTCGGCTATCTTTCTATCTAACGCCGGCCCGAAGGAGGCTATCCTTATTCTCAATGAAGTGGCTACCAGAGGCCAGGAACGTCTTGGTCAGGAAAAGGGGCGGGCAGAAGCTTTCATAGTATCAGCCGGCAAAAATCTCGCTACAGCCAGAAAAGAAGCTGTCAATATTCTGACTCAGGCTTTTGGGCGAGAAGAAGAAGCGCTTCAATCAGTAAAATTTTTTGGTCAGGATGACCAGCAATTTTTGACTCTGCTCAAGGCTAAATTATCGACTCTAAACCAGATGAAAGAAGCCTGGCAGAAAGAACTGGAAGCTGTCTATCTGGCTGCCTGTGAGAGCCAGAAGATAAAACCTGAAAAACTGGAGCTGACTGCCGACGAACTGAGGTTAAGCCGAATTGTCCCGGTCAGAAAACCACTGCCGGCTGGAGCTGAACCCTGGTCAGTTTTAATGAAGCTACGGGAAATGAATGTTCAGGTTTCTCCTTTTATCTTTCAAGCTGAATTTGAATTGAGGAATTTCATAAATGGCCAGCGCTCAATTCTTGATATTAGAAATGCAGCTTCAGCTGAATATGAACCGCTGCCTCTGCTTGATGTAGAAAAATATTTTCAGGCGTTAGAAAAAGTCGGGATGGTCGAGTTGAAGAAAAAATAGATAGCTGTGTGGATAGCAGTGACTTGAGCCGGGTAAAAAACCGGGCAGACGGTTTATCGGCCGTAAATTCTAGCCAGCTCGGTCATCAGGTCAACATTTTTTTCAATTTCAATCATCGGAATATTTTTCGCTTTGGCTATAGCGGTGAAACGTCCGTCGCTGTTGCCGTCTTTATTAATCAGCAGGAGATGGCAGTTGGGAGCAACCGCATCAATGCTCTGTTCGTCAGTGGTATCGCCGGCTGAGGCACCTTGAGACCTTCTCTTCATGCCTTCAATATGGGCACCGATGACGGTTATCCCTTCTTTTTTGGCTTCTTCGATTAGCTGGGTTATTCTTTTGATTTCGTCATCGATAGAAATGCCGGCGGCTCCCATGCCTTTCAGGCTGGCTCCCATGACGATGATAACTGAGCCATAAGGCTGGCTGGCAGCTTTCTTTTGCTGCAGATTGGCGGCGGTAGCCAATGGATTAAGTTCAAATTCAATATTTAGCTTTTGCAAGAATACCTTGATCATGGCCGGGCCAGGACTCTGACCGCAGGAGGTGAGAAGAACAGGTGGCTGGGCCAGTGGTTTAGATTGGGCCAGAAGGAAAGAAGCCGGTACCAATAAAATCAAAGATAAAGCCATCAAAACAGAGATTTTTTTCATCTATTTATTCTCCTGTCGCTCATATATGATCAGGCAAGCTAATCATTTCTGACTGCCTGCCTTTAGTTTAGATTTTCCAGAGAATAAAATCAACGACCCGTCTGTCTATCAAACTATTCCAGACTGACTGAATCTCTGCCGTCTGATCTGGCCGGGGTGATTTGTAGCCAGATTAAAGGGCAGATGATTCTCCCTCTGGTGAGGCGGCCAGCAATTCTCTTAATTTCCTGGCATTAAAGATGGCCTGAGCCCGGTAGTCATTATTAAAATAGATATAGGCTTCTTCAACTTTCAACGGGGTAATAATTTCCGCCCATCTCTTTAGTTCCTCGTCTGAATAGCGATAGCGATAACCACCGGTTAGTCCATGAAAGCGGAAGTAAGCCAGATTGGAAGTTACCACGATTTCGGGCTGGAGACGTCCGGAAGAAACAATACACAACGTCACCTGATAGCGGGAAAGCAGGTCATAAACATCAGGTGAATACCAGCTCTGGTCTCTGAACTCAATTACATGACGGAAGCCGGCTGGTAGCACCTTAAGAAAAGAAGTTAGAAGTTCAATATCTTTGGTGAGAGATGGCGGCAGCTGGTAAAGCAGGCAGCCAATTTTACCTCTAAACTGTTTAGCCAGAAAAGCCAGGTGTTCCAGGTCATGTTCAACTTTTTGCAGTTTTTTAAGGTGAGTTATCTGACGGCTGGCTTTTAAACTGAAACGAAAATTCTCCGGCGTTTTATCTACCCAGTTATGAATCATTTCGATCCGCGGGGAGCGATAAAAAGTCATATTGATTTCGACTGTATTAAATTGTCTCGAGTAAAACTCCAGCCATTCACCGGATTTTAACCCTGAGGGATAGAAATTACCTGTCCAGTCTGAGTAACTCCAGCCTGAAGTCCCGATCCAGTATTTCATCTTTCCTGATTAATAATCTATTCATAACCGGCCTGTAAATCAATCTAAAAATATCTGGCAGGGGCAAGTGAGGACAGCTTCCTGACTTCTCAGTTTCTGCCCCGATTCACTTTTGACAGTCTGACCCATTTATGATAAATTTTTTGACTTAGATCCGGCTCAAATTAAAGCCAAAGAACAGGATTTAAGCTAGATTTAATCAGATGTTCGGGCAGGAGGTAAAGGTATGCTGCACCCAATTTTTTGGCTAGCCCCGTTGGGCTCCGTCTTGGCCCTGTTTTTTGCCTGGCTTTTCTATCGCCAGATGAAGAAAAAAAGCGAAGGCACAGACAAGATGGCTCAAATCGCTTCCTATGTCAGGAAGGGAGCCATGGCTTACTTAAAGCAGCAATATACAGTGGTAGCTATTGTTTTTGTTTGTCTAATTGTTCTTCTGAGCTTTTTGGCTTTTGTCCTCAAAGTTCAAAACAAATGGGTCCCGGTAGCTTTCCTGACCGGCGGTTTTTTCTCGGCTCTCTCTGGCTATCTCGGCATGAAAACTGCCACTTATGCCTCCAGCCGGACAGCCAATGCGGCCCGCAGCTCGCTCAATAGTGCCCTGACAATTGCTTTCAGAAGTGGGGCGGTCATGGGTCTGACCGTGGTCGGTCTGGCTCTTCTTGACATTTCTTTGTGGTTTTTGATTCTCAGGCATTTTTATCCTATCTCTAATGAGAATAACCTTATCATCATCACCACGACCATGCTGACCTTTGGTATGGGTGCTTCTACTCAGGCGCTCTTTGCCAGAGTCGGTGGTGGCATTTTCACCAAAGGAGCCGATGTCGGAGCCGATCTGGTTGGAAAAGTCGAGTCCAATATTCCGGAAGATGACCCCAGAAATCCGGCTGTTATTGCTGATAATGTCGGCGATAATGTTGGCGATGTGGCCGGCATGGGAGCTGACCTTTATGAATCTTATGCCGGGTCAATTCTGGCTACCGCTGCTCTTGGTGCTTCAGCTTTCCTCGGGCAGGGAGATATGCAGCTCAAGGCAGTCATTGCCCCCATGGCCATAGCTGGTATCGGAACAATTCTTTCCATTCTCGGCATTTTTATGGTCAGAACCGGAGAAAAGGCCAGTCAAAAAGAGTTGCTGAGGGCCCTGAGTCGTGGGATTAACACCAGCGCAATTCTTATTTTTATCTTTTCCTACCTGATAATTCGTTCTCTGGGTATGACAATTGGTAACTGGCTGGCAGTAGTGGCCGGGCTGCTTTCAGGAATTATTATTGGTAAATCGACCGAATATTATACCTCTCATTCTTATAAACCGACCAAGCGAATAGCAGAAAGCGCTAAAACTGGAGCAGCTACTGTCATTATCACCGGGATCGGCACTGCCATGCTGTCCACCTGGCTGCCAATTATTGCCGTCGCCTCAGGAACCATCCTGGCCTATCTTTTTGCGGCCAATTTTAATCTTCTGGATGTAGGCCACGGACTTTATGGAATCGGCATAGCAGCAGTAGGCATGCTGTCCACTCTTGGTATCACTCTTTCCACGGATGCTTATGGACCAATAGCTGACAATGCCGGCGGTAACGCTCAGATGTCCAACCTCGAAGCTGAGGTCAGACAGAGAACCGATGCCCTGGATGCCCTGGGCAATACGACGGCGGCGACTGGCAAAGGCTTTGCCATTGGTTCAGCTGCTCTGACCGCTCTGGCTCTGCTGGCTTCATATGTAGAAGAAATAAAAATGGGCCTGGTTCGTATCGGTCAGACAACCCTTCAGATGCTGGACGGTACGACTATTGAAACGGCCAAGGCTGGGTTTCTCGATTTTATGCAGTATTTTCGGGTTAATTTAATGAATCCGATTGTTCTGGTCGGGATGTTTATCGGAGCAATGATGGCTTTTGTCTTCTGCGGCCTAACCATGATGGCTGTCGGCAAGGCGGCCGGCAGCATGGTGGATGAAGTCAGACGGCAATTTAAAGAAATCCCTGGCGTCTGGGAGGGGACAGCTGAACCTGATTATGCCCGTTGCGTGGCTATTTCGACCAAAGGAGCCCAGAAGGCCATGATGGTCCCCTCGCTTCTGGCCATTATTGTTCCCGTTGCTACCGGGATTTTACTGGGCGTGGCCGGGGTGATGGGCTTGCTGATAGGGGCCACCGCCACCGGTTTTGTTCTGGCTGTTTTCATGGCTGATGCCGGTGGTGCCTGGGATAACGCCAAAAAGTTTATTGAAGATGGTAATCTCGGCGGCAAAGGTTCTCCAGCTCATAAAGCCGCGGTCGTAGGCGACACGGTTGGTGATCCCTTTAAAGATACCTCTGGTCCAAGCCTTAATATTCTGATCAAGTTGATGAGCATGGTCTCTATCGTGGTAGCAGGCCTCACCGTGGCCTTTTCTCTGATTAAGTAAAAATAAATCAGGAGATAGAAAGCCTGGTCGGGCAGGCTGGGATTGCAGGTGAAGGTGGCGAGAATTAAATCTCGCAAGATCGAAGCGACCTTCCAGCTACCTGCTCCGCTCGGGCTTAATCTCGAGGAGGGGAGGTAGAATCATGGCCAGGATAAAATTATTTTCTCGCCCGACCTTAAAGTTAGAAATTGTACTTTTAATAATGGGCATCTCATTTTCAGGCTGCCAGCCTGGAGAGCGGGCAGCCGATATTACAGCCGCAGAGATACTGAACCATATCAAGCTTTTATCCGATGATACCTATGAAGGACGTGGACTGGGCAGTCCGGGAATTGAACTGGCAGCCCAATATCATGAGAATTACTTCAAGCAATTTGGCCTCAAGCCTTTTTTTGGCACCAGCTACCGCCAGACCTTTACTTTGATCGGTCTTGAGCCTGATTTAAAAGCAACCATGGAGCTGATAACTTCTGTAATCAAAGCCCAGAGGGTAGAGTTTCCGCCGCCTGTTTTACTTGAAGATTTTGTAATTAAATCAGAAAGGGAAGATTGCCCGCCGGAGGTTGAAGCTGAGCTAGTCTATGGCGGTTATCTGATTCAGGCTGCCGAGCAAAACTGGGATGATATCAAGGGAATGGACTTAAAAGGTAAAGTTCTACTGGTCGAAATTAATGAGCCTGGCAACTATCCTGGTGGGCTATTTGACGGTGAGGATCTGACCTATTATGGCCGCTGGACCTATAAATTTGAAAAAGCAACTGAACTCGGGGCAGCCGGCGTCCTGATTATTCACAATGATAAAGGGGCGACTTATGGCTGGAGTGTGGTCAGAAATTCCTGGGCTAAAGAATCGTTTTTCCTGCCGGAAAAAGTCAGAACTCTCTATTTTCAGGGCTGGGTAACAGAACCCCTGGGGGCCAGAATAGTCGAGGCTGCTGGTCTTGATTTAAAAGAATTGCGGGCCAGAGCTGAAACAACCGATTTTAAACCGCAACTGCTCGGCCTTAAAATTAAAGTCAGACAACAGCCTGCTTTCCGCCAGGTCGAGGCCTTCAACGTGGCCGGATGGTTACCTTCGTCCGAACCACAGGCCAGGAATAGATATGTCATCTTTTCTGCTCATTATGATCATTTGGGTCGCGACCCCAACCTACAAGGAGATCAGATCTATAATGGAGCAGTCGATAACTGTTCGGCCAGTGCCTGTCTGCTGGCTCTGGCTGGCTACTATTCTCAGTTTAAGGGTAGATTGCCGGTTAACCTGATTTTTGCCGGAGTAACAGCTGAGGAACAGGGCTTGCTGGGTTCAGATTACTTTGCTTCTCATCTGCCGGTTCCTAATTCCTCGGTTCTGGCCAATATTAATTTTGAGACAACCAATGTCTGGGGAGAAACTGAAGATCTTTATGCCATCGGCGCTAAATATTCTGACCTGGATGACATTTGCCGGCAGGCAGCCGAGAACCTGGGCTATCGGTATATACCGGAACGAGGAGGGAACTACGGTTTTTTCTATCGCTCGGATCAGCTGAGCTTTGCTCGGCATGGAATTCCGGCTGTCTGGCTGCATGAAGGCGTGGTTTCACGGGGAGAGGATAAAGACCTCATCGTCAGAAAGTCAGAAGAATATCAGAAAAAATATTACCATCAGGTAACAGATGAAGTTCAGCCAGACTGGGATTTGAGCGGAGCAGTCCAGATTATTCGCTGGGCCAGGGAAGTGGTTGAATTACTGGGAAAAAATCCTTCTTTGCCGGCTTTTAAGGCCAACAGCCCTTTTCAAAGGCCGGAAATTGCTGGCGGCCAGAAAGATCTGACTGATTAGCCGATTAGCCAGCCAGGCGGAACAGGACAAAAGCTTCGGTCAAATTGTCTGGTTGCAAAAATGAAATTTTATGATAAAATCAACAATATAATCGACCATGAATTTAAAAGAAGCTTCTTTCGGTGAGTTTCTCAAGCCAGCTCAGGTTATTTTCGAGCTCAAGAGCCATGAAAAAGTAGAAGCGATCGAAGAGCTTCTCAATAGCCTGGTCAAACAAAAGTTAATCAGCAATAAGAACCTCACTCTGACCAGAATAATTGACCGGGAAAATCTGGAATCAACTGCTCTGGGGCATGGTATCGCTGTGCCTCATGCTCGGGTTGACACTGAAGGTCATATGGCGGTGGCCGTCGGACGTTCAGCCGAAGGTATAGATTTTTCAGCTCCCGATAGCCGGCCAGTTCATCTCATCATTCTGGTTGTCTGGAATCCGACTATCCCCGGTCTTTTTAATCACCTGTTTGCTGGGCTGGCCAGTTTTCTGATTAAACCTGATAACCGCGATCGTCTGTTCAACGCCAGGGATAAAAATGAACTTTACAATGTCCTGGCTCAAATCCCGCTGGCCTTTCCCTATGAAGATAGAATAGTTAACCGGGCCAGCTTGCTTAGAAAACTTCAGGAAATTGAACTCAAAATTAGACGGGCACCGGAAGCCAGACAGGAAGAACTTCAGAAGCATCGGGCCCTCATCAGGGAGGAGCTTGACCAGTCGCTTTTAGCCCGGTTTGACCTGTTGATGGACCGTTATGGTTATGCTGTCTCGGAAGTGGTCGATGGCGTTTGCCAGAGCTGCAACATGAGTGTTTCAACCCAGATGGCCTCGGCCATTGAGGAAAGCAATGATATTTATATCTGCGAAAATTGTGGTAAATATCTCGTCTCGCCGGGTAAAAAAGAAAAGGCAGTGACGAAAGAAAAGACTGAAAAAGAAAAAGTAGAAAGTCTAAAAAAAGCGGCCAGTCCAGCGGTCAAAGTCAGACCAGGTAAACAAGTTTCTGCCAGACAGACTAAAGCAGAAAAAAGCAGAAAAAATTAAAGGGCAAAATTTTCTATCCGCAAACTTTAGTCTTTAAATCAAATTCCGTTTTCACCTTATTATTTTCTAACCCTGACTGCTGGAAAATTAGCCGGTTCAAGCAGGCGATAGACTGGTAGTTCAGCGTAACCTCTCTGCCATTCGCGGTAAATATACCGGTCAAAGAAGTTCCAGACAGCCAATCCGTCTTCGCTTTCAGGCTCAAGCAGGTAAGCAGCCAGAGAGCCGAGTGGTTGGCCGGTTCGGACAAAAAGTGATCCGGCCGGGAAAGTCCTTGTTTCCTTCTTGTATTGGCCTTTGATCTGCTCCAGCCGGTGCCCCTGGAAAGGTCGGTCAGCTGCCTTGATTTCAGTCGGTAAGAAAACCTCTACCGGCAGTGTCAATTCCGAAGTCAGGGACTCGACCAGCAAACCATGCTTGAGGAGAATGGCGATCAGATCTGGATCAGGCTGGCTGATAAGATAACCATAGGGCAGACTGACTGTCCTTTTTGGCCGGTAGCTGGCATAGTAAGGAACAGTTACCGGTTTTTTCCGATTGGTAGGTTTAATTTGAGGGAAGCCACCGCCTGGCCTCTCGCTTACCTCCAGTTCATAGGCCTGAATTGTGATAGGCTCAGGCAATGGCTGAAGATCAAATTCAACTGCAAAAGTCTTTCCTCCGGGATTAAGGCCGGCGGCAATAGTCCGGCGGTCAGCCTCTTCGATGAGTTTTTGAATTTCTACCGTTTTGCCGGCTGTATAATCAAGAATGGCTTTAAGGAAATTGAAGCAGCTGATGACTCTGGTCTTATAATCAGCATGGACATAGTTTTCATCAAGAATGGACAGCCGATTTCTTACTCCAGCATAGTTGGTGAAATATCTAGGCTGAGGATCAAAGGTTTCCCAACCTTTGGAAGTATCACGCCAGTCGCGGAACATTCCATAGGGAGCAGCTAAAGTGCCATACTTGTCTTTCAGAATTTTAACAATAGCCGGCAACATGATATCGCGCTGATAGGTAAGAAGTTCAGGATCAATATTGGGGTTAACCGGCCAGGAGTAGGTGACAGTCTCTTCATGGTAAGCCCCATCCGTCGTATGGAGATCAAGCACCAGAGCCGGATCCCAGCGGTTGATAATCTTACCAACTACGGCTGTCATTTCCGGGCTTTCCAGTTTCATAGCATCACGATTGAGGTCAAGATTCTGGCCGTTTGGCCTGACTCCCACGCCTTTTTCAGGGCCCGGCTGCTGGGGCCGGTTGTTGGGACTGATTTTATCATTTCCATCAGGATTGAGGTTCGGGACGATCAGAATAACCAGGTCCTTAAGATAAGGATGGGACGGATTCAACACCAGTTCCCTGGCCAGCATTAACGACGCTTCTTTTCCCTCGACTTCGCCAGCATGAATATTAGCCTGAATATAAACGACAGTTTTATTCAAATTGCGGGCATATAACGGCGAATGAACAGGCGGGTTACTGATAATCAACATGGGGATTGACCGTCCCTCGGTCGATGTTCCGATATTTTCAACTACCAGATTAGGGCTGAGCTTCTGTAATTCCTTAATGAAAGCTATAACCTCGGCATGGAGCGAAGTTGCTGTAAAGTGACTGCTTTCGGCCACCGTCAAAGGAGCGTTGGCAGGCAGGCCCGATGACGGCGAAACTGGTTTTGATGAGCCTGAAACTTGCCTGGACCCTGAGACTTCAGACAGGCTGGCCCCTGCCTTCCTGGCTGCCGAATTTTTACTGGCAGCGGTTGAAGAACTCAACGAGATAATTAAAAAGAGGATAAAGCTGTTGATTAAAATTGATTTTAATAGCTTTTTCTTGTCCATGTCTTTAACTATGTTCCTTTCCGGCTGTAATTTTTATCAGTTTTATAATTAACCAGGTTGTGCCAATATAAACCGGCCCACTCCAGCCTGTGCTCTTCCGTTAGAAGAAAATCAGGCGGCCAAAATAATTTAGAAAAAATCGTATCATGTCCCGATTTTCTTATCAATGAAAATTTAAATTAGCTGAACATTCTGGTTGATCTTATTCGCCAGCATCGATGAGCGGACTGGCAGCCGGCCTTTATTTCCAATATAATAAAATAAGAAGGACGAAAATGGGGCTATTTCCTGTTAGACCAGAGAAAGAAAAAGACCTCCTGGAGAGGATGGCCAGACTTGGTATTAAAGATTCTGACCTGGAGGAAAGGTTTGTTCACTCCCAGGGAAAAGGTGGACAAAAGGTCAACAAGTCAGCTACCTGTGTTTATCTAAAGCATCTGCCGACTGGTATCGAGGTCAAATGTCAGAGGGAAAGGTCTCAGGCTTTGAATCGTTTCCTGGCCAGGCGGATTCTGGTCGAAAAACTGGAAGAAAAGCTCCGGGGCGAAGAAACCCGAGAAAAGCAGAAGATAGAAAAAATTCGACGTCAGAAAAGAAAAAGATCGAAAAGGGCCAGGGAAAAAATGCTGGCCGAAAAAAAACACCGGGCTTTATTAAAGGAAATGCGGCGGGTGTTCCTTAAGCCTGACGATACTGACTGACTTAAAGCTGATCGCTATCTGGAAGTTTTCTTTCTATTGAACCTACTGAATCCACCACAACTCAGGTCGAAGTCAGCTCCAGCAGAGCCTGGAGCAGCAGATTGGCGCCTTTCTCCAGATCGGAAGGATTAATCTTTTCTTCCGGCACATGACTTAAGCCTTCTGGAGATGGTATAAAAATCAAGCCCACCGGGCAGATGGCAGCCAGAATCTGAGCGTCATGTCCAGCTCCGCTTGAAATAAGCTGGTAATCATAACCCAGCCTTTCACTTAAAGCTTTAAGTTTATTCAGCATAGCCCCGGGGACAACGATTGGCTCTGTGCTATCGACCAGCTGCTGATAAAAAGAAAGGCCACGGGTGGAAGCCACTTCCCGGGCAAGAGACAGGACTTCCTTTTCCAATTCTTCTAGTTCCTGGCGGTTTATGCCTCTCAGGTCAAGAGTAAAATCAGCTTCACGTGGGATTATGGAAAAAGAACCCGGCCTGAGCACCACCCGGCCGATGGTCAGTGTGTTATCCTCATATTTTCTGAGTACCAGTTGATTCGCTCTTAAGGCAAAATCAGCCAGAGAAATAAAGGCGTCCTGCCTGAGTTCCATCGGTATTGTTCCCGCATGCCCAGAGCGGCCAACAAAAGTCGACTGATAGTAACGCTTACCGGCTATAGTGGTGACCAACCCGATCGGTACACCTTCCTCCTCGAGAATAGGTCCTTGCTCGATGTGCAGTTCAAGAAAGGCCAGGATTTCAGGCCGTTCTCTGGCTGCCAGGGGAATGTTCTCAACCTTCAATCCCGCTTTCTCCATGATTTCGGCCAGCGGCGGTCCAAATTGGGTTCTGGCACTTTTCAGCTGGTCTTCTTTTAACTGGCCGGTAAAAGCCCTGCTTCCCAGAAAATCGCCAACGAGATTTCCTTCTTCGTCAGTGAAAGAAGCCATTTCCAGTGTTCGGTAGAGCTCTAAGTTTTCTTCTTTTATTCTTCTCAAACATTCGAGAGCTGAAAGAACTCCAACCGAGCCGTCAAACCGTCCACCGTTGATGACCGTATCAAGATGAGAACCGGACATAACCACCTGAGGCGTTTTGCCCGCCAGCCGGCCAAAAATATTACCGGCGCTATCCTGCCGATAAGTCAGACCGGCGGCCTCGATCTTTTCTTTCAGCCATTTTCTGGCTTCTAAATCAGGCAGGCTGAAAGACGGCCGCGAAATTCCCCCTCTTGGATCCAGACCAATTTGACTCAGTTCTTCCAGATCATGCCAGAGGCGTTCAAAATTAATTTTTAGTTCGCTCATTTTTGAAGAAGCTCCATCATTTCTCTTACGGCCTGAGTCAGCCCAACCATGGCCGCTCTGGCCACAATGGCAAAGCCGATGCTTAGCTCGGAAATCTCTCTGATATCCACGATTGGCTGGACATTATGATAGTCAAGCCCATGGCCGGCATGGACTTCAAGGCCCAGGCCGGCGGCAAAAACAGCTGCTTGCCTGACTTCTTCCAGGTTGGCCTGCTGCTCTTTTTCGCTCCCGGCGTCGGCATACTTACCCGTATTGATTTCAATCAGGTCGGCTCCGACTGCCTGGCAGGCTTTAATCTGGTTTTCCAGGGGATCAACAAAAATACTGACCTTTATTCCAGCCTGTTTCATTTCTTGAATATAAGAGGTGAGATGCTCTTTTTGATTGATGACTTCCAATCCGCCCTGAGTGGTGATCTCTTCAGGGCTCTCCGGGACAAGCGAAACTGTATCAGGTTTAACTTCTCTGGCCACCTTTAACATTTCTTCGGTAGCCGCCATTTCCAGGTTGAGTTTGGTCACGATGACCTGTCGCAACAATTTCAAATCTCTTTCCTGAATATGACGTCTGTCTCCTCGCAGGTGACAGACAATACCTGAAGCCCCGGCCTGTTCAGCCAGCAAAGCGGCCAGAATTGGTTCTGGCTCCCGGGCTGCTCTAGCCTGCCTTAGAGTGGCGATATGATCGATGTTAACTGCCAGTTTCATCCTTGCCTCCAGCTATTGAATAATGTTTCTATCTCCATTATATTCTCAGTTTATTTTTGGCCACAAAAGCTGTCAATCAGGTTGACAATTTTTCTGGCCAGCGGTTGGAGTTTATCCTCGTCCGGCCCTTCTATCATAATGCGGGCCAGGGGTTCTGTGCCTGAATAGCGAACTTCCAGCCGTCCATGTGGTCCAAGTTCTTTTTTGACGTCTTCAATCAAATCACTATAGCCAGGTATTTCTCTCAAAGGGACTTTTGCTTTCACCCTGAGATTAATCAAAATCTGAGGATAAAGCTGGAAGCCTTTCACCAGTTCGGACAGGCTCTGTCCGCTTTCCACCAGCAGCTCCAGCAATTTTAAGGAGCTAAGGAGTCCATCACCAGTGGCAGCGTAATCGAGTAAAATCGTATGGCCCGATTGCTCACCACCCAGGTTGGCCTGATGCTTGACCATTTCTTCCAGGACATATTTATCGCCGACCCTGGTCCGGAGGAGCTTTATGCCATTATGCGCCAGGCTCTGCTCCAGCCCCAGGTTGCTCATGGTTGTGGCTACTACCAGATTGTTTTTCAGGCGAGCCTTTTCTTTGAAATATAAAGCCAGGAGGTACAGGGTGTGGTCGCCATTAAGGATGTGTCCCTGTTCATCAGCCCAGATGGCCCGGTCGGCGTCGCCATCGTAGGCAATGCCCAGGTCAGCTCCTTGTTCGACTACCGCCCTGGCCAGGTTCTCTGGATGGAGAGAACCGCAGCTGGCATTGATATTCCGACCATCAGGCGAATTATTGATGGCTACTACCTCGAAGTTGAGGGCTTTAAACAGCCGGGGGGCCAGTTCTGAGCTGGCTCCATTGGCACAATCTACTACCAGCTTTAACTTATCTTTTTTGCTGGACGACCAGCTCTCCAGGAGTGAATCCAGATAAGCAGACAGCAGTGAAGGGTCAACTTCAACCGGTTCTGTCTTGATTTTACTTCCTTCCTGCCTCTCTTTGATCAGTGCCTCTTCCAGTCTTTCTTCCCAGTCTTCAGGAATTTTTGTTCCGCCTGGCGAAAATATTTTGATGCCATTATCCTCATAAGGATTGTGTGAGGCAGAAACAACCACACCCGCACTGAAGCCGCCTCTCCTGGTCAAAAAGGAAACACCAGGAGTCGTGATGACTCCGGCCGAGACGGCCTGACCACCAGCCTGTACAAAGCCCGAACAAAAATATTCTTCTAGCCACTGACTGGATTCCCGGGTGTCACGACCGATGACAATTCTGGGTTCTTTCCCCTTTTCTTGTAGGAAGGAAGCCAAGGCCTGACCAAGCCGGTAAACAGCCCCGGCCTCCAGGGGAAATTCTCCTGCCCTGGCTCTTAAACCGTCTGTTCCAAACAATTTTCCCATGGTTAACTTTTCTGACTCCTCTCTGG
>Ga0209606_1000410_pt1 | contig 64949 bp, 54 predicted proteins | sample AD_UKC057_MetaG_FD_184412 | JGI IMG/M metagenome (GOLD analysis project Ga0209606, IMG submission 184412) | Active sludge microbial communities of municipal wastewater-treating anaerobic digesters from USA - AD_UKC057_MetaG (SPAdes) (version 2) | ecosystem: Engineered > Bioreactor > Anaerobic >... | reverse complement strand
TATGAACATCTTCTTTTAAAACAAAACTAACATATCCCGAAAACATATTTTATCGATTCGTTTCGTATTCATAAATAATGTATAAATAGAAAAATTTCACATCTTATAAATTTTGTTTTGTTATTTAATATAATATTCATAAATAAATTTAATTTGATGTCGATAGAGTTTAAAAAAATTCGATTCGTTTTTGCTTGAATAGCCTACAAAATTTTTTCTATTGGTTTATAATCAATCGTGTTTGATGAGACGGGGTGGAGGTTTTGTGCCTTGACCAATAAATACATTGATGCTATCGCTGCCCGAACAGCCGCTTTGAGAACTTACGGTAACACTGTATGTTCCACTGGTGTCGACAGTTATGCTGCTCGATGTAGCTCCTGTATTCCATAAATATGTCCATTCGGGGTTGTAGCCTGCATCCAGAATTACTGCCTGGTTTTCACATACTGTAATATCCGGCCCAAGGTTGGGGATGGGCTGAGGCTCAATGAAAAGATGAAATATGGCCGTGTCGTAGCGATTGTCAATATGTTTTACTATCATTTGTATGGTGTAGGAACCAGGGTTGGCGTAAATATGTTGAGGAGTGCTATCTATAGAAGTATTGGCAGAGCCACTGGCGGGATCGCCAAAGTTCCACCAAAGCGAATCGGGTGCTGGATAGGTGTTGGGTGAAAAGCTTACCGGCATTCCTTGACATTGCCCAGAGTGATTAATATAGGCAAAGTAACGTTGAAGACCTTGTGAAAGCCCTACACCTGATTGTCTTCCCCGCAGGCTGAGATAATTTTTTTGCCACTGACAGGCTGAACCAGGTAAAGAGGGATGATGAATAACACTAAGAGAATCTGTAAACGTCTGTGTAGCATATATCTTATTATCTGGACCAAGATGTATGCCCATTAATGACCCAATGGCTATGAATTTTTCAGAATCTTTAAATGACAGAGAATCTCCCCTCTCCATGTTGTACTGAAATACAGCAGCACAACCTGAAATGGCAGTACAGTAATAATGACATGCAACATACACAAACTTGCCATCAACCGAAAAGGCCAAATCATCAGGAAAGCATGGACCAACCGGAATATAACTGGGAATAATGGTAAACTTGGGCTGAATTTCACCCGTGGCAGTATTGAAACTGCACACCTCAAACCTGTCGGAATAGCAGCATACCAGATGCTTCCCATCCTGGGATATTTTCAAGGCCTGTATCATTGTAGATATAGAATAATCCAGAAATACCCCGCTATTGCTAAATACAGGCTGATCGACAACACCATTATCATTCAAAAGATAGGATACATAAAAATTCGAATCAGGATCATGTATTCTCGAAATTATCCAGGCATCATGATTGTTGCTGTGGCGAGTAGCCGTAATACATCCAAAAGCCTGTGATGCACCACATAAAGGAATACTTTTTTTGCTGGGTTCAATATCGCCCAGTCCATTGTCGAGATTCATGTTCAATATGGAATAGGTCAAGCCTTCGTGAACTGATGGATTGGGAAATCCAAAACCATCCACATGAAAAATATAATAAATCGTATCTGGGATTTTCGTCTGAATACCAATCATACCATGCTCCCCCGTAGTTCCCAAATCACCATTAGGCATTAAGGTGTGATTGCGGTTTAGTAAACGAATTTGACCATAAAAAAGTAAATTTCCTGAGGAATCAGATATAGTAGATGAATATCCAGGAATAAATTCATTATTATTCAATAATGCGATGGGTCCTCCATTAACGAAACTAATGCCGGCTTTGTTTCCAAAATACCAAATGTCGAGTTCTTTTTGGGAAAATAGGTTTAATCGGAACAATAGAACGGCTAAGACTAAAAGTAAGGATTTTTTATAGTGAGGCTCCATTTTTCAATTAAGATAAAGCATTTCCCCGGAACAGGCCGGGGAAATGCAAATTTAATCAAAACTGCTGGACTTTGATAGGATTAGGCGTACAGGGGTATAAGCCTTCTTCGTTGGCCCAGTCGGAAACTCCTGTACGAACAATGCTGCCTCTGTACACCATAACAATTATTCGATAAGGATACCTTGGCATAGGATTGGGCGGAACAACCCCGGGAAAATTAATGACTTGTGGTAAATATTTTAGCCCTTGGCCGGTAACTTCTCCTATAGGGATAGGATAGAGATTTCCCTCACTTGTCTCAAGGACTGCATAAACAGAATATTCTGTAGTTGGAGGGGCCTCAGGATCAGATATGTAATAATTAAAATTAACTGGACCTACCGTTATCTGTGCTGAAGCATCCTTAAAAGCTAAAGTAGCTGTGATGCAACAAACTGCTACTAATAAAAATTTTATTTTGTTCATTTTGTTATAAATTTAAATTTTAATAAGTTAATTAAATTAATGTATTATGTTAATTTGTAAAACGATAAGAAAGTATCTTTCTGTATCTCATTAGCTGACGCACAACACCGTTCGGGTTTTGTTATATTGGATGCAGTAGCCATAATAATAATCTGGCAACCTTATCATCAAAAGAATTAAACCATTTGATGAAAGGATAGCTATTAACTTTTACGCTATACATGAGAAGAGTTTCCAATTCAGTTAAACTTTATTAAAACCTGTGTTTCTATTTGAAATAGTAGCATTCCTTAATTGCTTCTCTCTGAAGGAAAGCCCGTGTAAACAAATCAGAGACTTGCCCCATGGGCATAGATGCTTTTTCTAAGAATCAAAATAAGGAATTCATAACACAAATATACAAGCTTTTTCTACTTTTTGGGCGTTTTTCCAAATATTTCTTACTTCTTTTGAATCAAGAAACATTGACTATAAAATTTATTCATTTAAAATAGCTCTTGTCAATAATAATGATTTGGCTCATTCTAACCATTTTCAGAAAAACAAAAAGTGCTGTGGTAATTCTCTATTAGAGAGATGTTTATTTTTATTTTTGGAGAAAGCTTTCTACAGCTAACCGATAGCTTTCTAATCCAAAGCCACAAATAAAACCTTTGCAGGCCGAAGCAGTAAGCGATTTTTGTCGGTAAGGTTCACGGCCAAAGAGCATGCTGATGTGCACTTCTACCACAGGGCAGTAAATAGAACGTATAGCATCTGCTATTGCTACCGAAGTATGTGTAAAACCGCCAGGGTTTAGTATAATCCCATCGGTGGAAAATCCAAATTCATGTAAGGTATTGATGATTTCACCCTCCATATTATGTTGTCGATAGATGAAATTGATATAAGGATAAGTTGTTTCGAGCTGACGGAGATAGTCTTCGAATCGTTCAGAACCATAGATATGAGGTTGTCGTTTTCCTAAAAGGTTTAGATTTGGTCCATTGATAATCGCGATAGTCATCTTTTATCAAATCATTTTTCATCAAAAATAGCAAATTATTTTATCAAATCGTTTATTAGATAAAATATTCTAATTTTGCCGTAGATACCTTATAGGGGTGTCCCGATATAGCGGGGCTGAGATCATACCCTTTGAACCTGATCCGGATTATACCGGCGTAGGGAGATATAATTCATTCATGACCTTTTCCCCTATATGGTTTTAATACATTGTTCCACAATTAAAACCATTATTTATGTTCAAAAAAACTTTTATTTTCATTTTCATGGCGCTTGTCCCCTATGTGGCCATGTCTCAGTATATGCTGAGTGGGACGGTTTGTGACGCCTCGAGCGGGCAAAGTCTCGTTGGAGCCAATGTTGTTATATTGAATTCTCCTTATGGAGCTGTAACCAACGACGTCGGATATTTTTCCATCAAAAAACTTCCTTCGGGTAATTATCCTTTAAAAATCAGTTATGTAGGATATGAGTCATATTTTGATACCATTAAATTAGACAGGAATCTCTTTTTAAAAATAAAATTACAGACATTAGCTCACATGCAGGAAGAAGTAATCGTAAAATCCACCAGGGTAGATATTTCGGTTCCCACTACTTTTAGCGAACTACATCGGAAGGAGATAAGGAAATTGAACATTGGACGAGATTTACCTTATGTGTTGCAAATGAGCCCTTCAGTGGTAGCAAGTTCCGATGCAGGTACAGGGATTGGATATACCAGTTTAAGAATTCGAGGCACAGATATGACTCGCATAAATGTAATGGTAAATGGAATTCCACTGAACGATCCAGAATCTCAGCAAGTTTACTGGGTTGATTTACCTGATTTTGCATCTTCGACCGATAATATACAAATACAAAGAGGAGTAGGGACGTCGGTGAACGGAGCAGGAGCCTTTGGCGCAAGCATCAATTTATTGAGCACCAAGATATCCGATGAACCTCAAACCATTATACATGCTTCAGGGGGCAGTTTCAATACCTTACGAAATTATATAAGTTTTAGCACAGGAAAATCTTCCAGTGGCTTTGCGCTTGATGGACGCCTTAGCCGAATAACCTCCGATGGCTATATTGATAGAGCCAGCGCTAACCTGAAGTCTTTCTTTCTATCAGGAGGCTACTATGGCAAGAAAAGTCTGTTACGCATCAATATCATGGGTGGAAAAGAGATTACTTACCAAGCCTGGGAAGGTGTTCCTTCAGAATTACTCGACAAATGGCGTACTTTTAATCCAGCCGGCCTCTATACTAATGAGTATGGTGATACGCTTTATTATAAAAACCAAATCGACGACTATCAGCAAGACCATTATCAGCTCTTATACAGCCTCTCCCCTTCCAGTAATATTACCCTCAATTTAGCAGCCCATTATACACACGGTTTTGGATATTACGAATCCTTCAGAGAAGATGCTAAATATAGTAAATATGCCCTGCCCGACCTCATTATAGGAAACGATACTATCCGTAAAACCGATTTAATCAATAGGAAACATCTCGATAACGACTTTGCAGGAACTACTTTTTCTTTCATTTATGAAAAAAATCCTCGATGGAGATTCACTTTGGGTGGAGCCTATAATTATTACAAAGGTCAGCACTTTGGAAGAATCATTTGGGCGAGGTATGCTTCGGCTAGCTTCCCCGAAAACGATTATTACCGCAATGAGGGAATAAAAAAGGATTTCAATATCTACGGCAAAGCATCATGGGAAATGACGAAATATCTTTCGTGGTTTGCCGATATGCAATATAGACGTGTTGATTACAAGATAGAAGGTATACACGATGATCAGCGAAGGCTCGATCAAAGTCATTTATTCAATTTTTTCAATCCCAAGGCTGGAATGAATATAAGCTTCAATGAAAGACAACGGCTTTATCTTTCACTGGCAGTAGCAAATCGTGAACCTTCGCGTGATAATTACAGGGATGCCGACGAAGGTTATACACCTCAACCCGAACGTCTGTATGACCTCGAATTAGGCTATGAATGGTCGGACACTCATCTTCAATTTGGAACAAATTTTTATTGGATGCAATACAAAAACCAATTGGTATTGACAGGCAAAATCAATAATGTGGGAGACCCGATAATGATGAATGTTCCAGATAGTTACAGAGCAGGAATAGAGCTTCAGGGGAATGCTCAGCTTGCTCCTTCTTTGCATTTGATAGCCAACTTAACCCTTAGCCGCAACAAGATTAAAAATCTGACGGAATATGTCGATAATTGGGATACAGGTGACCAACAGAGCATTTATTACAAGGAAACCGATATTTCATTTTCACCTCCAGTGATTGCAGGCTTAAGTATTCAGTACATGCCTCTTCAAAGCCTAACGTTCATGTTGCAGTCGAAATATGTGGGTAAACAATATATCGATAACAGCTCGAGCAACGAAAGGAAACTCCATCCTTATTTTGTAAGCGATTTGCGGATAGATTATTCACTTTCAATACCTTATATACGTGACCTGAATCTTTTCTTTGTAATAAACAATATTTTTGACCATAAGTATGAAAGCAATGCATGGGTTTATAGCTATATTTATGAAAATCAGCGCAGAAAAATGGATGGCTATTTTCCTCAGGCAGGGATTCATTTCATTGCCGGACTCGAAATAACTCTTTGAATAAATAAATAATGACGAATTTTTTGAAAATTAACACTTTTTAACCTTTTAATATATGTAAGTACCTCATTAAGTTATAATTTCGCAGCATCATGAAAAAGGTGCTGCTTTTTTTATTTTTAGTGGCTTTATGGAGTATCTCTGTAAAAGCCCAAGAAATTTTCATCGAGGGACATATTGTCAACCTCAATCATCAACCTGTTTCTTATGCGCATGTTATTTTATTACGCAACTTAACTGGAACGGTAAGCGATTCGGCAGGGCGTTTCATGATGCCGTTAAAATATGGTGACACACTCATTATCAGTCATGTAGGATATGCAACCCGAGTTTATTCCTTGAATGAATCTTCTTTACTTTACGATCATAGGCTTGAAATCGTTCTGTTGGACAAGATATATGAACTGAAAGAAGTGGTTATTACTACGTTTCCAAAAACATGGGAAGAATTCAAATATGCCTTTGAGAACCTGAAAGGCGATGAAGAGGAGCAACCTGCTGATTTGCAACTTAATAAGGAAATACCCTTGGGATATAATATTCCCCAAAGTGGTTTTGGAATTACAATGAATGGTCCGATTACTGCATTGTACAATATTTTTAGCCATGAAGGCAAAAGCAGGAGGAAGTTAGCCCGTTTACTGGAAAACGACAAGCGTAATAGAGCCGTTAGCCAGCGATATAACTATGATTTGATAAAAAAACTCACGGGTATTACCCAGCAAGAAACCATAGAAAGATTCATGCAGTTTTGCCATCTATCCGATGAATTTGTTCTGCAATCTTCCGATTACGAGCTGTATCTGGCCATTTTGGAATGCTATCGTGAATTTTGTGAGGAAAGTTAGGGCAGTGGCACTCGATTCTACACCAGAATTTGTAAAATGGCCAACCTAATTTAAGAATAGACAGGACAGAGGATGGTAGATGGGGTATAGAGAGCCGAAAGTTAAAAGTCAATAAGCTAAAAATGAATTAGTTGCTTGTTAATAGGAGTCCTTTCATCCCACAATCTCTGTATCCCCAAGCAACACATACCCTGGAAATCTTGCCACCTTCCTAATAAAATTCATAACATAACGGACAAAATATGTTACTGAGCGGACACGCTCTGGCACAAAGTATCAGTAATTTTGAGCAAAACAAATCAAGCCATGGTGAAACGATTTAAAAATAATCCACTTCTTTGTCCTTCAGATATCGAGCCATCTATGCCGGACATGGAGGTTGCCTGTTTATTGAATCCCGGCGTATTTAGATATGAAGATAAGATATGGTTGGTACTAAGGGTTGCGGAACGTCCAAAACAGGAAGAAGGTAAGATTTCTTTTCCTGTCTATAACGATAAAGGTAAAATCGAGATTCTTTCGTTCCAAAAAGATGATACCGATCTGGATGCCCATGATTCAAGGGTAATACGGTACAAAGGCAGCGATTATCTTACAACGCTGTCGCATTTACGACTGGTTTGTTCGGAGGATGGGATACATTTTATGGAACCTGAAGGTTATTCTTCCATCATGGGACAAGGGCCTTTAGAATCGTTTGGAATAGAAGATTGCCGGGTAGCTACTTTCGATGATTTCTATGCGTTGACTTTTACCGAGGTTTCGCGATATGGTGTAGGTGTGGGTTTGATAATTACTCAAAACTGGAAGGATTATCAGCGTGAAGGGATGATTTTTCCACCTCATAACAAGGACAGTGCGATTTTCGAACAAAAAATCGACGGAATATATTATGCTTTTCATCGCCCCAGTAGTCCTGAGTTAGGAGGAAATTATCTTTGGATTGCCGAGTCTCCCGATTTGATTCATTGGGGAAAACATCGATGTATAGCAACAACCCGTGAAAGAATGTGGGATTCGGCTCGTATTGGAGCAGGCGCTTCGCCCATACTCACTCCTGAAGGTTGGCTCGAAATCTATCATGGTGCAAACGAAAAAAATGAATACTGTCTCGGAGTAATTCTTCTCGATAAAAAATATCCATGGAAAGTTCTGGCCAGAAGTCAAGAACCCATCATGCAGCCTGAAATGGAGTACGAACTGAAGGGTTTCTTTGGTCATGTAATTTTTACCAACGGCCATCTGGTGGAAGGTGATACCATCAAGATGTATTATGGTGCCAGTGATGAAGTGATTTGTGGCGCTACTTTGTCTATCTCTGAAATAATGAATACGCTGAAGTAATCATATTCGAAAATATGCTGAAGAAGATCAAAATAGAATACGAGCATTTTCTTTCGATGCCATACAACATGAGGGTTTTGTTGATAACCAACATGTTATATTCCCTCGTGCTTCCCGTAGTCGAAATTTTTCTGGCAGCCTACATTATGCGTTTTTACAACGAAACCATTTATGTAGCCCTGTTTCAATTAGCTATGTACACAGGTATCATTCTCACCTCCATCACGAATGGTTTTTTGCTGAAACATTTTAAGATTGCTCATCTCTATTCATTCGGTATTCTGCTGAGCGGGCTCGTGATGGCTAGCATGATGCAAATCGAACATCTGAGTGTGGCCCAGCTTTTTCTGGCAGGTCTCCTCATTGGAGCAGCTTCGGGTTTCTTCTGGACTAATCGCTATCTGATGACATTGAACTCTACCATGGATACCAACCGGAATTATTTCTTTGGATTGGAGTCGTTTTTCTTTACCCTCTCGAACATTATCGTTCCCTTGATTATTGGCGCTATATTGGCCGGTATCGATGGAATGAGGATAGGAAGCATAACCTTTAGCATTCAAACCGGATATCAAATCGTTACCTTAATTGTTTTTGCAATAACTATTTTGGCTTGTATATCCTTGGCGAGGGGCCATTATACAAATCCAGCCCAGAAAGAATTCTTCTATTTGAAATTTCATAATTTGTGGAATTTACAAATTGTGCTGGCAGCATTGAAGGGATTGGTGCAGGGTTTTTTAGTTACTGCACCAGCCATGCTCATCATGCGTTATGTTGGGAAAGAAGGGTCGTTGGGATTGATTCAGGGGATTAGCGGAGGGCTCACTGCGTTGATTGTGTATCTTTTAGGACGGTTTACTCAACCCAAACATCGTCTGGCGGTTTTTTCGGTGGGATTAAGCGTTTTCTTGCTGGGAACCATCGTCAATGGAATTCTGCTATCAGCCACTGGTGTAATCGTGTTTATACTTTGTAAGGTTGTTTTTCAGCCTCTTCACGATCTGGCTTATTATCCCACGATGATGAAAGTAATCGATGTGGTTTCGGTTAAAGAAAACCGTAATCCTTATGCTTACATTCTGAATCATGAATTTGGGCTGTACATTGGCAGAGTCATAGGTTTGGGGATATTCATCCTGCTGGCTCTCATGGTTTCGGAAGTATTTGCCTTAAGATGGTCACTCATTATTGTAGCTGCCATTCAAATGTTGTCTATTCCTCTGGCTAAAACAATCATGAAAAAATCTTATCAACCCCTATGAAGAAATTAAAAACGATTTATTTTGGAAATTCCTGTATCGCTCTGTTGCTCATAGTTCTGACCATTGCTTGTACACAGCAGAAGCCTGCACCTTTGCTCCAAAAAAGCATTGTAAGAATTGAACAGATGCCCGATTTGCCACAACCTCTTTCCATTATCGATTGGGGAGAAAAAGCCAGACAATTCGATAGTCTTGTCTTCGATTTCGAGGCTACCACTCCGTTTGCTCCTTATATCTGGTGGGATACGAACCATCGGAATTTTCCTCAGAATACTTACGGAATATATACGGCTATAGGAGATGCTCGTCAGGGCTCATCGAAAAATGGAGGTGAGTTTCACGAAGCACTTGTTACACTTCCAGCCTTATTGAGTGCCGGCCTTATTGGAATCGACAAAACCAATCAGAATGGCTATAATTACGTTGAATTGGCGCAAAATTACTTCAATCGCGATAACGGATGGAACATAGTGATGAACAACACCCATCCCGACATGGCTCATCTAGGTGGAGGCTATGGCAGGGATTGGTGGTACGATGTTTACCCAAATGTCTTGTATTATAGCGTTGCTGCACTTTTCCCTCATGTTCAGAGAAACGACGAGATAATGAGAAGTGTGGCCAATAAATTTTATCAGGCCGATAGCATTTTGAACGGATGTTACGATTATTCCTACTTTGATTATGGAAGGATGAAACCCATGCGTAACAATATCCCATTTCAGCAGGATGCAGCCGGTGGCCATGCATGGGTACTCTATTCGGCTTACAAGAAATTCGGAGATACGAAATATCTTCAAGGTGCCATAAGTGCATGCAAAGCTCTCGATAATCAGAAAGAAAGCAGGTTTTACGAAATCCTTCTTCCATTTGGAGCTTACACGGCCGCTCGTCTCAATGCAGAACAAGGTCAAAATTTCGATGTCGAAAAAATTCTCAATCATATTTTCGATGGCTGCCAATCTACCGATGGAAGATATGGATGGGGTGTAATTGCTGAAAAATGGGGCGATTACGATGTATATGGACTTCAGGGCAGTATCACCGATGGAGGAGGGTATGCTTTTTTGATGAATTCTGTGGTCATGGCATGGCCTCTGCTTCCTATGGTAAAATACGATCCTCAGTACGCAAGGGCTATAGCAAAATATCTGCTCAATGCAGTCAATGCTGCTCGTCTTTTTTATCCCGATCAGATGGATGAGCAACATCAATGGCTCAGCAATAAAAAAGACATTACTAAAGGAATCATCGCTTATGAAGGGCTACGCAAGCACGATGACTATGGGAAACCTGAACTCAAGGGAATTACTCCCGTAGCCCTTGGAGATGGGCCCAAATGGGCACCAGGTCAACCCGAAGAATCCATGTTTAGCCTCTATAGTTCGGCTGTGGCTGGAATTTATGGGGCTATCGTCAACAAAACCGACATAGAAGGTATATTACGTCTTAACTGCAATGCTACCGACTTTTATGGAGACAATGATTTCCCGGTTTATCTGATCTATAACCCATATCTTGAAAATCGTGAAATAAATTATTCAATAGATACTGCTTCTGATCTTTTTGATATTCTCTCTCGAAATTATATTTGCAGAAATGGCGAGGGTGCTGTCAAATTAGAAATTCCCGCACACACTGCTCTTTTGATTGCAGAGTTGCCTTCTATGTCGAAGATTAAATTCTCAAATCATAAAATATGGTGTAACGACAAAATTGTTAGCTGGAAATAAAAAAATCTATTCTTATGAAACGACTATTACTTTTCATGGTCATTTTGTTAACAACTTCTTCTTTTATTCTGGCCCAAAACCGTATAGAAGGGAAAGTGACGGATGCCAAAAGTGGTGAGGCCTTACCGGGTGTAACCATCTACATCAAAGGAACCACAATTGGCACAGTATCGGATGTTAACGGTAAATACGTTTTGGAATCGGCCGCTCTGAAGCCTCAAGCAGTGATTGTTTTCTCTTTTGTTGGATACAACACTCAGGAGGTTGTCTTCCAGAATCAGAAGGTTCTCGATATTAAGCTGGAACCTTCGCAGGTGATGCTCGAGGAACTGGTAGTGATTGGTTACGGCACAACCAAGAAACGTAATGTTCTGGGAGCAATCTCGAAGGTAGGGACTCAAGAGCTTACCCGTTTACCTGTAGCGGGTATCGATCAGGCCTTACAGGGAGCTGCCGCAGGTGTACAGGTTACTCAAAATACCGGAGCACCAGGCGAAGGTGTTTCGGTAAGAATTCGAGGTATAGGTTCCATCAACTCGAGTAACGATCCACTTTACATTGTGGATGGCATTCCTACTGCCGATGCTTTGAATGTGATTGCACCCGGCGATATCGAAAACATCACCATACTCAAGGATGCCTCTTCGGCAGCTATTTATGGAGCTCGAGCCAATAATGGTATCATATTGATTACTACCAAAAAAGGCAAAGAAGGCAAACCTGTGCTTCAGTATCATGGTCAAAGTGGAGTTCAGGCCGTAGGGCATATTCCGAAAATGGTCAATACAGCGGATTATATCACCATTTATAATGAAGCTGCGACCAACGACAATAAATATTTGCCCGAAGGTCTCCAGCGTGTCTTGATTACGCCACAACTTGCAGCCAATTTTGTCGATATCAATTATCTGGAAGAACTTTTTCGGATTGCTCCTATCAACTCTCACGAACTCAGCTATTCGGGATCCACAGGTAAAACGAGCTATTTTATGTCGGGTAACTTCTTCGACCAGAGAGGAGTCATCGAAAATACTGGATATACAAGAGTTTCATCGCATTTGAGTCTCGAGACGGAGATTTTCCCATGGTTAAAAACTGGCATGAGCATGATAGTTGGGCATTCGAAAACCGATATCATTGGAAGTTCGGGAGATGGCTACGGTGGCAATGGTGGAAGCGTTATACGCTATGCCTTTTTCCGTAATCCGGCCATCCCGATCAAGTTTCCCGATGGTAGATGGGTAGATCGTCCAGCCGAATATTTCGGAGATCAGATTTACGACAGTTTCTTAGGCGATGGTTATAATCCTATTGGCATGGCAGCCCTTAATGACCATACACTTAACGAAGACAATTTTTTAGGAAAAACCTTCGCTACGGTGAAGTTCTCGGAAAAACTCGAATGGAATACCAATTTTGGGATAGATTATGGCAATAACTTTACACGGTGGTTTAATCCTACCTGGGGTACATTCAACCGAATCAACGCCAAAAATAATCTAAGTATCGTAAGTCAGCGTGCTACTAATTGGACGCTGAACAGTGTGTTGAATTATGAAACTCAATTTGGTGAAAATCATCATTTTAGTGCTATGGGTGGGTTCGAAGCTATTCATAATTCGGGAAGATATCTCAATGCCAGCGATTCTGATTTCCCAGTTCAGGAATCGAACCTGATTTATATAGGGAATGGACAAGGCACCAAAACGGTTTCGGAGAGTGAATATGCTTCTTCCCTTCTCTCATTTTTCGGACGAGTAAGTTATGATTTCAAGGGGAAATATTATTTATCGGGTACGCTTCGTAGAGATGGAACCTCGCGTTTTACAGGCGACAATCAATGGGGAAATTTCTATAGCCTCTCGGCAGGGTGGCTTCTCAAACAGGAAGCCTTCCTGAAGAACGTGGATTGGCTCGAAAACCTGAAACTAAGGCTGGGCTATGGAGCCATAGGCAATCAAGAAATCGGCCTTTATGCCTATTCCGACAGGATATCACCCTATTATAATTATCCTTTCGGTGAAATCGTAAGTAGCGGCTATGCTCAAACCGCTCTGGGAAATGAAAAACTGAAATGGGAAACGAGTTATCAATATAATGCTGGCATAGATGCCGAATTCTGGAAAGGTGCTCTGGCAATTTCACTGGATTATTTCTATAAAATTACCGATGATATGCTTGTAAAGGCGTCTTATCCTCCTTCGGCGGGTTATGCCTCTTCCCCTTGGATTAATAATGGTTCGGTATTGAACACCGGCCTCGAACTCGAAGCCAGTTATCGCAAAGCCGGCAACGAATGGAGCTACAATATAGGCGGTAATCTTACTTATTTGCATAATGAAGTAAGAAAACTGAATGCCCCTCTGATTGGTGGTAGAGTCGAATCGGGTGTATACGCTACCTATACTACTGAAGGACAACCCATTGGAGCTTTTTATCTTCTCGAAATGGACGGTATTTTCCAAAATGAAACCGAGATAATTCTTTCGGCTTTTCAAGGAAACAATATCCACCCCGGTGATGTGAAGTTTGTAGATCAGAATAAAGATGGAAAGATTACCAACGAAGACAGAGTATTTTTAGGCAGTGCTATTCCCAAATTCAGTGGCGGCATTAGCTTTAATGGCCAATGGCGTCAATGGGACATGGGAATATTTCTGCAGGGCGTAGCCGGAAACAAAATATACATTCAAATCAATCAGGATATCGAGGGCTTTTATCGTGGCTTCCCTGTTACTCAGCGTTATTTCGACAATCGCTGGACGGGCGAGGGGACTTCGAATACTCAACCCCGTCCGTCATGGACTGCAAAATCGAATAATGCACGACCTTCCTCACGTTTCCTCGAAGACGGTTCCTATCTCCGATTGAAAAATATTCAGATTGGATACACCCTTCCCAAAGAAACACTTAACTTCTTAGGCTTTACCAAAGCAAGAATCTATCTTTCGGCAAGCAATCTTTTCACCATTACCTCCTATCCTGGCCTCGACCCGGAAATGACCGTCAGCGACAACTCGAAAAATGAAGGTGACAGAGCCAGTGGTATAGATTGGGGAACTTATCCTTCGACAATGAGTATTATGTTAGGTTTAGACCTTTCTATCTAAAAAATTGAAATATTATGAAAATCAATATAAATCAATTCAAACATATCGGTAGCGGACTTCTGTTAATAGCCACCTTGAGCCTTCTTCCCATATCCTGCACAAAAGATTTTCTTGATGAAGAACTGAAAGGAGAATTTAGCAGCCAGACATTCTATCAGAATGACAAACAAGCCTTGCAGGCTCTCACCGGTGTTTACAATGCCATTGCCTTTACCAGCTTCAATAATGCGATATGGGTCTTTGGAGATGTGGCCTCGGATGATGCCGTAAAAGGAGGCAATCCTGGCGATCAGGCAGAAATTACCTATATAGACGAATTTACCGTCGACCGTAATAACGGCATCATCAATAATTACTGGACATTTTTATACGAAGGGGTATCGAGAGCTAATAATGTAATCAATAAAGTACCCGGCGTAAAAATGGATGAAACCCTCAAACAACGTATCATCGGCGAAGCGAAGTTCATCAGGGCTTATAATTATTTCTTACTGGTCAACATCTTTGGAAAGGTACCCTTAAAACTTTTGCCTCAGGATACTCCTGAAGCCATCAATGTACCTCTGTCAGAGATTAGTACTATTTATCAGCAAATTCAGACCGATTTAACTGAGGCAGCAGCCGTTCTGCCTGTTTCGTATGGCAGTTCCGAGAAAGGCAGAGTAAGCAAGGGAGCCGCTCTGGCCATGTTAGGCAAGGCAGCACTGTATCAACAACAGTGGGCTCTGGCAATAGATTATTTCCATCAACTCGAGGCCTTAGGGATTTATGGACTCGAGACCAATTATGCCAATCTTTTCAAACTATCCCACGAAAATGGTGTAGAATCCATTTTTGAGATACAACATCTATCTGACCAGATACCTTTTATCGGAAATGTTCTCAATCAATGGTTTGCACCTGCATCAGAAGGAGGTTATTATTTCAATGCGCCTACCACTTCGCTGGTGAATGAATTCGAGAAGGCTTCCAATCAAACTCCCGATCCAAGGCTCGACATAAGTATTGGCCGCGATGGAATTCCATGGCTTAACGGAGAACCATTCCAGGCTTCATGGTCTCCCACGGGTTATTTAACCAAAAAACATCAGCAACCTCTGTCGGAAGTTCCTATTGCGGTAAAAGGCGATGGTGGCCTTAATTACATTTACATGAGATATGCCGATGTTTTATTGATGAAAGCCGAGGCTTTCAATGAATTGAATCAAACCGATTCGGCTCTGGCTAACCTGAACAAGGTACGTGCAAGAGCGCGGAACAGTTTTACCAGCGGCAATCCTCCTGCCGATCTTCTTCCCAATGTGACTACTACCGATCAACATCTGCTTCGTAACGCCATTCGCCATGAACGCAGAGTAGAACTCGCCCAAGAGTTTCATCGCTATTTCGACCTCATGCGCTGGGGAAAGCAAACCGCAGAAGAAGCTCTTGGCAGTGGATTTTCATACGAAAATAACCGTTATTTCCCCATTCCACAGAATGAAATAGATGCTAATGAAGCAATTCCGTAACCTTTATTATTAAATAATTAATTTATTATTAACCTTTTAAAACTCAAGACCTATGTTTAAAAAAGCAAGTATTTTACTTCAGTCCTTAATGCTCATCCTAATGATGAGCACAGCTACACTATTTGTAGCCTGCGGTGATGATGAAGATGAGGTTGTGGCAGGCGATAAAACCCAACTCAATGCCCTGATTGCCGATTTGGAAACCATAGCCAATAGCGCTACCACTGCCGATTACCCCCAAGCTGCCATTGATGAGTTCAAAGCCGCTATTCAAACTGCAAAGACTGCAGCTCAGGGCACACTCACTCAAGAACAGATCAACAACCTGATTACTCAGCTTAATGAAGCCAAAGCCTCATTCGAATCGAAAGCCTATGGCTATATCGATGAATCTCTCTACCTGATCATGGGATGGCATTTTGATGAAGGAGATGGAACTACCACTACCGATTATTCATCTAACCATTATGTCGGTACCTTTAAGAGAGGTAGCGTCGATGTTTTGGGAGAGGATGCCTTAATGCCTTCATGGACTAATAATGGATTGAAAGGCAAAGCCATTTATTACAATAAGGGCGCTCATCTGGAAGTGCCTTATGCATCGGCTTTCCTGCCTTCTAATCTTACCATTTCTGTTTGGATAAAACCCGATGAACTTTACGAACACAACTACATCATATCACAAAACTACTGGAATGGTTATAAACTTCAGACCCAGGGAGCAGGCAAGCCTTTCTTTACCTATAAAAAGGCCGATGGTAACATAATCGATGCCGACAACGAAACCGATAACTCTGTAAAGGCCGGTCAGTGGAATCACATCGTTATAACCCTTGATGGAACTGCCAAGCTATTGAAGTTTTATGTGAATGGTACTTTAACAAAGACTTGGGATGAAGCCACTAAAGGCATTGGTCCTCTCACTCAAACGCTTACCAATCCCGATCCTCAACCCTTCATCATTGGCGGAGTTGCTACCGATGCCGAGCTGTTGGCCAATTTCATGGAATGGACAACGGCCGAAAATCTCGGTTATTTCAAAGGCATAATCGATGAGTTGAGGCTTTATAACATTGCCTTGACTGAAGGACAGGTTACCAAACTTTATAATTCGGATAAGCCCTGAACGCATTTTGTGCGATTTTGGTTAGTCATGGTTTAACAATGTTGTGTTTTTTCGGGCCAGCCTTCGGCTGGCCCGATTTTTGCCCCTTCCTTTCATCGTCCTATTCTTGATTATGTTACTCCCTTCTTATGAAACATTCCTTTATCCTTTCTCTTCTTTTACTCGCCTCAATTTATTCAACAGCCCAAACGGGTCAGATAAACATCAACCGTATCGAACAAATGCCCAACCTCCCTTCTGACTTCTTAGTCAGAAACTGGCATAAGGTTGCTCTCGACTATGATCAATTCGTATTCGATACCACTCGTCAAGGTCAATATCTTCCATTTTCAAGACTCGGAATGTTAGGGCAGTTTAATTATCCCGACAATCGTCCGATATTTCTTGATACTTATGTTGGCAGTAGCTGGCATCACCAGCAAGCCGAAGCCATCAACCTCATGCCGGCTGTTATTGGGGCAAGTCTGGTTGGTATTGACAAGTCGAATCAGAATGGAATGAATTACGTGGCGGCTTTGAAAGATTTTTTCAATCTGAAAAATGGCCAAAATGTGTACCTCAACAATTATTTTGCTTCTTCAGGCTCTGACTGGTGGTACGACTTAATGCCCAATGTTTATTTTTATCAGTTGAAATGGTTATATCCCGATGAAGCACCAGAATTCGAATATCAATATTCTGAAGTGGCAGAACGATGGTTGGGTTGTGTATATGCCTTGGGAGGGAACACCAAGCCTTGGCAAATTCCCAATATGAATTACAGGGCCTTCAATCTGATAACTGGGAAACCTCTTTCCACGGGTGTTCCCGAACCTGAAGCCTCGGGAGCTATTGCATGGTTACTGCTTCAGGCATATTTTACAACCCATCAGGAAGAATTTCGCCAAGGAGCCGAATTAGCCATGGAATTTCTCGATGGTTTAACCTCTAATCCCTCTTACGAGCTTCAACTTTCTTATGGAGTAACGGCTGCTGCTGCCATGAATGCCATAGTGGGAACCAATTACAATCTCACAAAAATGCTCAGTTGGTGTTTCGATCGTGGAAATTTGCGAGGCTGGGGCGCCAATGTCGGGAAATGGGGTGAAGTCGAGGTAAATGGCCTCATTGGTGAAGTAAATGAAAACGAAGGATATGCTTTTGTGATGAATGGATTTCAGCAGGCAGGTGCACTTACACCCCTCGCAAAATACGATAAACGTTATGCTCGCACATTGGGTAAATGGTTAGCCAATCTGGCCAGCTCCTCAAGATATTTTTACTGGAATGCTCTTCCATCCGATTATCAAGATAGTTATTCATGGGCTTCACAATATGATACTTCGGCTTGCATCCCTTATGAAGCTCTAAAATCGACTTGGCAAGGTAAATCGCCTTTTGCCAGAGGTGATGCCATAGCTGGAGGCTGGGCTGCTACCAATCTTTCTCTATATTCAGGATCAAGTGTTGGCTATCTGGGCGCAATGATCAAAAGAACTTCGGTAGACCAGATCCTCGCTTTCGATCTGAATCAGACTGATTTTCTGGTTAAAGATTCTATCCCTGCATTTTTACTCTATAACCCTAACGATTCGAACCTTACATGCAGCTTCGATCTTCCCTCAGGAAACTGGAAGGTATACGAAAGCCTTACCGAAACCTTTTTCCCTGAAGTAATCTCCGGTTCGTTTACACTGAATATTCCCGCCGACGAAGCCTGTTTGATAAGATTATATCCAGCATCAGAGACTTGCACAATAGAGGGAAATCACTTGGTTTGTAATGGAAAAATCATCGATTACCAATATCATTATAATTTCTCGAAGAAATTACGCATCAAGGCATTGGAATCAGAACCCAATCCCGTTGAAAAAAATGCTTCATTTCGCGTCTGGGTCAAAGCCGACCAGATTCCCGAAGGTGTAGTTCCTGTCTATTTTTGGAATTTCAATGGAACACAGATTACAACCCTCGTCGATTCCACTCATTTAAAAACTCCCTCGCAAACCGGTCTGTATGTTTTGACTCTCAAAGTACAGGCAGGAGACCAGTGGGCTGAAGATTCCCTTCGAATCGAAGTGGTCGATTGGATTCCTAAACCCCCTCTCATCGATTCTATCAGCGTTTCCAAATTTTACTGCAATCCACTGGAAAAGATCACGCTGGAGATATGGGCTGATACCACAGGGAGCGGGCCTTACAATTTTTCATGGACATCAAGTGCTGGTCAGATATCTTTTTCGAATAATATTGCTGAATTTGTGGCACCTTCGGCCGAACAGATCGTCAGCATCACCGGGAAAATAACCAATTCTTTGGGATTAAGCTCTACGAAATCGATCGAAATATTGGTTAGAGATACCTTGCATCATTCGGCTCAACCCTTAATCTGGTATCCTTTCGACACGAGTGATAGCAATGCCGTAACCAATAAGTTTCACGCCACTTCTATAGGCACAATCAAGGCACCCGATGCCCGAAACATCGAAAATAAAGCTAAACGTTTCATTAGCAACAGCGATTTGATTTACACCGAAAATGAACCCGAACTCGACTTTTCTTATCCCTTGACTCTGAGCTGCTGGATATATCCCGAAAAAATATATCAGGAACATTATATCATCTCTCATGGTAGCTGGCAGGAAAGGTTCAAACTGTCGCTTTTGTCTGATCATCACCTCAGGCTGACGGTCAATACGACTAGCGGAATTTTCGACCTCGACAGCAAAAACCCCATTCCCTTGGAACAATATACCCATGTAACGGGCATTTATACTGGTTTTTCGCTTGAAATTTACATCAATGGGAAGTTAGACAATTTCATGTCGTGCAGCGGTAATCTTAACCCAACCTCCCATCCTCTTACCTTGGGTCGAATGAATGAAATAGAAACCAAGTATAGTTTTTGGGGTCGTATCGACGAGTTTAAACTTTGGAATGATGCATTGTCACTTTCCGAGGTAAAAAATCTTCCTTTCATCTGGTTTTCTTTAGCCGATGGGCAAAAATTACATGTTTATCCCACTTTGCTTAGGAAAGGAGAAAGTATAAAAATTTCCGGAATAGAAGCAGGCTCTGAAGTCAAATTATATTCCGTGTTTGGACAAGTCGTCGGCATAAATTTGCAAATAAACCCGGGCGAAACTTCAAATGTCAGGTTCCCGGCATACATCAGAACCGGAATGTACTTGCTACGCTGCAATCAACCATCCAAAGGAACCGAAGTAGTTAAGATCGTCATTTATTGACTGGCTCAATGCTGAAAACCGATGGCTTTCCCAAGGAGAACTTATTCGAATTTAAAATGCTTCACATGAATGCTGAGAATGTCAAATCCGGATAAATTTGTTCGAACTACATCTTTTGAAAAGCAAAAATCATCCTTGATTCTTTATTATCCGAACATAGAATCTTCTACTTGAATTTCCTTGAGCCTATGTTCAATCATTATTTCCGATGAAATTTGCTTCATCTAATCAATTTTTCTCACCGACAGCATCATCAATAAATTTTGTTCATTTTTACCTTTTTAAAAGGTATAACCAATAAAAACATCAAGCTGGTTCAATGGATATTTTTCCAAAAATCCAGCTCAAGTTCAAGAAAAAAAATATCATTTGCAATGCTTTCGGTGGGGGTAAATTGTCAAGGCTTCTGCCAGGCATTCCATAGCCTGTTGTAGTTCATCAACTCTAAGCACATACGAGATTCTGACCTCATCGATTCCTTTACCTGGAGTAGAATAAAAACCCGTACCCGGCGCTATCATCACCGTACGTCCTTTCGATTCAAAATCTTCGAGAAGCCATTTGCAAAAGAGGTCACTATCATCAATCGGTAATCGAGCCATTACATAAAAAGCTCCCTGAGGGCTGGTACAAAATGCGCCTGGCATTTTATTGATGGCTTCGACTACCACATTGCGTCGGGCAAAATATTCATTCCTGACATTTTCAAAATATTGGGCTGGTGTATCGAGCGCAGCTTCGGCGGCTACCTGACCGATACTTGGAGGGCTCAATCTGGCCTGAGCAAATTTCATGGCAGTAGCCATCAATTGCTTATTCTTCGAAATTATGCATCCTATCCTTATTCCACAGGCACTGTAACGTTTGCTGACCGAATCGATCAAAACGGCATGCTGATCTAATCCTTCCAGCTGCATAATACTGAAATGTTCACGTCCATCATAACAAAATTCCCTGTACACTTCATCGGCAAAAAGATATAAGTTGTACTTCAAGGCAATGTCTCGGAGTAATTCAAGCTCTTCGGGACTATATAAGTAACCTGTAGGGTTATTCGGATTGCAAATCATAATGGCCTTGGTACGGGGTCCAATTGCCTTTTCGAACTCACTGATGGCAGGAAGGGCAAAACCATTTTCGATAAAGGAAGGGATAGGTTTTACGATGACTCCCGAATTAATGGCAAAACCATTGTAATTGGCATAGAATGGCTCGGGAATTATAATTTCATCTCCAGGATCCATGGTAGATTGCAGAGCAAATAAGATTGCTTCCGAGCCTCCTGTCGTAATGATGATATCATCGGGTTGGATTGAAATACCCAGCTTGGCATAATACTGAGTGAGCTTGGTCCGGTACGACAAAAATCCGGCTGAATGGCTATATTCGATGACCTTCTGGTCGAAATGGTGAATAGCATCCAAGATTGTTTGGGGTGTTTCGATATCGGGTTGACCAATATTCAGATGAAACACCTGGATACCTCTCTGTTTGGCCTTATCGGCAAATGGAACGAGTTTGCGAATGGGAGAAGCTGGCATCTTCTTGCCTTTCTCTGATATCTCTGGCATAGCAATGAATTTAAAGTTAAGTAACCGCAAAGGTAAACAAATACTACCATTTTAAATTTTACAGACAACGCAACATCTATTGAAATCTCCTCAAACCTACACCCACAAAAAAACCCAGAGGTACATTCTCCGGGCATGAGTATTCTTCAAGATTAGAGTTTATTTGGCTTTATTCAAAGGTTGAGCAGCATCGACCGACCTCTTCTCTGGAACTACTTCGGCAGGCTTTTCGATTACATTGCCCTTGATGCGTAAAATTACTGGATTATTCACTGCATTCGACATCACCGTAATAGTCTTATTGATTACTCCTAAACGATTTGTAGCATACCTTACCTTTATGGTATCACTTTTACCCGGGAGTATGGGTTCACGGGGCCAGCTGGGCACAGTACATCCACACGAAGAACGTACTTCGGAAAGCACCAGAGGCTCTTTACCGGTATTGGTAAACCGGAAATAAGAATCTCCTTTGCTATCCTTATATATTGTACCATAATCCCATACTATATTCCCTGCTTCATCACGCAGTTTTTGATCGAAAGTAATAATGGGACCATTTTTGCTGACTGGTTTCGCATCCTGCGCCTGTAAATAATTCAAGGTCAGGAAAATTCCTAAAACGAATATTAATTTGCGTTTCATAGTATATAGCTGATTTTTAAGGTTTGCATTTCGTTTCAATTCATACGACCGCAAAAGTAATGAATTTCGAGGCTATGGTTAAAATTTTCGAACTTGTTCACTAAAATTTTAATCTTTTCCCCCTTCATTTTGTTAAAATTTTGTTTCATGATGTTTTATGAATGAATCCATTCTCGAACTTAATAAGAAACAACCTTCGGAGAATTACAGAAATTATGCCATAACCTTTAAGAATTGAAAAAGAATGGGAAGGAGTAGAAAAAATTTGGTCGATTTTATAAAACATGCTGACGTTAAAAAAGGATACTATGGAATAGGACACGGCTAATTCGATAATGATTCAGTGATAAATGGAGATTTCTTTGATTTTTTAAATAATTTATATACAGCAAATTAAACTAAACATCATTTTCCTATTCGGCTTTATGTTCTAATTTTGTATTTCATTTTTCGCTCAAATAAGGATGGAAAATCAAATAGACACCGGCTTATTACATATTCCTGCAACAGAGCCGATAGTAATTTTTGCCATCATCTTACTGAGTATTCTTCTTTCGCAAACCATATTTCGAAAGATTAAGCTACCGGCGATCATTGGATACATTTTAGCCGGAATAGCGCTTGGGCCTCACGGTTGGGGTATTTTACAAAATGACAGCAGCATTCAATTGTTTGGTAATGCGGGCTTGTTATTCATCATGTTTGTGGCCGGGTTAGACCTCAATCTACAGGAATTCAAACATACAGCTTACAAGAGTATTATTTTTGGATTGTTAACATTTTCTATTCCGTTGTCGCTGGGTTTTATATCGTGCCGCACCTTACTTCATCTCGATAAATTACCATCTTTTCTGGTAAGTATCATGTTTTCTACTCATACACTGATTGCTTATCCCATTGTAAGCAGGTTTGGAATTACGAAAAACGAAGCCGTAGCCATTACCATTGGAGGGACTATCATTACCGATACGCTGGTTTTAATGTTGCTGGCCTTCATTGCTTCCGGATACGGCAATTCTTCCAATTCACTTGTATGGCTAAAAATAGTCATAAGCGGTATCATTGTGGCATTTCTTATTTTATGGTTGTATCCAAAAGCTTTGCGATGGCTATTAAGACACATAGAGGGAGAAAAGTTGATCCCGCTTATTTTTATTTTCTTCATGATATTTTTAGCCGGTATCCTGGCTAAGGCAGCAAAACTCGAACCCATTATCGGGGCTTTCCTGGCGGGTTTAGCACTTAATAGAACCTTATCGGGCAACCGAGAATTAATGAACAATATCGAGCTGATTGGAAATACTTTGTTTATCCCCTTTTTTCTTTTAGGTATAGGTATGGTAATCGATCCTCATCTTATGACCGAGGGAAGTTTAGTCATCAAAGTTGCTTTAATTCTTACTTTGGCCGCTCTCATAGGAAAATATTTTGCAGCTCAGCTTACACGTTTCATCTTCAGATATAGCTCGGTGCAAGGAAATTTAATCTTTGGACTCAGCAGTACCCATGCTGCTGCTACTCTCGCCGTTATTTTCATCGGATTCAGAATGGGCATCATCGATGTCTATATTCTCAATGGAACCATTATTCTGATATTGCTCACCTGCCTGACGGGTTCAATAGTTACCGATCGGGCTAGCCGTAAAATTCATTTGGCAGAAGAATATACCCTGCCTGAAGTCTCTGCCTTGCCCGAGAGGATTCTTGTTCCCGTAGCCAACCCCCAATCGCTTCAATCTTTGTTAGAATTGGCAATCGTTTTGAAACATCCCGGATCGGATGAACCCATCTATCCTATATCCATTGTTGAAGATAATGACCAAGTACAGCAAAACATCCTTAAAAGCCGAAAAAACTTGGATAATATCATCCAGCATATTTCACTGAGTGAAGTCAAGATTCAACCACTGGTCAGGGTAGATGTAAATATTGTTAGTGGGATTATTAGAGGAATCAAGGAAACCATGGCCAGTATGATCGTTATGGGCTGGGGAGGAAGCTTGAAAACAAGTGAACGTATCTTTGGAAGTATTCTTCAGAAAATCATTTCCGAAACTGAGCAAACTACTTTAGTAAGCAGAATCAAGCAGCCTGTTTTTATTTTCAAGAATATCAACGTATTATGCCCACCTAATGTAGAATATGAAGTGGGATTCATTTACTGGGTCTCGAAAATTTTGATAATGGCTTACAGAATTCAAGCAACCCTTGAGTTCAAGACTTCGAAAGACCTGTTGCCGGTTTTTTCAACCATAGCCAGAAGATGGAAAATCAACCCATCTCTTAAAAATACCATCTATTCCGACTGGGAAACAGGTTTTGAGTCGAGTAGCCATTCAAAAACCGACGATCTCTTTGTTATAGTCGCAGCCCGGAAAGATACCATATCGTTTTTACCCGTTTTCGATAGTTTGCCTCAACGATTGAATCACTTACCCGAAAACCTCAACTTCATTCTTCTGTTCCCCGAACAAGTCGAAAAAATGAAAGGCACTGGAGTAATCCCAGTAAGCGAAATTCATATTTCTCCCATCATGTCGCAAATGGAAAACCTCAAAAAAATCAGTAAAAAAGTAATGAAATCTGTCCAAAAAAAATCAAGTCATGAATAAAACCTTTCCTCTTTATCTTCTTTCGTTTCTCATTCTGTTGGCAGCTTGTAAAACAGGCCGGCAAACCACTCAGCAACCTCAACAAACAGCTTATTCGCAAACGCCTGCTCCTCTCATGGTATATAAAACACGTTATAACTACGTGAATTTAGTTCCCATTGTGCTAAGCCAAAATAAAGATTCCATTCTACATTACCCTCACCCCCAAGACCTAAAATATGGAAATTCTTTCCGCTATCCTGTTTTACTGGAACAAGGCTACCTGCTCGACAAAAAGGGAATTCAACCCGGCACGGCATTCTTAAGGCTTACTTATGAAGAATATGCCGCTTTTAAAGATTTGCCCTCGCAACATCAGTTGCTTCAAATGATTGCAGACACCAATCCATTTATTGAATTATACCGCTGTAAAATTTCTCTTGATGAATCTCAAAGAATAGATACCCTGAATGCCTGGATACGAAATGGCCAATTAGGTCAGAAATGCTCGAAACTAAAATAAACGACCTCTGCTATTTTTCTGTATGAATAATGACCATATTATATTTTGAGTAATTTTGCAGCCCTTTCGAATTGAAAAATAGACAATCGTTCCATACAAAATATTGTATCTCAAGTTTGGAATTTATTTTCTTGGGAATGCACTTTCTCTTATTACCGAAGAACGCAAAGATCCTCAGCCTAAAGAATTTTATCCATAATGAGGTTCTATATAGAGTGAAGGAATAAAATTTTAATCAAGACTAATTTATGGAAAATAGGAAGGGCGACTCGATCGAAAAACAGTTGAATTATATCGATGGGAGGGCATTATATTACGGTTTTTTGGCGGGTGCCAATAAAATATTTGAAAATCAACATCAGCTCAATAAAATCAATGTTTTCCCTGTAGCCGATGCCGACACAGGCACAAATTTTGCCTCTACCATGCGCTCTATCATCGATATGGTAGAACCCAACCGCGACGTAAAAACCACTGTAGATTCGTTAGCCAATGCCGCATTAATCGGAGCAAGAGGGAATTCAGGGATCATATTCGCACAGTTTCTCTATGGCTTCAGTACAGGCATAGGGCCCACCGAGTCCCTGAGCGTTGCAAACTTTGCCATGGCCTTGAAAGAATCGGTAAAGTATGCATATCAGGCCGTCACCAATCCTGTTGAAGGAACTATTTTAACCGTCATCAGAGAATGGGCTGATTTTATCTATCAAATTAAAGATTCCATCAATGATTTCAGCATATTGTTAGAAAATTCGATCGACAAGGCCAGAATATCTCTGGAACAAACAAAAATAAAATTGCAGGTACTGGCAAGAGCAAACGTCGTAGATGCCGGTGCCAAGGCCTTTGTATTGTTTTTAGAAGGAATTATCGATCTTTTAAAAAAAGGAATCAAAATTCTACTTACTTCTCATCAAGCCAGTAAGGTTGAAGAATTATCGCCTATCTTTCACGACGAAATAACCTTCAGATACTGTACCGAAGCTCTAATTAGTGGTAATGGCATCGATCAGCAAAAAATCAAGAAGGAGATGTCTTTTATGGGAGATTCGTTAGTTGTTGCCGGCTCTTCGAGTAAAACCCGTATCCACATCCATACCGACAACCCCTCCGGAGTCTTTAAGCGCCTGATGAATCATGGACAAATTATTTATCAAAAAGTCGACGACATGGCGTTTCAAAATACCGTCGCTTCGAGCCAAAGGTCAAAAGTAGCCATACTTACCGATTCTACTTGTGACATTCCACGTGATTTACTCGATCGTTATCAAATCCATGTCATTCCTCTCAATGTTCATTTTGGAGAAAATTATTTTCTCGACGGTTTAAGCTTATCGGGTAAACACTTTCGAAAAATGTTCTTTTCGTCGAAAGTCTATCCCTCGACCTCTCAACCTTCCATTAAAGACTTGATGAACCGCTATTCGTACCTGTTTACTCAATACGATTCGGTAATCAGCCTGCATATCAGTTCGGCCATGAGTGGCACATGGAACAACAGCCATCAGGCTGCCACCAGAATAGCTGTCGAAAATAGGAAAATGACTACGGTAATCGATTCGGCTAAACTTTCGGGTTCATTAGGCCTACTCGTCCTACGAGCCGCGCAAATGGCATCTGAAGGCGCTTTGCACAATGAAATTGTCGAAGCTATCAAACAATGGAAAGAAAAAATTTATATGCTCGTTAGCTGCACTACTACAAAATACATGGTAAAAAGTGGGCGACTTAGCCCTATGAAGGGATTCATTGCCAATGTCTTGAATATTAAACCTGTAATCATAGTCGGAAGTGATGGCCAGACTCATGAGAATGGTAAATCGGTAACCGAAAGCGGAGCTGCAAAAATGGTCATGGCAAAAATCAGGAAATTGCTCAAGACAGGAGAGGTTTGGAATTATGCCATCACTCATTTCAATAATATACAAACGGCCAATTGGTATACCAGGGAATTGGAAAAACTCATAGGCAAGCCTCCCCTATTCGTATCGGAAGGCTCACCGGTGCTTTGCATCAACGCCGGGCCAGGCACTGTCTCAGTGAATATTCTTTTGGAATAGAATTCAGAAAGAAAATGAGAATTCACTCAAAAAACTGCCTGAATCTTGTGAGTAGGGAAAAACTTGCTAATTTTGTAAGCCATAATCGGGATGTTAACTCAGTTGGTTTAGAGTGTCACCTTGACAGGGTGGAAGTCACAGGTTCGAGTCCTGTACATCCCACAAGATAAATTCTTTCGAATCCTCTTTAGGATCTATGTCGAAACAAATAAAAAACTGGAATAGGACAAAAGAACAGGTTTAGATTTGTCCATCTTTCCGTAAAAAAATCTTCTAGATTATCTAAAAAGGCTGTCAACGAATTCGGTGCGGTTAAAGAGTTGAAGCTGATCGATTTTTTCACCCACACCTATATATTTCACTGGAATTTTAAACTGGTCGGAGACGCCGATAACCACACCTCCCTTAGCTGTTCCATCGAGTTTGGTGAGGGCAATGGCATTTACTTCGGTAGCCGAAGTGAATTGTCGAGCCTGTTCGATGGCATTTTGGCCGGTCGAAGCATCCAATACAAGCAGTACTTCCTGAGGAGCTTCGGGGATGACTTTTTGAATGACTTTTCTGATTTTTGAAAGTTCATTCATAAGATTCAACTTGTTGTGAAGACGGCCGGCAGTATCAATGATCACCACGTCATAATCGTTAGCCAAGGCCGAGTTGCAGGTATCGAAAGCCACAGCTGCCGGGTCGGCACCCATTTCCTGAGCTATTACGGTGACGTTTGCCCTCTGTCCCCAGATTTTAAGCTGATCAATGGCTGCGGCTCTGAAAGTATCGGCAGCACCGAGGATTACCTTTTTCCCTGCCCGAGCAAATTGATAGGCTAACTTTCCAATGGTTGTAGTCTTACCCACGCCATTTACCCCAACCACCATAATCACATAAGGATATTTCCCTTTTTCGAAGTCGAAACCTTGTATCAGGCCCGAATGATGTTCCTCGAGCAAGGCAACAATTTCTTCTTTCAGAATTTTGTTGAGTTCGGAGGTATGGATATATTTTTCGCGAGCTACACGTTTTTGAATTCTCTCGATGATACGAAGCGTGGTGTCAACCCCAACATCGGCGCCAATGAGAATGTCTTCGAGCTCATCGAGCACCTGATCGTCAACCGTCGATTTTCCAGCAATGGCTCTTGCAATTTTAGAAAAAACCGATTGCTTTGTTTTTTCCAATCCTTTGTCGAGATCTTCTTTTTCCTTCTTACCAAAAAATGAAAATAATGCCATAGTAGTCAACAAAATATACTTATTAAAATAAAATAACAGGGAGCCCCCTTTTGTTTTTCGAAGGCTCCCTGTTTTTTTGCAGAAGTGCTTATGAAAAAACTATTTCTGAGAAGCCAGAAATTCCTTTACTTTATCGTGGGGCACCATCTCTTCGGTAAAAATATAAGAGCCTGACTTGGGCGATTTCACCATACGGATAACCTTTGCCCAGTCTTTTCCTGAAGTTTGTAAGGTTGCAACGACTTTCTTTGCCATAGTACAATTTATTTAATTTCTTTATGAACGGTAACTCTTCTCAAATATGGATTGTATTTCCTCAGTTCGAGGCGGCCAGGGGTATTTTTCTTGTTCTTGGTAGTAACATACCTCGACATGCCTGGCACGCCCGAGTTCTTCTGTTCGGTGCATTCCAGAATTACCTGTACTCTTGCTTCTTTATTTTTCTTTGTCATCTCTCGGTATCCATTTTGAATTAAGTGTGCAAAATTACATATTTTTCGATAACAAAATAAAAATCTCAAACTTTTCCTTCGTTCGAATTATTCCGGCCCTTATTGAACCCTCGAAGCTTGATAGCCGCAATGATTTTCTTGGTATAAAGCGGAAATTCGGCTTTCATCATCCAGTCATAATAGGAAGGTTCCTTGCGGAAAATTTCTTCAACCGACTTTCCTTTATATTTTCCAAAATTGAACACTTCTTTTCCTTGCTCATTATAAATAATATGACCCGCAAAATCGACATTTTTGTGATGAAAAGAAAGCTGATGCAAGGTTGAAGTGGTGTTGTCGAATAAGAGCGGGCTGGAATCTTGGGTCATCTCGACTTCTTTGCCGGCATATCGTTCAATCTGAGCCAGAAGGATTTCATAGGTAGCCTGAATGTCGGCTTCGGCCGAGTGGGCATTTACAAGGTCCTTATTGCAATAGAATCTATATGCAGCCTCCAGGTTTCGAGGTTCCATCTTATGAAAAATGTTCTGCACATCGATCAACTTCCTGCCTTTTAAATCGAACTCTATCCCAGCTCTAAGAAATTCTTCCATGAGTAGAGGTATGTCGAATTTATTGCTATTGTAACCTGCCAGATCACAATCCTTTATAAATTGGGCAATCTCTGCACCTAAACTCGAAAATTCAGGTTCATGTTTTACGTCATCGTCGGTAATCCCATGTATGCGTGTCACCTCGGCCGGGATAGGAATGGTGGGATTTATGCGGCGAGTATAGGATTTGGTTGTCCCATCGGGATATACCTTCAGAATACTGATTTCGACAATTCTATCGTGGCCAACGTTTAAACCAGTGGTTTCAAGATCGATAAATGCAAGTGGCTTGGTTAGTTTTAAATTCATTTTCCTTTAGCAAATAATTCATTTCTAAGGCAAAATTAGAATAAATAACGTATAGACCTGAATTGGTCCATGATAAACCATCGACGATTCCATAAACGAAAAATTTGGGTTTTTGAGTTTTCTGTCATCAATAAGTAAGACGAGATTCATACGAAATCAGCCGATTTAAATTCGTCCAAGATTGCGAAAGCCTTTGAATACGATACTGAAATCATCCAAAGGTCTGTAATTTCGGGCATAGAGCAAATTAAGGTTGAACGCGGTTTGAGATGTTAAGTGTTCGGAAGGATAGGCATCGTCAGGGCATAAAACTCCAGGTTTAACTGCAGAAGATGGCTCTCCCCAGCCCGGCATATCCATGAGGCCTACCCAGGTTTTGCGACCTATTAGCACAAGGAAAAGATTTTTCAGATATCCGAATTTATTTTCGACCCACCAAATATTAACAGGAAGAGTGAGCATTAGCAAGAAAACGAGGAAGAGATCTGCCATCCGCTTATTACGCTTGTTGCGACGACTGGTTATGCTGCTGATGTCGACGATAAAAGGATCGTTCGAAGTGCTTATAGAATTGCTGCCAATGATAGAATAGCTTTCGGGAGGTGCAATTTTGAATTCTATGGATTTATCTTGAAGTTTCAACATTTGATCGATGATGAATTGAGCCGTAAGATCGCTGGCGCAAAAAACGATTTCATCGATACCATAGATTCGAATAATTTCGTTCATTTGTTGTACATTTCCGATAAAACCGTTGGCTTGTTGCTGAAGGGGATCGATGGCTACATAACCAATAAAAGCCGGTCTGTGGATTCCATTACGCAGGATTTCGGCCACCCGATCGCATTCGTTATTTTTCCCAACTATCAGAAATCGTTTATTCTCGTTTACAGCCAGGTGATATTGATCGATACCACTCAAATGAAGAATTACGCGAGTCAGTATCATGCTGATAATAGCCCATAATGCACCAAAAAGAATCAGAGCGCGCGAAAATCTCAAATTTTCGGGCAATAACGCATAAGCAGCCAAAATAATCACAGTACCCAGCGCAATTCCCTGAATAACCTTTCCTAAACGAAAGGGTTTGTCGTAGCCTCCGCTCAAATACACCGAAAGTAGCCAGACAACAATATAAGCCGGTAAAATGATGTAAACGAAAAGTGGGGGGTATTGTCCATATCCCTGAAAGATAAAACCCTCCCAGTAATTCTTCATCACCAGAATACCACCATAAACCAAGGCAGCATCCAGCAAGGGTAAAAAAACGTATTGAGCAAATCGCCGCAAAAGAGAAAGACTAGCCCTCAAAAAAATAGCCAGATTGATAAAAAAGTTGAACCTGCGTGCCAAGCCGGCCGAAAAATGCTTTCTGGCAAAAATGGCCATGGCTTGATAAAACGTAAAGACATAATTGACCGAGCTCTTACGTGTACTTTCACCCTTGTAATGAATGATACGCGTGAGTGGAAAGTAATAATTCTTGTATCCGGCCTTCAAAATTCTGTACGACAAATCAACGTCTTCCCCATACATGAAATAATCTTCATCGAGCAAACCGGTTTTTTGAAGCACTTCACGTCTCAAAAGCATAAAAGCACCCGAAAGGATTTCAACTTCGTGAATCTCATCATCGGAAAGATGGCCAAGATAATAACGGGCAAACAAAGGACTGCGGGGAAATATTCTTGCTAGTCCTGTCATCTTGAAAAAAGCCACCGAAGGAGTAGGTAAGCCTCGTTTAGATTCTTTCAGGAATTTTCCCTTGCCATCTACCATCTTCACTCCTAACCCACCTGCATCAGGATGTGAACCCATAAAGGCTATGGTTTTTTCGAATGTGTCCTCTTCCACTAGGGTATCGGGATTCAGCAAGAGAATATATTCTCCTTCTGCCTCACGTATAGCTTGATTATTTGCTTTGGCAAACCCCAGGTTTTCTTTATTGGCAATTATTTTTACTTCGGGAAATTTTTCGTTCAGCATCATCAACGAGCCATCCACGCTATTGTTATCGACCACCCATATTTCTGCCTCGAGGTTTTTACAGGCTCGCCTTACTGAATGCAAGCATTGTTCAAGAAAATATTCAACGTTATAATTGACGATAATGATTGAAAGTTTCATCGAAGGAAAGGTAGAAAAGCATAAATGAATATGTTAGCCTAATTAACGATAGCATAAAATATCTTATTGCTCTGGGTCGGTAAAATAAGATTTTTCGCCTCCATGATACATAAAATGGAAAGCAAGCAAACAAGATGCGACACGAGGGCCCCAATGTTCGAGGAAAAGCCGGCGGCATTCGGCTACTGCATTTTCTTTGGCAGCAAGCGAATTCTTCTGATACAATAACACGAAATCTTTCATATCCTGATAAATATCGGCCAGATGCTCTGCCAGACTGGTCCTTAAACTTTCTCCCCAGCCATAAGCCGGAGGATCGAAGGTGTAATAAATATCGTCGGAATCTAATATGAGTCTGAGATAATTAAAAAGCCCTTCCCATTCTTCTTCTATCACGAAACGTTCATTGGCTTCAGGATGCTCAGCTTCGATTTCGGGCAATAATTCTCCTTTCACGTATAGCAGCGGCAATACTTTGAGTAAATATGAGGCCAGACCTTCCTTATCTATACTTTCTAATTTTTCCATGAACCGGCAATACTCAAAGGCCAATGCCAGCATCTCCACTACATTACGATGGTAAACAGGATGACTGAATTTGTTATCCATAATATTACACATTCACCTCAACAAAGGTAAGCTTTCTATGGATACCATCTCTATAAAAACCTTGACTAAAATTTTCCCGAACCTTCTCCAAAAATTACGATCGTTAAACAACGAACAAAGAATCGGCGCATAAATCGAGCTTTTAGAAGAAAAAAATTGGTAAAAAAACAGGGAGGAATGAATGGCAAAGATGAGCGCAAACACTTATAAATTTTTTATTAAAATTCATTTGCATATTTCATTTCTTTATATATTTGCAAAGAAACCTTTCCCGGCATAAAATGTCTCCTTTGTCGGGAGGTTTTTTTTTATCCTATTCAAGTTAAACCGATTATGGAACAGAATTCATTAAAGAAGAAGATATATGAAGTAGCTGTAGAAACTCTCGAATCGGCTGCCGAGAGAACGAGGCTTGCGATTGAAGAAGCCATACAAGCTGCTCAGGAAGAGGTAAATACTTTGGATATCTATGAATCCTACCGATCGCAATATCTTCAGAAGAGCGAAATGTTTGTCAGTCAATACAATAAAATATTGGAACAACTCGATATATTAAGGAAGATTAATCCAGAAGAGGAATCACAAAATATAGAATTTGGTTCGATTGTGATTACCGATCGCCAGAAGATATTTGTAGCAGTTGGTCTGGGCAAGATTAAGGTAAATGGCGATACTTGGTTCGTAATTTCACCTCAGGTGCCCATCTTCGAAGCCATGAAAGGGAAAAAAGCAGGAGACGAATTCATTTTCAACAACATAAAACATAAGATATTGCAAGTTTCATAGTTTATTTTCTATATTGACTATCCTTCCAAAACAAGCCGCATGAAAAAATTTTACCATTTTTTGCTCAAAATGCTTGGCTGGACGATTGAAGGGGGTTGTCCCGAAGGAAATAAGTTTATCATCATTCAGGCACCACATACCAGTTTGTGGGATTTTGTTTATGGATGGTTATTTTCGAGGGCAATAGGAATCAAACCCAAGTTTCTCATCAAATCGAAATATTTTTTCTGGCCTCTCGGACCTATATTGAAAATGTTGGGTGGGGTTGCGGTCTATCCTAGTAAGGATACTCGTTTTGTCAAACACCTTGTGCAACAGATTCATTCTTCTAAAAATTTCATCCTGGTAATTACTCCCGAAGGTACGCGTAAAAAGGTGAAACGCTGGAAAACAGGATTTTATCAAATAAGCCTTGAAACGGGCTTGCCCATTCTTCTTGGAAGGATTGATTATTCCAATAAATTCATACACCTTGGGAACGTCTTTTATCCTACGGGTAATATGGAAGCCGACCTGCGAAAGATTCAGGGATATTTTCGAGCCTCATGGGCCAAGCATCCTGAAAGATATTACGAATGGCCACCTACCGATTAAGACTAATCTTTATCATTCGGCCAAGTTCTTCCATCGTCTATGAGACCATAACCAATTATCAGGATGATTTAAAATTTCTTGTTCAAGAATACGAACATAATTCCTTGTGATTTCTCCAAATTCGCTTTGGTGAGGGTTCGAAGAAATTTGCTCGGCAAAAACTTCATATCTGCCTCTCTCCAACCTTCTGATTCCAAAATAATAAACCGGAATGCGAAAACGCCGGGCATACTTTTCAACTCCTCCTAACCAGAGCGTAGGCCTACCTAAAAAAACAACCTCAACGACTTTCCGACCCTTACCCGGATATTGATCGGAAAGAAAAAAATACGCCCGCCTCTCGGCAGAATTTCTGAACATGAAACCTGTTTGTGTCACTGAAACCAAGTGCATCCCCCATAAAGCCCTGTGCTTCTTCAGGTAATCATCAATAAAACGATTGGAAAGTGGCTTGTAAATCCCATAAGTATGATATTTCAACAAAAGAGGAATGAGCAATGCTCCCCATTCCCAGTTCCCACAATGAGCGGATGCTACAATAATTTCGGGATATTTTTGCTCGATTTCATAAAATACCTCTGGATTGGCAAGTTTAAAACGACTCGACAATTCTTTCTGCGAAAGGGAGAAACCTTTCAAACTCTCGACTAAAATATCGGAAAGATTATGGTAAAATTTACAGGCCGTTGATTCAATCCAGCCATCATCTTTCTCGGGAAAGCATTTACGCAAATTGTCGTAAGTAATCGCCCTCCTGTACTTTATAGCTTTATATAGAATAAAGAAAGTTAAATCCGATAGAACATAAAATAAACGCATGGGGAACCACCTGACCAGAGCTAAAAACAATCTGAAAAAAAGATATACAATATACTGAGTAAAATCTTTCATTCTTTCGGTTCCCCCGTTCCCTCCCTTAAAATTACTCATAAAGAGCTCTCAAATAAATGGTTGCCATAATTTCAAATTTCCTGTCTGTTGAACAAATTTTTTTATTCGACGTATGCATAAGCCGCGAAATGGCAACTAACCGGAAAATGGACAATAACCCCCATCTTTCCATACTATTATTAAGCATGATATATTTCCATCGAAAATTTTCTATAAAGTGATGGCTGATAAAGCTATTCCTAAATATTTTATCGATTCTCTTCACAATTCCGGATAAAACCTTTAAAATCTCAACTAAATTATTTTATTCTATTTATTTACAATCGTACAATATGCCTGAATGCGATAAATATTCTGCTTCCCGATTCATGATGAAGCCAACAGATCCATATTCTACAACAAAACAAACGTATGGAAGAGACTTTTATTTCCCTTTCCCCTTCTAAATATTGAACTAAGATCAGAAGTTCACTCATGAAATACCGACCCCATACATGTAAATAAATTCGACGATTTATCCGATTTTAATAAGCCAAGGATTTTCGGATTAAGTTTGAAAATTTTCATAGGGTTTGTTCGGCATCATGAGGTAAACAATCTCGAAACCGTTAATGGGATATCGAAGTGAATAAAAATAGATTCCAATCGAAATGAGCCCAGTCATGAGCTACTATGGCATTTTATTATCCGAGTAAAAATTTTTCGGATTAAACAGCCTTCCATAGGCAGGGAAATTTTTCTTCAGGATCATTTCCGAAAATTTTACTCCCTCAATCACCCTACTCTATTTTATAAAAACCCACATCGAAAAAACCTGAGTGTTGATACAGAAAAACAACCGCAACTTTGCCAACATCTGTTTCGAACGTTTTTCTCATCATTCCGATATAAATATTCCGATAGAATTCGAGGCCCTATCGTTGTTATGGCTGCTAACGCATTCAAATCGAAACCAGAAAGATTGCTGAGAGAGGGTTTCTTCCATTTTCTGGCTAAACCATTCACTCCGGGCGAACTAAAGGATTTTGTCGAAAATGTGCTGAAAACAAATTTCCTTCAATCTGAATCGAAAACAGGGTAGGCCAATCCACACTATCTTGACGCTAATAACCGAGGATCGGTAAACAGCCGGAAAAGAACCAATATCGAGAAAGAAAAAATCAACATTTTACGTCTCAGAGTCAAATTTCCACTGTCTTCGAAAATTCTCTCCCCCATAATTCCTGGCGATGTCCATACAGGAAGTAGAAAAATAATGATGGTGCTCAGGGTAAAAAGTTCGTAAGGAGTAATTTTGGGAAGTTTGAACAGGATGATAACAAGGCTACCCAATAAGGCAGGGTAAACTATATGATATCTGATGACATACTTGACATTACGGAAGTTGATTTCTTCGAAATACACATTGGCAGAATTTATGAACAAAGATCTCGACAGAACCCCTATGAAGAGCAAAGCACCCAGAGAACAAAGCGAGATAAGCAGTTTGGCTGTATCCATCAAATAAATATAAATAACCACAAAACCAAAACCCTTGTTGATGATGGTACCCACGGCCAGAGCTCCAAAGAAAGCAACCAGACCATAAACATAAACCCATAAGAATATCATCTTAAGAATACCTTCATACTGTTGAACATTCAGATAAATAATCAAGCCAATCAAAGACAAAATCAGGCTTGTAAGAGGTTGCACACTATAAAGTGTCAGAACGGAATCGGGCGTCCAGTCATTCGATGTGATAAAATAGAGCACTCCCCAATAGCGTATCGTTCCCTGGAATTCGAAATTTTGTGCAATAAGCAACGTAAGTGCTTGACTGATGATTTGAATAGTTAGATAAGCAATGATAAAAGCCGAGGCACTGTTCAGCATCATTATCCATTTCTCCCTGCGGCTAAATTTGGCAGGGCTAGCTGGCTGCGTCTGAATGCCCGTTTTCTTTCCGAAAGACAACGACCTTAAATATTTATAAATCAAAAATCGGATGATTCGCTTTCGCCTTTTCCATGAAGAATAACTAGCTTGCTTTCGCTTCTGTTCTTCTTTTATCTTGACTGGTTCCTGTGTTTTTTTCTTTGATTTCGGAGGGAAAAGTTTATGAAACTGTTTCTTAAGGACAAATCGAATCAAACGGCGTCTTTTCCTCCTTTCCCATTTTCTGATATTTTTTTCCCTTTCACGAATTTTCTTTCTGGCGGCTTTCTTAGCCTGCTTGTTCTTCTTTCGTATCCTTCTCAACAGTTTCAGTTTACGAAAAAAGACTGACACCGAATGAAATACCGTGCTGTTCTCTCTATGATTTTCCATAATCCAGGCCCATCAGCCGCAAAAATAAACAAAAGGGGTGATTCACACTTCTACATCATGATTTATCTATTTCGATCTCGAGTCCGTCGTAAGCAACAGAAACATAAGGAGGCAAAATTCTTTCTATTTCGCCATGCTTGCCGAGTCTGTGGCTGATATGAGTAAGGAAGGCAGATCTAGGCGATAGGCGATGAATGATGTCGAGCGCTTGGGGAAGGTTGAAATGCGCAACATGAGGCTCGAGCCTCAGGGCATTGATGACCAAAACATCGAGGCCAGTCAGTAATTGCATGCTGCTTTCAGGAATATAACTGGCATCAGTAATATAAGCAAAATCTCCTATTCTGAATCCTAAAATCTTGAGTCGGTTGTGCCATAATTCGAAAGGTATCACTTCGAGTTTATCTATCGAAAAAGGAGAATAATCTATCGTATGAAGCTCAATTTCGGGAATGCCGGGATATTTGTCGTCATCAAAGGCATAGAAAAAATCACGCCGGATGTCTTCTTGAACCTCCCGAGCAGCATAAACATCTATGGGTTCATGCGTGAAATAATTGAATGGCCTTACGTCATCCAGGCCAGCTATGTGGTCCTTATGTCCATGAGTTATCAAAACGGCTCGGAGCGTTTTTATACCCGCCCTTAGCATCTGACAACGAAAATCAGGCCCCGCATCAATAACAATATTCATAGCGCCTTCCTGAATCAATACGGAAGAACGCAATCTTCGATCACGTGGATCGGTGGAAGTACAAATATCACACTCGCATGCAATTACCGGAACGCCTTGTGAAGTACCCGTACCCAAAAAAGTAATTCTCATCCCTTGAACAATTCGACGTTAAAATTAACGAAAGTAAAGGGGAAATGGGCAATTTATGTCTAATTTTGCAATACCAAAGTGTAAAAAAGTAGCTATAGTGCTTTCATTGAAAAACTTAAAAACCCGGCTAGCAAAAAAGACGATATCAAGAAGAATTCACCAGACGAAACGAGATGCAAAATTTCTAAATCTGGAGGGATCACGAATGCTCATGATATTATTCGAATTCAAGGATAAAACGGATTTTGAGGAAGTCGAAGAATTCTCCGAATTTCTGCGTTCGCTCGGTAAACAGGTAAAACTCTGGGGTTATTATCCACATAAAAACTTACCCTTATTTTTCACACCTACGGGAAATCAACAATGCCTCACACAAAAACAATTGAGATGGTTTCCTATTCCGTGTGAACGAGCCATAGCAGGATTCAACGAATATCAACCGGATATTCTCATCGATTTAAGTCGGGAAGATTGTTACCCATTGAAATACCTTGCCGCCATCAGCCAAGCATCCATGAAAGTGGGTTGCAATTCAAACTTTACACAGCCCATTTTCGATCTGCTGATACAAAAAGATGACGATCTTCCTCTAACTGCTTTTATAGAAAATATAATTCATTACTTAAATCATTTAAATAAATCATGAAAAATAAATTAAAAGGGACGGGAGTAGCTTTGATTACTCCCTTTAAACAGGATTATTCGATTGATTATGAATCGCTTGGAAAAATAATCGAATATGTTCTTTACAATCAGGTTGATTATCTTGTAGTAATGGGTACTACTGCCGAGACTCCGACTTTGAGCTGGGAAGAAAAGCTGGAACTCGCCGCTTTTGCCCGCGAAACCGTAAAAGGCAGAGTCCCATTGGTTTATGGTATAGGTGGAAATAATACATCCGAGGTTGTAGCCTCTATTCGCAAGGCCGATATGCATGGTTACGATGCTATTCTTTCTGTTACACCTTACTACAATAAACCTCAGCAGGAAGGGCTTTACAAACATTTTATGGCCATAGCCGAAGCCAGCCCTATGCCCGTCATTCTTTACAATGTGCCGGGACGTACGGGAGTAAATATGACGGCAGAAACTACTCTGAACCTTGCCAGATCCAACTCGAAGATTTGTGCAATTAAAGAAGCTTCAGGTAATCTGGAACAAATTGCAAAAATTATCAAGGATAAACCTCAGGATTTTTTAGTCATTTCAGGCGACGATAACCTTACTCTCCCAATTTTAGCTATAGGCGGAAATGGAGTGATATCGGTAGTAGCCAATGTATTACCCGCATCTTTTTCTACCATGGTAAGATGGGGGCTCGAGGAAGTATTCACTGAAGCCCGCAAGATTCATTTAGCACTTTTCGAATTTACACAATATCTTTTCGCTAATGGTAGTCCTGCAGGAATAAAAGCGGCACTTGCTTCACTCGGTATGTGCGAAGAAGTACTCAGACTCCCTCTGGTACCAGTAACCCCTGAACTTCGATCAAAAATTAAACAAAGCCTCCAAAATATCCTCAATAAACAAAAAAATACGATTTAATGCGGCCTATGAAACTAAGAATTTATCTTATTCTATTCTGTGGACTGTTTTTAACCGTTTCACTGAATGCCCAACCTATTTCTCCCGAATATTATCTAAAAACCAAGGGAGAAGTCTATTTTCGTTTTAAAGCAGATTCGAAACAAACTGTGGACGAGCTCTCGAAAATTATTTCTATTGACAATGTGAATGCCGAAGGTGAAGTGAGGGCTTATGCCAATGCCAAGGAATTCGAACGATTCTCGAACATGAGAATAGCTTATGAAATCCTGCCTCATCCGGGTGATTCACCAGAAGCTGCCATCATGAGCACTTTCGATGAAATTAAAACGCGCAAAAATTGGAATACTTACCCAACCTACGATGCCTATGTTCAAATGATGTATGATTTTGCCACCAATTATCCCAACCTCTGCCAGGTTACTCAAATTGGGACAACGGTGCAAAATCGAAAACTTTTGGTAGCCAAAATTTCCAGCAATGTCAATGCGATAAAACCAAGATTTTTTTATACTTCTTCTATACATGGAGACGAGACGGGGCCCTATGTTTTATGCCTGAGATTAATCGACTATCTTCTAACGAATTATGGAGTTGACTCTCGCATTACTCATCTGTTGGATAATATCGAGATATATATCAATCCCTTAGCAAATCCCGATGGAACCTATAAAGGAGGTAACAACACCGTAAATGGTGCCATAAGGTATAACGCCAATTATGTAGATTTAAACCGTAATTATCCTGATCCTGCTGCCGGGCCTCATCCCGACGGGAATGCGTGGCAACCCGAAACTGTTGCTTTCATGAATTTTGCCGAAGCTGATCAATTTACACAATCGGCTAATTTTCATGCCGGAGCCGAAGTAGCCAATTATCCTTGGGATACCTGGAGCCGCCTTACAGCCGACAATTCTTGGTGGGTTATGGTTTCCAACGAATATGCCGATACGGCTCAGTTTTACAGTCCTCCCGGATATTTTGACGACTTTGGTACAGGCATCACCAATGGTTATCAATGGTACCGCATCACCGGGGGTCGACAGGATTACATGAACTATTTCCAGCAATGCCGTGAATTTACACTCGAGATCTCTAATTTCAAAATTTATCCGGCCGCACAACTGCCTAATCTGTGGGAATATAATTACCGTTCCATGCTCAATTATATGGAACAATGCCTTTATGGAATCAGAGGAATAGTAACCGATTCCATTACTTCACAACCCGTTAAAGCTATGGTATTTGTAAAAAGCCACGACATCGACAGTTCCATGGTCTTTACCCGCTTGCCATGGGGAAATTATCACCGGCTCATAGCTGCGGGGAATTGGACACTCGAGTTTTCTGCTCCGGGTTATGTTACTAAAACTATCTCTAATGTGCAAACTACAAACTATAACACTGTTTTTCTCGATGTTCAACTTTGCCCCATAGGCGTGTGGGCTGATTTTGCAGCCGACAAAACTCAGGTAGAGGCTGGAGAATCGGTGAATTTTACCGATAATTCGGTGGGCAGCCCAACTCAATGGGTTTGGAATTTCGATGGTGGAAACCCATCCACTTCCAATTCTCAAAATCCCCAAAATATTTTTTATGAGGAAGACGGAGTTTACGATGTAGCTCTGACTGCCTCTAATTCGTCTTATAGCAATACAAAGACGAAAATTAACTATATACGTGTAGGCAATCAGTATTTAATGGACAATCAAACCATTACTACCTGTTCGGGAAAGTTTTATGACCAGGGCGGGCCAAACTACGATTATTCCGCTGACCAGCACTTAATTACTACTTTCTTTCCCGCCGAACCAGGCAAGAAAATACGTATTGCCTTCGAATCATTTGCTTTGGAAGCAAGCCAGGATTGTACAAGGGATTATTTGAAGATTTATGATGGTTCATCGACCACTTCTCCAATCATAGGAACCTGGTGCGGTTCGGAAGGCCCCGATTCGGTGGTTTCGACCGATCCAAGTGGCGCACTTACGGTTGAATTCAATTCCAATATGTTTGTTCAGACAGCCGGTTGGGTAGCTTCGATAATGTGCGATTCAGGTGTGGGAATATCTTCACAACAAAAAACTAAAACTTTCGTACATACCTCCCCAACGGGAAAAATAGAAATATATAATGCCAAACAGGGCACTGTTGCTACACTTTTTTCCCTCTCTGGAAGTAAACTCATCGAGAAGGGCTTGAATGCCTCCACCGAAATCATTTCAACTCATTCATTACCAGAAGGGATATACCTTCTGCGCCTTACCTCAGACACTGAAACTAAAGTTTATAAAATCCTTCTCAGGAAATAACTTCCAACGAAAAAAAGGGAATCAATACCAAAATTTTATGCAGCTGTGCCCGAATTTTTTACTTGTTTCCTTTCTCGCAGAGAATTCCTAAATCGGCATTAAATTAAAGTGTCGCAGTTTTGAAGAGGGCGATTGAATATCACTTACTCTAAATGATCAATTTCATCATGCCGTTGAAAGGTACTTCTTTCATCTGAAACAGCTCATTTGTTAACGTTTCCATTTCTGACGCTAAATCTAAAAGCTTCTTGGCGTCATGGCGAGAAAAGTATTGCACGCAAAGGCTGCAGAATGCCCTAAGGAGTTGAACAGATTTTTTTACATCACGAAAACCAATTACATTTAAACAAAACTTAATAGGTTTTAAAGAGAGTATTTTATGATAAATTGGTATGTAATTACAGGATCAAAAGTTCCGACTTCAATCATTTTTTCAAATTTCGAAACTCGGGTTAAGTAAGTCAGCTTGTAGAAAAAATTCTATTTTTGGGATAATAACTCGTGAATTCGAACCACTTGAGGGATTAAGGGCTGTTGTTCGTCATTTTTGATAATATAATCGGCGAGAGGAATTTTCATTTCCTCGGGCCATTGTCTATTCATGCGAGCTATAATATCCTCAGCCTCGACTCCATCTCTTTGCATCACTCTTTGAATTCGAAGAGTTGAGGGGGCAGATACAAAAATGATTTTATCGAACTGAGTATGAAATCCACTTTCGAAAAGGATTGCTGCTTCGTGGATGACATAAGGCTGATCGGTGTATTTCAGGTACCAGTTCTCGAAATATTGCCGCACGATTGGATGGATCAATTCATTGAGAAATAAAAGTTCATCCTCATCATTGAATACGATTGTAGCAATCGTCTTTCGATTTGGCTGATTCGTATAAGGATGCAATACTTGCGAGCCCCAGCGTTTCCGTAATTGCCGAATAATCTCAGGTTCATTAAGAGCTTCATGACCAGCCACATCAGCCTGAAATACAGGTATTCCCATACTTTGGAAGATTTCGGTAACCAAACTCTTCCCACTTCCCATGTTACCAGTTAGAGCTACCTTTTTCATTTTAATTAAAAATTAGAAATTCCACTTCATTGGGTTCAATTTCAACTAACTTAGAACCTGCAGGCAAGCGATCTACCTTCACTGTCAGCATTTTACGCTTGAAATCGGAAGAATCAGGGCAAGCCACAGAAACTAAAAAATCATTGGTATTCAGATTCTTATAAACACCAAACGGTACTAAAAGTCGAAGAGAAACCTTATCGGGAAACAATTTTAAAGAGCAACTCGCCGAATCGGGCAGTCGGATGGGCAATTCCACAGTAGCTTCGGTTGAACGCTCTACCTTTAGTTTGAGGTTGACCTTTTCGTCCGAAATTTTTATTCCCAGATGTGAATAAGGATTCTGAATCTTCACAGTAAAAGTCTTATCGGAAGATATTTCACCTGCATCCATCCAATGTGTATTGACGAAAGAAATGGTATCGATTATTCTCGTGGGTCCTTGAATCAGAACTGAATCAGGCGATACACGAACCGAATCGACCAAAAAGTATTGAGGGCTTAATGTATATTTCAGGCATGGTTTCACCGGAACTCGTTTTTGGTAAGTTCTTTCGAAACCGAAATAAAGTGTATCAGGTCGAATCACAACCACAGAAGAGGTTGAATGAAGCCATGTAGTCAATTCGGCCGAAAGTTGAGTTGTTGGGATGAATAGCTCAGCATATCCTTGACGATTGGGTTTTAAGCGTAAATTATTAAATTTCAGTAAGAAAGGATTTACATTATTACGGAATTGCCAGGAAGCCAGTTGAGTACCTTTAAGTTTTGCCTTGGCATAAATGACAGTATCGGAATAATATACGAGCGAATAATCACCCACAGCCGTTTGAAAACTAAGCGGAATGGCAAGGGTTTCTTCATATTCGGTCGAAAGCCTGATGATTGCCCATAGAACAGCTGATACTAACAAAAAAAACATAAATATGGGCAAGCCTTTTCGAAATGGCATAATGCGCTGCCATAATCTGTTAAGAAAGGGTATATGAATTGGCATGCTCACGAGAAGAAATTGTTCTTCCGAAAATACAGCAAATGCCCCTAATCATAAAATCACAGGCATTTCAATAAAAATTCATTATTTAGAGGAACCTACACTGGTTTGAGAACCACCCATGGCTACGGCGGTTTTCTCGATCTTGAGCTTCGAACCTTCTTCCACTTCGATGATAAACGTCGTATCATTCACTTCTACGATTTTACCATGAATACCGCCAATAGTGATGACTTTATCACCTTTTTTGAGGTTCTCACGGTATTTTCGCTCTTCTTTTGCCTTTTTCGTTTGTGGACGAATAAAGAAGAAGTAAAAAATCACAATGATAATAATTAGTGGAAGCAGGGCCGTAAGTCCGGAACCGGCATTTTTCCCTTGGGGTTGGCTAACCAATAATACACTTAAGAAATGGAAAAGCATAATTGAAATGATTAAGTTATTGAAAATTTATTCCTTATTACTGCCAGGCTCATAGACTTGTGCCTTAATCATCAAGGAAACAGTGTTAGGGACAGTATTTGCCAGCACGGTAATTTGCTTTTGCTGGAATCCACTTCGGCCGGCTGTATTAAAGGTAACAGTAATATGGCCTTCCTCTCCGGGCGCAACAGGCGTTTTGGACCACTCAGGCACAGTGCATCCGCAACTTGCAGTCACATTCGTAATTAAAAGATCAGATTTGCCCTTGTTATAAAACTTAAAACTATACGAAACTTTCTCTCCCGCAAATACACGGCCAAAATCGTGTTCCAAGGTTTCGAATTTCATCACTGGCGATTGAGTAGAATCGCTTTTCTTCAAACTTACAGGATTCTTCACCAGATCACCTTTTAGATTATTTTCGTTTCTATGGGTACAGGAAAAAATCAACAGCAAACTTCCTATCAATAAGACGAAACGGAAAAACTTCATAGCTTCGTTTTCTAATTTATTGGCCACAAAATTACAACTTCTCTCGTAATTTTTTCAATCATCAAATGCATCGACTTATTTTTGCACCTCCTTAATTCACCATAACATGCTTATCTATCTGGTAGGTTATATGGCAAGCGGTAAGTCATACACCGGCTCTCGACTTGCAAGCAAATTGGGCATTCGGTTTATCGATCTCGATCACTCCATTGAAGAAAAATACAGAATCAGTATAAAGAACTTCTTCCTCAAATATGGAGAAGACCAATTTCGAATCATCGAAAATCAAATGCTTCATCGAACCTTTCAACTTGCCGATGCTGTAATTGCTACCGGAGGTGGAACGGCTTGCTATTTCGATAACATGGAACAAATGAATCGGCACGGACTTACAATATATTTAAAACAAGATGCCGAGGAAGTTTTTCAACGGCTGAAACGATCGAAGAAACCCCGTCCTATGCTTTCGGCTTCCCCCGATCCCGAGTTGAAGGAAGAAATATTAACCCAGCTAAGAGAAAGAGTTCCTTATTATGAAAAAGCCCATATTATTTTCGATATTCATAAAATGAACATTCATCAACTGGCTAATGAAGTTTTACAATATAAAAATCAGTTTTGATCTTTTCTTTCGAGAAGCATTACATTCTCGACATGTGAAGTGTGCGGAAACATATCTATTGGCTGAACCTTTCTAACATGATATTTTTCCGATAACAAACTTACATCTCTTGCCTGTGTGGCTGGATTGCAACTGATATATACAATACGTGAAGGCAAAATATCGAGCATTCGTTTTACTACTTGCGGATGCATCCCACTGCGCGGTGGATCCGTAATAATCACATCAGGAAAGCCATATTTCGCGATAAAATCCTGATTCATTATCTGAAGCACATCGCCTGATAGAAATTCTACATTCTCTATACTATTCATACGGGCATTCATGCGAGCATCTTCAATGGCTCTTTCTACATATTCTATTCCAATCACTTTTTGGCAGTGTTTTGCTACGAAACAAGCAATCGTGCCAGTGCCTGTATAAAGATCATAAACAATTTCATGAGCTTTTAATTCGACAAAATCCATTGCAACTTTGTAAAGACATTTTGTTTGTAGTATATTTGTCTGAAAAAATGACAGAGGACTGATTCTGAATTTCAAATCGTCCATTTCTTCGATAATAACTTCCTGACCTGCATATAAAATCGGCTCGAGTTCTGAAAAAGAATCATTTGCCTTTGTATTGATGAGGTAGTAGAGCGATTTGATTTCGGTAAAAGTTTCTTTTAAAAAATCCATTAAAAGATGAATAGGTTCAGGTTGATATTCTCCAAAGACCATTATTACCATGTAATCGCCTTCTTGATTATTACGAATGATGAGGTTGCGTAAAAATCCGTGGTGGGTAACCAGATCCTGAAAAACCAAACCATGTTCGAGGGCAAACCTCTTCACGGCCAAACGAATCTTATTCGAGGATTCAGGCTGAAGATAGCAATGCTGGATATCGAGTACACGGTCGAACCGATCAGGTAAATGCAAACCCAAAGCCTGCAGGGTAATTTCCGGATCATCTGCATTTTCGCCCTCATCCAAGAACCTTCGATTACTGAAGGTAAACTCCATTTTATTACGATAAGATACTTTTCCTGGTGAACCGAGAATGGGAAGAGGTTCTGGAAATTCAAATTTACCTAAACGCAACAAGGTGTCATTCACCCATTTGGCCTTATAGAACAATTGAGTAGAATAGTCCATATTTTGCCAGCGGCATCCCCCACATATACCAAAATGGCTGCACCAAGGTTTTCTCCTGTTTTCGGATTCCTTGATAATTCTTATAAGACGAGCTTCCCAGAATCGTTTTCTTTTCCTTACTACCCGAACATCGACAATATCGCCAGGTACAGCCCATGGAACAAATATTACCATATCCTGAAACCTCCCAACTGCCATACCTTCAGCACCTGCATCGGTTATCTCAAGCCGTTCGATAATGGGAAGATTCCTATTGCGCATTGCTACAAAACTTCGGCTTACAAAATTACTTTAAATTCAACAACGGGCTCCATGTAATAAAAACCACTCTCCTCCGTTTAGGTGAAATCAGACACGGCAATTGGTTGTCATACTGCTTTTGTTTACTTTTACCCGCCGTTTTATAATATTAAATTTAATCCTGACACAGTGAGACATAGAAAAAATATCCTTGTATTGAGCATAATTTTAGGCTTGGGGAATTCTTTCTGCCAGGCGCAAACAGGAGGCACAAAAACTTACGAATTCTTGAATTTACCCACATCGGCGCGTGCTGCCGCCTTAGGCTATAATGTATTGAGTATCAGCGATAACGACATTTCTCTGGTCAATACCAACCCCTCACTTTTGAATCCAGAAATGCACAATAATTTGGTTTTGAGCTTTGTGGATTATTTTGCAGATATCAATTATGGGTATGCCACCTATGCCCGTTCATTCTCCAAAACCGGAAACTTTGCAGCTACCCTACAATTTATTGATTATGGCACCTTTACCTCCGCCGACCCTACGGGTAGCATTCAAGGAAGTTTTGGAGCAAATGAGCTGGCTTTGAACTTAAGTTGGGGTCGAAGTTTGGATAGCAATTTTAGTATTGGAGCAAGTTTAAAGGGAATTTATTCCTCCTTCGAGTCATATACCTCTACTGGAATAGCCGTAGATGTGGCCGGTTCGTTTATTCTTCCGGAACAATTTCTCAGCATTTCACTCATTGCTCGTAATATAGGATTGCAATTATCGACTTATAGCTCGACGGGCAGCGAAGACCTTCCTTTGGAGATCGATCTTGCCGTAAGTAAACGCCTCGAGCATGTTCCACTGCGTTTCTCGATAATAGCCACCAACTTGCAAAAATGGGATCTTACTTATACTGACCCATTTCTCATCGAGACCGATCCGCTTACCGGAGAAGAAAAACAAAAAAACGGGCTTAGTGGCTTCCCCGACAAACTTATGCGTCATTTCATTTTTGGGGCAGAACTCCAACCCGTAAAGGCCTTAAGCCTTCGCCTGGGTTATAATTATCAACGCAGGCAACAATTAAAACTAGAATCAAAAATGGGTATGGTTGGTTTTTCATGGGGCATAGGTCTGAAAATTTCCAAGTTTCAACTCAATTTTGCTCACTCCATCGATCATCTTGCCGGCGCTCCCAACTACATTTCCCTATCTACCAACTTCGGCGATTTCTTGAAATGAAATTGTCAATACCTAAATGACGTTGACCGTTTTTAACCTGATTTTTAAAATTGATTCAAGAGATATCTAAACTCTGCTCTGTGAAATTCTGCGTATAACCCGGCACATCTTTATGTTCTCTGTAGTTAATTTTTCCTAACCACAGAGAGCACGGAGGAGCTTAGAGGGTGTTAATCTTTTTTCGCTGAGTATCTCGGTGTACTCTGTGGTTAAAAAGGAGGAAAGGAAAACGGAGAAAGGGAGACGAGGGGACGAGAAGTTAGGGAATTGGAATTTGGAATTTGTAATTTGGAGTTTGAAAGTTGTCTGTCGTCTGTCGTCTGTTGTTCGTTGTTTGTTGTTGGTATATCTTTGCCGAATAGCAATTGACTGTGAAAATTAATTTAAACTATGGATAATCAAATAGAAAAGATACGTTGCTTGATTATAGGTTCGGGTCCTGCAGGCTACACTGCCGCTATTTATACTTCACGTGCTGATTTGAAGCCTATTCTTTACCAAGGAAACCAACCAGGAGGACAACTTACTATAACCACTGAGGTTGATAATTTCCCTGGTTATCCCAATGGTGTTAACGGTCCAGAAATGATGGAAGATTTGAAGAAACAAGCGGAACGTTTTGGAACCGATGTTCGCTGGGGAACTATCGAAGCCGTCGATTTTTCGCATCATCCTTTTCAGTGTAAGGCAGATGACGGGAAAACAATAGAAGCAGAAACCGTTATTGTGGCTACGGGAGCTTCGGCCAAATGGCTGGGTATTCCAAGCGAACAGGAATATATGGGAGCTGGGGTTTCGGGTTGCGCCACTTGCGATGGTTATTTCTATCGCGGTAAAATAGTAGCCGTCGTTGGCGGAGGTGATACGGCCTGCGAAGAAGCTACTTATCTTTCTAAACTGGCCTCCAAGGTATATTTAATCCATCGCCGCAACGAATTGAGAGCTTCCAAAGCCATGCAAAACAAGGTAATGAATACTGCAAATATCGGAATCATCTGGGATAGCGTAGTCGATGAAATTATAGGTGAGAAAGAAGGATTCATGAAATCGGTAAATGGCATTATTCTTAAAAACGTAAAAACCAACGAAAAAAAGAAACTCGATCTGGACGGAGTATTTATTGCCATAGGCCATAAACCTAATTCCGAAATTTTTATTGATCAACTCGAGCTGGATGAAACAGGATATATCAAAACTATTCCTGGAACTACCCGGACTAACATCGAAGGCGTTTTTGCCGCTGGCGACGTTCAGGACCATTATTACCGCCAAGCAATTACCGCTGCAGGCACAGGCGCAATGGCAGCCATCGAGGCCGAACGCTTCCTTTCAAGTAATTAATATTCAAAAAATTCTACTGAAAATTAAGATAAATACAAGGCCTCACCATTAAACCTCATCCCTGAAATATCTTTTGCCTGAGTTTGTCCTCCGTTTGAATCTTACCTATCAAGTTTCGAACAGAATTCAAGGCTATTTGCTTTAAAACAATATTCTGAACCTTTAAAAACAATAATTCGCTTACATCATCATCAGGCTTCATCTGCGCAATATTATCAACTTTACATAAAAATACATTATCAAGTGTATAGTACAACAAGTCGTTATAAAAATATTGGTTAGGAAGCGAAAACAAATACTCAAAATGTTGAAGAGTGAGACCTGTTTCTTCCCTTATTTCTCGCATGAGAGCTTCTTCCGATGTTTCATTAATATCGACAAAACCTCCTGGCAAGTCGAGCAAAGCAGCTCCAGGATCATATTTTCTTTTGGTAAAAAGTATTCTATCTTGTGAATTAGTAATAATTGCAATCACGGCAGGAGCAGGGTTATAAAACCATTCCAAACCACAAACTGGGCATTTCATCGATTTGATACTTTTGGAAGTAAATCCACTTTCTCCACAACGTGGACAATGTTTGAAGACTGCAAAAGGATGTCCTGACGGAAGCTGCATTGAGTTTTTCAGCAAAATTAAAATTTATATGGAATAAAATCTAAGATTCGTCTATATTTTTGATGATCACTTAACTACATGAAACTATTTCGAAAATCAATATGAAAAATTTTACTCAAAATCTTTCACAAAAATAAAAGGCACTATCTTAAAAAATTTCAACCACCTTATTCAGCCTTGGATTGTTGATTTCTGTATTCGGTAGGAGCACAACCATAACAACGGTTAAATAAATCATAAAAATAGGTTCGGCTATTAAACCCCACCTGATCGATAATCTCACTAACATTAAGATGTGTAGTAACCAGCAACAAAGCGGCTTTCTCCAGTCTGCGGCGATTGACCAGCTCATGCGGGCTTAACCCTACCAGCGACTTGCACTTGGCATAAAGTGATGATTTGCTGATGGCCATCCTGTCGGCTATAAACTCAGCCGTTAGATGTTGATCATCAAGATTCTCGTCAATCAACGTAATAATTTTATGTAAAAATGGATCGGGTATTTGGCCAAAAGCCGCTAAACTGTTGCATGATCCCCCGGCATTCTCCCTTAATTTTCTGCGCATCTCAAGCAGTTTCTCAATCCTAACTTTTAAATGTTTAGGATGAAAAGGTTTGGGAATATATGAATCGGCTCCCGCCTCAAGACCACTGATACGATCTTCAATGTCCGTACGTGCAGTAAGTAAGATTATTGGCAAATGACTAATATCGAAATCCTGACGTATGACCTTGCACAATTCTATGCCGTCCATTTCAGGCATCATCACATCCGAAACAATCAAATCGGGTAAAAACCGATGAATCATCTCCAAGGCTACTCTGCCATTCTGCGCAGTAATTATGCGGTAATCATCTTTAATCACATCTACTATCACATCCATCACTTCTATCTCATCTTCCACAATCAAAATCAAAGGCTTCTGACTTGGTGTATTGGCGGCTATGGAAACTTGCTCCTGCATCCTATTCTCATCTTCATCTAAATCTTGTGTAACTGCGACTTCAACAGATGATTCCCCGTTGAAAATATTCTCCTTGGATGGTATATAAAAAATAATTCTTGCTCCTCCACCGGTTTTGTTCTCGGCACTTATGCTGCCTCCCAATAGATCGATCATGCTGCGCGTAACCGCCAATCCCAATCCCGATGAATAAAATGCTGGATAATTCTTCATCGTTGTAGGATTATTCAATGCAAAAGGTTCAAACACCTGAGAAATACGCGCCGGATCGAAGCCATCTCCTTCATCTTCCACAATAAACTTCATCCCCTCACCTGCTCTATCAATGTAAATATTCACTTCTCCTTCCTCACGGTTATATTTGGTTGCATTCGAAATCACATTGGTAAGTATGCTTTGAAGTTTTTCCCTGTCAGTATAAAACGACGAAACATTTTCTCCTCTATGTATCTTGAATTTAATTCCTCTTTGCATGGCCAGACTTTCTATGTCGCTGACCACTTCCTTAGTAATTTCAATGGGATCGACCTTGCTTATACTGAGTTGCTCTTTCCCTTTTTCCAATTTCCTGAATTGAATAATCTCGGTGATTAATCTTTGTAATTTTAGATTGCTTCTATAAATTCTCAGAAGTTTCTCCCTGAATTTGCCTTCCCTCAATTCGTCGAGCAATTGGTGGGTTTGTGCATTGATCACGGTAAGAGGAGTCCTAAACTCATGCGCCATCTGGGTAAAAAACTCCAGCTTGTAATTCTGCAACTCCTGTTCTTTTTGCTTTTCCATCTCCTGAAGCACCAAACGATGTTTTTGTAAGGCTCTACGACGAAATATCAATAAGATGACTCCCTGTATGGTAGCCAAAACCACGAAATAGAGAGCAAAAGCCCAGGTAGTAATCCAGAAAGGAGGTGAAATATGGATATTGATTTCTTTACTGACAGGAGCCCATTGACCGTTTTCGTCACTCACACGCAATTGCAGAACATAATCACCTGGGTGGAGATTCGACAACACTAAGCCATTTTTGTCGGATTGAATCATCCATTCTTTATTATCAGGAAGCAAACGGTAAGAAATGCTGTGATTGCGATTCCCAAAACTATTCAGAGCCACCACATCAAACGTAAGGGTATTTTGATTATGTTTGAGCCTTAAATTTTTAACCAGATTAGCACGAAATGGCAAAATTTTATCATCCGGCTGCTGTAATTGATTGTTGACATATAAAGCATTGATAGCTAATGAAGGGAAACTTGAAGTAAGCCGAATATCTTCCGTACGAATTCTATCGAGACCCCGCGTACCTCCTGCATAATATACCCTATTCACCGAATCATAATATCCAGCTCCGTCCGTGTATTCTGCGTTGATCAATCCATCTTCTTGACCAAAAAACCTCACTTTTTCCCTTTCTCTGTCAATGACAACAATGCCATCCGAAGTAGTCAGTAGTAAATTATCTTCTGCATCGGCTTGAATGGAATGAATAATACAGCCCACAATACGATACCTGAAGTTTTGATATTCCCTTAAAACCTGTCCTGACTCAGGATCGAGACAAAACAAACCTCCACTCGTGCCAATCCACACTATACCTTTAGCATCTACAAACAAAGAAATAACATCATCATTTTGAATGATATCGGGTCGGGTATGAGTAGAATAAACCGACTCTACACGGTTTGTTACCGTATTATAGCGAATAACTCCTTTGCCTCTCACACCTATCCATAAAATTCCAGGACGACTTTGAGCTAAAGCATATACAATCTGTCTTTGTAGTTCACCGGTAGCGGTTTTCTCGAGTTCTACCTGCCTCAAACCATAAATTTTATCTGGATGATGAGGATCATAAGAAATCTGGAGAACCCCAAAACCACTGGTTCCGGCAAAAACATTCCCATGGCCATCGTCTATCATCTTATAAATGCTGGCATAAGAACTTAATTCGGGAGGAATGTCGGGAATAAACAAGGAATGAATATGCGTTTTCGAAGCATTCAATACGCCGATTCCTGTCCCGTCGGTCCCTAACCATATACTTCCATCAGGTCGCCTGAGCATCGAAAGCAGAGAATTATTGCTCATTCCTTTCTCTGTACTGAAGGTACGTACACGATTTCCATCCAAACCAAGAACATCGAGCCCACCGCCCTTTGTTCCCACTAATAACAATTTACCATCTCGTAAAATACTTCTTACGATAGGATAGGACAATCGTGTAGCAGGAATGGGTTCATTAGAGATACATTTAGGTAAAATAGCGAAGGCGCCATTGCCGTCGGTTCCCAGCCACAGACCACCCCCCTTGGGTTCATAGATTTCAAGAATACGTGAGGTGAACAATCCTTCACCTGCGTAATCCTTTGATTTATATATCTCACGAAAAATTCTCGTAGAAAGATTAAACCGATAAAGATTCCCCAGTTCGGTGCCTACCCATATCTCTGTAATATTACGTGCGGGAGCAAAATGAGTAATAAAATCACCAGAAATTCTAAGCTGCCACTTCTTTCCACTCTTCAAATTCATCATTAATGCAGGAGCATTGCGCTGTACAAGAAGAAAATATTCATCCTGACCCTGCATAAATAGAAAGGTAGATACCAAGGGAGCATTCGTATGAAATTTGCCTATAAGATATAGATCCTCCCCTTTCAAGCGCCATACTTTCCCATTGTTTGTCAGTAAAACTAAACCATTTACCGAACTTTGAATACTTACAAGGCTCTGGAGTATTTCAAGCGAATCGTGAATATCATCTCTCAACCTAAAATTCTTTTCATCAGAAATATACTGATATAATCCTCTCCCTTTTACCGAAACAAAAAGAACAGAATCTTCTGCAAGGGTCATACTCAAGTCAGTCTCATAATTTAAGTTTCCAGGAAGATTATCGAAATAGGCCGTAAACTCGTCCAGTTGATTATCATATTTCGAAATTCCTTTATTGGTCATAAGCCACAAACCACCTTTTTTCAAAGGAATAATCCTGCGAACAACGTGGTTGTGAAGTGAATGCGGTGAGCTCCCGGGCAAATAACTTACTATCTGGCTACCATCCCAGCGATTAAGCCCATTCCATGTTCCAAGCCAAAGATATCCTTCTGAATCCATATTAATGCAATTGACCGCCCCATTTGATAACCCCCTTTCCTTAGCCAAATTCAAAATAGGCACACTGGGGCCCTGTGCAAGACTCATTTCTACAAGGCTTATGACCAAAACACTAAGAATCGCTAAACGATAAATCTTGATGCTCGCCAGATTCAGATATTTTATGCAAAACTTCTTCCGCATGACAAACAACAAAATTAGGGATATTTTTAAGTATTTTTGAGACAAGAAGAATGGTGGCTGGAGGCTGCTGATTAGTGATTGGCAGATGGCAGCTGGTGATTTGTTATTAGTTGTAAGTAAATGGGAAAAAAATATTATCTTATAACAACTGATAATCAAAAAACTCCAAATTACAAATTCCAAATAATTTTTCAAATTCAAAACTCCAGTTTCCTAACTTCTCATCTCCCCATCTCCTTTCATCCTTTCCACCATTTCTTCTTTCCTCCCTTCCTCTCTTTTTCCTTTTTAACTTTATAAACTTTTAACTTTTACTTACTAACCACCAACCACTATCCACTATCCACTATCCACTATCCACTATCCACTATCCACCATTTCTCCCTTCCTCTATTTTTCCTTTTTAACTTTATAAACTTTTAACTTTTACTTACTAACCACCAACCACTATCCACTATCCACCATTTCTCCCTTCCTCCCTTTTTAACTTTATAAACTTTTAACTTTATACTTTTTACTCACTAACCACCATCCACTAATCTCCATTCACTTCGTCTCCCAGTCTCCCGTCTCCATTCTCCCTTTTCCCCTTCCTCCCTTTTCCCGTGTTTTAAATATTTTTTTACTTTTGCCCTTCATAACGATTATAATCTAATATCATGCTTCCACGCATTGGATTTGGTTACGATGTTCACCGGCTTTCTAAAGGTTACGAGCTTTGGTTAGGCGGCTTAAAACTCGACTTTCCGCTGGGAGCAGTTGGTCATTCCGATGCCGACGTTCTTCTTCACGCTATCTGCGACGCCTTGCTTGGTGCGGCAGCTCTTCATGATATTGGCTACTATTTCCCCGATAATGATCCCCAATATAAAGGAATCTCATCACTGCTGCTTTTAAAAGAAGTAGCCAAACTCCTCCAACATCATGAATATCAAATCGGTAATATCGACTCCACCATAATTTTAGAGCAACCTAAAATCGCTCCTTATATCCCTCAAATGCAACAAAATATCGCTCAAACCCTCCAAATCCCTATTACTTCTATTTCTATTAAGGCCACTACATCAGAAGGCTTAGGATACGAAGGCCGACAAGAAGGTATTTCCGCTTTTGCCGTCGCACTCGTATTTTCTAAGAATTTATATATCAACAATTTCCCTGAAGAAAATTATAATTTTTCAAAATTTAACAAATTTTAACATAAAAAAATTTGCAAATTCAAAATCTTTGAGTAATTTTGTTACTCAAAACTGCAAGCAGCTCTTTTCATCCTAATAAACTCATAATTGAATGGATAACTTGTTAAGATGGTATGCGGTTTACACTCGTTCCAGGTACGAGAAAAAGTCAGCTTTTCTGTTGAATGAACAGGGTATCGAAGCCTATGTGCCTCTAAGGCGTGTGCTCAGGCAATGGAGCGACCGTCGCAAGCTGGTTTTCGAACCTGTTATCCATTCGTATGTTTTCGTAAAAGCCAATAAAATGCTTTACGAGAAAGTATTAGGCATCGAAGGCGTTGTACGTTATATTTATTTCGGAGGCAAGCCTGCTCCTATCCCCGATCGTCAGATTGAGACAATGAAAACGGTAGTCGGCACCGACCTCGAGATAGAATGTACGCCCGATTGTTTGAAACCGGGTATGCACGTAATTGTAACCGAAGGTCCGCTGGCCGGAATGGAAGGCGAGTTGGTGCAGTTTCGCGGAAAGCAGAAAGTAGCCGTTCGGATACAAGCTATTCAACAGGTAATCATGGTAACCCTTTCGCCTCTTATCCTGCAACCTGTCCAGAATACTACTCCAGCTATTGCTTTGTAGCTTTACTGGAACATCTTCTGCTTCTTTTCGCTTAGGTCTCCAATGGTGCGTATGGGACTGAAAGGGCGAAGCTGTAGTTGGTAGTTGGTAGTTGGTAGTTGGTAGTTGGTAGTTGGTAGTTGGTAGTTGGTGGCTGGTGATTGGTGGATGGTGGATGGTGGTTAGTTATGTCGATGATTATAAGGAAATGAAAGAAAAAATATTATCTTATAAAGATTTGGAGGTTTGGAAGAATGGAGTTAAGTTAGCAAAGGATATTTATGGGCTTACGGAAACGTTCCCCTATCATGAACTTTATGCATTGACTTCACAACTTAGAAGGGCTGCGGTATCGGTTTCATCAAATATTGCAGAAGGGTATGTAAGAAATTCGATAAAAGAATTCGTTCATTTTCTATATATCTCACTTGGTTCATTGGCTGAAATTGATACTCAGTTACAATTGGCAAAAGAATTAAACTATACAGAGAATACGGAGGAATTGCAAAATTTCATTGAAATGCAAATGAAACAAATCAGGTCATTTATAAACGCACTCAAAAGAAAAATATAAACAAGCTAATCACCATTTTCTAACCTCCAGTCTCTAACCTCCAGTCTCCATTCTCCACTCCCCATTCCCAATTTTCTGCGACTATCTGCGAGAGTTCCATTCTGCGATATCTACGAGAAATTATTTCCTCTCTCGCTGATTTACCCAGATTTAAAAACGCTGATTTACCCAGATTAATAATTGATAACTAATAACTTAGTATTTACTTCTTACAACATATAACTGTCAACTGATAACTGTCATCCTCCATCCTCCATCCTCCATCCTCCATCCTCCATCCTCCATCCTCCATCCTCCATCCTCCATCCTCCATCCTCCATCCTCCATCCTCCATCCTCCATCCTCCATCCTCCATCCCCCATCCCCCATCCTCCAACCCCCACATGATTGGACCTTTGCTCACAAATAAGACACGCATCAAGCTCCTGTTGAAGTTCTTTCTCAATCCCAACAATACGGGCTATCTCCGGTCTCTTTCCGAAGAGTTCGACGAAAGTACCAATGCTATACGTATAGAACTTAACCGTTTTGAAGAAGCTGGCATTCTCCAATCATCTATAGAAGGCAACAAAAAAATCTATAGGGCCAATTGTCATCATCCACTCTTTCCAGATATCTCGAATATAATACGTAAATATGTGGGCATAGATACACTTGCCGAAGAAGTGCTCGCAGAACTGGGCGATATAGAAGAAGTTTATCTCACCGGAAAATTAGCCCAAGGCCTCGATTCAGATGTGATTCATCTTTTTATCGTGGGTTCCAAAATCGATCAGTCCTTCCTCGATTACCTCATCCAAAAAGCTCATCATCTTATCGAAAGAAAAATCTATTATCTGATAGCCTCACCCAATAACGCCGAAAGCATCCTCAAAGAAACACCCAATGCCTTGCTGATTTACAAAACAGAAACACTAGGGGAAAGTGATTAGTGATTGGAGGCTGGGGATTGGGGATTGGGGATTGGGGATTGGTGAGTGGTGACTGGGGTTTGGAGGTTGGGGGCTGGAGATTGGAGACGAGGAGACTGGAATTTGAAATTTATAATTTCGTTGGGGTTTTTAATTTGAATTTGTAATTTGAAATTGCATGCTATTAGCTACCATCTTTACAAAAAGATATCTTTTAAAAAAATTAAGAAATCAAGGATGATGCAGACCAATGAGCAACTTCCCGAAACCTTCGAAAAATATTTCTGGGATTGTAATTTTAATGAATTATCACTCGATAAATATAAAAAATTTATAGTCGAACGAATACTTAATTATGGTGACATGGAAGCTGTAAGGTATATCCTGAAAAAAGTTAATAAAACGGAATTAAAAAATATTATTTTTGATAGTAAGAATTTAAATAACAAAACAAAAAATTTTTGGAAAATCATGCTAAATGAGTAATGATTTGAATTTAAATATATTACCATCATCTCAGCTCGATTTATTCGAATTGCTCTCGAATGCAGACTTTATAAGCGATTTTTATCTTGCAGGCGGTACAGGATTGGCTTTACAAATCGGACACCGTCAATCAATAGATTTTGATTTTTTTATACCTTCTGATTTCGATACGAGACAAATTATTCCATCCATACAATCTTTAGGTCCTTTCGAATTGCAAAGTGAAGAAAAGAATACTCTTAATGGAATCTTAAATCATGTTCGTATATCTTTCCTAAGTTACAAATACAGCGTCCTAAATCCATTCCTAAATTATAAGAATATAAAAATTGCCCATGAATTAGATATTGCTGCAATGAAACTATCAGCTATTTCAGGCAGAGGCAATAAAAAAGATTTTATAGATTTATTTTTTATTCTAAAAAAATATTCATTAGATACTATTTTTCGATTCTATGAAAAAAAATATGGTAAAAGTCTTTCCAATGAATATCATTTAATCAAATCACTCCTTTATTTTGAAGATGCCGAGGAACAGGCGATGCCAAAAATGACTGAAAAGGTTGAATGGGAAAGAGTAAAAGCAGATATCGTCAAGAAAGTGAAAGAAAGCAAGATGATTTGAGAGGCTCGATGACTGGTGATTAGTGGCCGGTGACTGGTGTCTGGCGGATGGCGGTTAGTTATGTCGATGATTATAAGGAAATGAAAGAAAAAATATTATCTTATAAAGATTTAGAGGTTTGGAAGAATGGAGTTAAGTTAGCAAAAGATATTTATTGGCTTACGGAAACGTTCCTCTATCATGAACTTTATGCATTGACTTCACAACTTAGAAGGGCTGCGGTATCGGTTTCATCAAATATTGCAGAAGGGTATGTAAAAAATTCGACAAAAGAATTCGTTCATTTTCTATATATCTCACTTGGTTCATTGGCCGAAATTGATACTCAGTTACAATTGGCAAAAGAATTAAACTATACAGAGAATACGGAGGAATTGCAAAATTTCATTGAAATGCAAATGCAACAAATCAGGTCATTTATAAACGCACTCAAAAAAAATATAAACAAGCTAATCACCATTTTCTAACCTCCAGTCTCTAACCTCCAGTCTCCATTCTCCACTCTCCAACCTCCACTCTCCAACCTCCACTCTCCAACCTCCACTCTCTAACCTCCACTCTCCAACCTCCACTCTCCAACCTCCACTCTCCAACCTCCACTCTCCAACCTCCACTCTCCAACCCCCACTCTCCAACCCCCACTCTCCAACCCCCACTCTCCAACCTCCACTCTCCAACCTCCACTCTCCAACCTCCACTCTCCAACCTCCACTCTCCAACCTCCACTCTCCAACCTCCACTCCCCATTCCCAATTTTCTGCGACTATCTGCGAGAGTTCCATTCTGTGATATCTGCGAGAAATTATTTCCTCTCTCGCTGATTTCCACAGATTATCAACTGATAACTTATAACTTAATGTTGTCAACTCAAAACAAATAACTGATAACTGTTAACTGATAACTGCTAACTGATAACTGATAACTGTCAACTGATAACTGTCAAACTCCAATCCCCAATCTCCAATCTCTATTCTCCATTCCCCACTCTCCAACCTCCACTCCCCATTCCCCAACCCCCAAAATGAAAATATTAATTACCGGAACCGCTGGATTCATCGGCTTCCACATTGCCAAACGACTACTTGAAAGGGGTGATGAAGTGGTCGGCATTGATAATATCAACGATTACTATGATGTCAATCTCAAGTATGCACGTCTGGCCGAAACGGGAATTTCACACGAAGCCGAAAAATGGTATACGCCTGTACGGAGCACAAAATACCCTTGCTACACATTCCTGCGGATGAATCTCGAGGATCGCAATCAACTGATGACACTCTTTGAAAGAGAAAATTTCGATAACGTGTGCAACCTAGCTGCACAAGCAGGCGTACGCTATAGTTTGGAAAACCCCTATGCCTATATCGACAGCAACATCGTGGGTTTCATCAATATTCTCGAAGCCTGTCGGCACAACAATATCCGACATCTGGTTTATGCAAGCTCCTCCAGCGTTTACGGTAACAACACAAAAATGCCGCTCTCCACAAGCGATAACGTCGATCATCCCATCAGTCTGTATGCTGCCACCAAAAAGAGCAATGAGCTCATGGCTCACACCTACAGCCATTTGTTTGGGCTGCCAACCACTGGCCTACGTTTTTTTACGGTTTATGGCCCTTGGGGAAGACCGGATATGGCCTTATTCTTGTTTACTAAAGCCATCTTGGAAGACAAACCTATTAAGGTCTTCAATTACGGGGAAATGGTGCGCGATTTTACCTATATTGATGATATTGTGGAAGGCGTGATTCGTGTGATGGATAGACCTGCAAAACCCAACAATAAGAACATGGACGATATTTCCGCCAGCAACCTCGTACCCTATAAAATCTATAATATAGGCAATTCATCACCCGTACAATTGATGGAATACATTTCTGCCATTGAAAAGACTTTAGGCAAGAAAGCCAAAAAAGAATTTCTCCCTATGCAACCCGGTGATGTCCCTCGAACCGAAGCCGATGTGACCGACTTAGTAAAGGATATTAGATATAAACCAACTACCAAAGTAGAGGAAGGAATCCGAAAATTTATCGAATGGTACAAAGAGTTTTACTCCATAAAATTATAATTATCCACAGATTTACACAAATTAACACAGATGATAAAGCTGTATTTGAGAACATTTGCGGGCATTGGTGAAAAAATTTCCACGCCAAGTCGCAAAGAACGCAAAGATTATGACTGAAAATGAGGTTGCTAAAATTTTGGTAGATATATTTCTAAAAGTTCATAAAACATTTGGCCCAGGACTTTTTGAATCCGTTTATGAAGCAGCTATTTGTTATGAATTAGATAAATTAAATATAAATTATCAAAGGCAACAAGGTATAGTAGCTATTTATGAAGATAAAATATTAGATTTAGGTTTTAGGGCAGACATAATTATAGAAAATAAAGTAATTGTAGAAATAAAATCTATAGAAACATTGGCACCAGTTCACTATAAACAATTATTGACATATTTGAGATTAACTGATTTGAAATTAGGATTACTCGTTAATTTTAATGTTGATTTAATAAAAGATGGAGTACACAGAATTGTAAATAATTTATAGCCAGCACCTTTGCGCACTTTGCGCCTTTGCGTGCAATTATTTCCTCGCAATGAACACACATTAATATCACATCCAATTTAACGAGATCGACCTTGATGCCCTCAAAAACGGACACACTGTAATTTACGACGTCAAAGGCATACTGCAAGGCAATATCGACGGAAAACTGTAAAATAAACCGCATACTATTTATTCCAAAAGGCATTTGATTTTTATAAGAAAAAAAATTAATTGCCATTTATGTTGAAAAAATGCTTACGCTAACAATTAATATTCTCATATAAAATATTTTTCCTATGAAAGTCTTAATTCTTGCCGGAGGAGTGGGCTCACGTTTATCCGAAGAGACAACCACCAAACCGAAACCGATGGTGGAAATCGGAGGGAAACCCATCATTTGGCATATTATGAAGATATATTCGCATTACGGATTCAACGAATTTATTATTTTGTGCGGATATAAAGGTTACATGATAAAGGAATATTTCGCCAATTATTACCGACACATGGCAGATATGACCATCGATTTGGCTAATAACGTAACACAGTATCATTCCAACCATGCTGAACCTTGGAAAGTCACGTTGCTGGATACCGGTGAAAATACCATGACAGGAGGCAGAATAAAACGAGCCGCCCCTTATATCGGAAATGAAACTTTTATGCTGACCTATGGTGACGGAGTAGCCGATATCGATATTTTAAAATTATTGGCATTCCACAAAAGCCATAAAAAAAGCATTACGATGACATCAGTGCAGCCCGAAGGCAGATTCGGAGCCCTGAATATCGATGCAGACAACATCAGCAAGTATGACCTCGAAAAATCTGCAATGATCTACGAAGCCAAAATCATGCCCAAAGACGTACTCACAATAGCTGTCAACACCACTGTTCCAGAAGCCGCTGCCCCATTCAACCTCGGCTCAAGTGCAGGCAGCGGCGTTATCAGCACAGGCGGAGTATCCATCACAGGCGCAGAACTACAGACCTACATAGTAGACAAACAAGGATACATAGACTACCCTGTCATAGGCAAATTAAAAGTCATCGGCCTAACAAGAGTAGAACTCCAGGAACTGATAAAAAGCAAAATATATCCAAACTACATAACAGAAATACCGGTAGTGAATGTCCGGTTCAAAAACTATAAAATATCAGTAATCGGCGAAGTAAACAACCCAGGCTCCTACACCCTAATGAACGAGCAATGTACCATCTTCGATGCATTGGCCACCGCCGGAGACATGACAATCTACGGGAGAAGAGATAATGTGCTACTTATAAGAGAAGATGCCACAGGCAAAAAGAACATTTCAAGAATAAATCTTGAAAGCGCCTCACTACTTTCCAATCTCGACCTCTACTACCTTCAGCAAAATGACGTAATTTACGTAGAGCCAAACAGAACAAAAGCAAGATCTGCAGGTATAGGAGCAACAGAGAGCATCACCATTTCAATTGTCTCTACACTCGTTTCGGTTGCCACCCTCATTTTCACAATTTTAAACAACAACTAACTTCCAGCCATGCAAGAGACCACTAATCCCAATCTACCTGTTGACACAAAAGAAACACAGGAAATAGACATTAAACAATTAATATTCACATTCTTGAGCAAATGGTACCTCTTTGCCATTTCCGTTATATTACTTCTTGCCGCAGGTGTTGTCTTCCTCAAAATGCAGACCCCGGCATATGAAGTCACAACTTCAGTCCTTATTAAGGAGGAACAAAACAATATGCAAGAGCAATTCCTGCTCGAAGACATAGGAATGAGTGGATTTGCTAAAAACAACATAGACAATGAAATAGGAATCTTCAAGTCTCCAGATATGGTTTGTAAAATAGTTACAGATCTTGAACTTAACACAACTTACCGATACGTCAATCCGACACATTTTTACGAACCTGACCTATACAAAAAAAGTCCTATCTACGTCAGATGGGAAGATCTGGAGCCTGACAAAATACCTTGCACTGTGACACTGACTTTCACCAAACACGGCAACGAAGGGTTCAAAGTCGAAGCAGAATACCAGAAAAACACACAAACACTCACTATAGACAAACTCCCAACAATCATCACACTCCCTATTGGAAAATTCTATGTGGCGAAACACGAAGGGGTAGCAATGGAAAACAAGCCACTCGAAGTGACAATCATGAATGCAATGAGCGTGGCAAAAAACATTATCAAAAACATGACCATAGCCACTTCTACCAAACAGTCCACACAACTCGACATAACCCTCAAATCTGAAATCAAACAAAAGGGCGAAGACTTTCTCTCAGCACTCATTGAAGAATACAACAGACAGGCAGCAGAAGATAAAAACAAAGTTGCCTACAACACAGCAGTATTTATAGATGAAAGACTGAAGAACATAGCCATGGAGCTTGGAGATGTTGAGTACCAGGTGGAAGCCTTTAGAAAAGAAAAACAAGTGACAGACATCCCAACCCAGGTAGAATCCTATTTCGAAAAAAGCTCCAGCTACGATGCCAAACGGCTCGAAATTGAAACACAACTCAATTTAATAACATATATTCAAAACTTCATCTCAAACCCTGAAAACAAAAACAAACTAATACCCAATCTCGGCATTACAGACCCAGGCTTGTTAGCTGTCATAAAAAGCTACAATGAACTTCTCATGGAAAGAGAGAGAGTCCAAACATCTGCATCTGAAATAAACCCATCAGCCAAACAGCTCAACAACCAGATAGCAGCAATGCACGAAAGCATAAGAGCCTCACTGGCAAATGAAAAAAACGCCTGCGAAATAGCACTCCGCGACCTCGAACGTGAAAACACACTCACAACCTCCAAAATACACAGCATACCTACTGTCTCAAGACAATATACCGATATACTGCGTCAACAAGAGGTCAAATCGGCACTATACACCTATCTTCTCCAAAAACGGGAAGAGACCAACCTTACTCAGGCAGGAGTTGCACCTAAGGCAAAAATCATAGCCAGACCCCACTCTTCAACAAATCCAGTCTCGCCAAGAACAGGCCTTGTTCTGTTACTTTTCTTTTTTATAGGACTTTCAATCCCTGCTATCATTCTTTTCCTGAAAGACTATTTCCAGACAAAAATCACTGGAATGGACGACATGGCCGATCTCAAGGATATCAACATAATAGGAGACATAATTAAAGTTGAAAATCTCCCCGACCGCGATGTCATAGTAGTAAAACCAAATGACACATCTTTAGTTAACGAGATGTTCCGAACACTGAGAAACAACCTTCTCTTTATGCTTAGCGAAAAGGAACAGAATGTAATACTCGTCACCTCTACAGTAGCAAATGAAGGAAAAACCTTCGTTGCTGCCAACCTGGCGAGAAGTCTCTCTCTTATGGACAAGAAAACTATTATCATAGGAGCAGATATCCGTAAACCTAAACTTGCC
>Ga0209606_1000409_pt1 | contig 64955 bp, 77 predicted proteins | sample AD_UKC057_MetaG_FD_184412 | JGI IMG/M metagenome (GOLD analysis project Ga0209606, IMG submission 184412) | Active sludge microbial communities of municipal wastewater-treating anaerobic digesters from USA - AD_UKC057_MetaG (SPAdes) (version 2) | ecosystem: Engineered > Bioreactor > Anaerobic >... | reverse complement strand
TGTCGAGTAGCTTCTTTAACCGTTCATTGATCTCGGCATACTCATCGCTTGTTAGTATGGTGACAGCCACATGCCTAGAAAGAAACTGCATAAGAGTTTTATCTTCGATATGATCCTCTATCTCCTTAATTTTTATGTTATACTCTGACGAGTCTATCGCACATATTATTTCAAAAATTAAATTCTTTATAGCACTAGAGGATATATCGTTTGCCATAATAATCTACAATATTCAAGCACATGAGTTTATTAATTTTATTATTAATTAGGCACAGGGATATTATTATAAATTCTAAATTCGATTTAATATCGTGGCGAAAATTAAAATCTGTTTTGCACTTGTTTTGCTTTTACTCTTAGTAACAGAATGCTGCATATTCACTGAAGATGACTTCTTCCCAGACAAATCAGATGAACAAAATTCTAGGTATACAGAAAGCGAAATAGAATACTTCGAAGAGATTGCCTTGGGCACAGAATACGGTAATACGGACCAAGTTATAAGAAAATGGAACAACGATATAAAAATAAAAGTCAACGGTGCGCCAACACAAAAGGATCTCGATGCCCTAGATAAAGTTGTATCTGATATAGATTCTATAATTGGAGAAAAAATACCCATTTCTATAGTTGAAGAAAACGCTAACATTTCCATAAATTTTGTTCCAACTTCAGAGTTTTCAATATGCGAGGCAGCCCCAGGTAATTATGGATATTTCAATTGCAAGTGGGAAAACAATCTGATATACAAATGTGACATCTGCATTGCGACAGATATCTACCAGGAAGAAAGGTCACACATGATAAGAGAAGAAGTTACCCAGTCTCTTGGGCTGATGAACGATTCGGAGAAGTATAGAAACAGTGTCTTCTTCCAGGGGTATTCTGCAACACAAAAGTATGTAGAGATAGATAGAAAATTGATTGAGATGCTCTACATTGATGAAATTAAACCTGGAATGAGGAAAAAAGAAGTAGAATCTATTTTAAGGGATATCTCCTAACTTTTGGATAAATAGATACTATTTTAAATATCTATCAAAGAGTTAATTCATGAATATTCGACTGTTATTTGGATGTTTATGTATTGGAAATGGAGTTGCTGGAATTTTTACAAGAATAATGTACAAGGTAAATTTTGACAGTATTAGTATAATAGTAATCATTCTGTCATTTGCGGCAGGATTTTACATATTACATGATGAAATCAACAAATCTAAGAAATAATATTACATTTTTGTTTGACAGTATTGGATAAATTTAAAAACTCATTATGTATTTATCTATTCGTCACAACTTTAAATATTTGTTACAACTGTCGGTGGAAATATGGTTGAAAGATTTAGATCTATTACAAGTGTAGGTAGAGGTTTTAGCCGGTATATGGGTTCTATATCCCGCAAGAAAAGAAAAGCGGATAGAATGATTGGTCTTTTGATAGACGGGCCCAATATACTAAGGAAAGAATTTGATATTAATCTTGAGGACATAAAGAAGATCCTAGAGGACATGGGAGATATTAGAATAGGTAAAGTTCTTTTGAATCAATTTGCCCCACATGGCCTTATTGAAGCTATAGCAAACCAAGGATTTGATGCAATCGTCGTTACCGGAGACATCGACGTTAGAATGGGTGTCGAGGCAATGGAAATAATCTACAATGAAAACATTAACACAGTTGCAATAGCTACCAGAGATGCAGATTTTGTCCCAATAGTTGCAAAGGCTAAAGAGCACGGAAAAGAAACAATAGTCATTGGAGCTGAGCCAGGATTTTCAATTGCTCTACAGAACTCAGGCGATTTTGTTATCAAGATGGGAAAGATCCCACCTGAGGCAGAATTAGCTGAAGAAGAAGAGCTTCGCATTGAAGGCGAAGACTTGGAAGATTCCTATTAATTTTTATTTTTCTCCTCTTTTTTTTAAAGTCTCCTAGTAAGTTTTATAAGTTTTGAATACATTAATAGTAGAGTGGAAGCAAGAGATGATAACAGCGTTCTTACAAGGACAGAGATGCAGATAATACGTTCACTGAAGCTGTCTTTTAGAACCTATGATGACCTCGAGAAGGAAGGGGTTGGAGACTCTAAGACATTAAACTCAGCAATTAATGCTCTTTTAGCAAAAAGGTTAATGTCTCAGATGATCAAAGAAAACGATCTTGGCTATTCCACAGAATATTTCTTAACACCAAAAGGGCTTGAGATGTCAAAGATACTTGCCCTTATGAGGGTCTATAAGTTCCCTGACGAAGGCATGACGCGATTGAAACTAAAGATTTTGGAATTCTTGAAAGATGAAAAAAAACTTGAGAAGATTACTAATTTTTTAGATATTGAAGAGGCTGAGGTCAAAAGAAATCTTAGGGTCCTTGTAAACACTAACCTTATCAAAAAAGATGAGGATATCTATTCTATCACATATGCAGGGGATAAATTCTTGAGCATCTTCATGAAATAAGTGATTATATGGAGATTCTTTATCTTGAATGGAGCAAGGTAGACGAAGCAATTTGGACAATGTGTGATATCATAAAGAGAGACTATGAATTTGATGTCATAGTTGGTATTTCACGTGGTGGGCTTATACCCGCAGTTAGGATATCGCATATTTTTGATAACAAACGATTGCTCCTAATGGAAGCCAAATATTACAAAGACATAGGCGTAAGAGATGATAAACCAAAGATAACCTTACCGTTGAAAAAGGAGGATATAGCAGGTAAGAGGGTGCTCCTAGTGGATGATGTTGCAGACACTGGCGGAACATTAGTAGTTGTCAAGGAGTACATCGAATCGCTATCCCCAAAAGACCTAAAAGTAGCCGTCGTTGCTTCAAAACCAATTTCACTGGTCAAACCCGATTACACCGTTTTTAATACCGATAGGTGGATAATATTCCCATGGGAAAAGATGCCGGTGGAGAAGAAAAAATGAGAAGTTTTATCTCCATGGATATAAATTCAAAGGAAGTTTTGGATAAGATAGACGCATTCCAGAAGAAGCTTAAGAGCAGTGCCTGCCCAATGAAAGCAGTCGAGAGGGAAAATCTCCACCTTACACTTAAATTCTTGGGGGAGATAAGTGAACCATCTTATAAAAGAATCGTTGAATCACTTGAACCCACGCTACAGGAGTTTTCCTCTTTTGAAGTTGAATTAAAAGGCACAGGTTTCTTTCCAAGTATCTCTGATCTAAGGGTTGTATGGGTTGGATTAAACGCACCAGAGATAGTCTATATACAGAAAGAGATAGAGGATACCGTTAACTCAATGGGTTTTGCTGAGGACAAGAAGTTCGTCCCGCATCTGACAGTTTGTAGAATAAAAAGCTCCCTGAATAAAAAATCCCTTCTAAATGTCCTAGATGATTACAAAAACTATGAGTTTGGGACTGATATGATAAAAGGAATCAATTTCAAAAAGAGCACACTAACGCCTTCTGGCCCCATATACGAAACTTTAAAAGAATTTAAGCTTAAAGAAGTACAATGATTTCAGAGATAAAGGTGAAAATTCTATCAGAGATTACCCCTTCTGAAGATGAGAGAAAGGAAATATATGACCTTACTAAGACTATCCAGAAACACCTCACAGAGAAGATATCAGCTCGTGGGCTAAATGCGAAAGTTGAGATTGTAGGTTCAATTTCTAAAGACACTTGGATTGCTAGAGATAGGGATCTTGATATATTCATAGTTTTTGATAAGACATACCCTCTTGAAGAGCTTAAGAAGATGGGATTAGTCCTTGGAAAAATTGAGCTTGATGGATTTACCTCTGAAACAGCATATGCCAATCACCCCTATACAATCAATCACTTTAAGGAGTTCAAAATAGATGTCGTTCCTTGCTATGATTCTATAGAGATAATCACTCCAGTTGACAGAACTCCTCATCACACAAGATTTGTAAAAGAGAATATCGGGGATCTTAGAAATGAGGTCCGTCTCCTAAAGCAGTTCATGAAAGGTGTCGGCGTTTACTCCTCTGAGCAGAAGATACAGGGTTTTTCTGGATACCTTTGTGAGCTTCTAATTATCAACTACCGTAGCTTTGATTCCGTCCTAGAGAATGCTTCAAAATGGAAGCACGGAGAATATATAGATATCAAGAAATCTGGAAAGAATAATGAGTTCAAAGACCCACTTGTAGTAATTGACCCAGTTGACCCAAAGAGGAATGTTGCATCTGCACTATCAATTGAGAGATTATGTGAGTTCATTCACTACTCGAGGGCCTTTCTAGAGGGGCCTTCATTGGATTACTTCAAAAAGAAAAAGAGGTTATTTGTCAAAAGATTTCCTGAATCTGAGATCTATACAATTGTTTTCTCTGGGGAACTTCTAGATGATATCATCTACCCACAGCTAAGGAAGAGTGCAAAGTATATCTGGACAATACTTGAAAAAAATGACTTCAAGCCCCTTTCATACGGCCTTTTTAAGAAAGGAGAATCTTCTGGGGTAGTCTTTGAGCTGGAAAAATATACCCTTTCTCCAATGGTAAAGCACTACGGGCCAAAGGTTTTTGATAATGCCAACTACGCTAGCTTTGTCTCTAAGTACAGGGAAACATTCATAGAGGGTGACAGAGCCTGCACCCTAAGACCAAGACAGTTTTCTAAACCATTAAACATATTCTTAAACATTATAAATGAAAAAGAAGGGCTTGGAAAAAATATGAAGGATATGCCGTTTCTCATATTAAAGGATGAGAAGGCTTTGTCCTTCTTAGCACGTGAAGAATTCGATATATTCATTTAGCGTCTTACGAAATATTTTCTTACCTCATCAACTACTAGGATTGAAAATGCTATTGGAACTATTATTAGCCAGTCTCTTAAGGAAAGTGGTACTGTATGGAAGAATCCCTGTAGGAATGGCAGATTGACGACCGCTATCTGTAGTAAGAACGATACCCCTATAGCTATTAGTAATCCTTTATTTTCAAAGAAATTTATCTTGAATATTGACTGATCAAATGACCTGCAGTTCAAGACGTTTACAAGTTGGTATGTGACAAACAGCGTAAATGCAGCAGTCCTTGCATAATCCACAGACCCTCCAATATTAGTGAACAGTATGTATGTACCAAGGCCCATTGCAATACCTCCTATGAACATCGAAAGGTATAGCGGACTTGTAAGTATAGGTGAGTTTTTCTTCCTTGGTGGTTTTTCCATCAACGCTTCATGAAGAGGCTCCATTGACAGTGTAACAGCTGGTGGTCCATCCATTATAATATTGACCCAAAGTATCTGGACAGGTAATAATGGCAATGGTGCTCCGGTCATAATAGAAGTAAACATCAGTATAATCGCACCGATGTTTGTAGAAAGCTGGTATCTCAAGAACTTCCTGATGTTGTCGTAGATCCTTCTTCCCTGGCGTATAGCAGTTACTATGGTGTTGAAGTTATCATCCATTAGGATCATGTTTGAAGCTTCCCTTGCAACATCTGTTCCAATGAGCCCCATGGAAACACCTATGTCTGCCATCTTTAGAGCAGGTGCATCATTTACACCATCGCCTGTGACGGCAACTACCTCGCCAACTTCCTTTAGGGTCTCCACTATCTTGACCTTGTGGAATGGGCTGGCTCTATAGTAGACGACGACATCCTTTACAATAGATGCAAACTTTTCCTTTGGCATTTCATCAAGCTCTTTTCCTGATAGTGTCAAATCATCTGCATCTAAAATACCCGCTTCTCTTGCAATAGAAAGCCCTGTTTCTTTCTGGTCTCCTGTGATCATTGCGACTTTGATCCCTGCTTTTTTGCACAGCGCTATTGCTGATTTTACTTCCTTTCTTAGTGGGTCTTTGAAGAACGCGAAACCAACAAATGTGATGTCATCTTCACTATCGCCTTCCTTGTATCCAAGAGCAAGTGCCCTAAGCCCCTGAGCAGCATATTTATGATGTTTAACTAGGATCTCTTCCTTTTCTTCTTTGCTCAACTTTTTTAACTTGCCATTTACGAGCATATTCTTTGAGCGTGTTAAAACGACCCTTGGTCCGCCCTTGATGTAGGTAGTTTTCTTGCCATCTTCATCTATTAGAACGGACATCATCATTTTTTCAGAGTCAAACGGATTTTCCTTTATCCTTTGATTCTTTGGGTGATGGTAGTTCCTTTCTTTTGAGAATATCTTGAGCGCCCCTTCTACTGGGTCACCTATTACTTCTACCTTCTTTCCTTCAGTCTTTACATGGGCGTTGTTACATAGCTCACCAATCTTTAGAAACATATCATGTTTCTTTGGATTAACTTCCTCTGGTTTTAGGAATTCATTATCCACAAAAGCGTTAACGACCCTCATTCTGTTTTCTGTCAGTGTTCCCGTCTTATCTGTGCAGATGAATGTAGTTGTTCCTAGCGCTTCTACCGCTGCAAGCTTTCTGACAATCGCATTGTTCTTAGCAAGTATCTGTGTCCCAAGAGCAAGAGTTACTAAAACTACAATTGGCAACCCCTCAGGGATGGTAGCAACTGCAAGACTTATCGCAGTTAAAGCAGACTCAACAAGCGCATCCCTCATAGGCATTGATGCAAGAAGCTCTCTAACCAATACAGAAACAAAAAGAAGTGCGCTGATACAAACTGATAGTATCCCTAGCTTCTTACCAAGATTGTCTATGTTCTTTTCTAATGGAGTGCTACCCCTCTCTTCCATAGAGATAAGGCTTGAGATCTTTCCAATGGGTGAATCCTTCCCTGTTAGTATCACAACACCTTTTCCTCTGCCCCTTGTGACAACAGTCCCCATAAACCCAGTGTTTGGGTATCCCTCTTCTGACTTTGATTCAACAGATTTTGAAACAGGAAAACTTTCTCCTGTTAGTGATGATTCGTCTATCTGAAGATTGATTGATTCAATTAGTCTGACGGTGGCGGATAGCTTATCCCCATCCTCAATAATTATTATATCCCCAGGGACAAGTTCCCTTGATGGTATCTCCTTCTTTGCACCGTCCCTTATCACAATAACTTTTGACTGAACCATCGCTTTTAGTACTTCGATAGCCTTATCGGCTCTGTACTCCTGTAAGAATCCCATCACACCATTAACAATTATAACTAGAAATATGACGGCGGAATCCTTTAGATTGCCTATTGCAACAGATAAAATGCCTGCAATTAATAATACAATAATAAGATTGTTCTTGAACTGATTTATGAACTTTTTAAAATTGGACTCTTTCTTTGTCTCGGGAAGCTCATTATAGCCGTAAGTGGCTAGTCTTTTTTCAGCTTCTTTAGTTGAGAGTCCTTCTTTTGTTGCGTCAAGTTTTTTCAGAATATCCTTAATATTTTGATTAGTCCAGCTTTGGTCAATCAGACCTAGATCTTCCATGAGGCATTAAAGCGAAATCACTTTAAAAAGATTCCGGGTAATTAAACTTACCTATTGGTCAGTATTATTCTTATCTTAAAATAGAATTAAAAATAATAAGAAAAGAAAAATATTATTTGTTTTTGTTCTTCTTTAGTATCTTAAGAATAAACTCTATTGGTAGGCTCTTCTTTTTCTGCTCGCCTTGGTATTTCACTGTGTATATAACTTCATTGTAACTTGGATTTTCTACATTGATTGTTCCAGTTGCAATAATATTATTTTGAGAATCAACTGTTATGGCGTTTGCATAGGAGTAAGCTACTGATGAGTTAATTTTTGTCCAAACTAAATTACCGTGCCTATCGTATTTTAATACAATCCATCTTGGATAATCAGCACTTGCTTCAGTATTGAAATAATCAAAAGTTCCAGCTACAAAAATGTTGCCGTTAGAATCTGTAGCAACTCCATCACCAAGAGAATCCTTAGGTGCTACTGAGAAAGTTTTTGCCCAAATCAAATTTCCATTTGGATCGTACTTGAGTGTTATTATATCATTATTATAGTACCCAATCACAATTATGTTATCGTCAGGATCGACAGTAACATCTCTTCCTTGTCCAGTCATACCTAAAGGTTCATAGACCTTTTCCCAAATTAATGTACCATTTGGGTCTAATTTGACTGTTTTAATAGACCTTACTGTACCCTCTATATATCCTGTCAAAATAATATTATTCTTGGAGTCAACACTAACATGAGGGTCACTTAGTATACTTCCAAGTGATTTAGGGAACCCTGTAAGAATAGTTCCATCCTTATCAGTTTTCCAAAGATTATATTCGGAATTAACTGCAAGCACATTATCATTATAGTCAACTGCAACACTTTCTATTGAGCCGTTAGTACCAATACTCCAAATAACTGGTAAGCCGTTTGGACCCATTTTTCCAAAGACACCGCTTCCTCCAAAGATTATATTATCACTAGAGTCGGTAGCCACGTCATATATATTAGTAAGAGTAAAAGCATTATTACCGATGTCCCACAATACATTTCCGCCGGGGGCATATTTAATTAGAGCGCCTTCCGATCCTGCGCCACCTACTATCACATTATCATTAGAATCAGTAATGACGCCAGATCCATATTCATATGTACTGCGCCCAATATCGTACGTTCTCTCCCAAATAACATCGTCCATGCAGTATGCAGGAACTATTGATAGCATAAACATGGCCGTTATTAATAAAATAGCTAATTTTTTCATAATAATCACTAGTATTAATACTTGATTCTGAATATTTATAAATATTTCCTTATTTCAAGAAGTATTAGATTATTAATTGTGAGAAATACAATAAGCCTTTTATTAGGTCTAATCTTCTTTATTTTATGGATATATTCGAATCATTTAATATTGATAATCTGAAGTTCCCTAATTGTTTTGTTGACATTAGATATCAAAAAAGGTCAAACAATATAGCAAACGTCCAGAACTCTGAGCTTGAAGAAGTCTCTTCTAACAGTCAGGCAGGAGTTGGAGTAAGAGCTCTTGTAAATGGTGCATGGGGATTTTCATCCACAAACAATACTGAAGATGCTCAGAGGTGCATCGACAGCGCTTATAGAATAGCCGTTGCCACTGCTCGTGGCTCCAAGAGGGAGAATTTTGAAATTAACCCACCGCTGTTAAGGGGCCGTTCTGAAAACAAGGTAAAGATTGGCCCGGATGATGTTTCACTAGAAGAGAAGATTGAGTATGCTTACGAAATAGAGAAAGGTGCAAAGATAAATGGTCTTGTTAAAAATACATCTACCGCTTGCAGCGACTCCACAAATGAGCAGCTCTACATAAATTCTAATGGCAGCGAGATATACGAGAAGACAACGCGCGTTTACCTAAGGGCAGTTTCTACATGCGGCAACGTCTCACTTCAGATGGGCTACGAAGTCATGGGCGGCACACGAGGGTATGAGATTCTAAAAGAAAAATCTCCAGCAGAACTTGGCAAGGAAGCAACAGAAAAATCGCTCAGACTACTAAAAGCAAAAAAAGTATCCGGTGGGGAGAAGACAGTTGTTTTGGATCCAAAGATATTGGGTGTATTTGTCCATGAGGCGCTTGGCCACGCATGTGAGGCAGACATTGTTTTGCAAGGTGATTCTGTTCTTGAAGGGAGACTAGGGGAAAAGATTGCTGCAGATGGGGTCAATGTCTATGATGATCCAACATTCCCAGAAAAAAACGGTACCTACTTCTATGATGATGAAGGTATTAATGCTGAAAAAACATGTCTCTTGAAAGACGGTGTTTTGACATCCTACCTCCACAACCTTGAGACCGCGTCAAGATTCAAAGCAAAACCAACAGGTAACGGCAGAGCCCAGAACTTCTCATCTAGGCCCTTAGTAAGGATGAGTAATGTCTATATGGGGAGTGGGGACTATAGTTTCGAAGAGCTAATCGACATAAAGGACGGCCTCTATGTGAAAGGAGGCAGAGGCGGCCAGGTAGACACTGCCAAAGGACTTTTCACCTTTGGATGCGAAGAGGTCTATGAGATAAAAAATGGTGAGATTGGAAATCTTTTCAGGGATGTTTCACTTTCTGGCAGCACATTGGAGATCCTAAATAACATCGAGGGCATCGGAAAAGACTTTGATATTGGTAGCCCAGGAAGCTGTGGCAAAGGACAGTATGTACCTGTAGACGACGGTGGTCCACACATAAGGACAAGAGCACTTGTCGGTGGAGAATAAAGAAAAAACTTTAGAGATAATCTCCATTATTTCTTTTTTTCCTGAAGAAAATAAATCCGAGTGCCGCTCCAACAACTGCAATCAGAGCTATTATAGGTATCAATATCAGTAGAGGGCTTATCTCAGGGGCCTTCGGCAAGGCTTGGATCTTATTATTTGTTTCACTTATCATGGCATCTGTTGTTACGACCATCGCTTTGTTCCCAACCTTTTCAAAGACCTTTCTAGCCTCATTAAAGTTTTGAAGTGCCGCTTCATAGTTTCCCTTGTTTAGCTCTTCGTTTCCCTTTGCAAACAGATTCATAGCCTCTGCATTTAGTGCCTTGTATTCAACAGCAGTCATTATGTTCTTTTCACACCTCTTGACAGCCTCGCTATCACCAAGCTTTGTGTACATTTCCTTTGCCTTGGAAAACTCCTTTATTGAATCATCAAACCGAGCACTCAAGAGAAGTTTTTCTCCCTCTGAATAGTGCCTCATTGCAAAGATTGTAAGGAAATTATTCTTGAATACAAAGACGTAGTTGCTGCACACGATGACATCCTTGTACCCATCAGAATCAATATCCATAATAGATATAGTTTTTATCGGGCCGTTCACCTTAGTTTCAGAAAGCTTTTCGCCATCAGAAGTAAATATGTAAAACACACCGTCATCAATCATCTGTTTTGACGACGACCAGTTACCTGCTGCAACTAGTATTTCCGGTGTCCCGTCAGCTGTGAAGTCGTCGATTGTGACATACCTCACATCCTTTTCTACAGACTGTGGTGAGTTCCATAACTTGTACCCCTTGCTATCGTAAAGGTATAAATTACCATCAACTGTTCCAACGGCAACTTCCTTCTTGCCATCCCTGTTTATGTCACCGACACCAAAGGAGTAGATATAGGAGTCAACTATATTCTTCCATAGCTCACCCTCTAAGCCAAACGCCTGCAGATACTTGTAAGACGCTGTTATTACTTCCATCTTGCCGTCATTATTGATATCCCCAGAGTATGTCTGCTCTATAGGGTAGACGTTTTCTATCTCCCAGAGCTTCTTCCCACTAGGGTCATACAGGGAAAAGTTTGGGCTTCTCTCCCCTGACGCAATGACATCAGGGAATATCCATGAGAGGTCAATTTTTACCCCTAGAGGGTAATCATCCCATGTTTCATATTCTGAAGCGGCAAACTCAGCAGTGTAAAGCTTAAGGGTGTAGAACCTGTAAAAGTCATTTTTGTTCTGCCACTGGGTTTTTGTGAGCGTATAAATCATGAACGTTGCGTCCTTAAATCCAACGATGACTTCCGGTGACTTATCAGAATCAAGGTCTGACGCACTAACAGAGTTTATTGGCTTTGTGAAGTAAAGGTGCCATTTTTCATTCCCGCTTGAATCAATAAGATAGACAAAATTCTTATCATTGTAAAATAGAACATATCTTTCACTGCTCTTCCTAACAACTGATAGGCCCCTTGCAGGGGTATCAAATTTTGTTGACCAGAGTGTTTCCCCAGATAGCTTGTATGCCCTTAGCTCTCCTGTATCTGTTGAGAGTACAACATCGTGGACGCCATCACTATCTAGATCCCCTAGGGCAGATGAGATTGTTCCGTAGTCATGCCTGAAATAGTGTTTTATTGTGAATGGCTCTGGCTCTGCTGAAACTGGAACTACCAAAAGAAAAGAAACAGATACCAGGATACACAATAGTTGCTTTATATTCATGAATACCGTTAATAAATAATACTATATAAAGTTATTGCTTAATGATAGTTAAAATAGTGGAAATCCATTTCCCTTTGTTCCATTATTTTGGACAGGTCTCCGGTGAAGAAGAGCGGCCTTGTCTTTAGGTCATTTGGGCTTTGGCAAGAGTTTAAAAACATCGCTATCTTAAATTCCCTCTTCAATGTTTCTATCTTCTCAACAAGCGCATCAACATTTTCTTCAACAGCAGGCTTTAGAAATGGAAGGGCTATGCCACATGCAGAGGCACCCAAAGCGATGCACTTTGCAATATCAAATCCTGTCCTAACACCGCCCGAGCCTATGATTGTCCTTATCCCAGCAGCCTTGCACTCGGCAATTGATAGGGGTGTGGGTATGCCCCAGTCCCAGAGTCTCTTCACAGTTTCCTTGTGTTGATTGGCCCTATAGTATTCAACTGCGCTCCAGCTTGTCCCGCCTAACCCTGCAACATCAACGCCGTCAAGAAATGTCAGATGCTCTGCAATCTCTCTCGATATACCTGCACCAGTTTCCTTAGCTATCAATGGGAATGGCAGTTTTTCTTTGAGTCTCTTCAATATTAAAAGGCCATTTTTGAAGGATAGATCCCCTTCAGGTTGTGAAACTTCCTGTAGACTATTAAGATGGACAGCAAGCATATCTGCCTTGATTTCATTTACAGCAAACATGGCTTCTTTTTCATTGTAACCCTTAACAAACTGTGGGAGGCCGATATTGCCTATAAGTAGTATATCCTTCGCATATTTTCTTATATCGTAGGTATATGTAAGTGAAGGATCTTCAATCATCGCTCGCTGGCTTCCAAGCCCCATGCCTATGCCGGTCTTCTGGCAAGCCTTTGCTATTGCTTTGTTAATCTTTAATGCCTCTTCAGTTCCGCCTGTCATAGCAGAAATAAATAGTGGAAAAGAGAGGTGTTTGCCAAAGATTTTTACTTCAGTTTCTATGTCGTCGAAGTTTGTTTCGGGGAGGGCAGAGTGTAAAAATGATATATCTTCTAGATAGTTATGCTTGGATTGGACATCATCTTCTAGACATATCTTAATATGCTCGAACTTCCTTCTTTCCGTTGTCACCTTTATCTACCTTCTTCCATTTACCATAGGCAAACCCTACAATAAACATTGTTATTGCATAGGAGATTATAGTATATAAAATGTATTCTGTGGTGACAGTTTCAACTACATCAAACCCTTGAAGGATGAGCCAGAATGAGATTATTATGACTACAGCGCCAAGTACAACCCATCCAATAAATCTAACAGTTGGATTCCATCTCATGTCCCTTGCAACGTTCTTTGTAAATGCCCCTACTATTCCTATGACAACAAACGGTATCAGAACACCTAACCCATAGAAAGTGACCTTTAGAAATGCTGAAGCGTTTGAGCCTGTTATGGCCTCATCTATCAGTAATGGTAGGATTATTGCAGCGCATGGCAGTTTGATAACAGAGAATATCATACCAAGAGCAAACACACCTAGCAGTCCGTAGGACAGAGCAAGTTTGTGGGTCATCTTCTGTGCAAAGAACTTAGTTGTTATCGGGAGCTCAACAAGATCAAGCCCGCTGTTGATGAGATTTAATCCAAGGACAAATGTTATTATTGCCCCAAATAAGGATATCAAATACTTGTAGGCATCTGGTATTGCTTGCCCCAGCTTTAGAAACATGATGGCAACAAGAACATAAGATGCTGTTATACCAAGACCAAAGAATATTGATTTTAGTAATATCATGACTGATTTTTTGCTTGTACCGGCTGTGTATGCTATGATAAATGAAAGCACTGCCAAAAGACATGGTGAGAAGCTAGAGAAGAATCCTGCACCAAGGGCACCAAGCATCGTGATTGTGCTTACTCCACCGTTTCCTTGAGGCTTTCCAGAAAGGCATCCCTCAATTGCACTCTGCATCTTTGGGTCTACCTGGTCGGTCCCTTCAAGCTTTGTTTCACCACATACAATGACCGCCGGGACAATCTTAAACCCGGCCTCGGAGAACTCCTTGTAACCTTCGAGAGAGAAAACATCAACTTCAACAACAGAGATGTTGTAATCCTTTTCATCTATCAGGCTGTACATCTTCGCCTTTGAAGCGGCGCACTTCTCGCAGCCTTCCTCATAGAAGAATCTAATCTGCTTTGAGCTAGTATTTGGAGTAACAACTGGCTCTTCAGGTGTTGATGTGGGATCAAGTATCGAGTCAAAGACTGCCCTAAGGGAAGCCTCATCAAGTTGGCTTATTCCCTCAAGCTTTATTGTGCCGTTTACAACCATGGCAGGGGTAATGCTAAATCCAAGGTCCTTAAACTCCTTGTAACCTGCTGATGTAAAAGTTTCTATTTCAGTGATATTGAGCTTTCCGCTGTAATCCCCTGCGGCAAGTGCATCGAGCGTAACCTTTACCGCCGCACACTTCTCGCAGCCCTCTGTTTTGAAGAATCTGATGTCAATCTTTTCTTCTTCAGAGGAGACAGCTAAAGCCCCAAATAAACTAATGATTAAAAGTGATAATAATGCTATATTAACTAATTTTTTACTCATAATACTCCCCTTGGCCGTAAAGAGAGATAATAAAAATCATATTTAAAGATAATGGTTATTTATTCTAGGTTTTAAGGAGTATTTTTACAAAAAATCAGTATAAGTGGCAGGCAACAAAGTGGTTTTTCCCTACTTCGATAAGCTCCGGCTCCTTAGTTTCACAGATCTTTCCTATCTTCTTGAAGCATCTTTCATGGAACCTGCACCCACTTGGCGGATTAATCGGGCTAGGGACATCCCCTTCTAGTATGATATGCTTTTGTCTTACCTTTGGATTCACACTAGGCACCGCAGAAAGCAATGCTTCAGTATAAGGATGTTTGGGATTTTTGAAAAGAGCTTTTTTTGGAGCCATCTCAACTATCTTCCCGACATACATCACTCCAACCCTATCGCAGATATGCTTTATCACACTAAGGTCATGAGTGATGAAGAGATATGTAAATCCGAACTCCTTCTGCAGATCCTGCATCAAGTTTAGTATCTGCGCCTGTATCGATACATCTAAAGCAGAAACAGGTTCATCAGCAACGACAAACTCTGGATTCAACGCCAGTGTTCGTGCTATCCCTATCCTCTGCCTCTGACCGCCTGAAAACTCATGTGGATATCTGTTCATCTGTTCGGAAGTTAGCCCAACCTTTTCCATTATTTCTTTGATCTTCTCATGCCTCTCAGACTTGGGGTAAAGGTTGTGGATCTCCATTGGCTCAGATATAATGCTGCCAACAGTCATCCTGGGGTCAAGTGATCCGAATGGGTCTTGGTAAACTATACCCATCTTTGTCCTGTAACTCCTCATCTCTTTTCTTCCAAGCTGAGTTATATCTTCCCCTCTAAAGAGTATCTTCCCACTATCAGGCTCATATATCTTTAAAACAGTCTTGCCACATGTAGTCTTCCCGCAGCCGCTTTCACCGACAAGGCCAAGGATCTCCCCCTCCATTATCTTAAAAGAGACATTATCAACGGCTTTCACAACACAGGATTTCTGTAGAAACTCTGCTTTTGTATTGAAGTATTTCTTAAGTTCAATGACCTCTAGGATTTCCATGGTAGCTCCTCCAAATAGCATCTTGACAGGTGGCCGTTTTCTTTCTTTTCCAAAGGCGGCTCAGCTGTTCTACATATATCCATAACATATGGGCACCTAGGATAAAACTTACACCCTTTCGGGAGATCAATAAGGTTAGGAACATTGCCCTCAATTATCTGTAATCTTTTTTTATCAACATCAAGCCTTGGGATTGCATTGTTAAGGCCAACAGTATAGGGATGCAAAGGATTTTCAAAAATATTTTCAACACTCCCTTGTTCAACAATTTTTCCTGCATACATCACGGCAACGTTTTTGCAAGTTTCAGCAACTACACCGAGGTCATGGGTAATAAGAAGGACAGCAGTTGAAAAATCATCTTTTAGATCTTCGATTAGCCTTAGTATCTGTGCCTGTATTGTGACGTCAAGAGCAGTTGTGGGTTCATCTGCTATGAGTAACTTTGGATTGCATGAAAGTGCCATTGCTATCATAGCTCGCTGCCGCATGCCACCTGAGAGTTGGTGAGGGTACTCTTTGATTCTTTTTTCTGCCTCAGGTATCCCGACTACCTTTAGCATCTCTATTGACTTCTTCATTGCTTCTTTTCTGTCGAGATTCTGGTGTAGCATTAGAACCTCTATTAGCTCATCACCAATAGTGAACAAAGGGTCAAGAGAGGTCATTGGCTCTTGGAATATCATCGAAATGTCTTTCCCCCTTATCTTCTGCATCTCTCTCTCAGATTTATTGACGAGATCCTCTCCTTCTAGAAGAATACTGCCTCCTACTATTTTTCCAGGAGGATTTGGGATTAATCTTATGATGGAAAGAGCTGTGATCGACTTCCCGCAACCGCTTTCACCGACAAGGCCAAAAGACTCCTTTTTTTCCACATAAAAACTAACACCATCTACAGCCTTCACAACACCATCATCTGTAAAGAAATGGGTCTTAAGATCTGATATTTCAAGCAGAGGCTTTGTCATATTTTTGTACCTCCTTTAAGCCTTGGATCAAGAGCATCCCTCAACCCATCACCTAGCATGTTTAGAGAGATCACTGAAATAAGAATTGCAATACCTGGAAACGTAGCCGCCCACCAAGCACCTGTGACGAGGTATTTTCTTGCAATAGAAAGTGAAAGGCCCCACTCAGGGGAAGGTGGTTGTGCACCAACGCCAAGGAAACCAAGGGCCGCGGCATCAAGTATTGCAGTTGCTAGCATAAGGGTTGAGTATACAATAAGAGGTGCTAGAGAGTTTGGCAGTACATGCTTGAATACTATCCGCCAATCTGAAGCACCAAGAGAGTGTTCTGCTTCAATATACTCCATCTCCTTAATCGACAAGACCGCACTTCTTATTATCCTGGCCATCTGAGGCGTGTAGACTATGCCTATGGCAAGCATCGCCTTGTCTATACCCCTTCCGAGTGTCCCTGCAACTACGAGTGCGAGCAAAAGCGCAGGGTAAGCAAAAAGGATATCCGCTATCCTCATAAGAGCACTATCAATTATCCCGCCTTTGTAGCCAGCGGTGAGACCTAGCAATGTCCCGGCTACCAATGCAAATGCAAGAGCAACAAATCCAACGCTAAGTGTTACCCTCCCACCATAAAGTAATCGTGAGAGTATGTCCCTGCCTAGATTGTCTGTACCAAGAGGGTATCCTGCAATGCCATCCTTAGACCAGAATCCAGGCTTTAGCCCACGGTCAAGGTCGACATCATCAGGAGCATGAGGGGCAAATATAGGGGCACCAATACAGAGTATAAATATAACAATAAGCATGCCTAGGCCCACCATTGCAGTCCTGTTCTTCCTAAGCTGCTTTAATGTAATCTCTGTCCTTGTCCGCTGCTTTACTTCTATTGGATTTTCTGTATCCATCTCATCCCTCGTATTTTATTCTTGGGTCAATATAGACATAGATGATGTCTGTGATTAGATTAACAACAACAAACAAAGTAGCAAAAAATAATGTGAAACCCTGGACTACAGGATAATCATAGGCGAGTATCGCATCGGCAATGTACTTCCCAAGTCCAGGAAGGGTGAATATAGTTTCAGTAAGCACAGCCCCACCCATAAGCATCCCTAATTCCATACCGATTACAGTAACTATAGGTATCAGAGCATTTTTCACAGCGTGCTTATAGATAACAGAGCGCTCTGATAATCCCTTTGCCCTCTCGGTTCTGATAAAATCCTGCCTTAGTACTTCGAGCATAGAGGAGCGTGTCATCCTAGCAACAGTTGCCATAGGAATTGTCGCAAGGGCAAACCCAGGAAGTATGAGATGCTTTAGGCTATCGACAAATGCTGGCCAGTTCAGAGTCAGTATGCTGTCAAGGACATACATACCTGTTATCCGCTCTAGCACTATCCCGGTAGTTAGCCTCCCAGCAACTGGAGTAAGCCCCAGCTGTAGGCTGAATATGTAAATTAGCATCAGGCCAAGCCAAAACACAGGCATGGATACCCCAAAAAGGGCACCAATCATGACACCGTAATCTGCTATCGAATACTGTTTTACTGCAGATATGACGCCTGCAAGAATTCCAATAATAGAAGCTATGACTATTGCGAAAAGTGTAAGCTCTAGGGTCATAGGTAACCTTTCCATTATCTCGTTTATCACAAGATCTCTGGACTCTATTGATCGCCCTAGATCCCCTTGCAAAGCCATCCTTAGCCAGTAAAAGTACTGGACATATATGGGATCATTAAGGTGATACTTCTCCCTGATATTCTCTAGAACTTGTGGAGAAGCATGCTCGCCTGCAAGATGCACAGCTGGATCTCCAGGGGCGAGCCTAACTAGACTGAATGTGATTATTGAAACCCCAATTAATACTATGACTAATAATCCTAACCTTTTCAATATGTATTCTTTCATTTTAGACCTCTAAAAAAAAAGAAAAATTAATTTATTTTTCTTTGTATACTGGATAGAAGAACTTCCTATCGGTTGGATGTATGACAAATCCCTTGACATTACTCTTAAAGGCAAGGTTCTGGTCTGCGTGAGCCACAAAGACATGGGTGCCTTCGTCTACAATCATTTTGTTTGCTAGCCTGTATAAGGTGTCCCTCTGGGTCTGGTCGTATGTCAATAAGGCGTTGTTTAGAACCTTCTGTAATGGTGGATTTTTCTTAAATCCGTAATTACCAGCACTACCAACTGTGCAGACGTGGTCAGAGTAAAGCACGTTCAAGAAGTTATCTGGGTCACCGTTGTCACCAGACCATCCGAGCATAATCATCTGGGCTTTTCCTGCCTCTGCATCCTGTAGGTATGTACCCCAGTCTTCTGTGAATAACTCTACCTGTATTCCAACTTTTGCTAAATCACTCTGTATAGCCTCTGCAATTCCAGTTGGTTCTGGGAAATAAGGCCTAGATGTTGAGCCCATGTGCCATAGAGTAACCTTGAATCCATCTTCGTACCCTGCATCTTTCAAGAGTTGTTTTGCCTTCTCAGGATCATATGGGTATCCAGTTAGCTGATCGTTGTATCCGAGTAATCCTGGTGGCATACCCTGTGTGGCAACACTAGCTGCACCCTTGTATAAGTTCTTTACAATTGCTTCTTTGTTTATTGCGTATGCGATTGCCTGTCTTACCCGTATATCCTTGAAAGGTTCAAATGCGCCTGGTACTGCGACTTCTTCACCATCGTCCCACTGGTAGTTTCCGTTCTTATCGACATACCCCTCACCACAGTTTAATGCGATGTAACCGATGTTCATACCGGCTTGGGATACTAGCTGTAGTTTTGGATCATTCTTAATTATCTCAAGCTGTGCTGGATCTGGGTATTCCATTCCATCTATTTCCCCCGCCTGTAAAGCCATAAGCCTTGCAGATGGGTCAGGTATTACCTTGAATATTAGCTGGTCAAGGTAGGCTTTTCCTCCCCAGTAATCTGGGAATGCCTTCAGGGTAATGTGGTCATCCTTTACCCACTCGACGAACTCAAACGGTCCTGTACCAACTGGATTTTTGAAATAATCGTCGCCGTACTGCTTTGCAGCCTTCTCGCTTACAATTGCCGCAGTGAACATGGCAAGGCTTGTCATCATCGATGAGTTTGGCTTGCTCATGTGTATTGCCACAGTGTAATCATCTATCTTTTCTACACTTTCAATGTCGCTGAACATGTATCCCCAGTATGCCCATTCTCCCTTGCTGTGATACCAGTTGTTTGGATCATACTGCCTTGCAAATGAGAATACAACATCATCAGCTGTCATTTCTCCGAAATTCTTGTGGAATTTTACTCCCTTTCTCAGTTTGAATGTAATTGTCTTTTTGTCCTCGGAAACAGTCCACTCCGTTGCGAGCGCTGGCTTGATGCTTGTAGTGCCTTCTTCATACATGACGAGCCCCTCATGTATGTTATCCATCCTCTGTATCGATTCCCCATCAGTAACATCGGCTGGATCGAGTCTGGCAGCATCACCGCTGGAACCAAAGACTAAAGTACCTCCGTATTTGGAAGTTGCATCTGTTGTGCTGGGGGGCGTTGTTGTCCCTTGGTCAGCACAACCACCAAAAATAGATGATAGCATTATAACAGCTATCATGAGTCCAAGTATCTTACTTTCTCTTTTCATTGATTTCACCTTAGAAACTCACCACAATTAAAAGAGATTATTCTATTTAACGTTTTCCGTATTAAATAATTCTAAAAAATTTTAATTAAAACAAAAATAAATTAAAAATAGATTATGGAACTCTTGTCGTGAGGTCCTTTATCTTGGCATTTGAGCCTAATTCATCGTATGTGTAGTAGATTGCCCCAGAATAGGCCCCGCTCTTTTTTGCCTTAAGATATATGTTTAGATCAACCGTTTGACCGCCCACCATATCCCCTATGTAGAACCTGTTGCTGTTGACAGCTATTGTGGGGATAGCGCTTACAAGATCAAAGTTCGAGTAGTAATCTTCTGATATTATCACAACTACATTTGTAGCTTTGCCATTACCGTGGTTTTTAATAGAAAGTGATATGTGATTCACACTGTCAATTGTTTCAGTATTATAAGATATCCCTGCAAGTATTAGAGGGGTGCCTGTTTGTGTCGTAGTCGTTTCTGTGGTCGTGGTGGAAGTTTGAGATGTTTCTGTAGTAGTTGAAGTCGTCTGAGGAGAGCTTGAGGTGCTTGTAGGAACTACCTTCTGTCCGACGCAGCCACTAAATACAGATGATAGCACTACTAAAGCTATCAACAATCCAAAAAATATATTTTTTTTCTTCATATATTCACCTAAAATCATGAAGGAACTCTTGTTGTTATGTCTCGTATCTTAGCAGATGTTCCAAGCTCATCATAGGTGTATGTTATAGCCCCCGAGTACACGCCGACTTCCTTTGCCCTAAGATTGATATCAAGTTTGAATGACTTACCCCCGTCAATATTGCCCACGTAGAACTTATTGCCCTCTACCTTTATCCCTTGGTCTGTGCTGACAAAATTAAAATTCGAGTAGTAATCGTCAGATATCTCCACAATGACATTAGTTGCCCTGCCTTTACCATAGTTTTGAAGGGATAGGTGTATATGGGCAACTCTATCCACGGTCTCTGTATCGTAGGATATCCCTGATAGTATCAGTGGCAGATCTTTAATTGCAACGCGTCCCTCTGCTGCGGTAGATACAGCGCTTGTGAAGTTTGGGCTTGCACCGTTAATAACCCTGACAGTTTCCTCGTAAGTTCTCTCCCTGTCGACCCCTGCTATTATTGCTATGGTGTCAGCATGGCCGTAAGGATCAGATTTAATAAAAGTGTACTTTTGGTCTTCTTGTCGTATGAAGTCCATTTCAAGGTTATCAAGGTAGCGCTTTACTATATCCCCTGTCCCATAAGGTGAATCCGGGCCCCCAAGGATCACTATAAGCTTTGAACCTTTAAGTGATTCAAAATCTTCAGGCCCCAAAAATTGTGGGAAAAGGCTGTACCCTCTAAAATATTCCTCTAGTAAAGGCTTAGAAACGACGTCTATATTGTTTGAGATAACAACAACTTCGTTTTGTGCGGCTAAAGGTATGATAGCCCCTATGCTAAAAAGCATTATAAAAGTAAGAAATATAGGGATTAATTTATTTTCCATGAATAATAATTCTTTTCTTTATATATAAATTTTATTAAAGTTAGAGTTATATAACAGATAGATTATATACTATTAGATCCTATAGATGGGGTATGGCCTTATTTATTGGACTAAGGAGGTAATAAAATGGCACAAAAAACATCTTGGATATGGTGGTTGTTACCTATATTCCTCGGTATCATAGGTGGAATAATTGGATTTTTATTTGTTAGGGGTAAGGATTCTGTAAAAGCTAGGAACCTTCTTATTGTTGGAGCTGTAATATCAGCATTAGGATACCTCTTCAACTATCTATTCCTTGGATTCGCTCCATTCTAGAATAATAATTTAATTTGTTTTATTTTTTTTAATTTAGAGGAATAATATTATTAGATAAAACAATGTGAAACGTTAGAGAGTTATTTTGATTAAAATAAGCTATAATTTAACTCTAAATATTTAATTTTTTGAAGGTTTACACAACAACTATATATAAAGCCCGGATCAAAACATTATCAGCTTAACAACAAGGAGGTTAAACTATGAAGAAAATTATGACCTTGTTTATTGCAGTTGCATTGATAGCATCATTTGGTGTCGGCGCAATAGCCGGAGCCAATGAAGATGCTTTTGCAAACGCAGTAATTGACGAGCAGGCTCAACTTGCACTTGAAAAGGCAGCAGTTGAATTTGCAAATGGCAACGATACTGAAGGCTTAGCAGCAGAAGAGGACGCAACGAACAACTTTGGTAAGACAAAACTTGGATTCCACAAAATTGCTGGAGCAGTAATAACTGCCAGCTGGTGCCCAGGAACACCATCATTAGTTCCACCAAGAGATTACAGACCACACAAACCATACTGCACAGCATGCAAGGCTAACGTTGCAGGATATACACATGCAGGCGTAATATGTGCTGAGATTTCTGGTTAATTTTTAAACTATTTATTTTTATATTATTCTATTTTCTAACTCAAATAAAACATTGTGAAGCATCATTGGGCTTATTTTCTAAATTTGAGCTTGATTTGGATTTATTTATTAATAGAAAATAAAGGTTTACACAACAACTATATAAAATAAGAGTAACAATCAATTAGTAGTCAAGAGGTAATACTATGAAAAAAATTATGACCTTGTTTATTGCTGTTGCATTGATTGCATCATTTGGTATCGGAGCTATTGCCGGTGCCAATGAAGATGCCTTTGCAAACGCAGTTAATGACGAACAGGCACAACTTGCTTTGGAGAAAGCTGCGTTAGAGTTTGCAAACGGCAACGATACTGAAGGCTTAGCAGCAGAAGAGGACGCAACGAACAACTTTGGTAAGACAAAACTTGGATTCCACAAGATATCTGGTGCAGTTATAACGGCATCATATTATAGGCCTTGCCCTACGCTGAGACTTCATAAGCCCAGACCATTGGGAGTTCTTATTGCCTGTATCAAAGAATTTTGATCAAATAAATTAATTATTTTATTATTTTTATTCTTCTTTTTTTAATAATATCATTATTCACAGATTTTTTTAAGAAATTCTCAATTGATAGCAGTATCGTTATAAATGCCCCTGAAAGTTCCTCTCTTGATGACAGCTAAAAAATATGTTTCGGCATTATTTGCTATTGCCTTAATACTATCAGTTGTTCCTTTTGCATTTGCAGAGGATACTGGGGTAGGAGATACTAACTCAACGTCAACGGACGGCGGGTCTAACTCTTCAATGATAGACCAGAAGCTTTCCGCAGAGACTAAAGAGTTTTATGATACAATGCTAGATCTCTTCTCCAAGAATCAAGATAGTAATATGAGCACAGTTGTCATTCTCCCAACAGAGGATACTAACTCCACAGGCGGGGATTCAAACGCTTCATCTGGGGACACAAACACTTCATCAGGCGATGTCAACGCAACAGCTGGATTGAACAAGTTCACAATAGGAGACTACCCGTTCTATCTAGGATTAAATGAACAAGGGTACTACTTTGGAGATATGAACGGGTCTGTATACTTTGTACAGAACGCTGATCTTCCTATATCAGTATCAGTTCACCTATCCAAACTGATCCCAACAATGGAAAAGATACAGCTTGCCATAGAGCAGGGAGATATTGGAAGAGCATATGGACTTCTTAACTCATTGGAGTCTAGAATGACTGCCAGTGCAAGATACCTAGTAAAACGCGAACAAATAGAGCAGAAAAAGCTAGAGATCCAAGAGAGAAAGCAGAACAAGTTTTTAGAGAAGAGAGGGGAATCTAACAACTCTTCTACCGATTTTAGACCAAACAACACTTCAAACAAGGAGGACAAATCCAACAATGGAAATGGTAACTCCGGCTCTAACAATGGTAATGGAAATTCAGGCAATGGCAACGGAAATAATAAATAAATTTATTTCTTTTTTATATTATTTCAATTATACAATTTATCTTTTCTTTTAGAGATAAGAATAAATACAATAACTAAGTATATTAAGAACGAGACAAATGCAGAAGTTAGATATTGGTGATATTGCATCGACATCACTTGTCACCCTATATTGCCGTGCAATTGAAAGCCAAAAAGAGGATCCAATCATAAAAGACCCTAAAGCAGTTGAAGTAAAAAAACAGCTTGACAAGATGTTTTCTGGCTCAGACAATAGATTGGAGCGTAGCCTTTTCGAAGGCAAGATAAATAAGAACTTGAGCATACACATCGCCATCCGTGCAAAAAAATATGATGAGTATGCGGAAGAATTCCTTAAGAGATCACCTGATGGCGTCATAGTAAATATTGGGTGTGGTCTTGACTCAAGATTTCACAGGATTGATAACGGTAGGGTAGTATTCTATGACCTTGACCTGCCTGAGGTGATCAAAATAAAGAGGCAGTTTTTCGAGGAAAATGATAGGTACCGCTTCATTGCTTCATCTGTCCTTGATTTTGAATGGATGGACCTAGTCTCTAGCCACAGGGGGCCGTTCATGTTCATAGCTGAAGGTGTTTTCATGTACCTAAAAGGGGAAGATGTGAGGGCACTTGTACTAAAACTTCAGTCCGTGTTCCCAGGTTCTGAGCTAGTTTGTGAGGTGTTTAATTCGCTATGGTTAAAGAAGCCCTTGGACAAGCTAGTTAAGAACAAGATACAGCGTGACTCTCACCTTGGGAGCGGGGCAATGTTTTATTCCGGCATCCGTGACAGCCGAGAGTTTGAAACTTGGGGAGAGGGGATAGAGCTTATTAGCGATTGGAGCTATTTTGACTCAAACAATAAAAAAATGGGCTGGTATAGACTATTCGGAAAATTTGAGCTCTTCAGAAAAGCACAATGGACCGTCCACTATAAGCTAAATTAATCTTTTATTGGAACATCTTTTCTCCGCAATCAAAGCAGTAACCCCTATGGACACATATATTACCGCCGCATTTGGGGCATCTCCACCTTACCTGCTCATTTTTGACAAACTGCCTTATCCCAAGTTTTTTGATGTTCTCTAAGTTTTCTATCATGCTCATGTGGTATTTGGTCCTGTACCTCTTATCAAGATTTTTTAACCTGGTACAGGGATATTTCTCACATTTGTAACAGAATTTAACCTTCTTTATCGTCTCACAGTTTTTTATAATGCATCTGGCACAGCTAACTGCCTTGTTGTCATCAGGGTAATTGCAGCCGGGGCAGTGATTTTTCTCTCTCAAATAGGCCATGCATACGCCGCAGTTCATGCCACATGGGGCGATGAGCTTAGAAGTGATTGCCATGGCCATAGTTAGACATTCTAGAATAAAAATTTACGTATCAATAGACTATAGAAAAAGATAAAAACTCATACACATCATTATTAACGTGATATTATGAAGAAAATACTCGCTATTATTTTAGTAATGGCAATGACTATTGCTTTATTGCCTAGTATATCTGGCCTTTTCCCGGCACCAATAATTCAACCCGGAGCACCAATAGTTACGGATTATTGTATTCCTGATTACTATTCTATAGGAACTTTTTCACTAGCACATAGCCAATCAGTTTCTTTCAACATACCTGCAACTGCATGTCCTTCTCTAAAAAAAGGGCCAATCTTTGGATTGGCAGCAACTGCTCTCTCAATAGGTGAACTGACTGATATTGGGGTAGATGCAGATACCGCAGTCATAGACATTCCGCAATATGAATATAACTGCTATTTCAAGAGGGCATGTGATTGTATCGTCCCTCCCATAACACCACAAGATGTGTCAACTAATGGAGGACCTATCGAGGTTAGATTATGCTTCCCAAGACAACTAAAAATATGTGTGGCTAGCCCTACCCCCCCATGTTTATCTATTACTGCTTATGGGGCTCAAGAACCCATACCTGTACAATTTACTCCGCCAATTCAAACTGCCCCTAATGAGTGGTGTACTTTCCTTCCTACATTACCTCCGGAGGTTGTAAGAATTTCTATACAAAATTGTGGGGATTCACTACAGGGTGAAGTATCTATCTTAGAGTGCTGCTGCTATGACTGCTACAAGCAAAAAGCGCTTCCGACAACTCTCTATCCGAAGATAGACATTGAGACATTCTCAGTCCCGGGTGGGGCCACTGTGATTAAGGACGGTAAGGTCTTATCCAAGTTTGAGATTGCTCCTGGAAGCCAACAGGTCTTCCTACAGGTAGAGAACAGGGGATTCTTCACACAGAACGACACAAGACTAAGGTTCGATGGTCTTCCAGAAGGTGTAACTGTCGAAGTGACACCTGAAACCCAGAAGATCAAAGCACACAACATTGCATCCTATTCTGCAAACTTCACAGTAGGAACAAATGTACCTTCAGGGACATACCAGGTCACAATGGTAGCATACTCACCAAACGGCATGTTTGACAAGATTACATTTGAGTTTGTTGTTCAATAAATTAATTTATTTTTTATTTATTCTATTCTTAAGCAGAATAGAGTTAAATGAAACGTTGTGAACCTTCATTTGCCTTATTTTTGAAATTTAAGTCCTATTTGAGAGTTGTTTAATTGCCGAAATTAACCTTTTACACAACAACTATATATAATAGTAGTCTGAATCTATATTTGAAAAAAATAGGAGGTAGATCTCATATGAAAAAGATTCTTGCCATTATTATTTCATTGACGATGCTTTTGTCCTTTGCAATTGGTAGCATTTCAGCTGCCAACGAGGATGCATTTGCAGAAGCTGTTCTAAATGAAGAGGCTCAGCTCGCCCTTGAAAAGGCGGCAGTTGAATTTGCGCAAGGAAACGATATTGAGGGTCTTGCAGCAGAAGAGGACGCAACGAACAACTTTGGTAAGACAGAGCTTGGATTCCATAAGATTGCTGGTGCAGTCATAACTGCTTCTTATATGTGGGTAAATCATTGTGGCTGGGTTAGAATTCACAAACCAGATACACCCGGATTTTAATATAATTTTATTTTTCTTTTCCTAATTTATTTGTTTTCAATAATATAAAAGATTTATATTTGTTTAAATAGCAAATCTTAAAAAGGCTGGGCCATAGTTCTTTTAATCTCACCTGCCGGGGTGGCTTAGCCTGGTTATAGCGCACGGCTCATAAGCATGAAACAAGGCTGGGAAACCGTGAGGTCGCGGGTTCGGATCCCGCCCCCGGCACCTTTAATTCTAGAATAATTTCTCTTGATGGTCTAGAATTTCATCTAAATACCATAACGATTTTCTAATAGAACAGTATTTTTTATGTTTTTTATTCTCCATCCAAGTATATTTTGAGTTTGGTGGCTGTCTATTAGCAACACTCATACAAAGATTATCAATTTCTTTATGGCTATCCATAAACTGCCTTATCCAACCCTGCAAAAATAAAGTAGGCGGATCAAAATAACTCTCTTTGTTGTAACAGTATTCTTGCTCTACAAGAAGTAATTGAGCTAAATTTGCAATTATATCGATTGAATTTAGATAATGATCAAATTTTTCTTTCTTAATATTTTCGATTTCCTTTTCCGGATCATTACCATAATAAATATTATCAAAAGCCAAAAGTAAATCTTTTTTTAAATCGGGTCTTGAGCGTGTCCTAAGATTCAGATCAATCAAAATCCTTAGATGATTTGGCCTAAATTCACGATTACCTTCAATTAGCCAGATTTGAAAGTTTTTATTAACATCATAATCTTGGAATCTTTTTGATAATTCAGAAGGCCTAAATATGTAAAGAGACTCAGTTTTGTTGTTAAATATTACTTGCTTTTTATCAAATTCTAATTCTTTTACAATATTCAATGTTTCATTTTTAATCATTTATTTTTCTTTCAGATATTTTTATAAATTCTTAATGCTAATTAATGTAGATTAATATATATTTATGTAGATTGGTGTTTTAATGACTAAGATCCCCTTAAATATAACTGTGGATAAAGATGTTCTTGATACATTCAAAAAGATCTGTGAGAAAAATGATATTAAAGTTTCCACAAAGATAAATACTCTAATGAAAGAATGGATAGAGAAGAATAGAAAATGAAAACTAAACATAATATTATCCATGCAGACGCTCTAGAAAAACTAAAGGAAATACCTGACGAATCAATAGATTTAATTTTTGCTGACCCTCCATACGGCCTAGCTAAGAAAAAAGGTCTTGGCTGGAAATACAGTAAGCACGTTACTTTGGAGGAAGAATGGGATATTTTTTCTAAGGACAAATTCTTAAAATTCAACATTGATTGGATTAATGAATGTGTGAGGTTACTAAAACACGGTGGAAGTTTATGGATTTGTGGCTCTTTTCATAACATCTACCAGATTGGATTCATAATTCAACATATGACTGATCTTAAAATCAATAATAGCATCGTATGGTTCAAACCTAATGCTCAACCCAATATTACTTGCAGATTTTTCACAGAAAGCACAGAGCATCTAATCTGGGCAACTAAAAATGGAAGCTCAAAGAAATGGACATTTAATTATGAGGACACAAAGAATCAGATTGAAGATTCCATTAACCCTCTTGGAAAGCAGACTAGAAATGTTTGGTCAATCCCATTGACTCCAAAAAGTGAGAAATGGGCAGGACCGCATCCAACACAAAAACCTGAAGAGTTGTTAAGAAGAATTATACTTGCATGCACTAATCCAGGTGAGACTGTTCTAGACCCATTTGTTGGTTCTGGGACTACTTCTGTAGTTGCTAAAAAGATGGGACGAAATTCCATCGGAATAGAAAAAGAACAAAAATATATTGATATTATACAAAAAAGGTTAAATCCACCTCAGAAGACACTTAATAGTGATGAATGATAATCTCAAAAATCCACTTAAATCCAAGGATAATACTGTTTTGGCAAAGCCATTTTTGAAGTGGGCAGGAGGTAAATCACAGCTAATACCCGAGCTCTCATCAAGGCTTCCTAAAGATATTACTAACAGCGGAAAGATAGATACATATGTTGAGCCATTTGTTGGTGGCGGTGCATTCTTCTTTTACCTAAAAAGTAAATTTGAAATCAAAAACTCTTATTTATTTGATATTAATCGTGAATTAGTAGTTGGCTACAAGACAATTCAAAATAATTACAAGGAACTAATTTTACTCTTGCAAGAAATTGAATCGGAGTATCTCCAAAAGGACGAAGACGGTAGAAAAAAATATTATTATAATATCCGTGAAAAATACAACAAACAAATACAAAATTTTGATTATTCTAATTATAATAACAAATGGATTGAAAGAGCTTCTTATCTAATATTTCTTAACAGGACTTGCTTCAATGGTCTATTCAGGCAAAACTCAAAAGGAGAGTTTAATGTTCCTTGTGGCAAATACAAGAATCCCACTATATGTGATAAAAATAATCTGAAAAAAGTAAATTCTGCACTTCAGAATACAGAAATAATATATGGGGATTTCTCAGAATCTTCTAAATACATTATTAAAAATAGCTTGGTGTACTTTGATCCTCCTTACAGGCCTCTTACAACAACTTCCAGCTTTACAAGTTATTCGAAGGAAGATTTCGGAGAAGAAGATCAGATCAGGCTTGCTAATTACTTTAAGGAATTGGGCAAGAGAGGCGCTTATCTAATATTAAGTAATTCTGATCCTAAAAATGAAAATCCAAATGATGAATTTTTTGATAATTTATTCAAGGATTTTGTTATAGAAAGGGTCAATGCCAAAAGATCCATCAACTGTGACCCTAAAAAGAGGGGAGAAATAAAAGAACTTATTATTAGAAATTATTAAACCCTTTCTCAAACCAAAACATTTAAGATTACTGTCAAGGATTCTACCATTATGGAAATTGTAAAGGCCAAAAAAGCCCATGCAGAAAAACTTTCCGTCCTCCTAAAAGGTCTTGACACCGAGGAGTATTCCTTTTCTGAAGTTGAGAAGATAATGCCATTGATAGAAAGTGGCAACTACTTTGTCGCAATCGATGATAATGAAATCGTTGGCACTATAGCCCTCGTTATAGTTGAGGAGTCATGCGAGATCGATGCCCTCATAACATCTAAAAAGGGTGTTGGGAAAGCATTGATAGAATTCGCCATTGACATGTGCGAGAAGAAGGGTGTAAAGAAGATCTGGTGCTGGAGCTTAAAGCGGTATAACGCTATCGGCTTCTACGACAAGATGGGATTTAAGGAGCAGTTCCTTTTGGAAAAACAGTGGTGTGGCGAGGACTGCTACATCTTCGGTAGAGTAATAGAATAGAATTATTCAGGCAGATATATCTCGCCATCAAGGACGGTCACAGCACTGCTTATTAATTTAGACTTAAAGCCGCCGTAGTCGTCCTTTGATACATTTATTACTAATCTTCCTGGCCTTCCCATGATGTCGCCCTGCTCGGATCTGATATCAACTTCACTTCCGCTAAACTCAACTATGCCATTAATCATTAGGTACACGCCAAGCGGTCCTTGCGCAGAGCCTGTGACTGGGTCTTCCCTTATACCGTAAGTCGGTGAAAAGAATCTTGAATGAACGGAAGAATTCTTATCAAAAGTTTCAGTTGAGAAGACACAGACACCTGTAAAGTTATACTTCTCGCAGAACTTCTCAAGCTTTGTATAATTGTAGTTTATGTTCTTTAAAACATCAAGAGATTCTATAGGGACGTATAGATAGTCTAGATTTGTCTCCCTCATTATCGGATGGTCCCCGCTTATCTCATCCTCTCTTATCTTCAAGGCATCAAGGAACAGGTGACTATCGATATTTTCCCTAGCCAGCGTTACCTTTGGAGAATGGAGTATTATTTTAATATCATTAAGGGATTTCTCCACATCAACTGTGATAACCCCAATCATAGTCTCTATCTTAAATGAATAGCTGCCGTCTAAGCCCATCCCAAACTTTCCCTCCTGGGCAAGGACGTGTATAGTTGCAACAGTTGCGTGTCCGCAAAACAGGACTTCTTTCTTAGGGGTGAACCACCTTATCCTAAAATCTGCTGTATCGCTTGGCAGAACAAATGCAGTCTCAGAAAGATTCATCTCGTTTGCTATTGATAGCATTTCGTTTTCAGTGAGATCTGATGCATCGATAACAACGCCAGCAGGATTTCCTCCGAAAAGCCTGTCTGTGAATGCGTCAACCTGCTTTATCCTGTAGCGTCTCATAAAGTTACAATAGTCTAAATGATTAAAAAATTATCTGATACACTAATTATTAAAAAGCAATAGATATTTAAAACTAAAATGGTATTTTGATTTAATGGAAACAATACGTCAAACTCTAAAAGTTCCAAAAAATCACGAAGTTAAGATAAAAATACCTGATTATGTTAATGAGAATGACTCTGTTGAGGCTATTGTGATCATTGGATTAGAGGACAATAAGAAAAAAATAGACGAACTTAAAAAAGCCATGAATGATAAACTATTCTTAGAAGATCTTAATGAAATCGAGAAAGATTTTGAAAATGTGGATCTAGAGGATTGGGACTAGAATGGATTATAGGTGGCGAATTTTCCTTGCAAATCTAGACCCTGTTAAGGGGTCTGAGCAGGGTAATACACGTCCTGTCCTTGTAATTAGCTCAGAAGAAATAAATAAGCTCTTACCTGTTGTAAATGTACTGCCAATCACATCTAAAAAAACTGATAGAAAAATTTACCCTAATGAAGTAATGCTAAAAAAAGGATTTGCAAACATTGAAAGAGATTCCATCATTTTATGCTATCAGATTAGAACCCTAGATAAAAGTAGGCTAATCAAAGAGATCGGAAAAATTGAAGAGGATTCACTAAAAAAGAAGATACTGGATGCTTTGTCATTCCAATTAGAAATTTATAGTTAGACTATCTTTTTATGAAGTCGTTTACCTGCTCTATCCTGTATCGGCTCATGAATTTAAAATAACTTGGGCGATTAAAAAATTATCTGAATTAATCTTTTATAACAACATACTCTGCCAAAGCACTATGTGGTGGAATTGGAGAATTATCTTCCTTTAAACCATCTAAATGCATTTCAATAGCATCGTACATATTATTTTCTACTTCTTCGACTGTTTTTCCAGTTGCCACGCATCCCGGTAATTCAGGAGCATAAGCTGAATAATTTTTATCTGTTTTTTCAATAATTATAAGGAATTTATACATGTTACTCACTTAAACATACTTTTTAATACTCTAGGGAATAAGTATATTAAGATTACTTTTGAAGATTTAGAAGAGGGAACTAAATGAATCACGAAATGGTGGATGTTCGCAATTATGAGATAATGGAAAGAATATTCGATATAGAAGATAGGAAAATTGATGAGCTATCTGAAAAAGAGCTTTATGAACTTCTAGAGTGACTTGGATAACTCTATTTCCCTTTTGCATTGACTATTACCACACCGATTATTGCAAATAGCCCCCCTATGAGCGAGATTGAACTTGGGATCTCGCCCAGCCAGAACCACGCAATGATGATTGATAAAAACGGGCAGACGGCTAGAAAGCTTGAGAGTATTGAAGCAGGCATTTTAGAAAGCACGTATGTCCACAAGAGATAAGCTATCCCGGCAGGGAATATCCCCAGGTAGACTATAGAAAGGGTAGAGGCAATTGAAGCTGTTCTAATGTCATTGACAAATCCCGGTAAGAAAACAAGCAGGAATAATGTTCCTCCCCATATAGTGTATGCCGTGAAGTCCACATATTTGTAGCGATTCAAGTAGGGTTTTTGGAGGACAAATGAGAGGCTTGTGGCAAATGCTGCTATAAGGATAAGTGTTGCCATCGGGTCAAATGAGATGCCTTCCCCCTCCCCCATAGCTATTAGGCCCACACCGAAGAAGCTTATAAAAATCCCAATCCACCCTAGCGCTTTGAGCCTTTCATCGAGAATGGCAGTTGCTAGGAGTGCAGTGAATATTGGTCCTGATGCTATCAAGAGGCTTGCAGCACCTGCAGTGACTGTGACCTCTCCGTATGAAAGCAGCGCATGGTACACAGTTATAGAAAGAAATCCAATCAATAGGATCATCGGGATGTCCTGCTTTTTCGGGAGTTTAACCTTCTTGTAAGCGCCATAGAAAAACAGTAATACAGAAGCCACTAAAAATCTCAAAAGTGCAAGGTGTCCGGGCTCATAATCTCTTAATCCTGCTCTAATCCCTGCAAACGCGGATGCCCAGAAGAATAGTGTCACGGCAAGTGCGATAGCAGTCTTTCTGTCTATGTTTTTTATCTTAGAAAAATCAATTTGCATCTTATCAGATCTTCTTAGCTGTGAGAACGAAAAAGATTAGAGCATATAAAACTTACTAAAATGTCTCCGGCATAATATTAAATACCTGCCCTTCTAATCTAGTATTGGTGAAACAATGGCAAGAAGATATGATTCAAATCAGATTGTTGATTATTTAGTTGTGGCTATAGGGACATTTTTAGGATACACAATAGGTGGAGTTTTTAGAAGCCATTTGCTAGGGGCAGTCATTGGCAGTGTAATCGGCCTCTACTTTGCGTCTAGGTATATCCGATAAATTATCTAATCTTTTCGTTTTAATAAAATATAAGAAAATTAATAAAAAATTAAATTTAATCTTTCTTACCGAAGCCAAGAAGCTTCATGAAATGTTGCATCGGGAGTGATTTTTTAGCGGATGTGCCGCCTTCGTACTTTATAGTGTAATAAACATCTTTGCTTAATGTTTCATCGTAAACATATCCAGTCACTATTATATTATTGAAAGAATCAATTGCTACATCATAAGCATCGTCATGAGCCCCCAAAGTAAAGTCAAATCCCCTTTCCCAGATTGTCTTACCGTTGGAATCATATTTCACTGTTAACCACTGATAATTTTCTCCAGAAGGATCATATTTGCCTCCGGCCAGGACAATGTTATCGTAAGAGTCTATCGCAACTTTGTAGCTCCACCTACTCCCAGAATTATCGTAGATTCTCAATATCTCTGCCCCACCAGGACTTAATTTTATTGCGCATGATGCATAGCTAATTAAAGGATCAGGATCGTAAACCCAACCGGTAATAATAATGTTATTGTGAGAATCCACTGCAACGCCCGTTCCATAGTCTGTGCCTGTAGTAATATCAATAGTCTTATCCCAGAGAATATTGCCGTTTGTATCACGCTTTTCTATGAAATAACTAGCTCCCTGCCCAATTACAATTATGTTATTCTGCGAATCTACTGCAACACCATTTCCACTAATTCCAATTGCACCAGGCCATAACGGAGTTCCGCTTGGATCGTATTTCATCGTCCCCGAACTACCTGTAACTATAATGTTATTCTGCGAATCTACTGCAACACCATTTCCACTAATTCCAATTGCACCAGGCCATAACGGAGTTCCGCTTGGATCGTATTTTATCGTCCCCGAACTACCTGTAACTATAATGTTATTCTGCGAATCTACTGCAACACCATTTCCACTAATTCCAATTGCACCAGGCCATAACGGAGTTCCGCTTGGATCGTATTTTATCGTCCCCGAACTACCCGTCACAATTATGTTATTCTGTGAGTCTACAGCAACGCCGTATGCGTTTTCGGAAGACGGACCGTTGTAGGCCTTTTCCCAGAGAACATCTCCATCTGCTGCATATGCTGAAGTTAGAGACACTAAGAAGATACTTATTATTAAAATAGGTATAATTTTTTTCATATTTCCACCTTTAATGATTACAAATAATAATTTTATATTTATAAATTTTTCTAAATGCTTTCTTTCTTAGAATTTTTTCATTATAAATTTAACGTTATATATTAATATAAATTTAAGAAAAGAGATAAATAAATTAGATTATTTTTTGAACTTACCGAGACCAAGTAGCTTCATGAAAGAGAGCATTGGATATTCTCTTGGGGTTACAGTCACGCCATAGTAGACCCTCTCATCTTCAAAACATCCGACAGCAAGTAATTTTTCGTAAGTGCCTACTTTCAATGCTTTGTATGTAAAAAGGTATCCACCAGGTATAATATCATACCCTTCACATTCTGGTTGTGTACAAATTGATTCAATAGAATCCTTTACCCCTCCATAATAAGACCAACAACAACCTCCACTAATCATCAACTTGACTTGGAATGTGTCCCCAACTTGGACAGACTCTGGGCCGATAAATTCGTATTTACATGGTTCTTTGGCCATTGTCGTGGCAACACCAAACACGCTTGCCACAAATAACAAGCTTATCAAAATTGCAAATATTTTCTTCATAGTTAACACCTATAGATGTATAAATGGAGTTCCCATCATATATAAGATTATCGAAAAAAATATGGCCAATAGGGAAATTTTTTCTATATTTCTTTCCCTATCTGAGGGTAGAGTTCTATAGAATAGCAAAAATCTTGAAGAAGCGTCCTTGATTATCTATACAGAATTTATTCGTACAGAAAGAATAAAGAACTCATTTAGACTATTCTTTTTATGATAAAGATCCTAGCTATTATTGGAAGCCCCAGAAGAAACGGGAACACCCACATACTAATCGATAAGCTCCTGGAGGGTGCAAAAAGCGAAGGTGCCGATACAGATTCCATCTTCTTGAATGATTTCAAAATCACAGAATGTGACGGCTGTCATGTGTGCTGGAAGGGTATGGAGTGCCCAAAGAGAGACGACATGAACGGCTTCTATGAAAAAATAATATATTCTGATGTCTTAATTTTTGGAACGCCTGTATACTGGTATGGCCCCACGGCATTAATGAAGGGGTTCATCGATAGGCTTGTCTATTTTAACTGCCCAGAGAACAGGGAGAAGATAAAGGGAAAAGCTGTTGCTGTAGTGATACCGTTTGAGGAAGAGGATGAGAGGGCTTCACTTGCAACTGTTGAGATATTTGAGAAAAGCCTAGGGTATTTAGAGATGAATCTAACAGATGTATTACTTGCGCCGGGTGTCGGGGAGAAGGGAGCGATTTTAGAAAAAAAGATTATTCTAGAAAGGGCTTTCAACATAGGTAGAATGCTTACGAGATAAACATCAATTGGTATGAATTTGGGAACTAAATGGGAATAATCTCGGAAATCCCTTATATATGGGCCGACTATACTTGATAATAAGGCGATTATTATGAATAAAAGATTCTTAATAGGCATTGCAGTCATCTTCATGATTGCGATGGTAAGCATCGGCGCAGTCCTTTCATACAGGGGCCAGGACACTACAACTTGTCCAAACGCAGCTAACTGCCAAGGAAACGGTACGTGCGATGGGAACTGTGACGGCGATTGCGATCAGTCAAACTGTACAGGTACATGCCCAAACAATAACACTGAGCAAAGACAGACAAGGACATGCGGCAGAACCTGCACCAGAAACTAAATAATAATATTTTATTTTCTTTTATTATTTCTATCTTTGTATACTATATTTTTTCTAGCTCAAAGTATTAATATTTTCCGCTAAAATTAGAAACATTTAAATACTTTTCTAACTTTGACGGAATGATGGAGCTTTCAAAAGGGGAGTTACTATTACTTGAACAAATTGCAAAAGGCAACAGAAGCTTAAGATCAATAGCTTTGGCCCTAAATAAGAGCGAGAAACAGATATACGTCTACGTCAAAAATCTCTCGGATAAAGGTTATATCACCCTCTCAAATGGGAACATCGAGCCAAAAAGACTAGTGCACGTGTCCCTGCTTCTGCAATTGTTGAGTAAGACCCCGAATTTGCCACACATTCTGTCAGGTTCAGGTATCAGTATACTTCAGGAGATGCTAAAACCTGTTACAATCCCAGAAATTTCAAAAAAGACAGGGTATAAAAAAACAGCAATATATTCAAAACTAGTCGAAGCAAGAAAAAGAAGCCTTGTTAATAAGAATAAAAACACATTTGAAATAAATGAGCAGGTGTGGTGTGAATTAAAAGAATTCCTTGAAGAGGCGCTGAAATACGAATCAAGTATAGATGACAGAATTCCGACAAGTGCGATAATATATTACAAGAGAGAAAATGAAATAATATTCTCGGCTAAAGAAAATATTGACGCTGTAAAGACCGCTTTTTCTGCATATGGGCAATATGGGATAGAATTATTGACATCAACAAATTATTATTACCTCCCGAAAAAGGATCTTAAGAAGATAGATATACTGATGCATTCACTATACATTGAAGAGAAGGAACACGATATTAGATACCTCATATTCATTGCATTGTTTTATGAAAAATACAAAAAAGAATTGAAGGTTAATCATCCGATTATAAGAAATCTTTCAGAGATATTTTCAGGGAAGAATATTAATGGCTATCCCAGTTACCAGGAGATAAAGGATAGGGCCGATATCTATAACATAAAACTGTAAGGTAAGAAGATGATAGATAGTATTGAACAGATAGAAAAAATCTTCATAGAAATAGACAATAAAATTAACAAGAAAATAAAAGTATATGCCATAGGTGGCGTTGCCCTTCTTGACCAGGGACTAAAGGTCGCTACAAAGGACATCGATCTGATAGTTGAAACAGAAGAAGAATTTAATGGTATCCAAAAGGCTTTGGAGAATATTGGATTTAAGCAAAAAATTCCCGGAGACGGGTACTCCCATTTTAATTTAAGCCAGATATTCATAAGGGAGGAATACAGGGTTGATATTTTTAAGAAACAGGTCTGCAGTAAATTCTCATTATCAAAAAACATGATTGGGAGGGCAAGGAGAAAAATAAAATTAAATTATGTTCATGTTCTCTTTTGCTCAAATGAGGACGTTTTCTTGTTCAAGACTATGACTGAAAGGGAGGGTGATCTGTCAGACTGTGAGGGTATTGTCCGTGCAGCCGTCGATTGGGATATAATACTTGATGAACTAAAAAAGCAGGTCAGTAGCAGTGGCCAGGACGTATGGATAACTTGGGTTGGGGAAAGGTTTGATCTACTTGAGGAGAGAGGGATTGCAATACCCATAATGGATGAAATCAATAAGCTAAGAATTAAATTTTACAATGATCTTGAAAAAAATTTGTAGAAAAGAAATGATAATATAAAATAAAAAATTAAATTTTTATGGAACTACAAACTTGAACGGTATTGTATCAAATGTTCCAGTCGGCGAGTAAGCGACCATTGTTACATCATAAGTTCCTGATGGTACGTTAGAGTCGACTGTGAATTCTGCTGAATATGTTCCGATGTTGTGTGCCTTTAGTTTCTGAGTTTCTGGAGAGATCTTTACTGTGACACCTTGTGGTAATCCCAATAGTTTTACTCTTGCATCTTTTTGAGTGAAGAATCCTCTGTTCTCTATTTGAATAAATGTCTGCTGAACGCCTGGTGCTATCTCAAAGTTTGATAGTAGCTTTCCGTCCCTTATTATAGTGTCCCCGCCTGCAACTGAGAACTGCTCAATGTCGACCTTTGGATATATTACGGGAAGGCTGCATGTACACTCTTCGTATATCTTGAAGTTGTACTGTAAGGCAGGATATCCTTCCCCATCATTTTGCCAATATATTTGAACGCCTGTTGGTAATGGAGATATTTTATGTCCTTGAACCTCAGTTACCGGAAGAAGCGAGGGATTCCAGTAGAAGGTAGCACATTCAGTTCCTCTAACTTCTCCTATGTCAAATTCAATTGGGTAACTCATTTCCGTTCCTTCTAAATCGTATATTATCCCCAACATTACATCAGCATGCCCTCCACCAACAACTGTGCCGCACGCCTCTATCCTGTAATTGCAACCTTTCTTTATAGGAATCTGGCCCCATTCATGAACTGCAGGATTAGTATTGACTATGGCACCCATTTGTGTAAATCCAATTAGCTCGCTTTGTTGAAGTGGTATAGTTCCACTACCTTCGTAAATAAGCTTGCTGTTCGTGCATCCAGTTGTTCCACTAGGTGGTCTGTATGCCAAAATATCTTGAAATGAAGGTCCCCTAGCACTCACAAAAAAAGCAAAGGATGAGCAAAGCACTGCTAACATAACTAAAATAGCTATTGTTTTTTTCATATTTATCTACCTATTAGTACTAATATTAATCCTATTATTAAAAAAATCCTAAGAATATAACTTTTTCGGTAATAATCTGCCCAGAATAATATAATTGTCGATAATAAAAAGAGTATAAAATAAAAAATTTATAGGAACTTTCCGAACTTTAATAAGAGCCCAGGATTCTTTGCAACTATTGCCTTTATGATGCTCATTGTGGATATTGTGTCAAGTTTTAGATCATTCATTGTTTCTGCAATAGAGTTAAGGTCATTTTCTGTCAGTTTCATGAAGACCTCTTGCGCTTTGAGGCACTTGTCAAGCTCTTCATAGATCTCTGGCTTCCACATATCGTTGTATTTTTTTAAGAATTTAGCGGAGTAATCCTCTTTAGCAATAGCTTCAACTGCAAGCTGTCCAGCAAGATTTCCTGTAATGATAGCTGTATGGATTCCTCCACCAGTGATTGGATTTACGAACCTTCCGGCGTCTCCGACTAATAGGAGATTATCCATATAAGGTTCTTTTAATGGCCCGTTAACAGGTATTGCTCCAGCGTTTACTTCTACTATCTTTGCTTTTTTGAACCTTGGTCTTTCGACGAATTTGTCAAGGTAGTACTGGGCGGTGTTTTTTGCCTTTGATGGTAGAATGCCTAGACCTACGTTTGCTTGGTCATCACCCTTTGGGAATACCCATGAGTACCCACCAGGTGCATAGCAGTCTCCAAAGAATAGCTCGATGCACGGCTCAACTTCCATAGGTGTCATCAGGTACTGTATACCTGATTCCATATACCTCAAAGGAACAGTAGTATCCATGCCAAGTGCTCTTGCAACTATTGAAGGTGGTCCATCTGCACCTATCAAAATCTTGGCATCTATCTCGATGTCCTCATTCATGTGTTTTGCTTTTACGCTGACTCCATTACCTGTTCTTTTGGCAGAAATAAATCTTGTCTTCATCAAGAAGTCTGCACCGTTTCTCGCTGCTTCTTTTGCAATGGCTTTGTCGAAGACCTCTCTATCAAGAACCATACCGCCTTTCATGTATTTTATTTTGTCACTGTCAAGTTTAATAACAGTGCCATTTGGAGAAATAAGTTTAACAAAATCAATTTTAGTGGAAATGAATCTTTTGTCCTGCTTCATATCAAGTCTTTGAAAGAGCCCCTCAGAAACTCCCTCTGCACACTGTACCGGACTTCCTATCTCCTTCTTCTTTTCTATGACTAAGACATCAGCACCTTTTGCAGCGTATCTTGCAGCGTTGCTACCTGCAGGACCTCCACCGACAACAAGAACATCACATTTGTAGTTCTTCATTCAATCGCCCCCACAGGACATGCCTTTACACAGATCTTACACTCTGTACAATTTTCATTAAAGATAATCTCATTTTCTGTTATGTCGATAGCGTTATTCGGGCATACCGATGCACAACATGTACAGAGAAGACATTGTTCTTTCATAACCTTCAATTAATTCACCTTGATGGGTTTTTAACGTCTATATTTTTAAGAGTTTTGGTTTAAAAAGTCATCCATACGCACATAGTTAAGTTATTATTTTCTATAAATCTTATCGTGATGGTCATAATCCAACAATTTTATTATCTTTCTTTTCTCATCTATTTCGTATACCAATACAAAAGATTTTGATATATGTACCCTTCTAGCGCCCTTCATATCGCCTTTTAAGGGTTTAAAAAGATAAGGATTTAATAAAATTTGATTTATTTTCTTATTTATAACTTCTAACTGATGTTTGTCTTTAACCAGTAATTTATTGAATTTATCATTTAGATGACCAGAAATTTCTATTGAAAATTTCATTTAAAGACCAAACTGTTCGGCAAAACTACTGATTTTCAAAAATTTTCCTTTTCTTATACCCTCTAGTTTTGTTTTGTACTCTTCAGTTATCTCTTCATCATCTTCTAGTATGGACAGAATAAAAGTTTCTATTTCGCTGTCTGGAGTAGTGCCATGTTCTTCACAAAATACTTCGAATTTGTGGAATAGTTTGTTGTTTATATTGATGTTTACAGAATCCATAATATTTATTTATTTTATATATTAATAAAATTTTCGCATTTAATTTGGTTTAAAAAGTCATCCTTTTTACAAGATAATACGTTATATCATTGTCTGTATCGACAAATGCAAAGATCATATCCTTCTTAACAGAATGAGCTATCCTAACGTGGGCAGCAAGAATATTCGCATCAATCTTTTCCCCTTCCATGAAGACGTCAATGATATAGTCTGCATGCTCCTCTTCTACAGAGCCTCGATAAATTCTGAAAGCACAACCATATTTGAAGGCAGTTTTCACGTGGTAGCCTTTCTCCTTTAAGTCTTTGAATACAATATACTTGCCTAGGATATTTTGCTCCTCACTTCCAAGTTTAATAAGCTCCTCAAAAGAGATCTCCTTATCATTAAAAAAAGCCTTTATCATACCCCTCTCAAGGAGGTATAAACCTTCAACAACTGTTAGGTACAATTTTTCATCGATTAGATCCCCAAATCCTCTCTTCCTGTGGATCTTACTAACCGCATCTGAATCGTTGATTATGAGCCTATTTTCGACGAGAGTGGCAGAAAACATAAAACTAATTCTATCTTCTTTATTTAAAACGTTTAGGTTTCAATTAAAGAAACAAATATTATTAAACAATTATTGAATTGATATTATATGGAAATTATTGGTAAGGCCCCAGTTAACAAGTTTGTATTTATTACGGGTAAATTCTCAATGTATGCATCATGGGGATTTATTCCTGTCCAAATGTTTTTCTATGACCTTAGATTGTTCCAGGTACCTATATTAATCTCATATCTTTGTCTCTTCTTTGCCTTCATAGGATTATTTATTTTTCTAATCGCAACTGTAAATCTTGGGAGATCCTTAAGATTTGGGCTTCCAACTGGATTCACTGAGTTTAAGACATCGGGCCTCTATAGATTCTCTAGAAATCCACTATATCTTGGTTTTTACATGATGGGGATCGCATCAGTTGTATTCACTGTAAATCTATTGGTAGCTTTACTTGTAGTATACGGTATAGTGACCTTCCATAAAATTATACTTGCTGAAGAAGAATTTATGAGAAATGAATTTGGAGAAAAGTATAATGAATACTGCCGGAAAGTTAGGAGATACATTTGAAGCAAGCCAAATACCACTCAAAAAGTTATCAAAAACTTCAATTTGCCTCAGATTTCCCCATATTTATGTTAGAAACCCTTAAATATACTTGGACCAATTTCACCATATATTCTATAAGGTGGCTATATCATGTTTAAAGTTATACAAATTAGGGATACTGCAAGGGTTCCACCCAATAAATTTGGTGGGGATCTTAATGAATCCATAGCAGATATACTTAGGACCCAGTATGAGGGCACCTGGGATAAGGATCTTGGATTTATTCTTGCTATCCATAAGATTACCCGAGTTGGGGATGGGAAGATAGTGCCAGGTGATGGCAGCGCATACTATGACACAGACTTTGAATTACTCACCTACCTCCCAAAGCTCTACGAAGTTGTTGAAGGAGAAGTTGAGGAAATTACAGAATTTGGTGCATTTGTAAGGTTAGGGCCAATTGATGGCCTTGTTCACGTTTCCCAGTTGACTAACGATTTCATCAACTACGATAAGAAAACAAACACCCTTGCTGGAAAGGAGAGCGGCAGAGGTCTAAAAGCCGGAGATAAGGTCAGGGCAAGGATTGTAACCCTCTCTTTAAAGAGGGGCTCAGCAAAGATAGGTCTTACAATGAGACAACCCTATTTAGGAAAGCTCGATTGGATCGCAGAAGAAAAGAAAGGTGGATGAAATGAAGGTAGCATGTCAGAAATGCTCAAGAATTCTCTATGAGAATATGTGTCCAGTGTGTAAGGATGATAAAACAACAGACAACTGGAGTGGCATCGTTGTGATACTTGACCCTGAAAAGTCAAAAATAGCCAAGGCCATTGGAGTAAATGTTCCTGGCGCATACGCCCTAAAAGTTAGGGGATAGTAAGTAGATGGCTCTTGTTCTAACTAAAAGCCTCAGGATAAAGCTGAAATTTCCCATGGGGCTTCTCATTGAAGGAAACGTTGAATCCGTCATGGAGCGACTTTTGCCATTGATCAAAGACAAGAGAATAGTGTCTGTGGGGGACGTTGTTTCAAAAAACCTAATAGAATACGGCATCTCGCCAGAGCTTATGATAGTCGACGGGAAGAGCTTGAGGGAAGAAATAGGGGACAATTTAGACTGTGAATGTTCGGTTACAGTTGAAAATCCTCAATCACAGATTACAGGGGAGTTATGGGTCGCAATTGAGCGATTTATGAAGGACAAGACCAAAAGATTTAAAAAAATATTCGTTAAGGGAGAAGAAGATTTAGCAGTCATGCCTGCAGTACTCCACGGAAATGAGGATACTGTGGTGCTTTATGGTCAGCCCAGAAGGGGTGTAGTGATCATTCAAGTAACTGAAAAGAAAAAAAAGGAGATATCAGAGTATATAAATGAGATGGAGGGAGATCTATGGAATTAGAGATCATAAAAGAGAGAGAGAATCCACTATTCAACAGAAAGGAAATAGATGTCAGAGTAATTCATGATGGTGGAACTCCAAAGGTGTCAGAAGTTAGGGATAGACTATCTGCATTAAAAAGCTACAAATTGGATTCTTTTGTTGTAAGATCAATCCAGACCGGTTACGGAAAGGCAGAGTCTTTGGCAAAAGTTTACTTGTACAAGGATCCAAAAAACATGGCGAAGATTGAGCAACAGTTTGTCTTGAAGAGAAACGGCTTGATAGAGGAGAAGAAGGAGGAGAACTGATGGCAACATTGTACGGTGTTGAAGGTGAGAAGGTCGTCAGGAAGAATCCTTACTGCCCAAGATGCGGACCAGGAACATTCATGGCAGATCACAAAGACAGATTTGTCTGCGGCAAGTGCGCCTACACACAGTCTAAAAAGCAAAAATAATCGGTAATAGCTATTGTTTAACAATAGTTAAACTTTTTTATTCGCCGTTGTAAGCGAAAACTATAAAAAGGGTTAGTTACATATTTATACATACCATTATTAATAGCGATTAATGTAGCTCCTTAGGGGGATGATAATATGAGAAGACTCAATAAATTGTTTGGCAGGGACGATAACCAAGATTACTCTAATGAATATCAAGAAGGTTACTACCCTGATGAGTATTACCAAGAGGATGAAGAGGCATCAGAAAACTGGGGAGAAGGGCAGAGACCTGAATCACCAAGAACGATTAGGGAAGTAGAATCAGTTCCTTACGAAGAGGAAGTCCTAAAGAAGAACGATTTCATGGATTATGGTGTCGTTTATGTAAAATCATTGAAGCTTAGGGGACTTGGTGACATAAGGGACATTTCTAAAGAGCTCTCAGAAGGGCATATCCTAATAGTTGACATTGGTCTTTTAGCGGAGAGAGAACCACTCGAATTAAAGAGGGCAATCGATCAGATAAAAGGCATATTGAGAGGTATTGGTGGGGATATAGCCGGTATCAGCGAGAGAAAGATATTAGTTGCCCCTTCTTCAGTTAAGATAGTTAGATCACATGAGCCATGAAGGTATAGAGTGCGACTATTGTCCGTCGTGCAATCATAAATCTCTCAGAGTATCAAATATTATTATTTCTATTCCGTACTTCGGAGAGGTTATAGACTTTACAATTTCTTGTGATAGCTGTGGCTATAAGCGGTCAGATATAATGCCCGTCGAGGTTAAAGAACCGACAAGATACTCTTTTCACGTTGAATCAGCATGTGATGTAAGCACAAGGATCGTTAAGTCAAGTACGTGCACAATTAAAATACCTGACCTTGGGATAGTAATTGAACCTGGGCCACTTTCTGAAGGTTACATCAGTAACGTTGAGGGGCTCCTGAATAGGATATCCAGTGTCATCAATATGGGGATGAGAATGGGTAAGGAAGAGGAGAAAAAGAATGGCCAGGAGATAATCGAAAGAATTACAAAACTAATTGATGGTGAAGAGAGAGTCTGCATAATATTTGAAGACCCTTTAGGTTTTAGCGCCATAGCTTCTGATAAGGCCATTAAAGAATCTCTTTCTGAAGAAGAAGTTAAAAATTTAAAATATGGTGAACCAGACTTTGAGATAAAATCAGAAAACTGTTAATTTGGTTTCTTCCAGTTCCAGTGGACGATATTTCCTTCCTCGTCCATCTCTATGTAGCAGATGTATCTTGTAACTGACTGGTATTTCAGGTCTGCAGGCATGTTTATTATAAACGTCTTGTTCTGCTTTTCAATTGTTGCCTTTTCATAGAATACTCTAACTACCTCTGGGTTAGTTGTTCCACATTCTACCGGTAAGTTCAAGCTTGCCTGATTGTTGACAAACTCTAAGGCTAGGTACATAGCATAGTCCTCGTTTATCAACTCGTTTTGGTAGGTACTCTGCAGCTTATACATAGAGTTTCGTGCATCGACTAACTGTTGCCTCAAAAGGTCGTTTCTCGTGTTTAAGCTATCATTTAGCTCCTTCAGCGTTGAATTTTCCTTAAGAAGGGTCTGGAGCTGCTTTTCAAGGTCAAAAACATACTGATCCTTTGAGTTTAGGTTAGAATCAATCTGTCTATTGGCGCTGTAAAGTGAGAATGATGTTACCAATACTATTGAAAGTAGGAGTGAAAGAACAACTGATACTTTAAACCAGTTTATATCAGGTTTTAGATTAAAGTTTCTCTTTATTTTGTTGTCAACGTTTGTTGCCCTCTGTTTTTCCATCTCTAAGGCCCTTTTTGTTTCTTCAGGGATAGGTCTTGTGACAACTGGCGCTTGTTCTTGTACTGGCTGGTATCTGCCCAATACTCGCTCACGCTTCGCTCTGTAATTTTCATAAAAGGTGTTAGAACGAATTTCGGGTATAGAATAAGTTGATTCTTCTCTGCTGGATGTTTTAGGTCTAGAATAAGGTATAGAACCCCTTTTTTCTTGGAATTGGCCCTGGAGCTCTTTCTTTTTCTCTTCTAAACGTTTTAACCTCCAGAAAATATCCAACTCTTCATCCTTCATACTATCGCCAGCGTATACATAAGACAGGTTACCACTATTTAAAGATTTATGTTTTAAATCTTAACATCAATGCCCAATTTCTCTATTATTTCTTTATATCGGTTCCTTACAGTAACTTCTGTGACCTTTGCTACCTCTGAAACTGCCTTCTGTGTCCTTCTTTCGCCTTCCATGATGGCTGCTAGGTAGATAGCTGCGGCGCATACTCCTGTTGGGCCTCTTCCTGATGTAAGGCCTACTTTAATTGCACCTTCTAAGATATCTTGGGCTTTTCTCTGGACTTTTCCTGAAAGTCCTAGTTCTGTGGCAAATCTTGGTATATAATCCACTGGGCTTGTTGGATAAAGTTTTATTTCAAGTTCTCTCGTGATAAATCTGTAACTTCTGCCTATTTCCTTTTTATCGACCCTTGAATGTTCTACTATCTCATCCAAAGTTCTTGGGACCTTGTATTCACGGCATGCAATATAGATGCAGGCTGATGTAACAGATTCAATTGATCTTCCTCTAATAAGTCTCTTATCTACGGCTTTTCTGTAGACCATAGCTGCACCTTCTCTTATGTTTCTTGGGAGGTGCAAATGAGAAGAAAGTCTATCAAGTTCAGTTAAAGCGAAGGCTAAGTTTCTGTCTTTAGCATCGGCAACTTTAATCCTTTTGTGCCATTTTCTCATTCTATAGATCTGGGCTCTCCTACCGGCACTGATATCCCTTCCATGGATATCCTTGTTTTTCCAGTCAATCATGGTGGAAAGACCCTTATCATGGATAGTGTAGGTCATTGGGGCTCCTACTCTACCCCTTTTCTCACCCTGTTCATGATCAAAAGCTCTCCATTCGGGACCCGTGTCTATTATATCTTCTGAAATTACAAGACCGCATTCGTCACAAGTAACTTCGGCTCTAGAATAATCCCGAATAAGCTTATGACTGCCGCACTCTGGGCAAACATGAACCTGCTTATTCTCGGTTTTCTCCATAGAATATATAAAGCAACCGTAACATTTATATAGCTTGCGGTAATGGTAAAAACTCATTTTATGCTTTAAAATCAGATTTTCTTTGCTCTTTATAGTCTTCTATAATTTTTAGTAGTTTATTGGATTCTTTTGCTTTTTTAAAGGCTAATAATAGTTCTTTTTCTCTTTTATAGACTAATTCAAACTTTTCTTTATCTAGTAGAACAAACTTGGCAATTACTTCCATTTTTATATCTTTCGAATCTATTAGTGGAATTTCTCCATCTACGAACTCTTCCTGGGCCTGGTGGGAGAGCTTTCCGGAGAAGAGTATGGCCCTGATCTTTATATCGGACAATAGTTTTGCAGCCTCTGCACCACCTCCAGTTGGGTCTTTTAGGTAGACTACATCCCCTTCCATGAGGTCCATATTTTTTACTAGATGCCTAATACCTTCAACTGAAAAAACAGTCAGCACCTTGCCTATTATGATATCCTCAGATTTCATCAACGGCTTTAATTCCTTTAATCGTTTGTTCTCCTCTGTCAATGAGTTCACCTTGGCTTTTAGAAGATCAAGGCTTTTTCTTAGAGAGGTAATCTCAAAGTTTTTTGATTTAATTACATTATCTTTAAGGGCTTCCTTTTTTTGCTGGTCTAGGACATCAAAAAGTTTTCTTTCAAGTGAGATAATCGTAGATTCCTTTTCTTCAAGTTTCCTTTTTAGAAAAGTGCTTTCAGCCTCTAGTTTTTCAAAATCTTTCTTCAGCGTGTTTTGTTTTTCCTTGTAATTATCTATTATCTTCAACTGCTCAATGACTACTTCTTCAAGAGGTCTCTGCTCGATTTTTATCTCGTCTTCCTTTTTGGTAAGCTCCTCTTTCAGCTTGTCAATAGCCTCTTTAATCGACATACCTCTTAGGACATCACCTATTATTCGTGAGCTATACCCTGAAAGCTCCTCGGGGATCTTGGACTTAATTTGGACAAATTTATTTTTGTAATTAATATATGCCTTGATAGCAGCTGAAAGAGAGTCCCTCTCGTGAGCATTGTTTACTGAAAGCTCCTTTGTTAACTCATTTTTCTCTTTCACTGGGATTGAAAGCTGAGGCAGGTACAATATTGAATCAAATGAGGTGCTAAGCTTTTCAATGAATCCAGAAGGCGGATTTACATCAGATGCGAATATTAATGGATAACCGTACTTTCTTATTTCCTCTTTGACATCTGACATAGAAAAGCTTCTCTTTGAGATAATTGCTAGGATATTGCCTTCAAGGTCAAGTGCAGAAAGACCGACTGTTGTTCCTGGGTCAACACCCACGATAATATATTTGTCCTTGATATTTGAAGTTTCAACTTTCTTCTCGAAAGGCTCGTATTCGATAAAGCTCTTCTTTAATGGTCTGACATCTATCCTTATATCGCCTCTGCTTGATTTAACTGGTATATTCTCAAAGTTAGAGTACACCCTAAAGACACCTTTTGAAAATCCCCCTTCTCTTTCTATGGTATCAACATCGAAGTTGAATCCTTCATCTTTTAGAATTTTTTCTATTTCTCTGACTTTGTATTTGATGAGGGCAAAGGTTCTCCTTTGATATCTCCCTTGAGAATACCCTCCCCTTCCAAGACTCCTTCCACTAGAAACTAGTATTTCTGTTTCATCCTCATATAGTTTCAGTTTGTAGCCAACACCTTGAAGTGGCAGCACAGAAAGGGCATACGCCTCATCAAAAGGATTTTTCGGGTTAATATTTATCTTAAATCTTTTGGCGATAACTGGCAAAGCGGTGAAATCATCAAACTTTCCAGTAACCTGTACTATTGAAACGTATTTTGAAAGTCTTTCCAGATCGTTCTTTGAGAATTCTTCGGTAGAATCAATCCCCATAAAGAGGGGCGAGTAATTCTTTATCAGTTTTAGAAGTTTAAGTCTTGACCCGCTTTCCTTCAAAACAGGTAGAATTTTATTTCCTTCCCTTGAAACTATGACCATTGCATATGTTCTCGGGTCACGGGATATTATGTCAACCCCGATGGATGTTTCCATGAATGCACCCAAAACTTTATCTTTATACTAATACCTTTTTCGCTTGATGTTTTATATAATTTTTGTAGAGCCGGAGTCTTCGGGAAACATTGGGAGTGTTGCTAGAGTTATGAAGAATTTCGGGTTTTATGATCTTATCCTTGTCAACCCCGTTGAAGTAGACGATGAGGCCTACAAATTTGCCGTTCATGCTGAGGATGTGATAAAATCTGCAAGAATTGTTGGGACTCTTAAGGAAGCTCTAAATTTAGTTGATTTTGCCATAGCGACAAGTGCAAACATAGGCGGCGGTGTATTAAGAAATTACACATCAGTAGAAAATCTCTCAGAAAAAATATCACCTGAATTTAATATCGGGATAGTTTTGGGCAGGGAGAGTAGCGGCCTTAAGAATGAAGAAATTGAAATGTGTGATACCCTAACCACAATACCGGCAGACAATAGATACCCAACTCTTAATGTTTCGCACGCCCTTGCAGTTATTCTATATGAGATCTTCAAAGCAGGAAGGTCAAAAAGGGCAAATCCCTCTCCTGATAAAGGGGCTCTAGAAAAGGAATTATTAATTGAGGATTTCAAAAAGATACTTGATTTAGTAGAAGAGCGGGATTATAGAAGGGACAACGCATTGACTGTGTTTAAACATGTTCTTACTAGGGGATTTAACACTAGGAGAGAGGTTTACACATTGAAGGGAATTTTCAGAAGGATAGTCCTTAAATTAGAAGGAGAGCTTTAGATAATAACTAATTTAAACAATTTTTACTTTATATTGCTGTATGTATGAGGTATTTTATCTTGATGAGGGAATCAAGAGAGAAAAAGCATCATATGAAAGGCTTCTTGAGCTAAGTAAACTTAATTTCAAGCTTTGGATCGACCTAGTTGACACTACACAGGATGAGATAGCAAAATTAGGTTCAATATTTGATTTGCACCCTGTGACAGTTGAAGACCTATCTGATGAAGGGACAAGGGTAAAGATAGAAATTTTTGATAATTATAACTTCATTGTACTGTACAATCTTTGCATGGAAGAAAGGTTGATTAGGTACGAATATGATGTAGCGATTGGCGAGAATTTTATTATAACTAAGGACACTAGTGGTGATGCAAAACTTTTTGGTAAATTAAAAAATGATGACAAAGCGCTTTCTAAAATATTGGGCAAAGGTCCAGACTTTCTTTTACACATGGTAATGGATAAGGTAATTGACAACTACTTTAAAATTATAGAAACTCTCGATGTAACGATAGAAAAAATAGAAGAGGAGTTATTTGAAACTGGGAGCAAGGAATGCCTCCTAAAGGTAATTGATCTAAAGAAGGATGTATCGCTATTCAAGAGGATAGTTGTTTCTGAGAGGGAAGAGCTATTGGGTCTTTTGAGAAAGGAATCATTGTTTGTAACAGACGAAACTAAAATTTATTTCAGGGACAATTATGACAGCATTATCAGTATATTTGATTCTCTTGACTCGATGAAGGATTCATTAATTGGTATACAAGATACTTATCTATCCTACACATCGAATAGGTTAAATGAAATAATGAAGGTACTTACCATAATTGCTACCATAATGATGCCTCTGACTCTAATATCTGGTATATATGGGATGAACTTTGATTTTATGCCAGAGTTGAGATCCCCATTTGGGTATTATGTGGTGCTCTTTCTCATGCTTGTAATTGGGCTTTCTATGGTATACTACTTTAAGAAAAAAGGATGGATGTAATCAAATCCTTTCTAAAATTATTAGTGCCCCACCGATGTCCCCTCTTTCATAAAGACGTGAAATCTGAATCAAATCTTCTCTTATTTTCGGTATATCTTCGTCGGGAGCATAAGCTATATTTTGAGCTTTGTTTCTAAGAATAACAGAAGATCTTTCCAATATTCTTATTCCTCTATCGTCGGGCGCACCTTTTGAAAGTTGGTTTAGTTTGGCTGAGGCTTCTAGAAGTGAGTTTTTTGTAAGCTCCTTGTCAGACTCTAAGTTAGTTGAAGCCTTTCTAAAGAGTGTTGATAGTTCTGTTAAGGCAGGCGGAATTCTATACTGTTGTTGGGGCATCCTGATCTGATCGCTCTTTGTGGCATCGTAAACTATGAACTGGCCGAATTTTTCTATTATTATACTTTCTGGAATTTGAGATACCTGTCTTTCATTATTCATTTCAATTACGCCAAACTTTAGGTTAGTGGAAGGTGATTTTTCCATGTCTTCGTTTGTCACCTCTCTCCACATACCATTGTCAGTCCTTCTGTCTGTAAAGAGTGAAATGCATGTTGCGATTGGTCCACCTTGGACATGTATTATCTCATCTTCTTCTGTATTATTCTTCAAGAAATTATAAAGAGCAAAGGCATTTTCAGATAGATAGGGGCTAATTGTAAGAGAACGATTCTGAACATTTCTCAGCGCATTAATATTTTCTTTTAGGGGTGTTGATTGCATATTACCAAGGCCAAAAGCTTGGGCTGGATTCATCTGTTTTCCAGGATCTCTGTTATTTGGTGGCTGGTTAAATGGATTTATTTCGCCATTTGGCCTCTCAATTTGATTTAATTCTAATGGTGGCGGGCCGTTGTATGCAAATTGAGAAGGAGGATTCATTCCACCAGGCTGCCCACCAATTCCATTTAGTCTTAATGCAGGCTCTCCTGTATAAGAAATAATCAAAAAGGCGATTAAGAAAACATAGAAAGCATTTTTATTAATAATTTTTGAAGTTTCATAGGCTCCAACTGCCATTAGAATTGCAAGGATGACAGGTGCGTGCATGAAAAATCTGAAACCGTATAATAGCCCTATAAGAACAATTGAGGGCACTGTTGAAAGTATGAGGATATCCTTCACGTCCCTCCTCTTAGCAAGGAAGAAGATCCCAAGAATTGAGAAAATAATAGTCAATACCCCAAAGGTAGGCATATTCACAATTGAGGACCAGTTACCGTGCATCCAGTCACGATTTAAGATGACATGCACTGCCCAAGGTGAAAACAAAAGTAATGAAACGCCTATTACCTTTAAACTATTTTTCAGGTAGTCCCTTTTCAAAAGCCCAAATACTGCAACACCAAGTACCACTAAAAGACCGGAGAAATGCGTCCACAAAAATATTGAGAGCAATGCTATGGATAAGATTGTCTTCTTTCTATATACTGACCACATGGCTAGAGGGAAGAGAGCAAATATTAGCGATGTTGGGGCAATTGATATCTGCCACCACCAGTAGCTATAAGATGCAGAGAGTATAACAACAGATAGTACCCCTACCTTTTTTCCAAAAAGATCCCTTGATACAAAAAATACACAAAGTAGGGACAGTAGATATATTAAAACTCCATAGAATTTTTGGATAAACACCCAGCTCATTCCTATTAAATTAGAACCAGCAAAAAGGAAATGTAGGAATGGAGGATAAAGATTCGGCCTTCCAATAGGTGCGAACTCGTAGTAGTCCCATAATAATGACTGGTGGTCAACGAACATCCTCCCTATCATTAGGTGGTATGACCAATCCTTCTGGTCTGCAGGCAAATTATCGATATTTAGTATAAGGAGAATTATCTGTATCCCAATGACCGATAATCCTATGATATCAAGAAATGAGATATCCTTTTTCATTTATTTTTTTTCAAGTGTTTAGGTTAAAAAGTTTTGTAACTTGACAATATCTATATAAATTCAAATTTAGAGATTGCATTGGTGCATTTATGAAATTCCCTTTCGATGAAGAAGAATCTAGTAATGGTATCGATGAAAGGTCGAGAAAGGAAGACCGTTCGGAATCAATAAAGATGGCCATTATGAGGATCAAACATAATCTTGATACTATCTATAAAGAACTGGAAGAGCTTGAACGAACTGCTCTAAACGACAGGGATCTTATTGAGGTCAGGGACAGAAACTACGATGAATTTGTCAAAAAATCCATAAACAAGAGGAGAGTCCCCACGGTCGAAAAGGATGAGTTCTCAACTGAAAGTGAAGACTTCACCCAACCCTACCGACCAAGTGATTTCACAAAAAAGCTTCAAGACTACGACGATTAATTTTCTCTTTTTATTTATTAACTCCCTTATTTTAATCGTAAACTTTATAAAGGATTAATATCACTTTTATTTAGCTTAACTTAATGTTATTATATTAATGAGGTGTTTTACGTGACAGAAAATATTGAGAGAGAGCTTGTGGTCGGAAGCGCAGAGAAGCTCGATGTTGGTAAGGGTATCGTGAGAATCGACCCTGAAGAAATGAGAAAATTGTTTCTAAACTATGGCGAGATTGTAAAGATTAAGGGAGAGAAGATAACTGCCGCAAAGGCGTTGCCCGATATCACTGAAGGTTCTAAAATTATCAGAATGGATAGTATCCTAAGAAAGAACTCTGGTGCCCTTCTTGGAGACAGAGTTGCCGTTTCTAGGGCAGAGGTCAAAGAGGCAAAGGCGATAACGCTTGCCCCAATGCAGGCAGATATGCAGTTTTCAGGGGATCTTTCAAGTTACTTTAAAGAAAAATTCTCTGATGTTCCAATTGTACAGAATAATGTTTTCGTCTTTGAGATATTCAACAGGAGCCTTCCTTTTGTTGTGACAAAGACAAACCCGAGAGGAATTCTAAGAATTGTTCCATCAACAAAGATAACAATTTCCCCAAAGCCAGTATCAGAAGCTGAAATCTCTAAGATGCCTGATGTTACCTATGAGGACATAGGGGGTCTTAGGGACGAGATACAGAAGATAAGGGAAATGATAGAGATGCCAATGAAGCATCCCGAAGTCTTTTCAAAACTAGGCATTGATCCGCCTAAAGGAGTTTTACTTTATGGACCTCCTGGAACTGGTAAGACACTCCTTGCAAAGGCACTTGCTAATGAGATCAATGCCTACTTCACTTCTATCAATGGGCCGGAGATAATGAGTAAGTATTATGGGGAGTCAGAGGAGAATCTTAGGAAGGTCTTTGAGGACGCAGGTGAAAACTCCCCCGCTATAATCTTCATCGATGAGATAGATGCAATAGCCCCTAAGAGGGAAGAATCCAAAGGAGAAGTTGAGAGAAGGGTAGTTTCACAGCTTTTGACACTGATGGACGGATTAAAAACAAGAGGCAAAGTAGTCGTCATTGCAGCAACTAACTTACCAGATACTATCGATCCAGCACTTAGAAGGCCTGGAAGGTTTGACAGGGAAATCGAAATTGGTGTCCCTGATGTGAACGACAGAAAGGAAATCCTTCAGGTGCACACAAGAGGAATGCCAATAACTCAAGATGTAAACATTTCCTACTATGCATCAAAAACACACGGTTACAGCGGTGCTGATCTTGAAGCATTATGCAAAGAGGCTGGAATGAAAGCTCTCAGAAGAGTGCTCCCAGATCTAAGCGGTGGGGACATAGAAATCTCTCCAGAAATACTAAATAAACTTGAAGTCACAAAAAGCGACTTCGATTCAGCATTCCTTGAAGTCGAGCCTTCGGCAATGAGGGAAGCACTAGTAGAAGTCCCTACAGTGAAATGGACTGACATCGGTGGACTAAAGGAAGTGAAACAAAGATTACAGGAAGCAGTCGAATGGCCATTAAAGTACCCTGATGTATTCAAGAAGATCAATGTCCAAGGCCCTAAAGGGATACTACTTTTCGGACCCCCAGGTTGTGGAAAAACATTACTGGCAAAGGCAGTTGCAACTGAAAGTGAAGCAAACTTCATAACAGTTAGAGGGCCTGAGCTAATCTCAAAGTGGGTAGGAGAGAGCGAAAAGGGTATCAGGAAGATATTCAGTAAGGCAAGGCAAGTTGCACCATCAATAATATTCTTTGATGAGATTGATTCAATTGCCCCAAGGCGTGGGCAGGAATCAGGAGTCAAAGTCACTGAGAGAATGGTGAATCAGCTCCTAACAGAGATGGATGGTGTAGAGTCCTTAGAGCGTGTAATTGTAATAGCTGCAACAAATAGGCCGGACATATTGGATGAGGCTTTGTTAAGGCCTGGAAGATTCGATGTCATTGTCGAGATACCATTGCCTGACAAAGAATCAAGACGCGACATTCTAAATATCCACATGAAAGGTATGCCCTTAAAAGATGTTAAAGTTGATGAGCTAGTTGAGCAAACAGAAGGTTTCACCGGAGCAGATCTCAAATCCCTTACAAGAGAAGCAGGATTGAATGCTATAAGAAAGAATCTGGACAAGACTGAGTTTGTTACATATGAGGATTTCAAAGAGGCATTGCAAAAGGTCAAGATCTCTAAAAAATAATTTAATTTTTAGTTAATTTAAAATACTATAAACCCCCTAACATTGGCATGAGAGAGGCACTCTTTTACAGAAAAGAAGACACAAACCAAAGGTGTCTTTTATGTCCTCACTCATGCCTCATAAAACCTAACGAAAGGGGCAAGTGCAGGGTACGGGCCAATTTAGATGGCAAACTAAACACCCTTGTTTTCGGGGAGAGCGATTCAGAAAAACTCTATTTTCATGTAGACCCTATTGAAAAGAAACCCCTCTACCATTTTTATCCTGGCTCATACTCTCTTTCTTTTGGAACTCCAGGGTGTAATCTATTCTGCCAGAACTGCCAGAACTGGAATCTTTCCCAAGCAACCCCCAGCGATATAAGTGAATATTTTCTCAAACCTGAAAAAATTGTTGATTTAGCGATTCAAAATAACTGTAAATCTATTTCATATACCTATTCAGAGCCCACAATATTCTACGAATATGTAATGGAAACTTCTAAGATTGCAAAGGAAAAGGGGATCAAAAATGTATGGGTTACAAATGGATTCATAAATCCTAAACCATTAAAGGAAGCACTCCCTTTCATTGATGCAATGAATATAGACCTCAAGTCATTCTCGGATGAATTTTATAACGAAATATGCGGAGGGAGACTTTCACCAATTCTTGAAACAATAAAAACAGCATCTAAAGAAACTCATATTGAAATAACAAACCTATTGATCCCAACCCTAAATGATTCCAATGAGGATATAGAAAAACTTGTAGATTTTGTTTCAAATCTAAGTGATGAGATCCCACTACATTTTTCTGCTTACCGCCCCATGTATAAAATGGAGATTCCGCCAACACCAACTGAAACAATTTATAATGCAAAGGCAATTGCTGAAAAGAAGCTAAAATATGTATATCTTGGAAATATTCCAACAAATAATGATACATTATGCCCCAATTGTAAAAATATCATTATAAAAAGAAATAATAAATTAAAAATTAATTTGGAGAATGGAAAATGTTCTTTTTGTAAGACAAAAATATCGATTAAATACACTTATTAGATATAATTAGGAACACCAAAAACTTTTTAAATGAATTATTTAAGTGTTGATGGAGTATCGTCTGGAATTGAACTTCAGGCGAGCCGGTGGTAATTTTATGGCCATTGAAGGTAAGTTGAAAGAACTAAGAACTAAAAAAGACAAGTTAAAAATGGGAGGGGGAAAAGATAAGCTCAAAGCTCAGCATGATAAGGGAAAACTTTCTGCTAGAGAAAGGCTTGACATTCTCCTTGACAAGGGCAGCTTCGTTGAAATAAACGGGCTAATGAAACATAGAGCAGTAGATTTTGACCTCGACAAAATGGAACTACCTGGAGATGGCGTCATTACGGGTTACGGTACAATTGACGGTAAGCTCGTATTCGTATATTCTGAAGATTTTACCGTGATGGGGGGGTCACTTGGGGAAGCTCATGCTTTCAAGATAAGTTACCTTATTGATCAAGCCTTGAAGGTAGGTGCGCCTTTAATAGGGATAAATGATTCTGGAGGAGCTAGGATCCAAGAAGGTGTGGACTCCCTTAAAGGATACGGAGAGATATTCTATAGGAATACCATATCTTCCGGTGTAATCCCACAGATTACAGCCATTATGGGTCCTTGCGCAGGTGGTGCTGTCTATTCACCCGCAATAGGTGATTTTGTTTTCATGACAGATAAAATAAGTTACATGTTCATAACTGGACCTCAAGTAGTGAAAACAGTCTTACATCAGGATGTTACATTTGAAGAGCTTGGTGGGCCACATATTCATCAATCAAAGAGTGGAATGGCACACAGAGTCGGAAAAGATGACGAGGACACATTAAATACTATAAGAACATTAATCAGTTTCTTGCCTTCCAATAATATGGAAGATGCACCAGCAATTGAGCCAACTGACGATCCTATGAGGGAAACACCCGAGCTTTACTCTATAATACCTGAAGACCCAAACAAAGGTTATAACGTTCGTGAGATTGTTAAAGCTGTTCTTGATAACAACGGATTTTATGAACTCCATCCACTTTATGCACCTAATATAGTAGTAGGATTCGGAAGATTAGATGGTAAAGTCGTAGGTGTAGTTGCAAATAATCCAAGCCACATTGCTGGAGTATTGGATATAAATTCTTCAGATAAAGCATCAAGATTTATTAGATTCTGTGATGCGTTCAACATCCCTATTGTATCATTTGTTGATACACCGGGATTTATGCCAGGCATTGACCAAGAGCATGGTGGAATCATAAGACATGGTGCAAAACTTCTTTATGCTTACTGCGAGGCAACTGTCCCATTATTAACTGTTATAGTAAGAAAAGCATATGGTGGGGCATACATTGGAATGGCCTCAAAACACCTAAAGGTGGATGTTGTTTATGCATTGCCAACTGCAGAGATTGCGGTCATGGGGCCAAAAGGGGCATGTGAAATTATCTTTAGAAAAGAAATATCTGAAGCAAAAGACCCAACAAAGAAAGCTGCTCAACTAACTGAAGAATTTGAAAAGAAATTTGCAAATCCATATATGGCTGCCGCACGTGGTTACGTTGACGATGTCATTGACCCAAAGAATTTAAGAACTACATTAATCAATGCACTGAGGGTATACCAGTCCAAGAAAGAAATGTTGCCCAAGAAAAAGCATGGGATAATGCCATTCTAAGGTGGATAAAATGGTAAATATGGATAATCTGCTTTTGGGATTAACATTAGTTATAGTTGGAATGGCTATAACTTTTTTAGTTTTAGTTATTCTATCTGGTGTAATACACTATTTTGGTAAATTTATTAAAAATAGGGAAGACAAGGCAAATAATAAGGTGGTAGAAGAAAAAGAAAATCTGGCTGAAGCCCAGCCCAAAGTTGAAAAAGAAACATCAAATGATGAATTAACTGCAATGATAACAGCAGCTTATTTCCACATATCAAAAGATGCGATTTCAGTACTGAATTTGCATTCTAAGATAGATAACTGGAAGTTATTAAATAGACGTGAACAGATGGAGAGATTATAATGGCTAAGTATAAGGTAAATGTCGACGGAAAAGATTACGAAGTTGAAGTTGAGAATACTGGAAGTGGTAACTTAGAGGTTAAACTAGGCAACAAAAAGTCAACGGTAAGTATTGAAGAGCTTCTGGGAAGTGGAAGACCTCAAACCACATCAAAGCCAGCATATCAAGCTCCATCAAATAAACCTGCACCTCAAGCTGCACCAGTTTCAAAACCCCCTTCTGGTAAGGGAGAGCCTATAAAAGCGGTCATGGCTGGAACAGTCTTGTCTCTAAAAAAACAGCCTGGTGACAAAGTTTCAGTTGGAGATGTAGTTTTGATCCTAGAAGCTATGAAGATGGAAAATGAGATATCTTCTCCTTCAAATGGAACAATAGTAGACATTCTAGTAAGCCCGGGGAAGTCCATTAACACTGGCGATACCCTATTCACAATAGGATAGTGATATCATGGTCGACTTAATATCGTCCTTCCTTGAAATATTCAAAACAACAAGTGGTATTTTTGATATAACACTTGGTAATATAGCAATGATAGTAGTTGCTCTTATACTAATCTATCTTGCTGTTTACAAAGGGTTTGAGCCTTTACTACTTGTTCCCATAGGATTTGGGTGTATCCTCTCGAATATACCTCTAACAGGGATTTCTGATCCAGATGCAATTGGAGGGGTACTTGGTATTTTCTTAAAACATCTGATTGCTAATGAAATTGTTCCCTGTCTGATATTCATGGGAATAGGTGCATTAACAGATTTTGGACCATTACTGGCAAATCCAAAAACATTCATATTAGGTGCCGCTGCTCAAATAGGAGTTTTCATTGCTTTAGTGGGCTCAATATTTTTGGGATTTACCCCTCAACAAGCAGGGTCAATAGGAATAATTGGTGGTGCTGATGGACCAACTACAATATATGTTACAACAGTTTTAGCCCCTGAGTTACTCGGTGCTACTGCAGTAGCTGCTTACTCCTATATGTCATTAGTTCCATTAATCTTGCCACCTGCCATAATGCTTACAACAACAAAGGCAGAAAGGAAAATTAAAATGGTTCAGATGAGGGCAGTCTCACAGAAAGAGAAGGTAGCTTTTCCAATAATTGCTGCACTTGTTTCGGGGATTTTAGTTCCAAAGGCCATTCCACTTGTAGGGATGCTTTTTGTAGGAAATCTTTTCAGGGAGACTGGGGTCACACAAAGGCTTGCCAAAGGTGCAAGTGAGGAGCTCTTAAACATCGTGACAATTATACTTGGGCTTTCAGTTGGGAGCACAATGGACGCAACTAACTTCCTCAATATTCAGACCCTAAAAATCATGGTTCTTGGGGTAGTTGCATTCTTTACTGCTGCAAGTGGTGGGGTAATGGTTGCAAAGATTATGAACCTATTCCTAAAAGAGAAGATTAATCCAATGATAGGTGCCGCGGGGGTTTCAGCAGTTCCAATGTCTGCAAGGGTCGTTCAGAAGATGGGATTAAAGGAAGACCCACAGAACCACCTCTTGATGCATGCGATGGGTCCTAACGTTGCAGGTGTAATCGGTACAGCAGTTGCCGCCGGAGTATTGATAGCTTCTCTTGCTTGATGCTCATGGATGAGTTTAAAATAAAAGTCAAAGATAAAGAGCATGATCTTAAACTGAAAAAGGTAGCCGACGGTGAGTACCAGGTATTATATGATGGATCTGTTTACGAAGTATCTATTATCAAGAGGCCTCAAGAAACTCTAAGAGATAGCCACTACAGGAAGGAAAATAACAAAATTTACATTGACTCAATGATTGGGGGTATAGTCCTCAAAGTAACTAAAAAAGTTGGTGACAAAGTATCTGAAGGTGACACAATAATGACATTGATTGCTATGAAAACAGAGACCGATATCAAAGCGCCTGAAAGTGGAATAATCTCCAACATATCAGCATACGAAGGAACAGTTGTTGAAAAAGGCGAGCTCTTGTTTATAATAGATACGGAATAAAAAATTGCAAAAGTTTATTAATATGATAAATAATAACATAATGGACAAATTTAGTGATAAAAAGGATGAAGATCATTCAATTGAGATAGATGGTAATCCGTCTGTTGAGGAAATTGCTTTGATAGTTTCACTGTTTAGTTTTAAAGAGGTGAATAGATGAGGCCACTTGAAGGAGTAAGAATATTGGATTTAAGCCATGTGCTTGCGATGCCATACTGTACCATGATTCTTGGTGATCTAGGTGCTGATATTATTAAGGTAGAAAAAAGTGAAGGGGAAGACTCTAGAAAATTTGGGCCCTATAAAAATGGAGAAAGCGCTTACTACATGAGTATCAACAGGAACAAGAAAAGCATAGTTATCAATATCAAAGATGAAAAAGGAAAAGAAATTCTTAAAGATCTCATTAAAATTTCTGATGTACTCACTGAAAACTTTAGACCAGGGACAATGGAAAAACTTGGATTCTCATATGAAGAGGTTAAAAAAATAAATCCAAAGATAATTTATGCAACTATATCCCAGTTTGGTAATGATTCCATATACCCCGGAAGGCCTGGATATGATATCATTGCTCAAGCTTATGCGGGATTAATGAGTATAACTGGATATCCAGATAGCCCCCCTACCCGAGTTGGATCATCAATTGCTGATATTATGTCAGGAATGTTCTCTGCTATTGCGATTCTTGGGGCTTTACGTACACAAGAAAAAATTGGCCAGGGTCAGTATATAGACATTTCAATGGTTGACTGTATCTTAGCTATTCTAGAGAATGCAACTGTTAGGTATACAGTATCTGGAGAGGTCCCTACAAGGATTGGATCAAGACACCCAAGCCTTACTCCTTTTGATGTCTTTGAGACATTGGATGGATACATCGTGATTGGTATAGGTAACGATCACCTATGGGAGATGTTTTGTCATTGTGTCCCTGAGTTCAATAACTTATTATTTTCTGAGCGATTCAAAAACAACGATATGAGGACAAAGAACGAAGCTGAACTAAAGAAAATAATTGAAGGATGGACTATAAATCATAAATCAGAAGACCTTATAGAAATTATTACTAAAGCTGGTGTACCTTGTGGACCAGTTAATACAATTGATAAGATCCTAGAGGATCCAAACACCGCTTACAGGAAGATGCTATTTGAATTTGATCATCCGATTGCAGGAAAGATGGTCACTGCAAACAGCCCACTTAATTTTTCGCTTACAGAGTGCAAGGAACACCTAAGGCCTCCAGTACTTGGGGAGTATACCGAAGAAGTGATGTCTAAAGTATTAGGTTACTCAAAAGAGAAAATCGATCAATTAAAGAAAGATAAAATAATTTGATAGAGGAGATGAGTGTTTGAAAAGGGAAGAGATAGAGAAAAAATTGAGAGGACTAGACACAGCTTCTGTCAATGATGCCCTAAAAAAGAGAGGGTCAATGGATGAGTGCATCAAATCTATTAGTGATGGCGACTTTATCTGCGGGCCTGCCCTTACAGCAAAATGCTACCCAGGGGATATGCTAACAGCCCTCAAAGCTTTAGATGAAGTAGAAAAGGGCAGTGTAATCGTAATCGATGGCGGAGGGATAACTAAGTATTCCCTATTCGGTGACCTTATGGCAAGACAGGCTGTCCTAAAAGGAGTCAATGGGGTCGTTGTCGATGGTGCAATAAGGGATATTAAAGGTATTAGAAGCGAGGGGCTTCCAGTATTCTGCCGTGGAGTTGTAACGAGGGCCGGCACTGCTACCAGGATGGGTGAGATAAATGTCCCAGTAGTTTGTGCGGGCGCAATTGTAAATCCTGGTGACTGGGTAGTCGGTGATGATGACGGCGTTGTCGTAATACCTAAAGAAAAGATTGAAGAAGTTCTAAAAAACTCTGAAGAAACTCTTAAAAGGGAGTCTATTATCAGAGAGGCTATAGAGCAAGGTAAATCAATCAGCAAATTACTCTAAATTTTTAAATCTGGGTGCAAAGATGTTCGAACGCTTGAGAGGTACCAGAGACTTTCTACCAAATGAGATGGCCGCAAGGAAGAAAGTGTTTTCAACTATAAAAAAAACTGTTGAGGAATTTGGATTTTTTGAGACAGACACTCCAGCGATTGAATTATTTGACCTCTATTCAATTAAAAGTGGCGAGGAGATCATAGAGGAGCTTTACGCCTTTGAAGACAAGGGTGGCAGGATGATCTCTTTGCGCCCAGAGCTTACACCTTCCGTTGTTAGGGTTTTAGTTTCAAAATCAAAGGAACTATCTTTTCCTGTTAAATGGTATTCCATCCCAAGACTTTGGAGGTATGAAAGACCTCAGAGCGGGAGATTAAGGGAGTTCTATCAACTGAACATTGATATATTTGGATCAGAAGATGCAAGGGCAGATACTGAAGTTATTTCCTGTGCAATAAAACTCCTTTGCGATTTAGGATTTGATGATTCTGATATTGAGGTCAGGGTATCTGACAGGCGTCTACTCCAAGAGTTTCTATTGACTTTGGGCATAACTAATTTCCATGATGTCCTTAGGATTATAGATAAAAGAGAGAAAATATCCCAAAATGACTTTAGGGGAATGCTTTTCGATATCAATTTGGATGACTGTCAAATAAATAAGATAGAAAATTTTCTAGATTCCAAAGGTGATCTCTCAAAGTCGATAGAAGAGCTATCAAAAAATCATAAAGGAGAAGGCATATCAAAAGTTATAGAGTCACTAAAAAAAATAGCCCAGAATTTACATGATAGGGGTTATCAGAAATTCATCACATTTGATCCATCGATTGTGAGGGGTCTTGATTATTACACGGGCATGGTATTTGAAGTCCATGACAGAAAACGAGAGTTCAGAGCTCTTTTCGGTGGTGGCAGATATGATAATCTTGCAGAGCTTTTTGGTGGAGAGCATATACCGGCCGTTGGATTTGGTATGGGAGACGCTGTGTTAGAGCTAATGATGAGAAGGAAGGGCATATGGCCAGAAGAAAAGCTAGAGCTTGATGTTTTCATAGCTACTATAGGGAATGTCGAGAAGGAAGTTTCAAAGGTATCTACAGTTTTGAGAGATAGTGGATTTAGAGTTGATTTTGATCTAATGAGCAGGAATCTCTCAAATCAGATTAAATTTGCAACTAAACTTGGTGCTAGATCCCTCTTGATTATAGGTGAAAGGGACCTAAAGGATGGAAATATTACAATCCGTGACCTTGAAACTGGAAAAGAATCTAAGATATTGCTTAGTGAAGTCGTTTCTTCACCTTCAAAACATTTAACGAAAGTTTTATAAAATACTGTAAAGCTATTTTGATTACGCCGGGGTTGTCGAGAGGCTCGGCCTCGGACTGCAGATCCGATCACGAGGGTTCAACTCCCTCCCCCGGCTTTGCGAAGGGGACATGGTGTAATCAGGCCATCATCATGGACTCCAGAATCCTTTCCGGATGAAAGAGAATACTGATGGCATTTTGCCGATGAAGAAATTCTGGAGTTTGATGGGGAAATCCATGGATCAGGGTTCAAATCCCTGTGTCCCCACTTTAGAGTTGATTTTATGGATACTTCGGAATTTACAACAATTTCAAAACTTGTTAGGCCAGAAAATTTGAATCATCATGGAACTCTTTTTGCTGGTGTAACTTCAATGTGGTTTGTTGAAGGGGCTTTTATTGAGGCATCAAGAGTATATGGGGATCCCTCAAAGATTGTATGTATTAAGATCCACGGTATGAAGTTTGTCAAACCCGGTACCAATGGGGATATAATCCAAATAGAATCCGTATTAGCCCATATTGGGAAGACAAGCTTGACCATCTATACAAAAATATACAAAAGACTTACAAAAGATCAGCTAGTTGATGGATTTGTAACTTTTGTAACTGTGGGCGAAGATGGCAGACCAATACCCCATGGAATAAAGTACCCAAAACCGAGTGAAGGTGCAGGACTCCAAATGTGGGAAGAGGTAGAAAGGTTAAAACACTCTGATTCCCAGACAAAAATGTAGAATTGACAGGGAGGGATTGCCGAGCTTGGCCAAAGGCGCAGGATTCAGAGTCCTGTCACGTAGGTGTTCGTGGGTTCGAATCCCACTCCCTCCACTTCTTTTGAAATGGAGTTAGATAAAGAAAATAATAAACTACCTTCCAAACCTTCTGTTTCGCCTTTGGAAATCCCTAATGACCCGTAGAAAATCAATTTTTCTTATCAAGGGGAAATAAGTGTTCAAGAAGAAAAGTTCAGAATATGCGGACTGGAAAAGGAGAAAATTACTGAGCCTGATCTCCCCTCCAGTTCTAATGACTATGTCAGGGTCAGGTAGTCCTTTTGTGAAAAGATTCTCACTCAATAGCTTTGCATCAATCTCCTCTGGATCAATTCCTCCGCCATTAGAGCTATCGAGGATTCTCTTTATTGCCTCAACAATCTCCATCCTCCCCCCATAGGCGATACAGATGTTTAGAGTCATGTTATCATAATTTTCAGTCGCGGACTCTCCCACCATTATTGCTTCTTTCAAACTTTCAGGTAACATTGAGATATTGCCTATTGCCTTGACCTTCGCTCTGTTTTCCTTTATTTTTTTGTTTGTCGCTGCTTCTCTGAACTTTTGTTCAAACATCTTCATTATGAAATCTACT